>Ga0210402_10005368_pt1 | contig 11495 bp, 9 predicted proteins | sample IncBWC7MmetaG_FD_161055 | JGI IMG/M metagenome (GOLD analysis project Ga0210402, IMG submission 161055) | Forest soil microbial communities from Barre Woods Harvard Forest LTER site, Petersham, Massachusetts, United States - Inc-BW-C-7-M | ecosystem: Environmental > Terrestrial > Soil >... | reverse complement strand
GAGGGTGAGAATGCGCCTGGCGGCCGCGGCCACCAATGGTACAGCGGGGATACCGGACTAGTATTTAAGTACTGTTTTCCGTTACGGCATCGTTTTCGGGGAGTTGTGGGAAAGGTACGTCGGTACTGGGAATTCGAAACCCGCGTCCCATTGGGCCAAAACAACTCCACCAGCCAAACTTTCACTGTAATGGACCGCACTCCAATTCGCACGGAAGCTCCCTGTGCCCAACCCGGTGTCGCTCTTGCGCTGGGCGGCGGATTCGCTCGCGGATTCGCGCACCTCGGCGTACTGAAGGTCTTCGAACAAAATCACATTCCCATCACCCACATCGCTGGCACCAGCGTCGGCAGCGTCTTCGGAGCTGCCTACGCCAGTGGCGCTCCACTCGCTCGCATCCTCGCCATCAGCCGCACCATCCGTTTTCGCGACATCGCCCGTTGGAGCGTCTCCCGCCTCGGCCTCGCTAGCAATCATCGCCTCGGTGACCTCGTCGAACGGGTCTTCGAATCCAAGCATTTCGAGGACATGAAGATTCCGCTCGCCGTCGTCGCCACCGATCTCGCCACCGGCGACCCGGTCGTTTTTCGCGAGGGTCCGCTGGTTGACGCCATCCGCGCCAGTTGCGCTTTCCCCGGCTTGTTCGAACCGATTCAGATTGGCACCCGATGCCTCGCCGACGGCGCCCTCGTCGCTCCCGTTCCCACCCAAGCCGCCCGCGCGTTCGGCGCAACCTTAGTCGTTGGAGTCTCCGTCGGCGTCCACGATGCCAGTCGCGAAGCTCCCAAGAATATGTTCCAAGTCGTGGCCCGCGCGGTGAACGCCGCGCAAAAACATCAGCTCGACACCTGGGAGCGCCACGCTGACCTGGTCATCCGCCCCGATGTACACGAACTTGCTTGGGACGATTTCGACCGCGCCAACGAAGCCATTGAAGCCGGTGCCGCCGCCGCGCAGCTTGCCGTCCCGCGCATCCAGAAGCTGCTTCACCTCGCCGAACACTCCGCCCACATTCTCGGCGACTCGTCACTCTCTCATTCCTGGCTCGCCGAAGCTCTTCGATGAATTCCCGTATGCTTGATCGCCTCCCCGTTTCTTCTTTGCTACTTCTGCTCATCAACTCTGGCGGCGATCCCTGCGTTTTCTGCTACCGTATGGGAGTAGACATTCTCTCGGCGGGCCGCGCGCTTTTTCGCGCCTGAGCCCCGGTGGTCTGATTCGGCTGCGTCTCTGATCGCGCCAAATCCGCCGCCCATCAAAGGACCCAGGTCGCGTGCTCCAATCTTTCCTGCATTTTCTCCACGCGCTGTTCGACGCAAAGGAATTAACCGAACTGATTCGCCGCGCGGGGCCTCCGCTGATTTGCGCGATTGTCTTCGTTGAGACTGGTCTGTTCGTCGGTTTTTTCCTGCCTGGAGACTCGCTGCTGATCACCGCGGGCATTGTGGCCGCAGCCGCTTCCGTCTCGTTGCCCTCTCTCCTGTTTCGGTGGTTGTTTCCGGTGATGCTGTGCGCGATCGTGGGCGATCAGCTCGGTTACTGGATCGGCCGCTCAGCCGGCCCGGCTCTTTACAAACGGGAAGACTCGCTCTTTTTTCGCAAGAGCCATCTGCAACGCGCTCACGATTTTTATGAAAAATACGGCGGACGCGCGGTCATCCTCGCTCGCTTCGTGCCCATCATCCGCACGTTTTGCCCTCCGGTCGCCGGCGCCGCGCATATGCCCTACTCTCGTTATTTAAGTTTCGATATCTTCGGCGGCGTCTTTTGGGTCACCGCCACCATCGCCGGCGGCTACACCCTGGGCCGTTCCATCCCCAACATCGGGAAATACATCCATTACGTCATTGCGGTCGTGGTGATCCTCTCCGTTCTCCCGGCAATAATCGGAATTCTAAAATCAAATAAGGCCGCGCCCACTCCGGCGTCGCCCGGTCCCGTAAAGGACTAGCTCCATGGCCAACCCTCCACTCCGCGCCGTCATCTTCGATATCGGCCGCGTCCTGGTCAAAGTTGATGTCCCCCGCGCCATCGAAGGCCTCCAGCAAGGCGTCACCATGTCGCCCACCGAGCTTTGGTCGGCCATTGAAAAAGATCCCCGCTGGCACGACTGGCAGGAAGGCCGCATCTCGCCCCATGACTGGCACCTCCACGTCACCAAGCGCCTCGGCAGCCCTCTGGATTTCACCGAATTTCGCGACGCCTGGAATCGCTCACTCGATCCTCTTCCACTTCAATCCGACGATCTCTTTCAGACGCTCTCCAAGAAGCATAAACTAGCTCTTCTCTCCAATACCGATCCCATCCACGTCGCACATCTCGAATCCACCTTCTCCTTCTTCCAATTCTTCCCCGCATCCACCCGCATATACTCCTGCTCGGTGCGCGCCAGCAAACCTTCGCCTGTAATTTTTCAGGCCGCTCTCAAAGCCGTCAACACTCCGGCATCCCAAGCCGTCTTCATCGACGACATCCTCGACTACGTCGAAGCCGCCCGCTCCCTCGGCTTGCACGGTATCCAGTACCAAAATCCCGCCCAACTCCGCTCCGACCTCCGCACCCTGGATCCCTCTCTCGCAATCTAATCCCGCACAACTCGCAATTTTTGCTGCCCCTCATTACAGCTACGTAAAGATTGCTAGGACTAGTACGACCCTCCTTCACGGCTCATTTCCACACACTCTTTCTAACTCCATGCGCTACATGCTCTTACAGCCCATCCATTCATTCTCGTAGACCTGCCCCCTTTGGCTTGGTACATGCACCCTTCTAGAACCAGTAGGGAGTTCACACGAGTTCAAAGCAGTTTGGGGTGAGAGCCGCACAGCGGCTTCCCAGAAGGAGAAATACTCGCAATGAGCGAAGAATATAACGCGGAAAATAAAAGCGGTGCTTCCTGGCAGCTGCCGGCAATCATCGTTCTCGGTTTAGTAGCAGTAGGCGGCTTGGCTTTTGGCTGGAACGCATCTTCCAAGCTCGATACCACGCAGCAGCAAGTCGCAACGCAGGTCAGCACCCTCAAGACCGGCGTTGAGCAGGACATGAGTTCGCTGAAGGATCGCCTGGTTCAGGACGAAAAGACCAACGCTGACCTTCAGGGCGACCTGACCGTCGTCACAAACAAGCTCAAGATTACCCAGGGTCAACTCAAGAAGGCGCGTGCGGAAGCCGCCAAAGCCGTTGCCGACACCTCTGAGAAGCTCACCGCTCTGGACACCAACGTCCACACCGAACTGGCCACCAAGGCCGCCAATGACGACCTCAAGACCGTGGACACCAAGGTTGTCGGCGTTCGCACTGATCTCGATTCCACGCAGAGCGACCTGAAAATGGCCCGCAGCGAACTGGGCACCTTGATCGCCCGCAACCACGACGAAATCGACCAGCTGCGCCGCCTCGGCGAACGCGACTACGTCGAATTCACCATCGCTGGAAAGAACAAGCCCCAGAAGGTCGGCAATGTCACCGTCGAACTCAAGGGCGTCAACGAGAAGAAGGGACAATTTAGCGTCGCCATGACCACCGAGGATCGCAGCCTGCTCAAGAAGAATCGCCTCATGAATGAACCGATCTTCTTCTACCTCAGCGGCACCAAGATCCCCGAAGAATTGGTCATCAACAAGGTTGGCAAGGACACTGTGAGCGGCTACGTCAGCATCCCCAAGGCTAACGCTCAGGCGCCAGCCACTTCCACTTCCGGCAAGTAAGTCAATTTAACCGAGCACCGGCACGATGCCGGGCGACACGAGGCGGGCAGATCTTCTGCCCGCCTCTTTTTTTGCGCTTTACTTTTTTGAAGTGCGGCAGCTTGACGCCGCTTTTCTTCAAATGCGGTCTGTCTAATCCGCCATACAGCGATCCGTGGCGGCAATCACCCCGGTCGAGCGTACTATTTACTGATACTGCAAAAATGCCCTTTTCAACCGGAATTCAATGGTAAGCACCGATAAAATGGAAGTGCACGATCCCTCTCGCCGCTCGACTGACGTCTTACGACGGAGCACGATCCTGATTTTTCCGCGTTTGCGTCAGACGGGCCACTATGGACGCCAAGTACAACCCGAAAAATCTCGCCCTTTTCGTGGGGCTGGCTGTACTTTATTTCGTCGCTGGAAAACTCGCTCTCAAGCTGGCCTTCCTCAATGCCAGCGCCACCCCGGTCTGGCCTTGTACCGGCATTGCGATCGCAGCCCTGCTGATCTTCGGCTATCGCCTGTGGCCCGCGATTTTCGCCGGAGCCTTTTTCGTCAATCTTGCCACCGCCGGAACTGTCCTCACTTCGCTCGGCATCGCCACCGGCAACACCCTTGAAGCTCTTGTCGGCTGCTACCTCGTCACACGCTTCGCTAATGGCCGCGACGCATTTCAAACCACGCAGAACATCTTCAAGTTCGCTCTTTTTGGCGCGGCGGTCAGCTCTGCCATTAGCGCGACCATCGGTTGCACCACCCTGGTTTTAGGCAGCCTGGCAACATGGTCTCACTTTCCTTCAATTTGGCTCACCTGGTGGCTGGGCGACGGCGTCGGCGCATTCATCGTCACCCCGCTTATCTTGCTTTGGGTGGAAAACCCGAAGTTGCATTGGACCCGCAAGCAACTCGTTGAACTGCTGCTGCTCTTCGCGGCCCTCGTCTCCTCCCTCGGCTTCGTCTTCGGCAATGGCTTTCACTCGGTGGTCAAAAACTATCCCTTCGAATATCTCTGCTTCCCTTCTCTGATTTGGGCCGCTTATCGTTTTGGCCGCAGAAAAGCCTCCACCGCCATCTGCGTCCTCGCCATTTTCGCCACCTGGGGAACGGTGCACGGCTACGGTCCCTTCGTAAGGACCTCGCAAAATACTTCGCTGTTGCTGCTCCAATCGTTTGTGGCTATCGCCGCCCTAACCACCATGGTCCTCGCGGCCGAAGTTTCCGAACACAAACGAGCACAGGATTATGTCCGCCAATTGGCGGGCAGCGATCCGCTCACCGGCCTGGCAAATTATCGCCGCCTGGTCGAATCGATCGACGCCGAAATCAAACGGTACGGCCGCTCGCTCTTGCCCTTCTCCATTATCTTGTTGGATATGGATCATCTGAAGAAAATCAATGACCAGTACGGCCATCTCGTTGGCAGCCGTGCGCTCTGCCGCCTTGCCGAGATTCTCACTTTACATTCCCGCGAAATTGACGTTCCAGCTCGTTATGGCGGCGACGAATTTGTGGTCGTTCTGCCTGAAACCGGCCGGGAGGCCGCTCTCCACGTGGCCCGTCGCGCCGCCGATCGTCTGGCCACAGACGGTGAAGAGCCTCCGCTATCCGTCAGCGTCGGCGTCGCCGTTTATCCGGCCGACGGCCAAACACTCGACGAACTGTTGATCGTCGCTGACCGCGCTCTCTACCTCAACAAAGCTTCTTCCAAAGTGAAACTCCACCTTCCAATGTAGCCTCGCTCATTGCACTTACATCAACCCGCTCTGCCGCGCCAACTTCAACGCCTCAATCGCCGCTCCGCGCGCTCCCGCGGTATCGCCGTTGGGAATCACATGAATCGGCGTACCAGCCTGCTCTTCGCGCTGGTTCGGCATGCCCACACGAATCTCGTTCATGAACCACTTCTGAAACCCCGCGCTCGCTTCCAGCGCTCCTCCCCCAACGATCAAAGCATCCGGATCAAACGTATTGATCATCTCGTCGAAGAATAATCCTAACGCGTGCGCCTGCACTCGAAACACTTCCTCGCACAGCGCGTCGCCTTTATCCGCAAGGCCGCGCACTTTTTTCGCTGCCGCGTTTGGTTCCATGCCCGCCAGTTCGTGCCCCGGATATTTCGGCAAAAAGTACGGCAAGATATTTTTCTCGATTCCGGTCAACGAACACAACGACTCTAAATCACCGATCCTCCCGCAATTGCAAACCGGCTTCATCCCCGGCGTTCCCGCAATGCTCTGATACGGCAGCAGCACATGCCCCAGCTCTCCGCCAAATCCGTTCTTCCCTTTCAAAACGTTTCCTTCCACAATCACGCCGCCGCCATTTCCCGTCCCAATGATCGTCGAAATCGAAGTCTCTTTGCTGTTCGCGCCAAAAATTGCGTAGTGCCCCCACAGCGCCGCCGCATTTCCATCATTCAGGTACGACACCGGCTTGCCCAGCTTGTGCGCCAGCCCTTCGCGAATATCGAACCCCGCCCAATTCGCGTGTACAAAGTTCGTCGAACCGCGCGCGCTCATCTGCCCAGCTGCACTCGCCGGACCCGGCGTGTCCAGTCCCACTGCAACTACATCCTCCAGCGCCACTCCGGCCTTGTCCGTCGCGATCTTCAGACCATCCGCAATCTGCTTCAGACAAATTTCCGGCCCCTGCTTCGCCAGCGACGGATGCTCGCACAGTCCCTCAATCAAAAATTTTTCGTCCGCGCTCACCAGCGTGTAGTTCACCGCCGTCCCGCCCAGATCCACTCCCGCCACAACCGTCACGTTGTCTCCCCCAAGTCGCGTCAAGCCGCGCAATTTTCGCCCGGCCCATCCTAGCAGAATCGCGCTCGACGCCGCTAAGGTCGAAACCGACGGTGCGGGGTGTAGCGAGGGTTGTCCTGGGAACGCCAATCTCCCGATTGGCGGGTATTGACGCCGTTCCAAAACGGGAAAGATGGGCCGTCGGATTTCTTGGAGGAGGGGGGGTGTACCCCGGGGTACTTTTGCTAAGAGTGGCAAATACAGGACTTACGGGAAAAAGAGTGACAAAGAGTGAGGAAGAGTGCGAGGGCTTTGTTGAAAAGAAAGGAGTTAGGAGATCACTCTTTTTGCTCTTTTGCGGATTTCCCGTAAGAGTGGCAAATAAAGGACTTAGGGGAATTTTTGTGTGGATGGAGTGGTGGGGAGATGCAGGAGGGCTCACACGAAACGTCGAATCAAACACAAAACGAATATAGCATAGAAGTAACGTGGCGTCAAGCAAAATCGGAAGGTGATGTCCGCAGTTTCGACTAGCGGCGAAAACCCAGTGAATGACAACCTAGGCGCCAGCGGCAACGAATGTTCACGACCTGCGCAGCATTCCAATGAGTTGCCGGAATTGGCCTATCTGTTGGGGTGACATGTCACGCTTTGGGATCAGGTGGAATGAACCAGATTCAAAGTAGAGCATGAAGGCGCCTGGGATTTCTCGGTAGAACAACAGCCAACGATATTCCGCGATCCAGCGGACAGTCTTTATCCTGTATGCGACGCCAGAGGACTTGATTTCCACATTGGGTGAGGCTTTGGACCAGTCATAAGTGTAGTAGCTCACGAGATAGAAGAACGCTTCGCACAGCGCGACGAAAAACGGCACGAGCGCGACTGTCCACAACGGGATGGCGAGCGAGTCGCCCGGGTTCGACAAGATCCAATAAAAAACGAGCGCCAGCATCAACAGACCGAGAATTCTAGGCAGCGGTTGTCGCCGCCAGTTGTGAAAGATTCTCGCCGCAATGTGAACGAGGGGCGAGGGACGCATGTGAACGCTACACAGCACATCACCGTTGGCAAGAGAGGCCTCCGCCAGGTTTGTGAGCCGCTGGAGCTGACCGTCGCGTTCGAGAACTGTCTTCGGTAACCAATAGTGCGTCGTCGTTGTACCCAGGATCAGTAGCGTTTTGCCATCGTGGATTTCCCGAAGGCACGACCATGGCCGCACATCCTCGCCTTCGTACCAGAGCACGCGCCAACCGTGTTCGTCGAATTCGATGGACCGCGGGTCGGAATGATAGAGATCATATTCTCTACGAAGAGTCGGAAGATCCGGACGAGATGACTTTGGCTTAGCGAGAAATCCGAGAAGCATGGCCAAAACCGTCGATAGTAGCCCTGTCGCGAGCAATAGGCCGCCTGGGAAGAAAGACGCATTGGGAAGGAATTTGAGCAGGATATATCCAACTGCAATGCAAACGAATCCTGTTATGGCAGAAATCGCAGCGAACTTAAAATCCTTCTTCTCTCGGCGTGAGCTAGTCATCTCCAAGTAGTTTTCGAACGAAAGTGTGTACGCGATTTTCTGCATGCAACGAGTATAAGAATTGGCAAAGAAGTCTGGTTGACGAATCTCCGGCAGGACACTAATTAGCAATCGGAGCCTGGGGGCGTAGGAAGTGGCGGATCTACGATGAAAGAAGCACACAGCCCCTCCGGAGGCGGGCAAGCAAGACTGGCGCGGGGCAAGCAGAAGGTGGGCCCTACAAAAGCAAGAAGAAAGTGCAGCGGCGTAAAGCCGCCGCTACATAAACCCTATAAATCCCGAAGCGTTGGTACCCTGCAAAGGTCAAGGGGAAACTCCTGATTGCTGGGGTGCAGGGTGATACCATCTGAATGAGGCCCAGCGAAGAGGCCGGCTGGAAGCCGGCGTTGCGACATGCCCACCTCCCCGGCAAGCGCGGGCAAGCAGAAGACCAGCCCTGCAAAAGCCAGCCCTACAAAAGCAAGAGAGAACGATTTACATGAGCCTCATGGAAATTTCACAGCGGACCGGAGTGCCGATTACGGATATCGAGGCGCTGATCCGAGGAAGCGTACCGGCGAGTGTAGCCGCGCGGCTGGGTGTGCCGATGCTGAGCTTGGAGGACTTTCTGCTGCGCGGGTTTGCGAGCGATAGCGTTGCGCACCGGCTGGGAATGAGCATGAGCGCGGCGGAAGAGTTGGCGCGCACGATTGGCAGGGATGGAACGATTGGGATCGTGATCGGCCTGCTGCTTGGCAGCGCGGATGCAGCGAGCCGTCGTGCGAAGGTGGGTGGTGGGTAAGCGGTGAAAAGCCCGGTGTCGATCTGGAGACCGGCGTTCCCAGGCGGCCCTGCGAAGCTGCCAGACGGCTCGTCTCCCCGCCAGGCGCGGGCAAGCCGAAGGCTGCCTACAAAGTCAAAACTGTAGGCTTGAATTCCAATCGATGAACAGCTGGCGACAAACTCGGTTTCTCGCCACTCGCTTATCTCCGCTACAATAATCATGACCTTCTACCCAGCGAGGCATGCTCCTTGATTCATCGCAACGTCTTTCATAACGACCAACTCTTGCCCATCGAAAAGGTCCGCCTGTCTCCCGGACAGGCCGGCCTGATCAACGGCTGGGGACTCTTTACCACGCTGCGCATCGTGCGCGGTGAAGCTTTCGCTTTTGAGCGTCACTGGCGGCGGCTGGAAAAAGATGCCGCCATCATTCGGCTGCCGATGCCCTATGCCGGACCGCGCGTCCGCGTTCAGTTGCAGGAAGTCATTCGCGCCAACAACGTCACTGGAGGCTGCGCGCGCGTCTATCTTGTCTACAATCAGGTCGGTTTCTGGTGCAGCGACGAGCCGCAGCCCACCGTCGATTTGATCATTTACACTGCGCCGCTTCCCGAATATCGAGAACCGGTTCGCCTCACCGTGCGCGAACACGGCCGACACGCCGCCTCCGCGCTCACCGGAGTAAAAACGGTTTCCTGGCTCAACAATGTGTGGTCGGTCGCCGAAGCGCAAAAAGAAGGCTTCGACGAAGTGGTCATGCTCAACGAACGCGGCGAAGTGGCCGAATGTACCGCCGCGAATATTTACATTGTTAAAGGTGATTTGATTCTGACTCCGCCGCTCAGTTCCGGCTGCCTCGAAGGCGTCACCCGTGGAATACTATTTGAAATTGCCGGCGAAGCAGGCGCCGCCGTCAAAGAACAAGCACTGCGGCTTGAAGATTTTTACGAGGCCGACGAAGTTTTTGTCTCTTCCACCAATCGCAACGTGATCGGTGTAGGAGAAATTGCCGGCCGCAGCATTGCCAACGCGCCCGGCCCGGTCACCCTGCGTCTGAACGAAGTTTTTACTTCGTACGTGAACGACTACGTCACCCGCCGCCTGGCCGCCGCTTCGCGCTGAGAGGAAGTGAGTAGCGCCCATCTCATAAATGGTTTCAGCGACCGTCTTTCCGACCTCAGGGGTTAAAACCCCTTGAGAATCAGGCACTTTTCGGCACGGCTGAAGCCGTGCCCTGACGACAACCGTTTATGAGATAAGTTCTAGTGAGTGGAGAGTAGTAAGTAGCTGCCAGCTAGAACAAAAACTTCAGCGCGAACTGCACCAGCCGGCCGGGCTGCGAGGTCTGAATTTGGCCGACGTTCGGGCTGTTCATGTCGTTCACCGGAACGCCAAAGTTGGCGTGATTGAAAATATTGAAAAGCTCGGCGCGGAATTGCAAGTTCTTCGCTTCCGCCAATTTGAAATTCTTCAAAGTGGAAAAATCCCACTGCTGCACGCCGGGCCCGGTCACGATATTGCGCCCCGCATTTCCGAACTGCCCGGCCTGGGTAACTGGATCGAGCCGCTGAAACGCTCCAGGATTGAACCAGCAATTCGGAGTTCCGGCATGCGAACCGTTCGAGCAACTGCCCGCGTTGGGATCGCCGATTAAATTCGGCCGGTCGCTCGGGAAGCCGGAAATTTCCGGCGCGCCACCCTGGTCGGAAACTCCGGCCGAGTCGTACACCGTAAATGGAGTACCAGTCTGCCAAGTCGTGATTCCATTTACCTGCCAGCCGCCCAGCACTTTGCCGTACCACTCTTGCGTATGGTTGAAAAACGGCAAGTCCCATTCGTAGCTGATTACCAAGCGATGCCGGGCATCGAAGAGCGAACGGCCATGTTCGGCGCTCAGGTCGAATTGATTTTGCGCGAGATCGTTTTCTCCAGCGGTGCTCTGCGAAGCGGAGCCGGTGATATTGAACGAGGAAACATCATCCAGGGTTTTCGAGTAGGTGTAGGAAGCCAGCATGGAAAAGCCTTGCGAGAAGCGCTTGTGCAAACTGGTCTGCAGCGCGTTGTAGGTGGAATTGGCGATTCCGGAAATTTCGCCGATCGAGGAAAAAATGCAGTCGCTCTGAGGCTGGGCCAGTGTGCAGCCCGAATAAAGCCGGCGTTGAATGGCGTTGGTGCTGGTGGTCTGTCCTGGAACGTCTACCGCGGGATTGGCTTCGATAAAACGTGGCAGCCGCGTGCCCTTGGTGCCGATGTAGCCGATTTCGAAAAGCCAGCTGGTGGCGAATGAACGCTGTACGTTCAAATTCCAATCCTGCGCGTACGGCAAGCGCAGTTTGGGATCGAGCGCCAAGAGCGTCATGGGCGGAGCGAACGGCGTGCTGAACGGATTCGATCCGTTAAATGGATCGGCGAAATTCGGGAAGCTCGCTTGCGGTGTTTGCAAATAGGGCGGCGCGCTGATCGGATCCTGCAGCGGCCCGCCTTCTCCGGTGTAGTAGGGATCGAAGAAGATTCCGTACGCGGAAGTCACCAGCCATTTTCCGCGGCCGGTAGGATCCCACGCGAATCCGACACGCGGGGCAAAGGCCTTTTTGTCGGTGGGAAGCAGGCCCTTGGGAACTCCTGGATCGCCGGGATACAGCAGGCCAGTGGGAGCAGTGGGAAAAACGACGGATTGCACGCCTGGCTCAAAAAGATTCTGGCGATTTTTCTGTTCGGTGTACGGGAACGGAATTTCGTAGCGAAGGCCGTAATTTA
>Ga0210402_10005367_pt1 | contig 11496 bp, 11 predicted proteins | sample IncBWC7MmetaG_FD_161055 | JGI IMG/M metagenome (GOLD analysis project Ga0210402, IMG submission 161055) | Forest soil microbial communities from Barre Woods Harvard Forest LTER site, Petersham, Massachusetts, United States - Inc-BW-C-7-M | ecosystem: Environmental > Terrestrial > Soil >... | reverse complement strand
CGCCCGGCCGAGAATGTGCGCCTCCGGCAACGCCTCGATGCGATAAAAATCGCTGACGCTCGAGTCAAACTGGGGCAAGGAACCTAGGAACGGTCCCCTGTCCTGACGCGGCTCCACCAGCACGGTGTGCTGATCAGGCAGATAGCAAGTCAACTCGTCATTCGCACGCACAAACTCGCGCCCCGAGCCGTCGAGCGATTGCAGCCGCTCAGTCACGCGCCCGGAGCGCACCCGGTGCACGATGCGCATGGTCTCGACCCGACCCCCGCTGATATGAAAAAACGTGCCGTCGTAGTTGCGGGTCGCCAGAGCCTTGTTCATCCTTTCTAGCCATTCACGCGGTTCATCCGCAGCTCGCGCCGGGGGGACGGAACTGAGCAACGCGCCGACGAGGGCGCAGGGAACGAGCCAATAGATTCGGCTTTGCAGAGGCCGCGTCATGGAGCGACGCGTGTGTCCGGTATGGTTGAAGGTTGCGCTACCCGTTGGACGGGCATCAATTGCGGCTCATCGTCCTCGATCAGCAGATCCGCCAGCACGCCGCGCTGGCCCAAGCCGGAGGAATACTTACTGTGCGCGAAAACGTAATTCGTCAAACGGGCCGGCTCGATCGCCGACGGTGCGTCCGCCGAGGTCGCGGGTACCGTATAGGAAAGCGCTTCGCGGGGCCCGCCGCCGCCCTGTGCGGGCAATTGATTCGGGGCGGTTGCCGTGGAAGCAACCACATTTTGCGTGGTGACGGGAGCGGCGCCTGTCACTCCCGGGGCAATCGCGCGTTGCTGCAGAGCAACGATCGCGACCGTGGCGACGCCCGCCGCGACGGTGACTCCTGCCAGCGGCCGCCACCATCGGGAGCTACGAGCCGGATGTGCGTGCCCGGCCGCCTGAACCGGCTCGCCGTCGATTGCGTGATTTACCCGAGAAGCGAAGCCGCGGGTCAGAATTTGGGAGCCGGCGCCGCGCAGCGCCTCGCCGATGAGCGCATATCGCCCGAAACTCTCGCGCAGTTCGCCGTCTCGAGTCAGGCGCTTCAGCAGCAGTTCGGTCTCGGTGTTCGGCAACTCGCCGTCGAGAAACGCCGAGACTTGTTCACGAATTTGTTCGCTCATGTGTCCTCAGGCCTTCCTAGGCCGCCATCAAAAATCGGGCGCAGCTTTTTGTCAATCGCTTCCCGCGCTCTAAAGATTCGGGAGCGCACCGTACCCACCGGGCAATCCATCGTCTGGGCAATGTCCTCGTAACTCAGGCCTTCCAATTCGCGCAGCACGATGGCCGTGCGCAGATCCTCGGGCAGATTTTCGATGGCCCGATTCACCGTTTCACGGATCTCATCGGTGAGCAGCAGTCCTTCGGGCGTCTCGGATTCGGCAAGGCGGGCATGCAAATCGTATTGTTCGGGATCCTGCAAATCCAGATCGTAGTCCATCGGACGCCGCTTCGTCGCGACCAAAGCGTTTTTGGCCGTGTTGATCGCGATTCTGTAGAGCCAGGTATAGAACGCGCTATCGCCCCGAAACGATTGCAGCGCCCGGAACGCCTTGACGAAAGCCTCTTGTGCGATGTCTTCCGCTTCAGTTGCATCGTGCACGTAACGCATGATCAGCTTCAGCACCTTGTGCTGGTATCGCAGTACCAATAAATCGAACGCCGCGCGCTCACCGCGCTGGACTCTCTCGACCAGTTTGAGGTCACTCTCCTCGACGCTCATGGGTGATCACAAACCGGCGAGCGTAAACCTACGCCTGTCGCGATAGACCTACGCCCGGCGGAAAAGTTCGACAATTCCCGGCCCGGGATGATTAAACGTGAAATTGCGCACACGATGGATTCTAACAGCCGGGCCGGGGCCGGGCCGCGTTAGCTAGACGGGGTCGCGGTAATTCGTTCGATCAGTGCCGCCAGGTGCTCAGGCGGCCTCTCAGACCCCAAGCAATAGCCGTAAATTTCAGGATCGGGGCATTCCAGCAAGCCTCGGAACGCTTCCTGCTCCAGGGGCGGCGCGGCGCAATATCGCTGATCCATGTAACGGCTCAACAAAATATCGAGTTCTTTCATTCCCCGCCGGCAGCGCCAGCGCAATCTGCCTGCATCCGGGGCCATCAAGAACGCCGGTGCAGCATCATTTGCTTGATCTCAGCGATAGCCTTGGCGGGATTGAGATCCTTCGGGCAGGCCTCAGTGCAGTTCATAATGGTGTGGCAGCGATAAAGGCGAAAAGGATCTTCAAGATTGTCCAGCCGCTCGCCGGCCGCCTCGTCGCGGCTATCGACGATCCAGCGGTAGGCGGCGAGCAAAGCCGCGGGTCCGAGATAGCGGTCGCTGTTCCACCAATAGCTCGGGCAACTCGTGGAACAGCAGGCGCAAAGAATGCAGGCAGAGGGCCGGTCCACCTTCTCCTGGTCCTCCTTGGACTGCAGCCTTTCGCCGTCCGGCGGCGGCGGCGTGCGGGTCTGCAGCCAGGGCTTGATCGAGGCGTATTGGGCATAGAAATTCGTCAGATCGGGCACCAAGTCCTTGATAACGGGCAAATGCGGCAACGGATAGATCTTGATATCGCGTTTGACCTCGTCGCAGGCGCTGATGCAGGCCAACGCGTTCTTGCCGTCGATATTCATGGCACAGGAGCCGCAGATCCCTTCGCGGCAGGAGCGGCGAAAGGTCAAAGTGGTGTCGACCTCATTTTTAATCTTGATCAGCGCATCCAACACCATCGGACCGCAGTGCTCCATATCGACCTCGTATGTGTCGAGCCGCGGATTTTCGTCGGCATCGGGGTCGAAGCGATAAATCTTGAAGACACGGATCTTGGTGGCGCCCGCAGGCGCCTTATAGACCCGCCCATCTTTGCGGATTTTGGAATTGGCCGGAAGAAAGAACTCAGCCATCGAAATTCCTCTCCTTAAACTCTAAAGGACGGGGTCGTCCTCGACCCCGTAGATCCGGCGCGCAAGCGCCTCAATAAGTCCGCGCCTTCGGGGGTATCGATTCGACCTCGTCGGTCAAGGTATTCAAATGCACGGGGCGGTAGTCAAACCGGCTGTTGCCCGACGCGTCCACCCAGCAAAGCGTGTGCTTCAGCCATTTCTGATCGTCTCGGTTAGGAAAATCCTCGCGAGCTTGGGCGCCGCGGCTTTCCTTGCGAATTTCCGCCGAATGCAGCGTGGCGATCGCTTGGCCCAGCAGATTGTCCAGCTCCAGGGTCTCGATCAGATCGCTGTTCCACACCATGGAACGATCGCTGACGCTCACGTCTGAAAACGACGCGAATACGGCAGCCAACTTGCGCTTGCCTTCATTCAGGGTTTCCGCCGTGCGAAACACGGCGGCGTCGCTTTGCATCACGCGCTGCATACTCAAGCGGATATCCGCGGTGCGCTGCGATCCCTTGGCATGACGCAGTTTGTCCAGGCGTTCGACGGCGGCCGCGGCCGCGTCCGCCTTGAGATCTCGATGCGGCGTCCCAGGTTTCAGCACGCGTGCGCAATGCTGCGCGGCCTCGCGGCCAAAAACCACCAGGTCGAGCAACGAGTTCGATCCCAACCGATTCGCGCCATGCACCGAGACGCAAGCCGCCTCGCCAACCGCCATGAGGCCGGGGACCAGCCTCTCCGCGTCAGCGGTTCGTGTGACGGCCTCGCCATGCACATTGCAGGGTACGCCGCCCATGTTGTAATGCACGGTCGGCAGCACCGGTATCGGCTCTTTGTTGACATCGACGCCGGCAAAGATCCGCGCGGTTTCAGCGATTCCGGGCAGCCGTTCCTTGATGACCGCCGGACCCAGGTGTTCCAAGTGCAAGTCGATGTGATCGTGGAGCTTGCCGACGCCGCGGCCCTCGCGAATCTCAACGGTCATCGCGCGGCTCACGACATCGCGCGACGCCAGGTCCTTGGCATTCGGCGCGTAGCGCTCCATAAATCTCTCGCCCGTCGAATTGGTGAGATAGCCGCCCTCCCCCCGCGAGCCTTCGGTGATCAGACAGCCGGCGCCATAGATGCCCGTCGGATGAAACTGAACGAACTCCATATCCTGCAAGGGGAGGCCGGCGCGCAGCGCCATGCCCCCGCCGTCACCGGTGCAGGTGTGTGCCGAGGTGCATGAAAACCACGCACGGCCGTAACCGCCGGTCGCCAGAATCACCTGGTGCGCGCGAAACCGATGCAACTTGCCGTCGGACATGTCCAACGCAACCACGCCCCGGCATTCGCCATTTTCCATAATGAGGTCGAGCGCGAAATACTCGATGAAGAAATTGGCTTCATGCTTCAAGGACTGCTGATACAGCGTATGCAGCATGGCATGGCCCGTGCGGTCTGCAGCGGCGCAGGTGCGTTGCGCGATTCCCTTGCCATAGTGGGTGGTCATGCCGCCGAACGGCCGCTGATAAATCCGTCCGTCCTCGGTGCGCGAAAAAGGCACGCCGTAATGTTCCAGTTCGATGACGGCGGCGGGTGCCTCCTTGCACATGAACTCGATGGCATCCTGGTCGCCCAGCCAATCCGAACCCTTGACGGTGTCATACATGTGCCAGCGCCAGTCATCGGCACCCATGTTGCCGAGCGCGGCGGAGATGCCGCCTTGCGCGGCGACGGTGTGGCTGCGAGTGGGAAATACCTTGGTCAGGCAGGCGGTCGACAAACCCGCCTCGGCCAAACCAAACGTCGCGCGCAATCCCGCGCCGCCCGCCCCGACGACAACCACATCGTAGGTGTGATCGATGAATTTATAGTCGCTCATATCCTGGAGAATCCGAGCACAACGCGCAAAATCGCAAACACCGCGGCACCGCCGGCCAGCACGTACAGAAATCTTAAGGTCATCAGGCAGAGCACCTTCATGCCGCTCGAGGTCACATAGTCCTCGACGATCACAATCGTGCCGAGATAGGAGTGATAGCTCAGTACGCCGACCAGCAACACAGCCAAAAAACCGGTGACCGGCACCGACAGCCAGGTTCGCACGGTTTCATAATCAAAATCCGGCAGGGTCAATAGGGAAAAGACGAACCACACTGTCAGGGGAACAAGCGCCACCGCGGTCACCCTCTGCGCCCACCAGTGTGCCGTCCCGTCCTTGGCAGAACCCAGTCCCAAAACGCGGCTCAAGGGGCTGCGCAAACTCATGTTAGACGGGCCCAAACCCAAGCAGCGACGCACAGGGTCAATACAACGGCCCCCAGCACGGCGAGCCAGCCGCTTAAGGTGCGTTGCGTGCGCTCGAAGCCCCTGCCCGCGTCCCAGAACAAATGGCGCACGCCATTCAGCAGGTGAAACAAGAATGAGAATGTCCAACCCAACAACACGACGAGTCCGACCGGTGAGCCGAAAAACCGGCCGGCGGCCGCGAAGGACTGCGGGCCGCCCGCGAGCGATACCAGCCAATAACTCAAGGCAATCAAGCCGAGTCCCAATGCGGCACCGGTCAAGCGATGCAGAATCGACAGCGTGTTGCCGATTTGCCAACGATAGATTTGCGCGTGCGGGGAAGTGGGACGGACGCGTGCGGGCATCACTTGCTCCTTGCGACTGACGTTGAGCGCAAAGCGCAGTTAAAAATCGATGCAGCGGCCACGGAGTTCCCAATCGCCAAAACGCGTCGGCTCCGGCCCCTCGCGTCCGCCAATCTCGCGCGAAGGCTTTACGTCCTCCGGCTTGACATCAGCGGGCCGCTGCAAAGGCAGTGAATCTTCGGGAGTCGACATTACAGATGAAAGTTTGCCAGAAATCAGGGGCAAACGGTGCACTCTGGGGAGAGGAGCCGCCCACGTGCAGCGGTCGGACAGGCTCCCGGGGTTGACATCGCGTCCGCCGCTCCCATCTTATATGGAATGACTGCAGCCTCCGCATCGTCAGGCCGATTGGCGCATTTGGGAATCCTGCGATTCACGGGCGCGGACGCGCTTTCCTTCTTACAGGGTCAGGTGTCCAACGACACGCAACGCCTGACCGACAACACGCCGGTCCTGGCCGCGTATTCCACTGCGCAGGGCCGAGTGCTGGCACTCATATATCTGTTGCCGCATTCGAGCGGCGTGGCTGCAATACTGCCTCGAGAAATTCTCGCGCCGACGCTGGAGCGTATGCGCAAATTCATATTGCGCGCCAAGGTGCGCATCGAAGACGCCGGCGATAGCCTGGTCGTTGCGGGGCAATTCGGCGCCAATCCGACGGCCAATTCCCACTACGTCGAACGCGACGGCATCGGTACCGCGCCAGTCGGCCATGATCACAATCGTTACTGGATCATCGGCGCGCCGGACCAGATTGCGGCGGCCGATGCCGCCACGGAAAAACGCCTCGAAGAGCAATGGCGGCTCGCCGACATTCGCGCCGGCTTGCCGCAGGTCTATGCGGCAACCAGTGAAGCGTTCGTCGCGCAAATGCTGAATCTGGACCTGCTGGACGGAATCAGCTTTACCAAGGGCTGCTACACCGGGCAGGAAATCATCGCGCGCACCCAGCACTTGGGCAGGATCAAACGCCGGCTATTTCGCTTAAGGCTGCCCTCAGGGACCTGGAGCGTCGGGCAAGCCCTGCGCCTCGCAGATGGCCGTCAAGGACGGCTGACCGAGGTGATCGAGAGCGCGGGCCAAGTCGAGGCGCTCGCGGTGTTGGGTGTCGAACCCAATTCGGCCGGTACCGGCGACACGCCGGTCGAACCGCTGGTCGAGGCCGCGGAACTGCCCCTGCCGTACGATCTACTCGGGCCGCATGTGCGGGAATAGCAGCACATCGCGGATCGAGGGCGAGTTCGTGTACAGCATCACCAGCCGATCGACGCCCAAGCCTAAACCCGCGGCCGGCGGCATCCCATATTCCAGCGCGCGAACGTAGTCCGCATCGTAGTACATCGCTTCTTCATCTCCCGCATCCTTGCGGGCGACCTGGTCCTTGAATCGCTGCGCCTGGTCTTCCGCGTCGTTCAACTCTGAAAAGCCGTTCGCCAGCTCGCGGCCGCCGATGAAGAACTCCCATCGATCGGTGATGAACGGATCCTGATCATTGCGCCGTGACAAGGGCGACACTTCGGCGGGATAGGCGTAGGCAAAGGTCGGCTGGATCAGAGTGTGTTCACCCGTCTTTTCGAATATTTCGATCTGCAGCTTGCCGGGACCATCGCCGTCCTTATAGGAAATTTTCATCTGATCGCATACCCGTCGCAGGTACGCCGCATCGCGTATCGACATCGGATCCAGATCTGCGTTGTTCGCCAGAATGATGTCTTCGATGCTCATGCGGGCAAAACTCTTCGATAGATCGAACTCGGTACCCTGATAAAGCAGTGTGCGCGAGCCGATCAGCGAATCCGCGAGACCTTGAAACAACTTCTCGATCAATTCCATCAGGTCGGTGTAATCCGCATAGGCCTGATACAACTCGAGCATGGTGAATTCGGGGTTGTGCTGCGTCGACACACCCTCGTTGCGGAAGTTTCGGTTGATTTCATACACCCGCTCGAAGCCGCCCACGGTCAGGCGCTTCAAATACAGCTCAGGCGCGATGCGCAGATACATGTCGACATCGAGCGCATTGTGATGGGTCTTGAAGGGACGCGCCGCGGCGCCGCCGGGAATCGGGTGCAGCATGGGCGTCTCGACTTCGAGGAAGCCGCGCGAGTCGAGGAACGCCCGCAGGTAGCGCACGATCGCCGTGCGCGTCTCGAACACGCGGCGGCTCTCTTCGTTCATGATCAAATCGACGTAGCGTCGGCGGTAGCGTGTCTCGGTATCGGTAATGCCGTGCCACTTGTCGGGCAGCGGACGCAGCGACTTGGTCAGAAGCACGGCGCGATCAACCTTTACCGTCAATTCGCCGGTCTTGGTCAAGAACAGCACGCCCTCGACGCCGATCACATCGCCGACGTCCCAGGTTTTGAAGTCCTCGTAAGTTTCCTGCAGCGTGTCGCGTTCCAGCCGCAGTTGAATTCCACCGCTGCCGTCTTCAATCTTCGCGAAACTGCCCTTGCCCATGAGATTCTTGCGGCGCAGGCGGCCGGCGACACTGACCCGGATCGCCTCGGCCGCGAGCGCCTCGGGCGATTTGCCGCCGTAAGCGGTCAGAAGATCCGCTGCCAGCGCATTGCGCCGAAAGTCGTTGGGGAAGGCAATGCCCCGCTCGCGCAGTTTGGCAAGCTTCGCTCTGCGCTCGGCGATCAAATGATTTTCGTCGTGGTCGCTCATAAGCCTTAAGATTACAGGCCCTGCTTTAAACTGGCTTGCATGAATTCATCGAGCGCGCCGTCCAGAACCGCGGTGGTATTGCCGATCTCCACACCGGTGCGCAAATCTTTGATGCGCGATTGGTCGAGGACATAGCTGCGAATCTGGTTGCCCCAACTCACGTCCGATTTGGAGTCTTCGAGCACCTTGGCGGCGGCATTGCGCTTGTTGAACTCTAGCTCGTACAGCTTGGCCTTGAGCATTTTCATCGCCGTGGAGCGGTTCTTGTGCTGGCTTCGTTCACCTTGGCAGGCGACCACGATACCGCTCGGCATATGCGTGATTCGGACCGCCGATTCGGTCTTATTGACGTGCTGCCCGCCCGCACCGCTCGACCGGTACACATCGGTACGCAGGTCCGCGGGGTTGATCTCGATGTCGATGTCATCGTCCACCTCGGGCGAGACGAACACGGATGCAAACGAGGTATGCCGGCGGTTGCCGGAATCGAACGGCGACTTTCGCACCAGGCGGTGGACGCCGGTTTCGGTGCGCAGCCAGCCATAGGCGTAGTCGCCGATCATCTCGACGGTCGCGCCCTTGATACCCGCCACTTCGCCGGGGCTTTGATCGATGATTTCGGTCTTGATGCCATGCGCGTCGGCCCACTTCAGATACATGCGCAGCAGCATTGCGGCCCAGTCCTGCGCCTCGGTGCCGCCCGCGCCCGCCTGAATATCGAGAAACGCATTGTGCGAGTCCATCTTGCCGGGAAACATGCGCTGAAACTCGAGTCGTTCGACTTCGGCGGCCGAGCGGCTCACGTCGCTTTCGATCTCTGCGGCGGTTGAGGCGTCCGACTCCTCGGCCGCCAGATCGATCAGTTCGGCGGCATCGTTCAAACCGCGTTTCAGGCGATCCAGGGTAGAGACGACCTGTTCGAGCTGCGCGCGTTCCCTGCCCAGTTCCTGCGCGCGATCCGGCTTGTCCCAGATTCCCGGCTGCTCGAGTTCGCGGGTTACTTCCTGAAGACGCTCGTTCTTGTTGTCGTAATCAAAGATACCTCCTCAAGGAATCGGTGCGTTCCTCGAGATCTTTGATAGATCGCTTGATTTGATTGATTTCCATGGCGGCGAATCCTAGCACACTGATCGCTCGAGCCTGAGGTGCTGGCAATTCAACTGAACCCGCGCAGCTCCGCGGTACTCGTTGATCTCGAGACGATACACCAGATGGATCGCGGCGCCGCCGCCGATGCCCGCGTCTTCGGACGCGCCGCCGATATAGCCGAACGCGATGGCCTCCAGGCCTTCCGCACCGGCCTGCGGCAGGCGCAGACGCATTTTCATGTGCTTGTCGCCGACAATCCTCGCCTCCTCGACGATGAACGATCCGTCAAATACCGGTTCCGGGAATCCCTGCCCCCACGGGCCCGCGCTGCGCAGCGCCTCGGCGGTATCAATGCAAAGCTCGGCCGCGCTTAAGGGCCCGTCCGAGTAGACGGCGCCGCTGAAAGCTTCGCGATCCGCTCGTGCCGCAATTTCCGCTGCAAATGCTACCTTAAAGGCCGGCAGGTTTGCCGCGCGCAAGGTGAGTCCGGCGGCCATGGCGTGTCCGCCAAACTTGTCGATAAGATCCGGCCGCTGTGCTGCAACGCTGTCGAGAGCATCCCGAATATTGACGCCGGGAACGGAGCGCGCCGAACCCCGCAGCGATCCGTCCTCCGCCCGGGCAAAGGCAATGACCGGCCGATGCAGTCGGTCTTTGATCCTGCCGGCGACCAAGCCCACCACTCCTTGATGCCAGCTTTCATCGAAAAGACAAATCCCCATCGCGTCGGCCGCATCGCCCTCACGCAACTGCCCGGCAAGTTCCACAGCCTCGAGCTGCATCCGTTGTTCGATATCGCGGCGCTCTTCGTTGAGTGTCGCGAGCATGCCCGCCAAGCGGACCGCTTCCTTGGGCTCATCGGCCAACAGGCATGCGATGCCGACGCTCATATCGGTCAAGCGTCCCGCGGCGTTCAGCCGCGGCGCGACCGCGAAGCCCAGGTCGGCGGCGGAGAGTTGTTCACAGTTGCGCCCCGCGGTTTCGAGCAGCGCGCGAATACCGGCTACGCAGCGGCCCGCGCGGATGCGCTTGATTCCCTGCGCGACCAGGATTCGATTGTTGCGATCGAGGGGAACCATGTCGGCTACGGTTCCCAGGGCCACCAAATCCAAGTACTCCGCCGCCCGGAAGCGCTCCTCGCCGAGGGCTCTTGCCAGCGCGGCGACCAAATAAAACGCCACACCGACGCCGGCCAGCGCGGGACTCGCGAATCGGCTGCCCGGCAGATTGGGATTCACGATCACCGCGGCGCGCGGCAGCATCGCCCCGGGGAGGTGATGATCGGTCACGAGTACCGGTACGCCGATTTCGCGCGCCGCTTCCACTCCCGCGACGCTCGACACGCCATTGTCCACGGTGACGATCAGCGAGGGCGCACGCGTGGCAGCGAGTGCCACGATTTCCGGCGTCAGGCCGTAGCCAAAGCGAAAACGATTGGGGACCAAGAAGTCGACGTGTGCAAACTGCATACGCCGCAAAGCGCGGACGACGAGCGCGGTGCTGGTGGCGCCATCCGCATCGAAGTCGCCGATAATGAGCACCCGGCCTGCCGCGCGATGCGCCGCCAACAGCCGCGTCGCCGCCTCGAGTCCTTCCAGAGAACCCACCGGCAACAGTTGATCCAACGACAGGTCCAGTTCGGCATCGCTGACGATGCCGCGCGCCGCATAGACACGCCGCAGCACCGGATGCAGGTGCCCGGCAAAATCCGCGGAAGCCTCAGGGGTGCGCCGGCGAATTTCTATTGCGCTCAACCGAATGACTCCCACCATGCTTTGTTTCTGCGCCAAAATCGCCGCAGCCCGCGCGCCGTCACGGTGAAGCACCGATCCTCGGCGGAAAGCTGCAGCCGCGATAGCCTGCCGGCGCGCAGCTTATCGATCGCCGGGCGAAGCCAGCGCGTTTCGAGGTCATGCCATGGCTCGCTGCCCGGGGCGTGGGCTGCCGCGACCACGGCGCTGTCGAACTTCTCCCCACCCGATGCAGCAAACGCGTTGAAGAAGAGATCATCGCCCGCGACCCATCCCTGTACGTTCGGCAGCGAGGCAAGCGGCACGCCGCCGCCCCAAAACCAAAGCCCGTTGACCACGGGCAGACCCAGCTCCTGGCGCGCGCGATTGGCATCATGCTCAAACAGCCACATTTCAGTTTCGCCTATCAATTGCCGCAGCCTCGAGGAGTCCGCGCCGGTCGGGAGGAACTCTTCGATATGCATTCCCAGCACCTGC
>Ga0210402_10005365_pt1 | contig 11498 bp, 14 predicted proteins | sample IncBWC7MmetaG_FD_161055 | JGI IMG/M metagenome (GOLD analysis project Ga0210402, IMG submission 161055) | Forest soil microbial communities from Barre Woods Harvard Forest LTER site, Petersham, Massachusetts, United States - Inc-BW-C-7-M | ecosystem: Environmental > Terrestrial > Soil >... | reverse complement strand
GTTTCTGCACGACGAATCGATGCCCGCTCTTCTTCTCGATCTTAGGCGGAGGCTCCGGCGTTTCCTCAAAGCGGCGTTTGCGTTTGTATTCCTCTAAGGCCATCGGGCTATTGTACTGAGAACCGGAAACTGGTTTGAAACACTCCCCGCAGTTTTGCTTAGAATCCCCAGCATGATTTAAGGTTGCTGGCGGATTCCTTATAGCATGAAACGCGAATATCCAGATGTGCCACTGGTAGGCGTGGGTGCGATCATAGTCGACCGCGACCGAGTGGTTCTAGTGAAACGCGGACAAGCCCCCCTTCAGGGAGAATGGTCGATTCCGGGAGGGGTGCTCGAAGTTGGCGAAACCCTCCGCCAGGCCGCGGTTCGCGAGGTTCTTGAGGAAACCGGACTCCGCGTGGAGGTCGACGAATTACTGGGTGTGTATGATCGCATCGTGCGAGATTCCGACGAACGCACCCGCTACCATTATGTGCTGATCGATTTCCTCTGCCGGCGAATCGACGGTGAGCCGCACGGTGCGGGCGATGCCGCCGAGGCACGCTGGTTCACTCGCGGCGAACTCGCGGGGCTTTCCTTGGCCCCGGACACCGCGGACGTCATCAAGTTAGGCTTCGAGAAGTCCAGTCAACGGGTTCTCTGATTCGAGCAGTCCTACCAAATCCGAAAGCGAGGCGACTATGTTCAAAAAAATCGTAAACACGAGCAACGACTTTGCCCTGACCATCGTTCGTCTGGCGATGGGGTGCGTATTTTTCGCGCACGGCGCGCAAAAGATGCTGGGCTGGTTCGGCGGATACGGCTTCACCGGCACCATGGGCTTCTTCACCCACCAGATGGGAATTCCGGCGCCCTTCGCCTTTCTCGCCATCTGCGCCGAGTTCTTCGGCGGACTGGGCCTGATCGTCGGCTTCCTGGGCCGCATCGCTGCCTTCGGAATTATTTGCAACATGCTCGTGGCCGTAACCATGGTCCATGCGAAAAATGGTTTCTTCATGAACTGGGCGGGCAATCAAAAAGGAGAAGGATTCGAATATCACCTGCTGGCCATCGCGATCGGGCTGCTGGTCATATTCAAAGGATCGGGCGCTCTGTCCGTCGACCAGTTCCTCAGCGAAAAACACCATTAGAAAACAGAACGGCCCGCGCTTATAAAAGCGCGGGCCGCCGGTGCACTGTTTGGGATTGACCAAGAGGTGGTCACTCTACGTGGCCTCTTTCGGCAACTCCGGGTCTTACTATGGAAGCCCCAGCGCGACCTGACGCCGGGACAAATCCAAACTCACCGGTTAGTGTGTGCGGGCTGTAGCTGCCGGCGCGCGAGCGCCCGGCAGCCCCGCTTAGAGCAACCAGCTCTAAGTCTCAGCCACCTCACCGGGTCTTAGACTCCCACTACAGTTGCTACAATCAGAACTTGTCATTCGACCACCTCCTTTCCGGTGTAATCCCACCTTAGTACGAAATCCCCAGCAAGGTCAACTGTGAAGAAATAGGAGAGTAGATGAGCTTGATTCCGTCTGAATGACGTCATCCCGAAGGCCGCGGGCCGAGGGATATTGCGCGGACTATTTCGAATTTCCAGTCCCAACCCCCAGAAAACCACCCAAAAGCCGCTGGTGCCGAAAAGTTGTCAAGCCCCCTGAACCACCCAATTCCCGCCAAACCCCTGATTCAGCGGCAGAAATAAACTTCAAAATTTGGCGGGTTTACCCCCTCGGATTTGCTAGTCTAGAAGTAGAGATCAAATTAGGCGCAAGCTTCCCAGCTTGCGCCTTTTCTTTTGCCGGAGAATCCCACTTCAATCCATGAGCAAAGCCAAGGGCGGTTCGCGCGGACGCATTCCTCCGCGTGGGCGGAGCTCTGCCCGGAAGGCCGCCCAGGCGCGTGGGGTCGAAATCCAGCAAGGCGACCTTGGCGAAGTAGCGTTTGTCCACAAAGCCACGTGTCTCGGTTTCGTAACTGCGAAGCCCTACGGCCAAAACCATCGCTACGACTTCATCGTGGAGGGTGGAAAAAACCTTTGGCGGGTGCAGGTGAAAACGTGTACCTCGGTGCGCGACGACCTGTATAAAGTCGGCATCCACCGTTCCCTGAACGGTGTGCCGACCGCCTACACCGAGTTCGAGGTTGATTTTGTGGTGGTCTACATTATGCCCGAAGGGACGTGGTATGTGCTGCCGGTGCGTGAGGTCGTAGGGCAGACCTACCTGCGGTTTCGTGGTCCAAACGCAATCCACCGCCGCGACCCCTACGCCTACTACCGCGAAGCCTGGCACCTCCTGCGCGAGCCAGACGGCCTCACCTTCGGATGAAGGTCTACGGACGTACGATTACCTGAAAGATTGCCTCAGAGAAGATTCTCCGACCTCGGCGGCGGTCTGTACCCCCTGAACGAGGTACGTACCTGCAAGCCTCTGGTGGTAGCAAAAAAACACTGCATCTTGTGATGTGCTGCCGTCGGTCATCGTGCGAAAGTCCAGACACACAAAGAATCTGAGTCGCAACACGCAGGCCGGGGAGAAGAAAATGACTCAAATAGCGGTTGCCGGAAGCCTCGTTGTAGCAATCTGGATGTTTATGACCGCTGGGATCACAGTCGTCATGTTCATGGCAGGCCGCAAGGCGGTGCGCAAATGATCAGGCGCATACTATTGCTTAAGTTCGTGTCCTGGGTTGTACTCGCGCCCGTCTTGGCTCTGGCACCGACCCACCACATAAGCGTCAGCCATGTTCGCCCCCGCTGCCACGGGGATAAGTGTTCGCCCCTCATGCCGCTCAGGTCGTCTTGACTGGGCCTCAGGAAGGCCCCGCCCAAGCGAAGCTTGGACGGGCCACCCTCGAGAGTAAAGTGAGCGCCAATAGTCTGGGCCACCCGCCGTAAATGGCACTTCATAAGTGTTTCCTCGCGCGGCGCTCCCGGTGATTATATATGTTGGCGGTTGTTAGACGTGTACGTAGCGAGTTGCGCGACACACGTCGGATAATCAACGCCTTTCGCGAATGCGCTCGACCCACGTCCACACCCAAAAAACGGGCCAAGCGAGCAGGAAAGCATTTAACAGGCCTGCGAAAACAAGATACGTAATTGCCCAGTCAGAATGGATACCACCTCGAAACAGAATTGCGGCGATCAGCAGTCCCGGCGCTAAGAGAAGTCCTACCGCAGGGGCAATCGCCGCAGTACCCACTATGATGAGCGCGATCATGAACGACCATGCGTACTTGGATCGCGCGCTCATTTAAATTGGAGTGCTCCTATCTCGGGCATCCCGCTCTATCATCCGAATCGCAGATCATCTTGATTTTATGGGTGACCGCTCAATCTTTAGACGTGGCCCCGTAAACAGGTTAGATGTGCCCTGCAAACTCATCTGGAAAGTGCCGACATCAACTCTGCTCCCGTAGGAAAGATAAAGTGTACGCGTTCTGGCAGAGCCTCGCGAGTGTTCCTGAGTAGCCTCGCGAGGCTAATTCTTCAGATCAATTGATGCCACTTCAGACTGCCTCCATGGACGTTTTTCCCGAATCAAGCGCAAGATGACTGTCATTAAGCGGCACGATACACGAGAAAAGGAGAGAGATATGAACATGACAAAGATGTTTCGCTTCAAGACACCCCTATTGTTCCTGCTGCTGGGGCTGATCGCCCCCGTCTACAGTTACGCGGCAAACTACTGCATCGCGGTGAACGGCGGCTTCGGCAGTGGCGGCACGAGTTTCATGGGGATAAACTTTGCTCTGCCCGACGCCGGCAAGTGCAAACCGTGGTCGGGCTTCACGAAGACCGCTTCCACCGTCATCTTAACGACGACCGGTACCGGGTGCCTTTCCAGCGATGGCAAAGCACTGACGGTCAGCGTTTTCAGCACCGACCCGGCGTTTCTCGGCGCGGGCCAGGTCGGCTCGGATTACATCCAGTTGTGTCCGGGAGGAGGCACCAGCTGCTCGAATGGCGCGGGCACAGACCAGGGTTTCTTCAGTGGAACTGCGGCACCGCAGACCTGCACGGCCAAACTGTTGAACCTCCCGGCGAAGCACGACTAACAACCGCCTCGGCCTCGCGAGTGTTCCTGAGTGCCGATTCGGAAATGTGGGAAATGCGTCAGCAGCGCGCGGTTGTGCGGGTCCGCGGGAAATAGCTTCCCCTTTCCCCAGTGCGGAGATGTGGCAGAAATCCGGCGCAAGCAGCGTGGGACGGGTGGCCCAGCCTTTCGCGCTCTTTGCGAAGGCTGGGGATTGTCGACCTACCTCGGTTGGGCCTTCATGTAAGAGCGCAGGATCGCGTTGATACGGGTCTGGTAGCCGCTGCCGGCCTTCTTGAGCCATTCGACGACGTCATGGTCAATCCGGATGGTCAGGCGGTCTTTGGGGACCGGCATGGTCAGCTTGGCGGCCTTCCAGAACGATTTATCCAGCTTGGGAATATCGGAGTCGTCGATGTCGGCATCCCGCATCCGGCGCAAGTGTTTGAAGTCAGTCTTGCCCTTGGCCCGCGATCTTGAGGTGGTTCGCGTAATCCTGCCTTTCATTGCGATGTGCCCTCCTGGCTGAGATAATCCGCCGCCGTTGGCCGCGAGTCACGTAGACCAAGACACTCAACCGGGCTTTAAGTATCATCCTGTATGCTTTACGTAACGCGTACTTTCATGCTATTTTAACCCATGGTCGGCGGGTACCGGGACAAGCGGACCAGAGACTTCGCGCTGGGCAAACGGGTCAAAGCTTTCTCTAGCATCGAACGCTCTGCGCGTCTGAAGCTCGACCGTTTGGAGGCAGCGGCTTCGCTCAAAGACCTGGCCGCATTGCCGGGGAACCGTTTTGAAGCGTTCAAGGGAGACCGCAAGGGACAATACAGCATCCGCATTAAGATCAGTGGCGGATTTGCTTCGAATGGCCGGAAAGTGTGTCTGGTCCCGCAAACGTGGAGATTGTCGATTACCATTAGGAGAATGCCATGGCACGGACTGCAATTCATCCCGGGGAACATTTGGCGGAGGAGCTTAGCGCGCTGGGAATGAGTGCTGCGGAGCTGGCGCGGCAACTCGGGGTTCCGCCCAATCGCATCACGGAAATCCTGAATCGGCGGAGGGCCATCACCGGCGACACTGCGCTGCGTCTGGCTCATTTTTTCGGTACCAGTGCGGAATTCTGGCTGAACCTGCAAAGTCTTTATGAAATCCGGCTGGCGGAGCAGAGGTCGGGGAAGGCCATCCGTGCATTACCCACGCTGAAGAGATTCGAACAAGCTCACGCCTAGCGAGGCATGCCCTGGCTTTTTACGATTGTGCGGCTTCAACCGTGAGTTTCAGTCCCACTGCTTTGGTCACGGCCACCAGAGTGGAAAGACGAGGATTTCCGCGGATCGATAAGGCGCGGTACAGGCTTTCGCGCTCGATGCCAGCAGCTTTGGCCACCTTCGCAATGCCGCCTCGGGCTTCCGCGACGCGACGCAGCGCGATCAGCAGTACGCTGGGCTCATCGGTATCTTCCAACGCGGCTCGGAGGTATTCCGCGGCGAACTCCGGATTCTTGCGTAGTTCACGAATTGTAGCTTCGTCGTGGGATAGGCTCGCTTTGCGTTTCATGATGTCCTTTTCCTGTAGTCCTTGAGGTATTCCAGGGCGCGTCTAATGTCAGATGCCTGTTTGCGTTTGTCGCCGCCGCAAGGCAGCAACACGCAAGCTCTGCCGGCTAGCGCGTAATAGACTCGGTAGCCCCGCCCCCAGTCGATCCGCAGTTCGAACAAGCCGTTGCCCAAGGCTTTGCAGTCGCCGAAGTTTCCCAGAGACAGGCGATCGATCCGGGCCACTATCTTGGCCTTGGTCCGATCGTCCTGTAGCCCCGACATCCACGCGCCGAAAACATCTTTGCCCGATCCGGTCAGATAACGGCGGATTTCCAGCACTTCTCGTTGTAACTTATAAATTACACGAAGCCAAGCGCTTGTACTCGCTCATTTTCTTGAGAGCCACTTTGCACCGCCCGGGGGGACATGTCCCGTAGTCATCTCGTCCCGGCACCTCCGTGTTTCTACACTTGAAGTATCCCCGCAAAGTAACCGATCTCTTGCATAGAAGATCGTTGATTGAAGCCGCTAATTGAAAAAGCTTAGCCCTTCCAGCGGTAGGCGTTGGACTGGGGTAGGCCGATGTGGGCGAGGACGCGGTTGACGAACTCGCGCGCCATGGCATCCAAGCTTGCCGGGCGGTTGTAGAAGGTGGGGATTAGGGGGAAGACGGTAGCGCCGGCGTCGGCGGCACGGTACATGTTGCGGATGTGAATTTTGTTGAGCGGGGTCTCGCGCACGCAGAGAACTAACGGCCGCTGCTCTTTGAGGCAGACGTCGGCGGCGCGCTCGATCAGATGCGAGGCGATGCCGTTGGCAATGCGGGCGAGTGTGCCCACGCTGCATGGGATGACGACCATGGCGTCGGCGGGATAGGAGCCGCTGGCGATGTTGGCTCCGATGTCGGCGTTCGATTGCTGATGAATTTTGCGGGAAGCTTTGCCGAGAAGTTGGCTGACCAGGTTGCTGCGGCCGCGGAGTCCGAGTTCTTCGGCCATGACGCGCAGGGCGCTGTCAGAGGCGATGAAGTTCACGGTATTCACGCGCTTGTCGCGTTCGACTGTGGCTAGCAGGTATTTAAGGAATAACGACCCGCTGGCTCCGCTGGCAGCAACCGTCAGGTTCTCGGGGGGAAGGTTGGGCAATGGCTCCTCGTAGCTAGCTACGTCTCTACAGGCTGAAGCATAGGGAGTGAGCGACGGGCAAGTCAAGCAGTCGTTGGTCATTCGTCGTTGGTCGTTGGGCAGAGCGCTTCACGACCGAGTTTGGCGAACGACCAACGACGAACGACCAACGACGATTTCATGGCGACGCAAACGAATCTGGGATCCCGCCGCAACGCCGCGCAGATGCACGCGCTGGCGTCGGTTGAGCGTGAAGTTCGCTCCAACGATTCCAGCGGACGCCGCAAATATCTGCGCGACTTCAGCAATGCCTTTCGCTCTTACGAGTCGGTCATCGATAGCCAGCAGCTTACCTCGATGGTAGGAGCGGCCGACGTAATCCTGATCGGCGATTATCACGCGCTGCCCTCAGCGCAACGTTTTGCCGCGACTCTGCTCGAACAGCGGGCACAACCCGGCGACCGTCCGGTCGTGCTCGGGGTAGAAACGATTTTTTCCCGCCATCAACACATCCTGGAAGAATGGTGGCGGCGGGAGATCGATGAAGATGAGTTCCGCCAGCGTATTCGTTTCGATCTTGACTGGAACTATGAGTGGCCCCCTTTTTACGAATTGTTGGTAACTGCCCGCGAACACGCCGACGCCGTTTATGGTTTAGATTGCATGCCGAGAGAAGACCTCCGCAAGATCCACGCCCGAGACAAACACGCAGCGGAGAAGATCGCGGAGATTCATCAGCGGCATCCCAATGCTGTGGTTCTGGTTTTGTTTGGAGAATCGCATGTGGCGCCTCAGCATCTGCCTCGCGTGCTGCGCGGACGATTGCCTGGCCAGCGCGTGCTCACCGTATTGCAGAATGTGGACGCGTTGTATTGGCAGGTGACAGAGGTACAACAAGAGCGGGTCGAAGCGGTTCGGGTGAACGATGACGTGGTTTGCGTTTTCAACTCTACGCCGCTGGAAAAATACGAGAGCTACCGCCTCTGCCTGTCTCGGTGGAATCAGGAAGGCGAGCAGCAGCCGGACCTCGGGCCCACGATCTATAACCTGATTGATAGCCTGTTGCGGTTCCTCGACGTGGACCGCTACTCATGGCACAACGGGACGCAGCCGAGGTTCCTGGTCGATCTGTTGCCCGAGGTGCATTGCGGCTCTTCCGACGCGCGCTTGCGGCGACTACTGTCCCGGGTGACCGGCGATGCGGAAAGGATCGAAGCTATGCTGCGAAAGGTCGAGGCGCGGGGCAGCGTTTATCTGCCGGCGATCAATGCTTTCTATATTCGTGAGTTCCAAATGACGTGCGCCGCCGAAGAGGCTTCGCGCTTCTTGCATCACGCCTGCCGGGGATTGCCTTTGCGCCGAAACGGCCACGAGGTTGCGGCTGGCGACCCAATCGACCGGTTTTACGCCCGGACCCTCGAACACGCGCTGGCCTACTTTGGGTCACGAGTGTTGTATCCGGCGCGTCCTGCCATCAGCGATCAAGAGGCCTGCGAATTTTCGCGAGCGGCTTGTGAACGGCTCATGCACGATGCGCTGCACAGCGATCGAATCAGGTTCGACGCCCTCGCCCAGAAGCTCGGCTATACGCTGGGCAGCCAGCTCTACGATGCGTATCTCCGGGGATGCGTAAGCCGGAGCGTGTTGCGGCATTTGTTCCTCGCACGCATCGAGGAGTCGGGCAAGGCGCGCCAGACATGCTTTGAGGTGGTTCGAAAGGTTCGTGGAAGCCGCAAGAAGCCGTGTGCGTCGAGTCACGGCAGCGAAGCCTAAAATTTTCCATGTGCTCAACCACACGAACTTCGCTCCTTCCGCGACGCAAATCGATAATCCCACCGTTGGCGTGCTGAGTGCTCCGCAAAGTGCAGAGAACGCCGGCAACCGCACCGGACAACTCGCAGTGGGCGTCGAGTTCTAGTGGAGTGACGCGCGGAGTCACGGGGCCACCGGCAGGAATGCTAATCTAGATTGGCCTAAGCTGGCTACACGGGTGCCTTGGCGCCGGAACCGTTGCCGCAAGGGCTATTGCTGAGTGCTTCTTTGAACGCTGAATCCATTCGCAAACTTTTCGAGCAGGTGCGTGGGGGGAAACTTTCTCCTGACGAAGCTGTGCAACGGTTGCGGCATTTGCCGTTTGAAGACCTGGGATTTGCCAAGGTCGATCACCATCGCGCGTTGCGCGCCGGCATGCCTGAAGTTGTCTTTGGCGAAGGCAAGACGCCGGCGCAGTTGGCGGCAATCTTCTCGCGATTGGCCCAGCACGAAGGAAATATTCTGGCGACGCGCGCCAGCAAGGAGCAGTTCTCCGCAGTCAAAAAGAAAGTGCGCAAGGCACAATACCGGGAACTGGCGCGGGCTGTTGTCTTGCAACGCGATCAAAAAAAGTATGGCAAGGGAATTATCGCCGTGGTTTCGGCTGGAACCAGCGACATTCCGGTTGCGGAGGAAGCCGTGGTCACCGCCGAAATCATGGGCAATGAAGTTGAGCGTCTGTATGACGTCGGCGTAGCCGGGATTCATCGACTGCTGGCGAATCGCGGAACGTTGGCTCGGGCACGCGTGGTTATCGTATGCGCGGGAATGGAGGGCGCGTTGCCCAGCGTGGTCGGCGGACTGGTCGGCGTTCCTGTGATTGCCGTTCCCACCAGCATTGGCTATGGCGCGTCTTTTAAGGGAGTGGCGGCGCTGTTGGGGATGATGAATTCCTGTGCGTCGAATGTCAGCGTGGTGAATATTGACAATGGATTCGGCGCGGGATATGTGGCGGCTTTGATCAACCGGTTGTGAGTGGCTGCCGCGCTTTGCTCGGCAGGACGGGCGGGGACGCCCGTCCTCCATTTTTATTTTTATGACTACGACTTTCCGGCCACTTCCAGGTTGTTCTTTACGCTGAAGGCGCCGAAGACCTGGCTCGCCCTTATGCCCGCGATCTGTTTGTCCATCGCAGTGCCGACCACGCCGTAGAGGCTGATGTTGCCGTGATCAACCACGATTCGGATCGGCTTCGCGGGATCAATCGCGTACTGGCCCAAGGCTGAATCGTGATAGATTGCGCGCATCGCACGAATCCTGATGTCGTCATCGAAATTCGACAGCGGCGCGACTTTCGTATTGTTTACTACGTCCTTTACGCCGGGAGTAATGTTCACCAGCGCGAGGGCCGAGTCGCGATCAACCTCAGTGCGAGTCTCGCCATTGAGCGTGGCCACGCCATTCTCGACCGAGGCAGTGACGAAATTAAACGCGTTGTCGTATCCCTGGCGGTCGTAGTACAGCTTGCGGTCGAGTTGCGCCGTCAGTTCGGCGTCGGAAACGTTCTTGCCGTTCACTGCAATCAGGTTTCGTACTCCCTGCACGTTTTCTGTTTTGCGGATTTTCTTGGCCGCATCCAGCTTTTGTTGATACAAATCCACGCTGCCGCTCAGGGTGACGATGCCGTCGTCTACTGCGGCCTGAACGTCGCGGAATTCTTTCTTACTTGCAAGTTGCTTTGAGACTTTGGCTTCGATGGCGGCATCGTAGCGGCTTGCGCTAGTAGTTTGCGCAACCATGCTCACGCTGAGGACGCTCACTCCAACAAACCAACCGAAACTCCGAAGAAAAGCTTTCATGAAATGGACCCTCCGATCCGATACTAGAAATAAACCCAGGGCGCGACGAAAAGTTTCCATATTCATGCCCTCCCACGTCGTTTATTAACTGGTTAGTTAAATAATGAGATGCCACAAGATCAGGCTGGAATGTAAAGATTTGTAGCGGCGAGCGACTGTTTCCGCAGTGTCAGCTTTGCGATGGGGTTGAGCCAAACACGGTGGCGACCAGTGCATGAATCTCTTCGACAGCTTCGTCCAGCTCAAAGGTGAATCGCACCAGGTCCATGCCATCGAGATTGCGGTGCTCTTTGAGAAGAATGGCCCATGCCGAGTCAGAGACTAAGTCCACCTTGTGCCGCTCGTAGTATCCGTAGCCCAGGCCGCGCATGCGGCAGAGAAGGTCGCTCAAGTGGACCAGCGCCACCAGCGGCTGTGACTTTTGGCTTTGTTCGATGGCGTGATGATGCGTGATCACCTCGATGACATCGTCGGCCAGTTTCCATTGTTCTGCCAACGCCCGTCCGGTCTCGCAGTGCGTGAATCCCATGGTGCGACGTTCTGCCTCATCCAGCGCAATCTCCTCTTGCAGGGCAAGTTCCATCGCCTTGGCGAATTCGCTCGAGAAAACCAGGCAGTTCACCATGAATCCGATATCGTGCAGCAATCCCGCCATGTAGGCTTTTTCGTGGTCCGCCGCACCCACTTTCTCACTGAATTTCCGGCATACCATGGCGCATCCCAGCGAATGTCTCCAGAACACGGCTGGATCCAGCACCCACTTCTTCGAGGGGAAAGCCTGCCCCAGACAGCAGGTCAGAAGAATGGTTTCCACCCGCCGCAGACCCAGGCTGATCACCGCGGCTTTGATGGACTTCGGCGGCACCGCCATCCCAAACAACGGTGAGGCCGCCACCCGCAGACACTGCGCGGCAATGGTGTTGTCGTAAGAGACCAGGCGCACTACTTCGTCGACATTCACGTTTTCGCCGGAGCCGCTTAGCAAGTTCAATAAGGGCAGAAAAACAGCCGGGATCGCGGGCATGCTTTCGATATGTTGCACGCGGTCGCGAATGCTTGCGGCGACGGATGCGGTCATAGCTTGCCACTCTTGAGCGATGGTTTCCAGTATGCAATGGTTCCTGGAAAATGAACCAGGTGAAACTGGTCATTCAATTTCATCAGCGATTCCGAGGTGCCGAGGAAGAAATAGCC
>Ga0210402_10005364_pt1 | contig 11499 bp, 7 predicted proteins | sample IncBWC7MmetaG_FD_161055 | JGI IMG/M metagenome (GOLD analysis project Ga0210402, IMG submission 161055) | Forest soil microbial communities from Barre Woods Harvard Forest LTER site, Petersham, Massachusetts, United States - Inc-BW-C-7-M | ecosystem: Environmental > Terrestrial > Soil >... | reverse complement strand
GCTGGCTGCTGGAAGCGTTCTGTCGCCGGCAACGCACGTCATATTATCCGGTGGAAATATCGCGTTCGGCTCTGGTGATGTGCGAACGGGAATTGAGCGATATTGATGCGATCAGCATTGTCGGCTTTGAACGCGAGTATCTCGATGGATTGCTTGAGGTGGCGGCGTATCGCAAGAGCAGCCAGCGCCTGTTTGTGCTATTTCTCGGCAGCACGATTGGAAACTTCGATCGCCCGGCAGGCGTGAAGTTTCTGGCGGAAGTCCGCCGTATTCTGGAGCCGGGTGACTCGCTGCTGCTTGGAACGGATTTGGAAAAGCCGAGCGCGCAACTGCTTGCAGCTTACGACGACGAACTTGGCGTGACCGCTGCGTTTAATCTCAACCTGCTGGCGCGGATCAATCGTGAGCTCGACGCCGACTTTGACTTGCGCGAATTCGCTCATTTGGCGAAGATCAACCACGCAGCGCGCAGCGTCGAGATGCACCTACAGTCGAAGCGCCGGCAGATGGTGAGCATTCCGGCGGCGGAAGTAGTGGTCGAGTTCCTCGAGGGAGAAACCATATGGACGGAAAGCAGCCATAAGTACTCGGCCCACGAAATTGTTGACACTGCGCGCAATTCGGGTTTCCACTGCGAAACTCAATGGATTGATGAACAGTGGCCTTTCGCCGAGAACCTGCTCATCGCGGAGTGAAGGGCATTCCGAGGCAATTCCTCACGATGCTCCTGGTTTACGCCATGCACGCAGGTTGATGGCGCTCATTACCATGCAGAAGACGTTGGCTGGAATGAAGCCCAGTTGTTCGGTCCTAAGGCCGATCACGCATATGAGTACGCTATTAACGCCGGCTAAAGCCCAGCCTTCCCAGCACCGCCGCCCCACTAGAATTGTGGACGCGACGGTTAACACGCAAGAGAGATAATCGAGCCGCAACACAGATGAAGACCTCCAGTAACATTGTGGATGAAAGACGCGACACTTGACTGCGACTGTGCCCTTTCGTTACATGACTGAGGTCACTTGACCGAGTTTCAAAATGAACTTTCCGGGAGGAATGGATGTCCAAACAATGCTCGCACTTGGACCAGATTAAAGTAAAGACAACCGAAGTACATGTGTGCGAGGACTGCGTTAAAACCGGCGACTCCTGGGTTCACTTGCGCTTGTGTCTTGGTTGCGGGCATGTGGGCTGCTGCGACTCGTCCAAGAACAAGCATGCGACCAAACATTTCCACAAAACGAAGCATCCGCTGATCCGTTCCAATGAGCCGGGCGAGTCCTGGGTCTGGTGCTATGTGGACGAAATGGAGCCTGGCGAACTCGAGGCCTGAAGGCCGGCGATTTTCATGCGGACGAGAAAGCGCGACCGAATGGCGGTTTCTGTATCTAATTCAGTCTGTTCTGGTCCGGGATGCAGGTACCACCAGCCACATCTTCAAATCTGAGAGCGATTATGGCGAAGCCGATCTTGCTGACTGTCGACGACGACCCCGATGTCCTGCGGGCGATTGAGCGCGATTTGCGATCGCAGTACGGCGCTGAATACCGCGTCGTCAGCAGCGACTCCCCGGGAGCGGCGCTGGACTTGCTTAAGGGGTTGAAGGTTCGCAATGACGGCGTTGCCCTTCTCCTTGCGGATCAGCGCATGCCACGCATGGACGGCGTCGAGTTTCTGCAGCAAGCGCGGCAAATTTATCCTGATGCTAAACGGGCATTGCTCACCGCCTATGCCGACACCAACGCCGCGATCAACGCCATTAACCAGGCCAGCCTCGACTATTTTTTCATGAAGCCGTGGGACCCGCCCTCAGAGCACTTGTACCCTCAACTCGACGACCTGCTCGACGACTGGCAAGCATCATACCGTCCCGCGTTTCAGGGGATCCGCGTATTGGGTACGCGATGGTCTCCGCGATCCTACGAGCTGCGGGATTTTCTGGCGCGCAGCCACGTGCCTTACCAGTGGATCGATGTCGAAGGATCGGCCAACGATCCGGAGACCAAGCAACTTCTCGAAGCTCTGGGGCCTGACGCTGGGGATCTGCCCATCGTCTTGTTTTCGGACGGAACGAAGGTACTCAAGAGTGTGCCGGCCGATGTGGCGCAGAAGGTGGGGATGCGCACCCGCGCCGAAACCAGTTTCTACGATCTGGCAATTGTGGGCGGAGGTCCGGCGGGACTGGCGGCCGCGGTATATGGTGCGTCCGAGGGGTTGCATACGGTGATGGTGGAACGGGAAGCTCCGGGCGGTCAGGCAGGGATGAGTTCGCGGATTGAAAACTATTTGGGATTTCCCGCGGGGCTCAGCGGCGGCGATCTTGCGCGGCGTGCTGTAGTGCAGGCGCGGCGATTTGGTGTGGAGATTCTGGCGCCTCAGGAGGCGGTTGGTGTTCGGACCGAGGGACCATATCGCATCGTCAAACTGGCTGATGGCAACGAGATTTCCTGTCACGCGTTGATGATTGCGAGCGGCGTGCAGTGGCGGCGGCTGGAGGCTCCGGGCGTCGACAAGTTTCAAGGCGCAGGAGTGTATTACGGCGGCGGCGCCACGGAGGCGTTGTCCTGCAAGGGCGAGATCATTTATGTCGTAGGGGCGCGAACTCAGCCGGACAGGCCGCGATGAATTTTGCCAAGTATGCGGAGCGCGTAGTGATTCTGGTCCGAGGAGATTCGCTGGCCAGCACTATGTCGCAATACCTGATCGACCAGATCAAGGAAACTCCCAATATTCAGTTGTGGACGCACGCCAGCGTCGCCGAGGTTCATGGCGACACGCACCTGGAGGAGATCTCGGTGCTGTGTTCAGATACCAACAAAGTGGAGCGGGTGCCCTCCAGTGCGATGTTCATTTTCATCGGCGCTCTGCCGCGGACCGATTGGCTCGCGGGTATCGTCGAGCGCGACGAGCGCGGGTTTGTTTTGACCGGTTCCGACCTGATGAAAGGCGGCGAACGTCCGAAAGGATGGGGGCTCGATCGCGATCCGTTTCTGCTGGAGACGAACGTTCCGGGCATATTTGCGGTCGGCGATGTGCGGCATGGCTCGGTGAAGCGTGTGGCTTCCGGAGTGGGCGAAGGGTCAGTGGCGGTACAGTTCATCCATCAATATTTGAGCAAGGTATAAATGGTCGACAAATCGGAATTGCTTCGCGTCCCGGCGTTTGCGGACTTGCCGGAGGACCAGATCGAGTGGTTCATCAGTCAATCGCGCGAGATGCTGCTCAAGGCGGGTGCTGTCTATGCTCGCCAGGGTGAACCCGCGGATGTGATGTCCGTGGTTCTCGAAGGGCAGTTCGAAGCCAGAGGGGAGTTCGGCGGCGAGGCCGTCGTGATTCCCATCAAGGCGGGCGACGTCACCGGAGTTCTTCCCTTTTCCAGGATGAAACAGTTCCCGGTGACCGGGCGCGCCGTTACTGACGGCCGTCTCTTGCGGTTTCCAGCAGCTTCGTTCCCCGAACTGGTGCAGAAAATGCCGGAGCTCACCAAGCGCCTGGTAGGCTTGATGTCGGACCGGATCCGCGAAACCACTCGCGTGGAACAGCAGCGGGACCGGCTTGCCGCGCTGGGCAAGCTTTCGGCGGGACTGGCCCATGAACTGAACAATCCCGCTTCGGCCGCGAAACGCGCCACCAGCCAGCTGCGCGACCTGCTGAAGCGCATTCGCGATGCGAGTCACGAACTAGGCCGGCGCGACCTTACGCCGGCACAGAAATCAGAAATCGAGAAATTGGAAGCTTCGCTCACTCAAATCGAGGGACCTCCACCAGACGCACTCACCATCAGCGCCCTTGAGGATCAGATTGACTCGCTGCTTCGCAGTCACGGGCAAAACGACCTGTGGCAGCTCGCCGCCGATCTTGCCCGCAAGAATTTCAAGCCAGACGCGCTGGAGCGACTGTTTGCCACGCTCGACGCAGAAACCGCCCGGGCTGCCCTCGTGAGAATCTCTGCCTCGGTAGAGATCGCCGACCTGTTGAACCAACTGGAGAGCAGCACCTCCCGAATCTCAGACCTGGTCGGCGCGATCAAGGAATACACCTTCATGGATCAGTCTCCACTCCAGAATGTGGACATCGTAAAGACCCTGGAGACTACGCTCACGATTCTGAATCACAAGTTGAAACGCGGGGTGATCGTGCAGCGCGACTACCAGAAGATTCCACTTCTGGTGAATTCCTTCGGGAGCGAACTGAATCAGGTCTGGACCAATCTGATCGACAATGCCATCGACGCGATGGGTGGAAAAGGCGAACTGCGAGTTCGTACCTACCGCGAGGATGATTGCGTTGTAGTGGAGATCGGCGACAATGGTCCGGGAATTTCGCCCGAAGTCCAGCCTCACATCTTCGAACCTTTCTTCACGACCAAGGGCGTGGGGCAGGGAACCGGTCTGGGCCTCGACACCGTCCAGCGTATCGTGAAGAAGCACCGCGGCAATATTCAGGTCCGCTCTCAACCCGGCGACACGCGATTTCAAGTATGGCTGCCGTTGGCGCAAGATGCGGGGCCGTCGCAATCGGCATGAACGTACACCTGATCGACGGCACCTATGAATTGTTTCGGTACTTCTTCGCGGTACCAACGGCGAAAGATTCGAGCGGGCAGGAGGTGGGCGCGGTACGCGGTGTTCTTGCTTCCGTTATGTCGATGATCGAAGGGGGGGCAACGCACCTTGGGGTTGCCACCGACCACGTCGTAGAGTCGTTTCGCAACGATCTGTATACCGGCTACAAGACCAGCGAAGGCGTAGCGCCGGAGTTGCTTTCGCAGTTCCCCATTCTCGAAGATACACTGCAAGCGATGGGAGTGGTGGTGTGGCCGATGGTCGAGTTCGAGGCGGACGATGCGCTCGCCTCCTCCGCGGCGAAGGCGGCAATGGATGACCGCGTAAAACAAGTGCTTATTTGCACTCCGGACAAAGATCTAGGTCAGTGCGTGGTGGGCACGCGAGTAGTGCAGTTGGATCGCAGGCGCGATATTGTGCGCGACGAAGCCGGCGTGGTCGCTAAGTTTGGAGTGCGGCCGCAATCGATCCCGGACTACCTCGCGGTGGTCGGCGACAGCGCGGATGGTTTTCCAGGCGTCGCAGGATGGGGCCACAAAGCCGCAGGGCTCGTGTTATCTCAGTACCCGCACCTGGAAGACATTCCAAAGGATTGGCGGGAGTGGGATTCGTCGATCGGCAGGGCGCGCGGGCTGTCCGAATCGCTGTTCGGTGCATGGAACGACGCGCTGCTGTTTCGTACCCTGGCGACTTTGCGCCTCGATGTGCCCGTGTTCGACACGCTCGACAACCTTCGCTGGACGGGCCCGCGTCCAGACTTTGAGGACCACTGCCGACAAATGAAATCCCCCGACCTTCTGCGACGGGCCAGAGCGGCAGGGCAGAGTACGTCGGGATGAGCGGCTTTGCGGTATCTAGGCCAATGCCAGCTCCGGTGACCATGCGCCAGGCACCCGCCCACATGGTAAAATCCTTACCTGAACCCGAATTTGCCCAGCCGCCAAGGCTGGCGGTGGCTGCAAGTGCCGAAACGCAAAGACGTAGGCGCGTAGCTCAGTTGGTTAGAGCGCTACCTTGACACGGTAGAGGTCAGGAGTTCGAGTCTCCTCGTGCCTACCATTTCTTTCAACGGTTTGGCGGCGACCACGCGGGCACTCTCCGCCCAGCCTCAACGCCGATTCCCAATGCGCGCTATCGCCCGCTGGGAACAATTCAAAGGCCACCGTTTCTCGACAAATGAGAGCGTCAACCGCCTAAGGTGCCCGGACTCACGCGGGCCGCGTTTCACTCGGCAGCCGGGACTCGATAAAAAGCGATCTCGTCCGCTTTGAGCAGGGCCACTTGGTCCTCACGCGGAGAAATGGCGAACGTTTGTATCGCCGGCACCGGGTCTGGAAAGCCGGTGGAAAAAATGCGGCGTCCATCTTTCGCCCGGTAGACTGTCACCCGCGCACTTTTCAGGTCGGACGGTTTGAAAACTGACTGTGATAGCCGCGATTGGGTCGCTTCCGCAATTCTGATCGCGAAAGCGTTGCCTCCGACATTTCCGCCCGCGGTTTGCTCGAGCTCGGAAGAAGGGGACCAACCCTTGAGCACGACCTTACCGTCGCCGTGGAGGATGCGATACCAGCGGTTGCCCGTTTGCCGGTCGCAGCCGACCACGAACAGCAAATTTCCGGGCACACTCTCTGTTTGGGGCACACAGGTTGAAGTAGCCACGGCGAGAACCCGCCGCTGTCCCACCCAACTGTTCTCCACGATTCGCCAACGGTTTCGGCCAATGCCGGAGACGTGGACCTCGCCTTCGTTCAGCAAGACTGGGGGCGCGACGCGCGAAGAACGCATGATCGATGTCAAGACGCTGAATTGCGAATCGAGCAGCCGAATTTCGACATCTTCTTCAGGCTCGCGGAGTTCGGCCTCTTCCAGTTGGCGATGGACTTCGCGCGAGTGCCGCTCGTGAATAGTGCCTGCGGCGAAATATTGCGAGGCCGGGGAAATCCGTACAAACGCGAGTGGGCCTCCCAGGGAAATCTGATTGCGCAGCTGAAGTCCGGGACCGTAAAGGCGTAATTCCTGACCTACATGAATCAGGACCTGGTTTTCTCCGATTGGCCACAGATAGCGGCCGGAGTCCGGGACGCGCCAATCCACCGTCTTCATAATCTCTTTTTTCTCCAGATCGATGAGCACAGCGCGCACGATGCGAAGTTTGCGGGAGAAATTGGCTTCTGCCCCGCTGCGGGGAACGAGGATGTGGGGGTTGAAAGTGAAGAGAAACTGGGTCGGGCCCAGGTAAGCAATGCTTGCATCGTAGTTGAAACCGGACATTTCCCGGTCTGCCGACGGAGGCACGTACCCTAGTCCTTTCAAGGGAAGACTGACCTGTGCGCCTTTAACTTCCTGGTCCGCCTGATTGTCCGCGAGAGCCACGGTACAGTCGGGAGCGACGCAGACCTCTTTCTCGTCCGCAATATTTGGAGGAGCGGGTTCGGCTTCCAATGGAGCAGGACTCACAGTGGCTGCGTTGGGATTGGTACTCTTGGCGTCTCCTGTTGCATGGGTGTCAGCTCTAAGATTCGGAACCAGTGCGAACTGCGTGCCAGCGCTGAGCTGCACATTGTGTCCGGTAGAGGAGAAGATGGAAGCACCATCGATCCCTTGTCCCACCGAGAGAGCAAGATGAGGAATTCCGACCACCTGTCCCGGCACAACCTGACTCAAGGCTTTGGTAGGCCGCGGTTGGAAAAAAACGGTCGCTGACGCCTGGCTGACACTCCGCACGTTGGAGTTCAAGGTGAGACCTACCGCCGTAGTCAGCGGCTGCAGGTTCTCTGCGTAGGGGAAATCGGAATCGCGGGCGGGAGACGGAGCCACCACCGCAGCGACGGTCAGAAACAATGGGTGCATCTCAGGACCGCCGCACTGGCCAGCGTCAAAATTGACGGCGATCTCCGATGTCCTCTCGGTTTTGGAGCGAGTCTTTCGGGTGACCACGTGACCCCGAATGATCGCACCCTGCCGCAAGTCGCAAGCAGGACTGTTCCAGGCCAGGGCCAGCTTGGCCAGAATCGGATCTCCGGTTTTAACCTTCGTGGCGTCCAAGCGTTGGACAAGCTCTGCCCATATGGGCGGAAGTGTTTGGGCGAAGAGAGGGTGTGGAGGAGACCAAAATAGAGCGACGCACGGAAAGATCAGTAGGCGCTTACACCACGACATATCCGCGCTGCTCCCTGCCACTGCCTGTATGCGATTGGTTGTATGCGACGGCCTGCAGTAGACGCCCCAGAAGTTTGGCGGTTGATTCTCACCCTCGAACCAACCAGGCCGCTCGACGGAAGGATACTCCACAATGGCTGTGTGGGACAGAGTTGGTTTCCGGCCTCAGAACCGTTATTGGGTACGGTTAGCAGAGCGCGAAACATCCTACCGCTGTTCAGCCGTGCAACCCAACCCCTGGGTTGGACCTGGAACGGGCCGTGTGAGAAGATTTCGCATGTTGCGGGCGCCTTCCGTGTCTGCGCCATCCATGCTTGCCAAACATTCTGATCTTCATTTCCGACGCATTGCCCGGTTCACCGCGATCCGATTCCTCTTTTTGACGGCACTACTTTCTGCAGCAATGGCACAGAGCGCTTCGGAAACAGAGACTCACGGTCAACAGAACGGCATGAGCACCGGGGCTGTGCATGCTCCGGTCAAGGATGCCCTTGCTCGTCCGATTACGGCGGGCGGCTTTGTTGACGGCGCTCCAGTCGTCTTTTCCGACATCACTCATGCGGCAGGCCTGGACAAGTTTCGCTACCAGTCGGGCGGTCCGGACAAGAAAACCATTCTCGAGACGCCCGGTTCAGGAGTCGCTCTGCTTGACTATGACAATGATGGATGGCTCGATATTTACCTGTTGAATGGCTCCACATTTCCCGCGCTGAAAGGCAAGGAAGCGCCGCCGCGGGCGATGCTGTTCCACAACAATCACGACGGCACGTTCACCGACGTGACTGACAAGGCGGGAGTGGCCAACGAGCGCTGGGGCTTTGGCGTGGTCGTGGGCGATTACGATAACGATGGCTGGCCCGACATCTACGTTTCTAATTTTGGCAAGAACCGCCTCTACCACAACAATCATGACGGCACTTTCACCGACGTTGCGGAGAAGGCTGGAGTCACGCTAGGGGGATGGTCGACGGGCGCGACCTGGGGCGATTACGACCACGACGGCTTGCTTGATCTCTTTGTTCCCGGCTATGTGAAATTCGATCCCGACAATCCACCGATCGCAGGCAAGGGGGGATTGCCGCCAGGTTTCTGCCAGTTTCGCGGAATCAACGTGATGTGTGGTCCGCGCGGCCTGCCGGGTGAGAGCGATCATCTTTTTCACAACAACGGAGACAGTACCTTCACCGACGTGAGCGTGAAGGCTGGCGTTTCCGACCCAAGGGGCTACTACGGCCTGGCGTCGGTTTTTGTGGACGTTGACGACGATGGTTGGCTTGACCTGCTGGTCGCCAACGACTCCGTGCCGAAATATCTTTACCGCAACAAGCACGACGGGACGTTTGAGGACGCGAGCTATCTCTCCGGGTTCGCGTTGAACGATGAGGGGCGAGAACAGGCCGCCATGGGAATCGCGGTCGGTGACTACAACCGTGACGGGAAGGTCGACTTCTGCATCACGAACTTTTCCGACGACTACAACACGCTGTACCGCAACGACGGAGACGCCAGTTTCAGCGACGTGAGTTATGCGGCCGGCATTGCAAATGCGACCATTCCCTTTCTTGGATGGGGCACGGCCTTTCTGGATTATGACAACGATGGACTGCTTGACATTTTCTTTGCCAACGGGCACGTGTATCCGGGCGTCGACAAACAGGATTGGGGCACGACCTTTGCGCAGCGGCCGTTGCTGTTTCGTAATCTGAACGGATCGAAGTTTGAAGAGGTTCCTCCGGCCACGGGCAGCGGGCTGGCAGTGGTGGTGTCGGCGCGGGGCGCGGCTTTTGGGGATCTCTTCAATGACGGCCACATTGACGTCGTGCTCAACGTAATGGATTCCACGCCGGTGCTCCTGCGCAACGTGGTCCGGAACTCCAATCATTGGTTGACGCTAAAGTTGATTGGCGGCAAGAAGAGCCCGCGCGACGCCATAGGAGCGAAAGTGTTTGTTACGACGGGCGCCATTCGACAGCGCGCGGACGTTTTCAGCGGAGGCAGCTATGCCTCCAGCTCCGATCAGCGGCTGCATTTCGGGTTGGGCGGCGCCACCAAGGTGGACAAGGTGGAGATTCAATGGCCGGATGGAGCAAAAGAGGAGATCAAAATTCCCGCAATCGACCGGATACTCACCGTGGTGGAAGGCAAAGGATCTGTGGAACCGTGACGCGGGAACGTCTCAAAGAGCATCGACGCGGTCGTCTGGAGCTGCTTCTCTACTCCGGGCTTGTCGCTTTCGTTCAACTGCTCAGCGCACAAAAAGCTGCGCGGACGTCGCCCTCTCCGTCTGCCGAGGCCTTTGTCGACGTCGCACAGCGGCTTGGCGTCGATTTTCAATACCAGGCGGCCCATACTTCCAGAAAGTACCTGCTTGAAACCATGGGAGCGGGAGTCGCCTTATTCGATTACGACAACGACGGACGCCTGGACATCTATCTGGTAAACGGAGCGCCTTTAAGCGATCCCACTCCAAAGGGCTCTGTGCCGCAGAAGACCGACTCGCGTTACTGGAACCGTTTGTACCATCAGAAAGTGGACGGTGCATTCGAGGACGTGACTGAAAAGGCGGGCCTGCAAGGAGCAGGTTACGGGATGGGGGTTGCCGTCGGTGACTACGACAACGACGGCTTCGAAGATCTTTACGTAACCGCGTATGGCGGAAACAAGCTCTATCACAACAACGGCAATGGCACCTTCACCGATGTGACTGCGAAAGCCGGCGTCGCGGGAGGCGGTTGGTCCACCAGCGCGGCATGGATGGATCTGGATGGAGACGGGTTCCTTGATCTGGTTGTCCTTCGCTATCTGGATTGGGACTTCGACGACATCTCGTGCGGCGACCACAAAGAAGGTTACCGGGCGTATTGTCACCCTGACTTTTTCAAACCAATCTCCCCACTGGTCTACCACAATAACAAGGACGGAACGTTCACCGAGGTTGCGCAAAAGGTGGGACTCGGAAAGCCTGGAAAGGGCCTTGGCATCGGAATCGCCGACTACGATCGCGATGGTCACATCGACTTTTTCGTGGCCAATGATTCCATGGTCGAGTTTCTTTATCACAACCAAGGGAATGGAAGTTTCGAAGAAGTTGGCCTTGCGTCGGGGGTCGCGGTTGATACCGACGGACGTACCTATGCCGGCATGGGGGTGGATTTTGCTGACTACAATAACGATGGCTGGCCCGACATTGTGGTGACCGACTTGGCGAACCAGCGTTACGCACTCTACCGCAACAACGGCGATGGCTCGTTCACTTATGACAGCAACGCCGCCGGAATCGGCCAGATGACGCTGGCTCACTCGGGGTGGGGAGTGCACTTCCTCGACTACGACAACGACGGATGGAAAGATCTGCTGGTGGCGCAAGGCCATGACCTCGACACCATCGAACTGAACTTTCCCAACTTGCACTACCGCGAACCGATGTTGCTGGCGCGCAATACGGGGCGCGGGTTTGTGGATGCTTCCGCTGAGTCCGGCAGCGTGTTCCATCAGGCTTGGGTTTCACGTGGACTGGCCATTGGCGATATCGACAACGACGGCCGGCTCGACGCCGTGGTTACTACCAATGACGGCTCGGTTCACGTTCTCCACAACGAAACGGCGACGCGAAGCCACTGGATTCTTCTGAATCTGGTAGGGCACAAGAGCAACCGTGACGCGATTGGCGCGGAGGTCACGCTGGTTACGGGTTCTGGACCGCAGTATGCAACGGTTTCGACGACTGGCAGCTATCTTTCTGCCAGCGACAAGCGGGTGCATTTTGGACTGGGGC
>Ga0210402_10005363_pt1 | contig 11502 bp, 10 predicted proteins | sample IncBWC7MmetaG_FD_161055 | JGI IMG/M metagenome (GOLD analysis project Ga0210402, IMG submission 161055) | Forest soil microbial communities from Barre Woods Harvard Forest LTER site, Petersham, Massachusetts, United States - Inc-BW-C-7-M | ecosystem: Environmental > Terrestrial > Soil >... | reverse complement strand
CACCGGTAGGCCCGGCGATAACTCGCTTGCAGGGAGAATCAATCGAACTGTGCCAACCAGTTCGCGCGAGGGCCGATACACTAAGGCCGCATGCACCGAGAACGAGTCATGACAGTCCGTTTCGCGTCCAACTGGATGCTTCGCCGGGTCCTCGACGGGATGCTCAACGCAATAGACCTGATATCTAAGTGCTTAGATTTGCTCTAACATAGCTGGAGTCGATGCCGGCATGACTTCGAAATCCCGATCCAAAGTGTTCTCGATGCTAAGAGCGTCTTTGTCATCAATCACGCGTTCCATATTCATAGCGTTCCAATCAAGGCCGCTGCCCATCAGCGATTTAAACCTCGAGCAGCCCTCAAAATGATCTATCGTCTCCAATCTGCGCGGACAATACTCACCCCGTGAAGTTTTTCTTTGTTGAGTCACATACGCGTTAGCGCTCAGCGGAACCATGCCGGGCAGGGGCAGACGGAAGAGAGAATCGCCAGGTCTGCGCGTGGCCCCCATGGAGCAATTGAGCTTAGCAGGCTGTCGCCATTGTGACCCTCTGGGCGAATGCATATGTCTGCTTCTCCACCGCCGCGCGCGGGCATTCCCGTTCCGGCCACCAAGCTCTGTCATGCTCAGCGCCGTACCAGTTTTGGCAGTTTACTGAGTCGTAGAACCCAACGATAACCATGGATAGCAAGAAGGAAATACTTTCGTAACAGAAACTCATGAACGAAAGATTGGTTATTGGATGAGGCTCCGGCGTTTCCCAACCCGCCGGGAGAAATGTGAGAAACGATACGTTCGCAAACTACTTGCTAAGTAATAAAGGTAAAAAGATGAACAACTATTTTAATATGAACGGCTCTCTTTAGTGGAACCGGAAGCGAGTTCAACAATTCATCGCGACAACCTCATCGGAGCGTCGCAGCCAATGCTCAGACTGCGGGAGATGATTGGCAAGGTGGCAAAGTCCCGGGTCTCGCTCCTCCTTCAAGGAGAAAGTGGCACTGGCAAGGAAGTGGTGGCCAGAGCCATCCATGCTGTCAAGGCCCAAGGAGAATTCGTCCCGGTCGATTGCGGATCTCTTGCCCCCACTCTCATCGAAAGCGAGCTGTTTGGCCATGAGCGTGGATCATTCACAGGCGCCGTCACTGCGCGGCTGGGGCTGCTTCGGACGGCACACGGAGGCACGGCCTTTCTTGACGAAATCGGCGAACTGCCGCCAGAGGCACAAGTCAAACTCCTCAGGGTTCTGCAGCAGCAGGAAATTCGTCCCGTCGGCAGCAATCGCAGCGAACCGTGCAGTTTTCGGGTCATCGCGGCAACAAATCGTAACTTGGCGGAAGAAGTACGGCGCGGTAGATTCCGCCTCGATCTGTACTTCCGAATCAATGTGGTCACGCTGGAGTTGCCGGCTTTGCGTGATCATAAGGAAGATATTCCTTGTTTAATCGCAGAGTTTCTGCGAAGAAAAGGGTACCAGCATCGGATAACGCCCGAAGTGCTTGACGCCATGATGGCTTACTCCTGGCCGGGAAATATCCGCGAACTGGAAAACTCTGTCGACCGGCTGGTGGCGCTGAGTTCCGACCAGTACTTGCATGCGCAAGATCTCCAGTTTCATAGTGTTCTGGCAGATTCACGACGGGCCGGCCGGTCAGACCCGGAAACCGGGACCTCCGCCCTTGCCATCCAAGCTGGTGTGGCGGCAGCAAGTCAAGCGGGGCCACATCGTGGCGCGGTCATGCCTGCGGAGTTGTCAATGGAGTCTGCGGAGCGCGCTGCCGTCCAACGCGCCTTGTTCAGCGCCCATGGGAACATAAAAGCCGCCGCACAACTCTTGTGCATCGGGCGAACCACCTTATATAGGAGGCTCAAGGGCTATAATGAAGACTGGCTGCACGATGCGATGGAAGGTATATCTGTGTGATGGCAACGAATCCAACCGATCGAGATCCCTTGAATCGCGCGACGACTGTTTTGCTGGTTGACGACGATGAAAAGGTGCGGAAATGGATCCACGAGGAACTTGAGCGGCGCGGGTACAACCTATTGGAGGCGTGTGACGGTGAGGACGCGTTGTTGATCGCCGAATTGCATCGTGGCCCTGTCGATATCGTGTTGACCGATATCGTGATGCCGAAACTTAATGGCCCTGAGTTTGTAAAAGTACTATTGGGACTGCGCCCCGATGCCAAGGTGTTGTATATATCGGGATACCCAGAGTCATTTCTCCGTAATAATACTAGCCTGCCGAGCCGGGACAACTATCTCCAGAAGCCGTTCGAGATAAGTACCTTAATTGCCAGAATCACGGATCTTCTTGGTTCCTGACGATGGCAAGTGGATTATGTAACGCTATTGTTCTTGGGCAGCGCTAGCCGCCTGGGAGCGCGTGATAGCGCTAGTTACCGCGTACCAACAAAAGGTTGCTAATGACCCGCCGAGCTATCCTTAAGTCCGCATCTGTCGTCATCATTCTGGCCGCGCTGGCCGCCATCTTGACTATGTGTAGTGCGCTGGTTCAGCGCGAGCGCGCCGAATCGGAACGGCGGGCACAGGCTGAAGTCCGGCAGATCGCTACTCAGCTCCAGATTGGGGTGATGGGCGCGCTCGAACCGCTAGCCCGCCTTGGAACCTGGTGGCTATCGCAGGGTAAACCCTTGGTCTCGGAGGATTGGCGCAGCGACGCCCAATTGTTTCTTGGCAATGCAGCCGGCTTGCGCCAGGCGTTTTGGGTGGGCACGGACGGGGTCGAACGATGGTCAGCCGTGCCGGGGAGCGCCCCCAAAACCAAACCGGTCCATCCGGATGCTGCGATCAGGGGCCTGATTGAGGATGTCCGCGGCCGCGATTCGCTGGTAGTCTCCGGCTTGTTCACGGCGCCCGGGATAACCCATGCGCTGTACGTCTGCGTTCCGGTGCACAGTAATCAGCGGCTGGCGGGTTACACCATCGGTCTCTACGACGCGACGGAACTGGTTTCCCTGCTGGTCCGGAGCGGGATTCCACGCGACACTGCCATTTCAATCGGCACGGGCGAACTGGGAGTCTATTCCACTGTATCCTTTTCGTCTTTACGACGCGACCAGGCACTGGGAAGTATCGAACTGCCGGGCCGAACCTGGACCGTTGCCCTGCAAGAGCCGGTGCATTACTTTCGCGAGTTCAAAGGCCTCATCATCACGGCCGGCACGGCTCTGACAGGCCTGATCTATGCGGCTGGCATGCTCCTGTATTTGACCCACCAACGGTCCTGGGAGCTGCAGCGTGCTAATTGGAGGCTGACGGGCGAAGTCACCCGGCGAACCAGCATCGAAGCCAAGGTTCGCGAACTGAATCGTGAGCTGAAGAACAAGGTCGAGGATTTTCAAACGCTGCTCGCGGTCACCCCCATTGGGATTGCGATTGCAAGTGATCCCGAGTGCCGGACAATCCGGGTTAACCCGGCGCTTTCTCGTATGTTGGGCGTGGCGGAGTCCTGCAACGTTTCAAAGAGCGGCCCGGAGGCTGCCAGTCTGCCGTTCCGGCTGTGCCGCGACGGGCGGGAACTTCGGCCGGAAGAATTGCCAACGCGGCTCGCAGCCACGACAGCCAGGGAAGTGATCGGAAGCGAGCTCCAGATCGTGCGCGCGGATGGCAGTACGATTGACGCACTCTTCTTCGCGGCACCGGTCTTCGGTGAAAACGGGCAAGTCCGCGGCGTTATCGACGTGGCGGTGGACATATCCGCGCGTCGCGCCCTGGAGAATCGTTTGCAACGCGCCCAGCGCACGCAGAGCCTCGGAGTCATGGCCGCCGGGATCGCCCATGACTTCAACGGTCACTTGACAAGTATCATCGGCAACGCGGCATCGGCGCTCAACTTTCTGCCGGAGTCTTCGGATGGGCGCCGGCTAGTGGCGGCCTCCCTCGAGTCTGGACATCGCGCGGCCGATCTGATCCGTCAAGTGTTGGCGTACACTGGCAACGCTTACAGCAAGCTGCTGCCGCTCAATTTTGCCGAAGTTTTGGAGGAACAGAGTCTCGCGATTCTGGGCCTCGCTGGTTCCAAGGCCGAAGTGCGCGTGCACATTGATGCGCATCTTCCCGTCATCAAGGCTGATCCCGCGCAGATTCAACAGGTGATCAACAGCCTTGTGCAGAACGCCGCCGAGGCGATCGGTTCCGCCGGAGTCATTGACATCTCCGCCTCTGTTTCCGAACTCCCGGAAAACACTGGAGCCACGGATGAAGATCTCCCACCCGGCCGGTATGTCCACGTCGAAGTGAAGGACACGGGCTTGGGCATGGCCGCTGACGTGGCCACGAAAGCCTTCGATCCGTTCTTTACGACCAAGTTTCTAGGCCGCGGTCTGGGACTATCCGCCGTGCTGGGAATAATGAGGGCACACAATGGTGCGGTCCGACTGGAGACGATTGCAGGCTCCGGCACGAGTGTGCACCTGTTCTTTCCGGTGGATGTCGTGGAACACAACCGTGCGTCTTCGGCCCAGGCGTCGGCTACTCAATCAAGTAACTATCCTCCGGCAAAGCCGGAGGCTTTCTGCTTGCTTGCCCCTCAAAGGGGCCTGATCGCAATCGCCCAAAACTAAACGCCCGCTGTCCCACTAACTAACCTGAGGTTACCGAAGAGTTCCGTGGCGGCATGGCCGTCGGCGGCGGAGAGCAGTACGGAAACATCAGTCCCTATTGGCGTCCGGCGCTCTTCACGGAAATGCTCCAGCCGGTCCAGAGACGCTGTTTGATCCAAGTGGACGACGATGGTCAGCCGAACTGCCGGCATGCCCAGATTGTAGCCACCATCAATGATCAGCACGAACTGGCGCCGAGGAACAACTCCAAATCGCTACCGGATGGTTACTCTACCCGGTCGTTGGTCTTCGCCGCGCCGTTGACTGCCACTGCATGTTGCTCGGAGCATCGGCGCCGCCACGCTTCAACGTCGTACGTCATCAGGGTCTGCATGCCCCGGAAGTCGGTCTTCGAGAGCAGGTTGCCGTTCTTGTCGTAGGAATTGTAATTGATCGTTTCGGTCTCCGGATTGTTGGCGCTGGTCAGGCGTTGCTGGTTGTCATAGGTGAAAATCCGGTCCGGCAGCGGGGCATCGGCTATTCCTCCGGACTGGTGGACGCCGGTCAGGCTGTCGGCGGCATTGTAGGTGTAGGTGGTTTGCGGTTCAGGCTCGACGGATCCACCACCTGGACCAGGCGGCCTAGGGCGTCGGTAGTGATCGTCTGGCTTTTGCCGGCCGAATCGGTGGCCGTAACCTGGTTGTTGACGTAGCTGTAGTCGGTCGCAGCGCTATCGGGCGTCGTCGCGGAGTGGATGCGCCCGAGGGCGATTCCTGCGTTTGCGCCGCACCCGCAGGGTCAGAAGCCGGCGCGCCCCGTCGATTTGGTAGTCGTAGACGCGGTATCCGGGCCAACCCAGCACTTTGGTCCATTGTTTGCATATCGATTCCTGTGAGGGGCTTCCCGAACCTTTGCCGGCAAGGGGATGGGGCACGCAGGCATCATCTGAGGGAGTCTGCCAGCCACGACAAGGGAGTAAGGCCCGCAGTGAGAACGCGGGGCCCGCTACACCGATTCTCTCAAGCGTGTCAAGCGTGGCGGCCGGCCAACATTATAGATTCCTACTCACAGCCCCTTTTTGTTTAGCCCCACCAGACGGCTTCATCCCTGGAGCCTGTCAAAGAGAAATGCCAAAATGGAAGTTTCCGATGCCCTCCCAAGTACAGCACAAGCGCGTTGTGGAAGACGAAGCGTACCCGCACACTAGCTGCCAGCGAGGCCGGATCAAGAATGCCTCCACTTCGGCAACGGACCGCTGCGCGGCCATGGTCGCTGTGAGGCGTTTGGGTGAGCTTCCATACCCGGCAAGCTGCTCCCGTTGTAGTTCGCTCGACCTCCAGCGTTGCAGCCGCCGGTATTGGTTTGAGCATTCGATTCGCTTAGGCCTGTTGTCGCACCGAAGCAAGCGGTGCGATCTGAGGCTTTCAAATCGCGTTGGCTCACGAGTCGGACGACGTAGGCGAAGGAGGGTTGTAGGATGCACGGCAAGTTTTCGAACGCCCTTCAGCGGGCTTTCGGTGTCATCGCGGCGGCGGGGCTGATTTATGCGATGTACTGGTCGGTGCGGTTAGCTTATGCAGATGTGCTCGTGCGCGGATCCACTCCCGATCAGCTTGCCGACGCGATGCGTCTAGCACCCCTCAATGCCGAATACTGTCTGCTATGGGCTGACTCGGTTGAGGCGACGGGGGCGCACGCACCCGATGCATTCCAACGTGCCGCAGCTCTGGATCCCAGCAGCGCGTCGATATGGATTCGCACAGGACTTCACGCGGAGATGGCCCGCGATTTCGAACGGGCCGAGTATTCCCTGTTACTTGCATCGCGTCTGAGCCGTCAATATGAGGCGCGGTGGACGCTTGCCAACTATTACTTCCGCAGAGCAGATGCCGACCATTTCTGGCCATGGATCAAGAGTGCGTTGCAGTGGTCTTACGGTGACCGCAAGCCACTGTTCGACCTTTGTTGGGAGTTCTCCGAGTCCCCGGATCTGATCCTGAATGAAGCCATTCCCACGGATCGGGTCGTTCAGCGGGATTACCTGGCGTACCTGCTCGCCCAAAAGCGGCTGGACGCCGCGGAATCGGTGGGCCGGATCCTCGAAGCTGCACCTGTCCCAGCAGACCGCGATCCGCTACTGCAATACATCAGCGGCATGCTGGATGCGCACCGATGGGATAGCGCCTTGACCACCTGGAATGGCCTGTGCCGCCGTAAGATCATCCCGTACGATATTCTGGGACCTGGCCGCGGCATCTCCTTAACCAACGGAGCTTTCCAAGCGGAGTTCCTGGGAATGGGATTCGACTGGCGCACTCCGGCCACTACCGGAGTCTCAACGTTCCGGCTGGGTTCGCCGCCGGCACTTCGGGTTACATTTTCAGGCAGGCAACCCGAACGCTGTGAAGTATTGCAGCAATTATTGCCCCTTATGGCGGGTTCCGGTTACCGCCTCTATTTCGAATACCAGACATCCGGAATCAAACCGCAAACCGGGCTGCAATGGAGAGCGTTCGATGCCGAAAAGGGGGCTGAAGTGTCGGTTGTATCGCCGCACCTGGCCAGCCAGAATTGGACCAGTGCCACGGCTTCCTTTACCGTTCCTCCGGACAAAAGGGTACTGCTTCTAGCTCTCACCTACGTGCGGATGCCCGGAACTACGCACATCGAAGGAGACGTTACGCTTCGGAACGTCCGGCTGGCGGCGACTCGATGAGTGCCCGTTCTCCGTTGGGCATTACTATGGCAGCCGAGACGGCGCTCCTCTGCTTCGGAATCCTGACGATTTGGGTTCCGGAACGTTGGGCACTGGCGGCCTATCAGGCGGGGGTTTTCGGAGTAGGGTTGTTCTGGGCCGCCGGAATGGCTGTCCGGCCGTTCCCGTTGAGATGGAGCTATGCCCTCATCGTTTTGACGGGACCGGCAGTCTGCGGACTGGTCCAGTTGGCAACCGGGCATACGGCATACCCGGGGGAAACGTGGAACTCGGTCTTGAACTGGAGTGTAAACTGGGTGCTGTTTTGTCTTGCATTGCAGTTTGCCGGCGATGCCGGACTGGGCCGGCGATTTCTGAATGCCGTGATGTACCTCGGCTTTGCCCTCAGCGTGATCTCGACGGTCCAGATGTTCACATCCGAGGGGAAGATTTTCTGGATCTTTCCGAGCGGATACGAGGATTTTGTTCTGGGGCCGTTTGTCAATAGGAATCTGTATTCCGCGTTCATCGAGATGGTATTGCCTCTCGCCCTGCTGCGCGCCATCCAAAACCCGCAACGGGCCTTCCTTTACTGGTTGATGGCCAGTGTGATGGTGGCGTCGGTCGTGGCGGGGGCGTCGCGGGCGGGCTTAGCGCTGGTGATCACGGAGATCGCCGTTATCGTGGCGCTGGCCTGGTGGCGCGGTTTCGACCGGCGTACCATCGCGCGGGGTATGGCGCAGTTTGCCGTCCTGGCGGTCGTTCTTGTAGTCGTAGTAGGTTGGGATGTAGTGTGGCAGCGGTTTCGAGCCGCCGACCCGTTTGCAATCCGGCGGGAGCTGGTAGCTTCGTCCATTCAGATGGCTCGCGACAGGCCCTGGACGGGTTTCGGCCTTGGGACCTGGCCAACCGTGTATCCGGCGTATGCGCTCTATGATAACGGGCTTTTCGTTAACCAGGCGCACAACGACTGGTTACAATGGGCGGTGGAAGGGGGCCTTCCTCTCCTGGCGACAATACTGGTTTTTGCGGTATTGATCGCCCGGTCGGCCTGGCGCTCGATTTGGGGGCTGGGATTGATTGCGTTTCTGGTACACGCTCTTGTGGATTTTCCAATGCAAAAGCCGCAGTTGGCCGGGTTCTGGTTCGCATTGTGTGGAGTCCTGACCGGTCTGGCACCAGCCCGGGACCACATCCGGCCGACCAGCACTACTGGCGCAGCCGTACGAGGGTAGCAACTCCCGAGGTCAGGCTCAATTCGCGGCTGAGCCGGTTCGCAGTCCAGCGCACTTGAAGGCCGCCATCGGGAGCGAGCGTAAGGATCACCTGCCCTTTTGCACCTCCCTGGCCGGTCCAGTGAAGTTGGGCCGCATTGCCCGCTACGGGTCCTTCGAACTGAAACTCGACGTTTGGCGATATGGCGAGGTCCGTGACTTTGTAGCGCCCGCGATAGTGGCCCCGGATGACTCCCCCCTGTTCGGCTGCCCGCAGCTCGATGTATTCCGGCGGATACAAATGGTTCGGACCAGAGTCCGGAACGGCGGAGGGAACATAGAGCCAGTTACCTGTAAATGTAAAGCCAAGGGAAGATGCGGTGTCCGGCGGAGCCTTAGCCTTGGCTTCCACGACAGGCTCGCTGGCTTCGGGCGGCCGAATCGCCACATTTTGGGAGATCGAAGCCGGCGTGTTTTGCGATCGCAATCGGCCAATTTGGAGCAGCGCGTCCTGGTATTCCGTCTGCGACTCGTTGAGTTGCCGCCGCAGGTTTCGAACCACGTCCGCTTTCTCGATATCGAAAGCGGCTTCGGTTGAGTGAACCGCCTGGCCGGCAGGGCTCGACCGCTGTGCCGGCGGGTTGGGACTGGATTCCGGCAAAGCCTGGATTGCTTCCGCGGGTTTCGACCTTAACGCATCCAGAGGGTTCTCGATCGATGGTTGCGCCAGGTAGTAGAAGGAGGCGATCGCCGCCATAGCCGACAGTGCGGTCCCGATCCACACCAATAAGGCTGGACGTACGTGAAAGCGTCCGGCTCCCGGCGCCAGCCCGGCGAAGTCCCTCGGCCGGGGCGCGGGCAACGGATGAAGGCCTGCGTCGTATTCCCCCCGCGCTTCCGGATCCGTCAGAACTGCCACGATCTGATGGAGGCGCTTCATCTGGATCTCGGCCAGGGGACGAAGTTCCTCATCCGAAAGATGGTCGGGGTGAAGCAGGCGTGCAAGAAGCCGGTAAGCGTGCCGGATTCCTTCCGGCGAGGCCGATGGATCTACTCCCAGTTCTTCGTAGAGTGTCATTTGCTCAGTCCACCGGCCACAGCTACTCCACCGTCACGCTCTTGGCGGGATTTCGGGCCTGATCGACTTCGCTGCCGCGGCGAACGGCGATGTGACAAGCCGGCAATTGCTGCCGTACGACCTCCGGGATCGGCGGCAGCAGCTCCGAAGACGGGGTTTCAATGACGTAAATCGGCGTCTTTGAACTTGGTGGCATCCTGGCTTGCGATAGCCACGACGATGCCGGCCATGAAGGCGCGTGCTCCGGCCGTTCATGAATGACAAGGCGATGGCTCAGTGCGGTGAGGGATCATCACCCGCCTCAGCGCCTCAAGAATCGGGGCTTCAAATACAACGCGGATCAAGATCGCGACTGCAACCGACACGAAGGCCATGAGGAGGAAGGCCGGAATAGCCGGATGCACCAGCTTCCCGATCAGAGCACAGACGGGATAATGGATGGACGAGGTACAGGGCATAAGAAGCCTCACCTAAAACGACTAATGGACGGGCGACCTTGATACCACTCGCGCGCTCGGTTGCCGCCAGCCCAAATATCACCAAACTGACGCGGTGATATAAAGCGCGATCAGAAGCTTCATCGGCTGCTTGAAACGGGTTTCCACCACTCCCGTCGACAGAAAGAGGCCGACGCCAAACGTCGCGATCAGCCTTGGGAAATCGAGGGCAGGTTTCTCTACTCAATAAGCATAAAAACTCCGAATTTTGGCAATCGTGGAACACAGAGACCCAGGAGGGTTTGCAGGCGGCTGCCGTTTCTAGTGTCCTGTCCAGCCTAAAAGTTGCCAATGAGCGCAAGAGCGCGACCAGGATTCGTCCGCGCGCGATTCCTTTCGGGTTGTTCATCATTGCAGAGGCTTGCCCCGGGTGATTAGTGCGACCTTGGCGGGGCCACAGCCGGGGCAGTGGAAACCGATTTGGTTGAGCCCTTTGCGAAGAGTTGGAGCCGTGCCAACGGGTGGTACCGTCTTCTGGGCGAATCCGTTTGAGTCAAACACGCGGGCTGTGCCATCGGCCGCATATTCTAGATACCAACCGTTTTCAAGCCTGGACGGAAAAGTTACCGACTCGCCATTTACGGTCAACCTGGCGTTCTCAACCTGGAGAGGCGCTTCTTGGAGCGCTTCGACGCGGCTAAACTGCGCCTGCACCGCAACTCCCGCCGGAATCCCAGTCAAGAACACGTACACTCGGGTAATGGTCATGAAGTCGATGTTGCGGATCGCCCAGTAGTTGCTGAAAGGGAACTTGAAATCGTAAACCTCACCTTTTGCCGCCTCGCGCATCTCCACGTAGCGGCGCCCCCTAAAATCAAGGTGCACATAATAATCCCGCACGGACCAGCGGCCCGCGTCTTCCACAACGAAGTGGAGATAGGCGCCAGATCCGTCACCTTCGACCCATGTGCCGAGCGCGCGATGTTCTCGCAGATCTTGGAGGCCGTCGAGGACGATTTCCGCGCATCCCCACCCCGACGGATTCGAACTTTTGTTGGCCGCGGAGACTTGGAATCCGCCGGCCTCGGATTTCAGCTCGAAGGAAAGGCCCTCCGTCTGCCGAACGGGGCTGCCCAGAGGACCGTTTCCGGAGGTATTCCGGTGTAATTCGTGTCCAGGTTCCAGCAAGGGAACATTTCTGCTATCGCCGAAGCCAGTCAATGACGGCAAAGCGTCGATGGTCACGCGCAGCGGCTGATCCGAGTATGGATTTTCGACGGTCCAACGATCATCGCCGTCCACATACTTCTCAGCCGAGTACGTGACCGGCAGGATCTGCCATTGGCCTTTGCCGCCCTTTGCGAGTTCAAATTCCGCGCCCGGCGTTTTGAGCTGGTCGCGAATCCGTTGCGGGAAATAGGCCTTTCGCTTTAGTTCTTCCCAGGTTTTGATCCGGGAGAAGATCTCGCTTGTCCGCCCGTTCTGGTCCAGGGCTGCCTTATCGGTTTCG
>Ga0210402_10005362_pt1 | contig 11503 bp, 10 predicted proteins | sample IncBWC7MmetaG_FD_161055 | JGI IMG/M metagenome (GOLD analysis project Ga0210402, IMG submission 161055) | Forest soil microbial communities from Barre Woods Harvard Forest LTER site, Petersham, Massachusetts, United States - Inc-BW-C-7-M | ecosystem: Environmental > Terrestrial > Soil >... | reverse complement strand
GGCGTCGATGGCGGCAAGCGGCCCCTCGAGCATGTAGTCGACGAAGTCCTTGCCGGCCAGGCGTTCGTCGGGATTGACCCAGGAAATGACGAACACCGTCAGGCCGCGCTCGAGACACCATTTGATAAGCGAATTCTTTTCACGCAGGTCGAGGATGTAATACTTGTTGATCCAGGGCGGGATGATCAACAGCGGTCGCTTGTGGACTTTTTTTGTCGCCGGCTCGTACTGGATGAGCTGCATGAGGTCGTTCTGGAACACGACCTTGCCGGGCGTTGTGGCGATGTTGACGCCAAGCTCGAATGCCTTGCTGTCGGTCATCGAAATTCTGAGCTTGCCGTTGCCGCGCTCGATGTCGTCGAGCAGGTTGTTGAGCCCTTTGACCAGGTTCTGCCCACCCGTGGAAATCGTTTCTCGGAATACCTCCGGATTGGTGAGCGCGAAGTTCGAAGGCGCGAGCGCGTCGATGTATTGCCGGGTAAAGAAGTCGACCTTTTTCCGGGTCTTTTCGTCCAGGCCTTCGACGTTCGCGACCGCGTCGTGCAGCCAGCGCGCGGTAAGCAGGTACGACTGCTTCACGTAGTCGAACAGGAAATGCTCCTGCCAGTCTTCGTGGCGAAATCGCTTGTCGCTCTTGGTGGGCTCGGCGACCGGGGCCGAAGACTGGCCCATGAGCTTGAGCATCGACGACTGCCAGAGCGCCGAGTAATCCCACCAGAGGTTCATCTGCGTCTCGGCCAGGCGATACGGATTGGAGAGCATCTTGGCGGCGACTTCCAGAAATGCCTTGGTGAGGCCGAACTCGTCGGAGACCATCGAAGGCGCGCTGACCGCCCGCCGCGCCAGGAAGTCACCGAGCAGCTTGGCGCCTTTGTCGGCGGCGCTGGCAAAGGATTCGGTGAGCGCAATCGGGTCATAGCTGCGGCTGTCAGGAACAGGCGTTTCAGGGGCAGACATTCGTGTCCTTCGATATCCTTGATCGATGCTGCATTGTACGGTCAGGGTCGCACAAAAAGGATCTTGCCGTCACCCGTGACGTCTCGGACGAGCCGCCCCGCACGCCAGAGGTGGTTGAGGTGGGCGATCGCCTCGCCCATCGCGAAGAAGCGCTGCTGCAAGTCGAGCTCGCGGCGGAAGAGCACGGGAACGAATTCGGCCGCCGAGCGTGGCTCATCCGCGGCCGCGACCAGTTCGGCCAAGCGCGCTTCATGGTGCGCGCGCAGTTGTTCGACGCGCGTACCGGCGCCCACAAACGGCAAACCGTGCGAGGGAAGGATGAGCGTATCCGGCGGGAGGCCTGCGAAGGCCGTGAGCGAATCGAGAAAGCGCGCCAGCGGATCGCCGTCGGGCTCGACCGGCCAGACGCTGACATTGGTGCTGATTCTGGGCAGCAGCATGTCGCCGGATATGCAGACGCCGATCGAGGTGCTATAGAGCGACGCGTGTTCCGGCGAGTGTCCATAGCCGGGAATGATCCGCCAGCGGTTGGGTCCGATGGAAATTTGGTCGTGCGCCTGGAGGCGAAGGAAAGAAAAGGGCAGCTCGGGAACGCCGCGTCGATACTGGTTGCCTCGCCTCTCGAGCGCGGCGACATGGTCGGCGGTCATGCCATGAGCGCGAAACAGCGCCGCAATTGCGGCGACGCCGAGGCCGCTGTGCTCGTGGGCGATCGCATGCGCGGTCAGGTATTCCGCCTGAGGCATCGCGACGGTGCACCCGAAGCGCTGACACAGCCAAGCCGCGTTTCCGAGGTGATCGGGATGGTAGTGGGTTGCGATCACGCGGGTGATCGGGCGAGCGGCGAGCGTCGTCGCAAAGTGCGAGTTCCACAGGGCGCGCGTGGGTGCGTCGCCGTAACCACTGTCGATTTGCGTCCAACCGTCTCCGTCGGCGAGCAGCCAAAGGTTGATGTGGTCGAGCGCGAAGGGCAGCGGCATGCGCAGCCATAGGACGCCCGGCGCGACCTCGCGCGTTTCTCCGCCACAGGGCGGCGCCGAAAAGGGAAACTCGAGAGTCGAGGGGATCGTGGCGTTCACGGCGAGAGCATCGGGCTCGGAACGCGGGATGGCGCGAGCGCCGCGCCTTGTGCGACGCAGCATCGTCTTTCAATCGCGGGGGCATGTCAAGCGTGGTGCTCCTTTCATACATCACGATTATGGTATGTTGACACTCCACGTTTCATCATTTTGCACCGCTGCCATGCCAGCTGCTTCCCGGTCGGAACCCCTTACCTACAGCATTTCCGACCTCGCGAAGGAATTCGCGCTGACGACGCGCGCGATCCGCTTCTACGAGGGTGAAGGCCTGCTTTCTCCGCGACGCGCGGGAAAGAGGCGCGTCTACGCCGAACGCGAGCGAGTGCGCATCAAGCTGATCCTGCGCGGCAAGCGGCTCGGCCTTTCGCTGTCCGAGATCCGCGAGCTGCTCGACCTGTACGAGGCGACCAAGGGGGAGCGGGCGCAATTGACCAAGTTCCTGCAGGTGCTTGCCGCGCGCCGCGCAATGCTCAATCAGCAGAAGGAAGACATCGCTATCGTCCTCGCGGAGATCGATACGCTCGAACGGCAGTGCAGGAAGCAGCTCCGGCCGGGAGCGAATGGGAGCGATTGACGCTTCAAGCCCGGCTAGTTGACGTTTACGTAAACGTAATATAGAGTCCCGAAAGAGCTTTTTTTGGCTTTCCATTCCTGGCCATGCTTGCATCCTTTCCGGGCACCAGAACAGAGAGGGTCCCTCCCGATCCGGACTTCGAGCGACGGGTTCGCTCGAGCTTCGATCGGCAGGGCGCGATGCGGCTCATCGGGGCAAGCCTCGGCAGGCTTGGACCCGGTTATTGTTGCGTCGAGTTGCCTTATCGCGATGACCTCACGCAGCAGCACGGATACATACACGCGGGGATCATCAGCGCCATCGCCGACTCCGCCGGCGGATACGCGGGCTTTACGCTGTTTCCGGCAGATGCAAGTGTGCTCACCGTCGAATACAAGCTGAATCTGCTCGCGCCCGCGTTGGGCGAGCGGATGATTGCGGAGGCGGAAGTCGTGAAACCCGGCAGGACTCTCGCGATCACGCGCGGCGAAGTCTACGCCGAGCGCGCGGGCAGGCGCACGCTGTGCGCCATCATGCAACAGACGCTGATGGTCATGGCCGGCACGCCCGATCGATGACCGGAGTGGCCATGCTCAATTTTCCATCGCTCAACTTTCATCTTGGCGAGACGATCGATATGCTGCGCGAGACCGTGCAGCAATTCGCGGCCGAGCACATCGCGCCGCGGGCGGCGGACATCGATCGCGAGAACCGGTTTCCGGCCGAGCTCTGGCGTCGCATGGGCGACATCGGGCTTCTGGGCATCACCGTCGAAGAGGAGTACGGCGGAACCGCGATGGGCTACCTCGCGCACGTAATCGCGATGGAGGAGATCAGTCGCGCCTCGGCGTCGGTTGGGTTGTCGTACGGCGCGCATTCGAACCTCTGCGTCAACCAGATCCGTCGCAACGGAAGCGCGGCGCAGAAGAAACAATATCTGCCCAAGCTCGTCTCCGGCGAGCACGTCGGAGCATTGGCGATGAGCGAGCCCGGCGCGGGCTCCGACGTCGTGTCGATGCGTCTGCGCGCGGATCGCCGCGGCGATCACTTCGTGCTCAACGGCAACAAGATGTGGATTACCAACGGGCCCGATGCGGACACGCTGGTCGTCTACGCGAAGACGGACAGCGCCGCGGGCGCGCGCGGCATTACCGCGTTCCTGATCGAAAAGAGCATGAAGGGATTCTCGACCGCGCAAAAGCTCGACAAGCTCGGCATGCGCGGGTCGAATACTTGCGAGCTGGTATTCGAGGATTGCGAGGTTCCGGAAGAAAACGTACTCTCGGAGGAAGGACGCGGCGTCAACGTGCTGATGAGCGGGCTCGACTATGAACGTGCCGTGCTCGCCGGCGGCCCGCTTGGGATCATGGACGCCTGCATGGACATCGTGCTGCCGTACGTGCACGAGCGGCAGCAGTTCGGTCAGCCGATCGGCGAGTTTCAGCTCATGCAGGGCAAGGTCGCCGACATGTACGCGACGATGAATGCATGCAAGGCGTACGTCTACGCGGTGGCGCAGGCGTGCGATCGCGGCGAGATGGCGCGCAAGGACGCCGCGGGTGCGATACTGTACGCGGCCGAGAAGGCGACATGGATGGCGGGCGAGGCGATTCAGGCGCTCGGCGGCAACGGGTATATCAACGAGTACGCGACAGGGCGCCTGTGGCGCGACGCCAAGCTATACGAGATCGGCGCGGGCACGTCCGAGATCAGACGGATGCTGATCGGCCGCGAGCTGTTCAACGAGACTAAGTAGCAGTTGGGATGAATCGGGACGAATAGGGACGATATGGCTCTTGAAATGCGCCAACGATGCGAGCGATGCGCGTGGCCGCTTGCGCCTGATGAGGATGGCGCGTTCATCTGCAGCTACGAATGCACCTTCTGCGCGACCTGCGCCAACGCGCTCAATGGCATCTGCCCCAACTGCAATGCGGAGCTGGTCCGACGGCCGCGACGCAATCGCAACAAGGGCGCCGCAGGTACCGCAACCGAGGCTAGCACGGGCACTTGATCGCGGCGGCAACACGTCTGCAGGTTCAGTACCGCCACGGACGTCGCCAGGGCCCGCTCGATTGCGCCGACCACACCAAGGAGAAGCGTTTTGCAAAATGATCCCATCGTTATTGTCGGCGCCGCGCGAACGCCAATGGGCGGGTTCCAGGGCGACTTCGCCACGCTGGCTGCGAGTGAGCTGGGAGGCGTTGCAATCAAGGCGGCGGTCGAGCGCGCCGGTATCAAACCCGCGGAAGTCGATGAGCTGATCTTCGGCAACTGCCTCATGGCAGGCCAGGGACAGGCACCCGCGCGGCAAGCATCGATCAAAGCCGGATTGCCTTTGTCCACCAATTGCACGACGCTATCCAAGATGTGCGGCTCGGCGATGAAGGCGGCCATGCTCGCGCACGACGCGATCATTGCCGGAAGCGCCGACATCATGGTCGCGGGCGGCATGGAAAGCATGAGCAATGCGCCGTACCTCTGGCCGAAGGCGCGCTCCGGCATGCGCATGGGCCACGGCAGCGTCTACGATCACATGTTTCTCGACGGGCTCGAGGATGCCTACGACAAAGGCAAGCTGATGGGCTTTTTCGCGGAACAATGCGCGGACAAATTTCAGTTCACCCGCGAGGCGCAGGATGAATTCGCCATGCGTTCTCTGTCGCGCGCCCTGGCCGCGAACAACGACGGCTCGTTTGGCTGGGAGATCGCGCCGGTGACCGTCGCCGGCCGCAAAGGCGATCTCCTCATCGACAAGGACGAGCAGCCGGGCAAGGCGAGCCCGGAAAAAATTCCAGGCCTCAAGCCTGCCTTCAGGAAGGATGGCACGGTCACCGCGGCGAACTCGAGCTCGATTTCCGACGGTGCGGCGGCGCTGGTTCTGATGCGCCGCTCGCTCGCCGAAAAAAAGGGGCTTGCGCCCCTCGCGATCATCCTCGACCACGCCACGCATGCGCAGGAACCCGGCTGGTTCACGACTGCTCCGGTCGGCGCGATGAAGAAGCTTTATGCCAAGCTCGGGTGGACACCGAAGGATGTCGATCTGTACGAGATCAACGAGGCGTTTGCGGTGGTGACGATGGCGGCGATGAAGGAATTCGATCTGCCGGCGGAGAAGGTCAATATCCACGGCGGCGCGTGTGCGCTCGGACATCCGATCGGAGCCTCCGGTGCGCGCATCGTCGTGACGCTGATGGGAGCCTTGCGCAAGTTGGGCAAGAAGCGCGGCATGGCAAGCCTGTGTATCGGCGGCGGCGAAGCGACCGCGCTCGCCATCGAGCTTGCCTAGGCCCTAGCTCATGCCGCTGGCGTTGATCACCGGGGCGAATCGCGGGCTGGGCCTCGAATTCACCCGTCAGTACATGCGGGACGGCTGGCAGGTGATCGGCTGCTGCCGCAATCCCGATGCTGCCCATGAGCTTGCCGACGCCGGCGCCGAAGTCATGAAGCTGGATGTGACGCAAGCCGCCGACGTGACTGCGGCGTCCAAACGATTGGCCGCGACGAGCATCGACCTCGTCGTTTGCAATGCCGGCGTCGCCGGCGCACGCGCGCCGGTGCTGAGCCCCGTAACGCAGGCCGACTTCGACCAGGTCATGCGCACCAACGTGCTGGGGCCGATGTGGGTCTCCGCCGCGCTCGCCGACCATATACTGCCGGGAGGCAAGATCGCCTACTTGTCGAGCCGAATGGGGAGCATCGGCTTGATGACCAACGCCGGCAGCGCCCTCTATCGTGCGAGCAAGGCGGCGCTGAACGCCGTGGTGAAGGCGGTAGCGCTGGAGCTCGCCTCGCGCGGCGTAACGGCGATTGCGCTTCACCCGGGATGGGTCAAGACCGACATGGGAGGGGCCGGCGCCGATATCGACGCCGAGACAAGCGTCGCCGGCATGCGCGCGGTGATCGAACGCGCGCGATCGGACGTCAGCGGTCATTTTTTCGACTACACGGGCAAGGAGCTTCCGTGGTGATCGAAACCCGGCGCAAGGGCCTGTTAACGCCATATGCCTACACGCGTGAGCTACAGAAAGCCCGCAGGCAAGGCGCGGCGAGGAAGCGAGGCTGGTCGCCTCGCAACGAGCTGCAACGCGGCCTGCGGGTTTTCTGTAGGATCACCCGAAGGGGCGGGGGAGCGCCGGGCGCAGGGCGTTGTTGCAGGCTCCTTGTTTGCAATGAGCAAACGGCGTCGCCGGCGCCTAGCCCTGCGCCCGGCGCTCCCCCGCCGCGTGCAGGCATATGGCGTTAACAGGCCCTATGCCCTCGACGCAAGGTCTCGGGCTGTTCATCCTGGCGTGCCTGTTGTTGGCGATCACGCCGGGCCCCAACCTGCTCTATCTCGTGTCGCGCACGCTTTGCCAGGGTCGCCGCGCAGGCATCGTATCCCTGGCCGGAACTTCGTTTGGATTTGTGTTTCACGTCGTTGCCGCGGCGCTCGGACTGTCGGCTATTTTTTTGACGGTGCCCCTACTCTTTGACGCGATGCGCTATATAGGCGCGGCCTATCTCCTGTGGCTCGCGTGGGACGCGTTGAGGCCCGGCGGAGGCGACCTCTTTTCGCCGCGGACGCTGCCTCCGGTTTCGGCCGGGCGATTGTTCCGCATGGGCGTTATGACCAGCGTGCTCAATCCCAAGGTCGCCATGTTCTATCTGGCGCTCTTTCCGCAGTTCATCGATGCGGCCCGCGGCAGCGTTCTGCTTCAAGGGCTCATGCTCGGGTTCCTGCAAATCGCCATCAACACGGCCGGCGACCTTTGTTTCGTGCTTGCCGCCGGGTCGATCACGGCATGGCTCGCGCGCCGCCCGCTCTGGTCGGCGCTGCAGCGCTGGGTGCTCGGCATCGTGCTCGCGGGCATCGCGCTGCGCCTCGCGGCCGATACGCGCAAATGACTTCCGCCGCCCGCCGCGCTATCGGCAGGATCCGGCGAAGGAACATCGGTCCCGGCTCCGATAGCGTGACAGTGAAACGAGGCAGCACATGTTGCTGAACGACTCGCAACGGATGGTGCGTGACACCATGCGCACTTTCGCGCAAAAGCGGCTCGCTCCATTCGCGGGCGCATGGGACCGCGAGCATATCTTCCCGCGCGAAGCGCTGCATGAGCTAGCGGGCCTGGGCGCATGCGGCATCGTGATACCGGAGGCGTATGGGGGCGCGGGACTGGATTACGTCTCGCTCGCCGTGGCTCTGGAAGAAATTGCCGCCGGCGACGGCGCCACGTCGACCATACTCAGCGTGCAGAACTCGGTGGTCTGCGGACCGATTTTCGCGTTCGGCAACGATGACCAGAAGGCAAAGTATCTGAGGCCGCTGGCAAGCGGCGCCAAGATCGGATGCTTTTGCCTGACCGAGCCGCACGCCGGGTCCGACGCGGGCGCGATCACCACGCGCGCGGAGCGCGTGGGTGAAGACTTCCTGCTCAACGGGGTGAAGCAATTCATTACCTCGGGCAAAACCGCCGACGTTGCGATCGTGTTCGCGGTGACCGATAAATCCGCCGGCAAGAAGGGTATATCGGCGTTCATCGTCGATACCGACACGCCCGGCTACAGCGCCGATCGGATCGAGGAAAAGCTCGGGCAGCGCGCGTCCGACACCGCGCAAGTCGTGTTCGCGAATTGTCTCGTTCCCGCGGCGAATCTGCTCGGACGCGAAGGCGAAGGCTACCGGATCGCGCTTTCCAATCTCGAGGCGGGCCGCATCGGCATTGCGGCGCAGTCGATCGGGATGGCCCGCGCGGCATTCGAGGCGGCGCTTGCCTATGCCCGCGAACGAACGAGCTTCGGCAAGGCTATCGTCGAGCATCAGGCGCTGAACTTTCGGCTCGCCGACATGGCGACAGCGCTCGAAGCCGCACGCCAGCTGGTCTGGCACGCGGCGAGCTTGCGCGACGCAGGACAGCCGTGCCTCAAGGAAGCGTCGATGGCCAAGTTGTTCGCCTCCGAGATGGCCGAGCGTGTCTGCTCCGACGCAATTCAGATCCACGGCGGCTACGGCTACGTCGCGGATTTTCCGGTAGAGCGCATTTACCGCGACGTGCGCGTGTGCCAGATCTACGAAGGCACAAGCGACATTCAGCGGATGGTCATCGGTCGCGCGCTGGTCGGATAATCGAAGGAGGAAAATGCCCGCATCGATCGACTTCTATTTCGATTTTTCCTCGCCCTACGGCTACCTTGCGTCGGAAAAAATCGAGGCATTGGCCGCCAGGCACGCCCGCGGCGTGGACTGGCACCCGATCCTGCTCGGGGTCATTTTCAAGCAGACGGGCGCGGCGCCGCTGACCATGGTCCCGCTCAAAGGCGATTACTCCAGGCGCGACATGCCGCGCAGCGCCCGATTTCACGGTGTGACCGACTTTCGGATGCCATCGAAGTTTCCGATTCCGAGCCAAGCGCCGGCGCGCATCGTGCTGTGGCAGAAGCAGCGTGATGCAGCGCTTGGCGCGAGGGTCGTTCACGCGCTCTATCGGGCGTTCTTTGTCGACGACCTCGACATCTCGATGCCCGAAAATGCCGTCGCCGTCGCCGCAAGATGCGGCGTCGACGCCACCGCGGCTCGCTCTGCACTCGATGATCCCGCGGTCAAGGATGCGTTGAAAGCGGCCAACGACGAAGCTATCGCGCGCGGCGTTTTCGGCTCGCCGTTCATCATCGTCGACGGAGAGCCGTTCTGGGGCATGGACAGGTTCGATCAGGTCGCGCGCTGGCTGGCCACGGGAGGCTGGTGAGATGCCTGCCGAAGGGAGCAACGTGAGCGGATCCCTACGAGTTGATGCCGGGCGATCCGCTGCCCGCGGCCGCAGCGAGCCGGTAGCAGAGCAGGCACGAAGGCCCACCAAGGTAAGCTGTAGCGAGAATATATAGACCGAAATCGAATCATGCCCGTCATCGAAACCCGCCTCGACACCCGCGATCCCACGTTTGCCAGGAACCGCGACGCACTCGGCGCATTGGTCGCGGACCTCAAGGCCCGGGTCGCCGAGATCGAGCAAGGCGGCGGTGCCGTGGCGCGGGAGCGGCACACCGGACGCGGCAAGCTGTTGCCGCGTGAGCGCGTACGCACGTTGCTCGACAGCGGATCGCCGTTTCTCGAGCTCTCGCAATTCGCCGCCTACGGCATGTACGACGATACCATTGCGGCCGCCGGCATCATCACCGGACTGGGCCGGGTCGCGGGTCGCGAATGCGTGATCATCTGCAACGACGCGACCGTGAAGGGTGGCACGTACTATCCGATGACGGTGAAAAAGCATCTGCGCGCGCAGGACATCGCCCGCGAGAACAACCTGCCCTGCATCTACCTTGTCGATTCCGGGGGCGCGAACCTGCCCAATCAGACCGACGTCTTTCCGGACCGTGATCATTTCGGCCGCATTTTCTACAATCAGGCGACGATGTCGGCAGAGGGCATCCCGCAGATCAGCGTGGTTATGGGCTCGTGCACCGCAGGCGGAGCTTACGTGCCGGCGATGTCGGACGAGTCGATTATCGTCCGCGACCAGGGCACGATCTTTCTCGCCGGGCCGCCGCTGGTCAAGGCGGCGACCGGCGAAATCGTCAGCGCCGAGGACCTGGGCGGCGCCGACGTGCACACCCGCATCTCCGGCGTCGCCGATCACTATGCGCAAAACGACCACCACGCGTTGGCGATCGCTCGCCAGATCGTCGGCCGCCTGAACCGCGTGAAGTCGTTGACGCTGGACGTCGCCGAGCCACGCGAGCCGCTGTTCCCGCCCGACGAGCTCTATGGCGTCATCAATGCCGACATCAAGAAGCCCTATGACGTGCGCGAGGTCATCGCGCGCCTGGTCGACGGCAGCGACTTCGAGGAATTCAAGGCTCGCTACGGCACGACGCTGATCACCGGCTTTGCCCGGCTGTGGGGCTATCCCGTGGGTATCCTGGCCAACAACGGCGTGCTGTTCTCCGAGTCCGCGCTCAAGGGCTCGCACTTCATCGAGCTCTGCAGTCAGCGCAACATTCCGCTCGTCTTTTTCCAGAACATCACCGGCTTCATGGTCGGGCAGAAGTATGAAGCGGGCGGCATCGCCAAGGATGGCGCGAAGCTCGTCACCGCGGTGGCCTGCGCCAAGGTGCCCAAATTTACCGTGATCATCGGCGGCAGTTACGGTGCCGGCAATTACGGCATGTGCGGCAGGGCATTCAATCCGCGCTTTCTGTGGATGTGGCCGAACGCGCGCATTTCGGTCATGGGAGGCGAACAGGCGGCGACGGTGCTGGCGACGATCCGCCGCGACGCCATCGAAGCCAAGGGAGGCGCCTGGAGCGCCGACGAGGAGGCTGCGTTCAAGGCGCCGATCCGCGAGCAATACGAGCGCGAGGGCCATCCGTACTACGCCAGCGCACGCTTGTGGGATGACGGTGTGATCGATCCCGCCGACACCCGCAAGGTGCTCGGGCTCGCGATCTCGGCGGCGCTGAACAAGCCGGTCGAGGCGACCAGGTTCGGCGTGTTCCGGATGTAACCATGGCTGATCCTGGAGCCACCTGTTCGACGCTGGAAATGACGGTGACCGGCGCGATAGCGCGCGTCGCGCTCAACCGTCCCGAGGTCCACAACGCGTTTGACGAGACCTTGATCGCCGAGCTCACGCACGTCGTCAGGACCCTCGACGCGGATGCCGGCGTTCGCGTGCTCGTCCTGGAAGGCCGCGGAAAAAGCTTCTGCGCCGGCGCCGATCTCAACTGGATGAAAAAGATGGCCGGCTTCTCGCACGCCGAGAATCTCGCCGACGCCAGCAGCCTGGCGGCGATGCTGTCGGCATTGAACGGCATGTCGAAGCCAACCGTGGCCCGCGTGCACGGTGCCGCCTACGGCGGTGGCGTCGGACTCGTCGCCTGCTGCGATATCGCGATCGGCACACCTCAAGCGACCTTCGCGTTGTCCGAGACG
>Ga0210402_10005361_pt1 | contig 11508 bp, 13 predicted proteins | sample IncBWC7MmetaG_FD_161055 | JGI IMG/M metagenome (GOLD analysis project Ga0210402, IMG submission 161055) | Forest soil microbial communities from Barre Woods Harvard Forest LTER site, Petersham, Massachusetts, United States - Inc-BW-C-7-M | ecosystem: Environmental > Terrestrial > Soil >... | reverse complement strand
CTTAAAAAGCTTTGCGGTACGTGGCATAAAGCCTCCTGTTAGATATATACCATGATATATTACAGGCATCAAGGATTTCACGTCGATCCCCGGTGTTGTGCCTCGCCAAAACTCAGGGACGTTTGACCTTCACTTAGGTAACAATGTTACAAATTTGGCGCGCAGTCGCTCGTCATTTTGGCGAAGCACAACCCACGACGCGCGGAATTCGCTAGAATAAAGACCAACTCTTCCGGTCTCATAACGCCGGATGGAGCATCCGGCTTTCGGAAAGCAAAGTAGTTTGGTGGACGAGACCGGGATCGAACCGGCGACCTCCTCATTGCGAACGATGGAAATCCTGAGCTAAGACGCTGTGCCGCAATCACCTAGTTTCCGCAGCGGGGTCCTTAACTGGCATACCTGGCCTACCAAACAAACCAAATTGAAAAGGGGGCCTAAACAGCCCCCTTAGATCGACCGACTAGAAACGCCGTGAACCTGAAATCTTCCGCATACAATGCTCCAGGCTAGTTTTTGGTACTGAGTGTTGTCGGGGCGGGGAGTGCGCCAATCTTACATCTTCCGAGAGTCCCAACACCCGAAAAACGCCACTTTCCCGACCGTTCCTTATTTCGAGATCGGCGAATTCACTATTTGCTGGCCTTTCACGTATAGTGCTCAGATTCTGGTTCCCCGTAACATAATACGGTATCGCAAATAAACGGTCTGTCGGAGAGAAGGAAACGCGGCTCAGACTTCATGCGCAAATGGATCATCATTTTCGGGGGCGTATTCTTACTATTATTTATCACCATCTACGGACTCGCCCGCAGAATTCATACCATGGTCCGCAGTCGTACCGAGAGAATCCTACAAACACATTTTGAGAGTAAGGTCGAGTTTTCCGATTTCGAGGTTTCTTTGCTTCCGCGCGTCCACGTGACGATTACCGGACTCGTGATGCGTCATAAAGGACGAACAGATGTACCACCTCTGATCCAGGCTCGTGAAGTTTCAATGTACGCCAACCCGCTGAGTCTTTGGCAAATCAAGCCGCGGATCTCATTCATGCAGCTCAATGGCTTGCAAATCCATACCCCGCCCCGGGGGCCTGGCGACGAGCCGTTAATCCAACGGACAGACGAGGACCTCGTAAAGAAGTACCCCGTCCTCATCAGGGAGCTCCGCGCCGATGATGCGATCATCGTTGTTTTGCGAGCTCAACGTGAAAAACCTCCTCGCGAATTTCCGATACATCGTCTGAGGCTCCACAATCTGAGTTTCGACCGCCCTGCCCACTTCAATGCGACGTTGACTAACCCCCTACCCGTTGGCGAGATCGATGCCACTGGCGAGTTTGGACCCTGGCTGCCCGAGGTGCCTAGCAAAACGCCTGCGGTCGGCCAATACATATTTCAGAATGCAGACCTCGGGAGTTTGAAGGGGCTGAAAGGAACCCTTTCGTCCAAAGGCGAGTTCAACGGCCCGCTCGATTATCTGAAAGTGGATGGAACGACAGACACTCCGGATTTCAGCCTACGTATGTCAGATCATCCGCTGGCTTTACACACGAATTTTTCCGCCGTCGTGGATGGCATTAATGGCGACACCTATCTCAACAGCGTGACGGCGCGGTTCTTGCATACAACGCTCGCGGTAAGCGGCAAGGTAGTGGATATCAATCCCCAAGTGAAGGGTCGGACAATCGTGCTGGATGCCTTCTCACGAGACGCCCGCGTGGAAGATCTGGTTCGCCTCGCCGTTAAGGCAGATGAGCCCGTTCTAACCGGTTCCGCCACGCTGAGAACGAAGATCAATATTCCGGAGGGGGATTCCGACCTGATCGATCGGTTGAAACTGAACGGGCAATTCGGAATCGACGACGTTCAATTCGCTAACCCTCGGATACAGGGAAAGATCGACACCCTTAGCCGCAAAGGCCAGGGACAGCCGAAGGATATGGACATTAACAGTGTCGTTTCGGAGATGAAAGGCAACTTCCAGGTGAGCGACGGCATCGTGACTTTTTCGAATCTGAATTTTGGTGTGGTCGGTGCGTTACTGAATTTGAGTGGGACCTACAACCTCGACAACGGAGGACTGGATTTTCACGGGAAACTGATGCTCCAGGCTAAGCTGTCACAAACGACAACCGGTGCGAAATCCTTTTTTCTAAAAGCCCTGGACCCATTCTTCAAGGGAAAGAATGCCGGTACCATTCTGCAGATCAAGATTACGGGAACGAAAGACAACCCCGCGTTCGGACTTGATCATGGAGGTGACTCCAAGAAGAACGAATCGCCGCCTCCAAAGAAAGGCAAGTAGTTTTTCAGTGGCTCTTGCCTAGAAAGTTCGGAGCCTTCCAAAGCTTTGAGCATTGTGACGTCCCCCAATATGCTTGAGGTCCGTATCGACGCCAATGCTCATTGTGATGGACGTCCCGTGCACGCCAAGTAGTTTTGATTGAGTTCGGATTTGAGATTACGCCTTCTGATAACAGCTCAAGATGTTTGAAGGGCAGGGAACGATAAACCGGATTTCCGATTTCAACGACAATTTCTGATTTGGCGAGATTGGTGGAGTGTCATCTGCTCCCTCGAAGCAAATCCTTTGAGCGAAACGCGGGAAACGGAATCTCATTCGAGCGATCCGAGGAAACATACACACTTCGCTGTGGGATAGGGAATTCAATTCCTTCGTGGCGAAAACGCTTGTAGATGCGCTTTCGCAATTCATGCTGAACCAGATACTGATCAACGTAGTTGCCAACGCAGCAAATGAGCGTGAAATCGAGTGAGAATTGCCCGAAACCGGGGATGAAGCGAACGAACGGCGCGGAATCGCGGAGCAACCCGGGAACCGTCTCTGAGGCTTTGGAAGCCTCGTCGACCAGGATGCTTTCCACTTTGTCCGGGTCGGAATTCAAGTTGACACTGACAGGAATCAGGAGAGACATGTGCGGATCGGGGAGCGAAAAGTTGGTCACGATGGTCGAGGCAAGCTTTGCGTTCGGGACCACAATTGTGTTGTTTGAAAGCGCCTTGATCCGAGTCGACCGCCAGCCGCGCTCCACTACAAAACCTTCCTCTCCGCTCTCCAACTTGATGTAATCACCTAGCCCCACAGGGTGGTCCAAGCGGAGATAAACACCAGCAAAAAAATTCGAAAGCGTGTCCTGCAAGGCCAAGGCGATGGCCACGCTGCCAACGCCTAGGGTGGTCCATACCGCGGTGAGAGATATCCCAAGATTTTCGAGTACGATCATCGTTCCGAATGCGCCAAACACGACACGGATCGCAAACTGAGCAGGCTCACGAAGGTTTTCACGTCCTTCACTGCTTTCAATCCACTGGTTTAAGAGGATTAACACCGCTTTTGACACACAGTAAATGCCAAGCGCGAGAACAGCGACATAGAAAGACCGATTCAATACGGTCAGAAACCTGCCCGATAACGGAAAGAGGTTGAAGCCCGCCGAAACAACACCAATCACAAGGATCGGCGTGATCATGCGTTCGACGAGAGCAACCAGGAAGTGTTCATGCTTCCAATTCAGAAGCATCGTCCAGCGTTTGAACAGACGCAAGGTCACTACTCGCAGCACTCCTGCCCCCAAGGTGAGCAAGGTGATCTCGAGCGCGTATTTTATCCATGCGTGCTGCGCGAGTAGCTGACCCAATAGCAAGATTAGATCTTTCATCGTTCTCCGAATTGTGTCGCCATGATTGCTGGCCGAGACAGTTTGTTACGTGGCATTCGCCTGTGCCGCATCATTGCCTTCCAAATCAGAGCGAGGCTGGATCTTGTCTCTATCGCCCGAACATGGAATACGCTACGCCTTTGGAGTCTCTCTGCGGCGGCGGTTGTATCTGTTGTTGACGCCGCGACGCCGCTGCGATGGCATCATCGGCTGGTCGATTGACGATGCGCTCGAGTGCGTTTGCGATGCGAGACAATTCGAAGGCAACTTGGTCGGTACCGCTCGACCTTTTCAGCAAGACAATTCGTTTTCGGCTGAAGTAAAGAGCAGCCCAGAAAAACAGTCCGCTCACGACGGAAACGAACATCATCACCATGTCGTGCGTAGTAATGGTGATGCTTCTGCCTGCGATGGTAATCAAGTGGTCCGAAAACAAGGTTTCCTCCTGGCTGGGACTTAGGGTTTGGTCATACGCAGCGTCCGCCCTGCCGCCAATTGCTTCGGCGTCAAGACCTTCGTAGCGCAACGTGCGCTGTATTTTTGACTTCAAGCCTTACTTGCTCGCAGCTCATCAAAGAGAAGTTTGCGCACAGTGCATGCGGTCATGTGCTGGGCTGGCATCTGTCGACTCGCACATACTCTGCCCCGCCTCTGTGCAAATGAACTGTTAAGGCTTTTCCTTTGGGGGCTTGGGCGGCGGATTCTCGCGTGGGGGCGGCTGCTGGCGCTCCTGCAGCTTCTGTTGCTGTTGGGTGTGCTTTTGCTGCAATTGCTGCGTCTGTTGCTGGTGCCGTTGCTCCACCTGCTGTTTTCTTGCGTCGTTAGCTTTCTGCTGATCCATTCGCTGGTGTTCCTGGTCCTGCTTCTGCTGGAGTCTCTGGCGTTCCTGGTCTTGCTTTTGCCGGAGCTTTTCCTGCTCTTTCTGATATTTCGGATCTTGGTTCGCATTCCCGGTGTTGGGTGGGGCGGGGCGTTCTGCAGGCGGAAGGTCCCTGGGATGGATTGGAGTGGTGGGACTAGTGGCGTTGTTCTCTGGGTGAGTAGCGTTGTTCTCCGTACGCGCGGGTGAGCCGTGAACCGCTCCTCCCTCTCTGGCGGCTACGACTCCGCTGCCTCTAAAATCTCCAGGCTTAGGAGTAGCCGCGACTGGCGGCTTGCCATGGTTCGCAGAAACCCGGAGGTCTTGGTTAGCGCGCGCGGCTTGCACGTGTTGAATCTGGGCGGATACGGGCGAGATATGTTTCTCATGTGCGGCAGCCTCTTCCTGAGAAGTCGGACGTTCGTTTATACCGCCGTTGCCGCCGTTGAAGCTAACACGGGTGACGGTAGTGTTGTTTACTCGTGTCTCGTAAACGTTGTGAATCTCGGTGACATTGACGTTGGTCACCGCACGGTTGTAAAAAAAGTGATCGTGGTCCCAACGTCCACCTTCGAAGCCATGACCAAAGTAACCGTAGCCATAGTTAATGCCGCCGTAAAAACCTACAACGGGACCCCAATAGCCCTCGTAAAAAATGAAACTGCCCCCGTCCCAAGCCCAATAGCCCGGAGTCCAGAAGTAACCGACTTCCGGAGCTAAAACCCATGTGCCCGGCACCCAGTAATAGTCGTCACCGTCCCAGGCCCAATAACCCGGGGTCCAGATATAACCCTCACCGGGGCAGACAGGCTGTTCGTAGATTGGTAACTCCGGAGGACCAATCCGAACAGAGATGCCCACAGCCACTTGAGCTTGGGATTGAGCCGGGACTGTCAGTAGTCCAACGGCAAGGAACAACAAACAAATCAAACGAGCGATACGCATAACTCTCACCTTTCTGGCGTTCGCTGGGCGTTCTTGGGCATTGATAGGTGCGGCCGATTGCTACATCGACCGCACTTTTTGCTATACGCCTTTCTTGCTGGCATTAGTCCGGGCTGGTGAACGCGATTTACTGACGCTTGAGCTGAGGAGAGGCGTCTTGCAGAGTCGCGATCAGGTCATGCGCTGCATCTGGAGCAGTGACATCCGATTCCAGAATGATTCTTGCGGCGCTGGTGGATTTGCCGTAGAGCTTTCGATTCGCGTCTTCGTCAGGGCGCAGCGTCGAGCCTTCGAGAGATATGCCGGCAAAAACGCCTCGCGCGCGAGAGTAGCTCAGAATCTCCGCTCGCATATACGCGTCTGTATCGGCTGCCGCCGAACGTCCCTTCGGCCCAGCAGCAACAGAAGCATCTGCACCCAGCTTAACCTTCGTATGCAGCAGGCTGCCGGCGCCGCGGTCGTTCATGACGAGGAATACAAAATCAGTTGCCTCCCCGCCGATCTGAAGACCAATGCTGCCGCCTTCCAGAGCATACATTGCTGGGGCACCCCACGAACCGGTGAAGTCTTTCCCTGTGCGGCAAACCATCGTGCCGCGGCCGTAACTGCCGCCAACAACAAACGCAGCTTTCAACACGGACGGCATCACGACCACGCAACGAGCCTTGTCGAGAAGGTCTTGGGGAATGTCGTCAGGAACCTTGAGGATCTCATGCATGACCGTTCCTGCGTTCTGAAGACGATCCTGCTCGGTTTTTGCTTCGCTCGAATTTTTTGCGGGCGACGATGGTCCCAAAATAAGCAGGCCCGCCACTAAGACGATGCAGCACTTTGTGAAATTCATTCGAAGCGCCTCCTTGAGCGCCTGGTTTGGTTCTCTATGCACACCATGGTTTTCTCTTTCAAGCGGGCTGATGCCGTTAGAGCTTTTGGTCCCACGGTTGAAAGGGCAACCTCCCTTCCAGACTCGCTTTAAATTTAGTAATAGGCTTGAAATTCAATCACATAGAACAGTAATACGGGGAAAGAGGCAATGAGACCTGAAACGCGAGGTGTGTAGAAAGTACAACCAGAAAGAGGAAATAGTCGCTTTCTGGGTACTGGAACCCATACTCGGCAAAGTAGCCTGAAGCCACAAAATCCCTAAAAACTCGCGACTTACCTTTTTGGCGAACAAAATGCACGCGCTCCAATCAAAGGAGAATAGCAATGAACAACCAACTCTCCGTCGAAACAGCAATTTGTACGGAACATGAAAGGCTACACGTAGAGTGTCAAAAGGCCTTGGAAATCTGGAACGAGCACCGCGCCGAGTTTTGTCAGTTTCGTTTCATCCAAAGTGAAGCAGGCGACGAACTCCTGCGATTGCAAGCGAAGTATGCCCGAGCTTACACAGTGTTGCACAACCACGAACGCAGCTGCTCACTTTGTGAGTCGGCGTCAAGAATCGAAGGGCGTGATTCTGAAAATAGTTCGGACGCCTTATTCGACAATGGCATGTGCACTTGAGCCGTGCCCTACTCGGGAGGGGCCAACATTTGAGACCCGTTGGCAGGCCGAGGGGTATACATCCCTTGGGAAGAAACTTATCCACAAAAGGAGAATTTCATGAACAATACCGGACGCACGACCCTTACCTTTCTCACGGGCCTTGGAATGGGAGCCGCGCTCGCCGTTCTGTTTGCGCCTCGGTCGGGTGAAGAAACACGAGATGGATTGCTGATACGGCGGAACAGAAACTCAAGGCGCTGCGCCGCATGGGCCGCCGGTCGTTCAGACAGCTACAAGACGCGGTAGCTGAAGGAGAAGAGAAGGTCACAGGGGTTTTCAGAAACGGTAAGAAAGCGCTTGAATCAGTTGCCGCCAAGCTGGATTAGCGGGGCGTCAATATTACTCTTGCGTATTGGAGCGCGCAGACGGCTTACTCTGATCTCTTGAGCGTACTCGCGACCGCAGCCAAGCAAACCTCGGGATCGTCGGACACGGTGCCACCGTCTGCCTCGAGGAAGTTCTCGGTACTGTGGAATCGTAGGGCGACGACCGGAATCTTAGGATAACGTTCCTTGAACCAGTGAATCATCGCCGCTCGAACAGCATGTGGAGCGGAAAAGCCGATCACGATCGAATCAGCAGCCGCAATGACCACTGCATCCTATCTAAAGGCTTCGTCGTTGCCCAGCACGGATGTGACATGGTGACAGCGGGATTCAAGCATTCGAGCGCGGGATACGAGCGGGCCTCGATAGTACGCGACTTGTAGAATGTTAGCCACTTGCTGGCTTAGTGCGGGCAAGGAGCATAACGCGTTTGCGGCGTTCCATCTAGTACCACAGCAGTCAGACTGATAAAGCATTAAGGTCTTGACCTGATTGTTAAAGGCCCGGACGAATGATATCCAAACGGAGACGGGATGTAGCTGACGAGGTTTCCAGGAGATTGATCAGGGACCAATCGCCGGACCGCGTATAACAACCATCGGCGCACCAAATCAATTCCTTCCCAGCCAAAGGTTATGGTGCACGTTTCTTAGGCGAATCAGCGCACCGCAAACGCCTCAGGAATACACCAGTCAAGGTCTGGGCGAAATGCCTGTGGACTACACGCTCAGCGGCAGAATGGAAAGGCGGCTACCCATCGTCGTGGTGGTATGCCTAGCGAAGGCAGAACGTGCGGGTGCCGATGGAGAAGAGCGTACGTACACCGATAACATCAGTGCGCGTGGCGCTCGCGTCTATTCCATTCGCCCCTGGCAGCTTGGAGTGGCGGTACAGGTTACTCCGCGGAACGAAGCTCCGGCCTGCGGGAGCGTGGTTTATTGCCAAACGGTGGCGGACAACCGCTATGCCATCGGAGTGAAATTTCAAGATTGCCCTATTAGGTGGTCCGTCGTGCAAAGATATGACGGCCTGGCGGCTTATACAGAAGCCTGCCCAGCCAAATCAGAATGCAGCTAAGGAGCGCATTCGGGACATTGCCCAAACGTACCATCGAAGAACGCTTTATGTTGAGCGAGAACGCGCGATACGTTGGTGCTCAAGGTGGCCGAAGCGCTGAGGAACAACTCTAAATCGAAAACCTTGGTCTGATTTCTTCTGTTTTGAATTTGTCCGTGTGCCTGGATCACTGAGCGATTTTTGCCACGCTCCCTCTATAATGTGAGCAATACAAATCTTATCGATTCAGGTACTTAAAGATACCGATTAAATTGTGCGCCTCGTTGTAAATCAGCTCATCCACAACGGACTTGGCGAGCAGGATTCCGTAACCGCTGGGTCGCAAGCCTCCTTCTTCACGAGTTTCGCTGTGAGCCATCGGTCCTCTAGGTGACTTGTGACGGTCGCATACGCTACTCCTACGGGGTCAAACCCCCTCCCTGGATCCGGGATGCGGCACATTACAAATCTCCGAGTACGTAAGTAATCAATCTGTGCTGTGGCCTCGGGATTTTCATTCTCTATTGGCAGGACAACTCTTGTCGAGTCCCAACCAGAGGTAAATGATTCAGTGGCTCAGGCCCAGTACTCCACATTTCCAAATTACAAGGAAATTTTTACCTCATTTTGAGTTTCGAAGGTAGGCTATGTTCTTTTCTTTCGGCAAATCTTTGGCGCGAATTGTTGGAACCATACTTGCTCGCAGATTTGATAGCAAAGTAAGAGGATTGCCGGAGCAGGACGAGCCCAATTTCGCCCATCCTACTCCACCCATGCAACAGGCCAACGTTTAGAAACGGTCCTCAATTTTGGGGGAGCTGAATGAAGGATCATGGCCGTAGTTGTGCGTCGATGCCTTGGGAACGCACAGATGTTTCCGAATGCGAAGAATCCCAAATGGTCGAGTCGGCGGAGGCAGAAACCATACGCCGAGCCCAAGAAGGCGACGCCACAGCCTTTGAACGCATCTACCGTTTGCACGGTCGGCGCATTTACGCCCTATGCCTGCACATCGTTAGGAATCCGACTGAAGCCGAGGATCTGACCCAAGAAGCGTTTTTGCGCGTGTTCCGTAAGATGCACATGTTTCGCGGTGAATCGGCATTTTCCACCTGGCTGTACCGCCTGGCTCTCAACGTAGTGCTCATGAAGCTACGCAAGAAACATCTACCAGAGGCTTCGCTTGAGGAAACTACCAAGTCAAATGAGGAGAGCACGCGGCAAAGCAGGGAGGTTGGTGGCTTGGACTCGCGGCTCACCGGGTTGATCGACCGCCTCAATTTGGAACGTGCAGTCGAACAGTTGCCGTCAACATTCAAGACGGTTTTCGTACTCCACGATATTCAGGGGTACAAACATCACGAAATCGCCGAAATGATGGATTGGTCGGTCGGGACATCGAAAGGAAGACTTCATAGGGCCCGGTCGCGGCTCCGGGAGCTTCTGCAGGATAGCCAGCACTATCTTGCGCTCGTCTCTAGAACGGCCGGTCAATGCAATCAAGGTGAACCTCTTTACTGAACGCACGACGCGGAATCCTGCAGCTACTTAGGTGACTCTCGATGTTCTATTTGGTTTGGGTTGTACTCGTGGGAATCTTAGCAGGATGGCTTGCGGGACAGATTACTAAAGGACGCGGCTTTGGTGTTTTCGGAGATTTGATTGTGGGCATTTTGGGCTCACTACTGGGCAGCTTCATTTTCGGATTGATTGGAATATTGGCCTATAATTTGTTGGGGCGTCTAATAATGTCCGTTATTGGCGCCATCGTCCTGCTCTGGTTGATTCGGCTAATCAAGAAAACCTAGCGGAGGCGGTCTTTGAGCCCTTGCCTCTCTCTGTTGATCCTGCGTTGTAATAAGCCGCTTAGTCTTTTTGTGGGGAAAATAAGCTAAGGCAAGGCGCCACAATCACTTAGCTGTTTTCACGAGGCCCTTAATTGGCAAACCTGGCAAACCGGTTTTCGCTTTGTCGTTTCAGTGCAGTTCGACGGTGAGAAGCCGCTAGCGGCAAGGCTTCACGCGGCTGTTGGGCCAGGGATGGCCCACGGCTCTTTTACCATTCCTCTGACGGGAGCTATTTAGGCTGCGACTTTATGAAGGGAATGTAGTCTTGCTGGGAGAACTACTGAATCGCCAGTTGTGTCCCGGCGCGCATCTACTCGAAATCACAGGTTCGTTTCATTCGTATCGCAGGGCGATCATGGGATCGACGCGAGAAGCGCGCCACGCCGGCACAAAACCGGCGAGCGCGGCGACAATCGTCAGGACGGTTTCACTTACCTCGACCCTGCACAGTTTCATGAGTACTGCGCAGCCGACCAAACAAAGAAGGGGGCCTAGTTAAACAGCCCCCTTTTGGACTCGCATCCAAGACACTTTGGCGAGATACCAGGGTTAAGCGACTTTGCGGGCTGATTTTTCGAGGAGTTCGTGGATAAGGGTTTGGTAGGGTTTGGATTGTTTGGCGGCCATGCGGCGGAGTTGGCGGAGAAGTTTTGGGGCGATGCGGATGGCGATGAGCTGTTTGGCGTTGCCCGTGGCGGGGCGGCCGACTCGGCGAGCGCGGCGGAGTTCGGCTGGGGTCGATTCGGGGATGTCCGAGAAATCGAGGTTGCTATCCGGTATAGGCTTGGCGTTCTTCGCGAGTCGCCTGGCGTGCGCTAATGATACGAATGAGTTCCTGGCCATGTTTTAGTCTCCGCTGCGTGTACACCGGGATAAGAATTCTGCCCGTGAGCGACGAGCCGAGGCGCTTCCAGCGCTGCTCCGAGTAGGAGTGCTCGGGATCGTCCCAATCCAGTGCGTCGGGATCGACGAAAATCGTCGCGGCTTCTTCAAACGAAACACCGTGTTTCTTGAGGTTGGTCAGAGCCTTGTGGGCGTCCCAAGAGAACACATTTGTGTATATACGCTAATTGGGAGAGATTGTAAATAGTGCGCATCTCGGGAATCTCAGGCGCGCTCGTTAGCTGGTAGAACGAGTACAGCCCGGTTTTCAAGAATAATGAACCTTGAAATCTGGTGGACGAGAAGGGATTCGAACCCTCGGCCTCCTCGTTGCGAACGAGGCGCTCTCCCAGCTGAGCT
>Ga0210402_10005360_pt1 | contig 11508 bp, 9 predicted proteins | sample IncBWC7MmetaG_FD_161055 | JGI IMG/M metagenome (GOLD analysis project Ga0210402, IMG submission 161055) | Forest soil microbial communities from Barre Woods Harvard Forest LTER site, Petersham, Massachusetts, United States - Inc-BW-C-7-M | ecosystem: Environmental > Terrestrial > Soil >... | reverse complement strand
TCCCATGCGTTGGGGATTAGCAGTAGCTGCAGGCTTCTTCGCCGACGGTGGTGCCGGAGATGCCGTCCTTCATGCGGCGCAGGCGGCGGCCGAGGCGCTCGGCAAGTTGATGGCGAGCGCGCCACAAGCGGGCCTTCAACGTGTTTTCGGTGACGCCAAGTTTCTTGGCGGCTTCACCGGTCGAGTAGCCTTCCACTTCGCGCAGCAGGAACGCGGTCCGCAGCAGTGGCGAAAGTTCGTCGAGATTTTCGTTGATGATCTCGCGAATTTCCGTTCCGGCGTAGACCTGCTCTGGCGTCGGGCCATCGTCGGCAAAACGCTCGGCGGCGGGGAGTTCATCCTCGTGATGCGTTTCGTCAAGCGAAACCGCGGGGCGCGCCTTGGCGCTGCGGCGCTTCATCAGCGCGGCGTTGATGACGATACGCGTGAGCCACGTGGAAAACTGCGAGCGGCCCTCAAAGCGTTTCAGGTTGCGATAGGCGGAAAGCAGCCCATCCTGCAGGGCGTCTTCGGCGTCTTCCGCATTGCCGAGCACGCGGAGCGCGGTCTGGAACAACTGGCGGTGGTAACGGCCAAACAGCGCTTCAATTGCTTGAGCGTCGCCACGCTGACCTGCACGAATCAACTTCTGTTCCGTAAGTTGCGTTGCATTGATCACTTGCGTTGCCATATCTTCCCCCAAGTAGCTTCATATGAGTCACTACGCGCGAAAAGGTTACAAAGTATCCTTAGTGCACCGGAACACTGCCCCCACCCATCTTTGGACGTTTCAAAAGCATAAAAATTGGAATGATGGCGAAAAAAATGACGCCCAAAAGTTTGTAGTTGTCGAGGAAGGCCAGCATGGCCGCCTGGCGCTCGATCATTCGAAACAGCATGCCGTGCGCTTGCGCGGCCGCGCCGGCGCTCGACGATCCGCCGGAAATTGAAGTTGCGGCAAATCCAGTCAGTGTGGTCTTCAGCGCAGGATTCATGTCATTTACATGATCCATTAGACGTGCCTCGTGCAGTTGTGTTCGCCGCTCGAGCAATGTTGTGACCGTGGCGATGCCGACGCTGGCGCCGATATTCCGCGCCAGATTAATGATGCCCGTGCCCATGTTGGTTTTTTCGCGCGGGACGTAGGCAAACGCGGTGACGTTGATTGGAATAAAAAGAAACGCCAGGCCGAGAGACTGCAGCACACGCCCCAGGACGGCGTGTTTGAAGTCCAGCGAAAGATTCCATCCCGCCATCACCAGCAGCGCGGAAGCGGAGATGGTGCAGCCAAACGTGATCAGGTAGCGCGTATCCACGCGGGAAACTAGGAAGCCGACGAGCGGCATGCACAACATGATGGTGGCGCCGCCGGGAGAAAGCGCCAGGCCGGCTTTCTCCGCGGAATAACCCAAAAGCTGCTGGAGCATTTGTGGGATGAGCACGGTGCTGGAGTACAGCACGAAGCCCAAGAAAAACATGGCCAGGGTGGAGATGGCAAAATTGCGATCCTTCAGCATCCGGAAATCTACGACAGGTTCTTTGGCTTTGAGCTCACGAATGATGCCACCGATTAAACCAACCACCATCAGCACGGCGAACAGGCGGATGAATCCGGAGTCGAACCAGTCTTCGCGCTGGCCCTTGTCGAGAATAATTTGCAGGCTGCCGAGGCCGAGGCTGATCAGGCCGAGGCCGATGTAATCGATGCGGAAGCCGTCGCTGATCTTGATGCGCTTCATGTACGGCGGATCGGAGACCAGAACATACGTCAGACCTAGTGAAATGATTCCGACGGGGACGTTGATGTAGAAAATCCAGCGCCAGGAGAAGTTGTCAGTGATCCAACCGCCAAGCCACGGGCCGAGTGTGGGCGCGACAACGACGGCGATGCCGTAAACGGCGAAGGCCATGCCGCGCTTGGAGAGGGGAAACGTGTCGTTCAAGATGGCCTGTTCGCTGGGCTGCAAGCCGCCACCGCCGACTCCCTGCAAAATGCGGAAGAAGACCAGCATGCCGAGGCTTGCCGCGAAACCACACAAAAATGAGCTGAGCGTGAAAATGGCCACGCAGCCCATGTAGAAACGCTTACGGCCAAGCAGAGAGGAGAGCCAGCCGGAGAGCGGCAAAATCACCGCGTTCGAAACGAGATACGAAGTGAGCACCCAGGTGGATTCATCCGCGCTGGCCGAGAGATTCCCCGCGATGTGCGGCAACGCGACGTTGGCGATGGAAGTGTCGAGCACTTCCATGAACGTCGCAAGCGTCACCGTTACGGCGATCACCCAGGGGTTGATCGAGCCGTCCGGCATGCGCAACTTGGAGAGGAATCTTTCCATAACGTTCGCTCAATAAAATCGTGCTACTTCGTAATCACCGTTGTGTCCACATTCATGCCCGGGCGCAGCACCGCCACGTCCGGAGAAATGGGATCGAGAACAATCTTTACCGGGATGCGCTGCACCACCTTGACGAAATTGCCGGTGGCGTTTTCGGGCGGCAGCAGGCTGACGACCGCGCCGGTGGCTCCGGCGATGGAATCCACATGGCCGGGGAAGGTTTTGCCGTAGGTGTCGACTTCAACGTACGCCTTCTGGCCCGGGCGCATTTTACGCAATTGCGTTTCCTTGAAGTTGGCGGTAACCCAAACGTCTTGCAGTGGAACGATCACCATCAGCCCCTGACCTTGCTGGACGATTTGGCCGTCTTCGACTTGTTTGTGAGTCACAACGCCATCAATCGGCGCGACGACGTTGCAGTAGCTGAGGTTCAATTGCGCGGCTTCGACTTGTGCGCGGGCCTGTTCAACCTTGGCGTACTTGGCCTGCGCATCGGCGGAGCGCATGGCAACGCGCTTGATGTCGGCGTGCGCGGTGGCTACGCCCGCTTCGGCCTGCAGAACGCGAGCCTTGGAGGCGTCGAGCTGTGCGCGGCTGATTTCGACGTTGCGCTGGGCTTGCACAAGTTTTTGCTGATCAGCGTTCAATGCGCTGGCGGTAGCATCGGCGTTGGCCTTGGCGGCGTCGTATTGCTGCTTGGAGATTTCGCCTTTTTCCATCAGCGGCAAATACCGGGCGAGGTCTGCTTGCGCCAGCTGAGCGTTGGCGCGGCTCTTTTCGATGTTGGCCTGGGCGTAGGCAAGATCAGCGGTTTGTGATTGTTCGTACGTGGCCTGGGCGCGCATCAGGTCGGCTTGCGCCCCGGCGAGTTGCGCCTGGGCGCTGGAAGTACCGCTGGCGGTGTCTTCGCTGGTGCGCGGAACATCAACGCCGGCGGAGCGGGCTTCGCCTTCGGCGAGGGCGAGGGCGCCTTTGGCCTCGTCAAGAGCGGCCTGATAATCCGCGGGATCGAGTTGAACGAGAACCTGACCAGCCTTCACCTGCTGGTTGTCCCGGACCTGAACTTTGCCGACGCGGCCGTAAATTTTTGCGGCGATCGGCGTGATGTGGCCGTCCACCTGGCCGTCGTCGGTGCTTTCGCGATTGTGAAAATAAAGGAACAGGCCAAGCGCGGCGGCCAGCAGCGCGACTCCGCCAACGGTCAGGCGGAAGCGCAGCTTGGAGCTGATTAAGGTGTCCGGCCCGAGTTCGAGTTTCTGGGTCTCCGGGTGGGGTACCTTTACGTTTACCGCGTTTTCCAGTCCAACGTCGATCTCAACACTCATGGGTCCTCACTTCGCGTAAGTTTTTTCCATCTGGCCAACGGCGCGCGCGAAGTCGGCACGGGCCTGGTTGAAACGGTAGAGCGCCGCGATCTGGTTATCGTTGGCGCGGGAAAGTGAATCCTGGGCGGAAATAACTTCAATGTTGTTGGCGACGCCGGCTTTGAAGCGATCGCGGGCCTGGTCGACTTCTTCCTTGGCGAGTTGAACGCCGAGGTTGGCGACCTGGACTTCGTTGCGGGCGGATTGCAGGTTCAGCAGCGCCGTCTTGACGTCAAGAGCGATCTGGTTGCGCAGATCGGCTTTTTGTTGATCGATCTTCTGCAATTCCAGGTCGGCTTTTGCGACTTCCGCCCGGATGCGCCCCCCGGTGAAGAGCGGCATGTTGAAGGAGCCTTCATATTGATACGTAGGGATGCTGCTGCCGGGCGAGGAGCCGAAATAGGCCCAGTTGCCGTCGAAACGCACCGAAGGCAGGCGCTGGAACTGCGAGGCTTGTTTTTCAAGCTTCGCGGATTTCTCTTGCGACTCAATCGCTTTCCACTCCTGACGGGTGGAAAGAGCATCGTCGATGCTGGCTTCGACATCCGGTTGAGGAGTATCGAAAAAGCTCAGGGAGTCGGCCAGCTCGATTTTCTGGCGCGGATCGAGATTCAAAAGCTTGCTGAGTCCAAAGAGGGAAGAATCGCGGTCATTTTCCGCTTCGATGAGGCGCTGTTTTTCGTTTTGCAGCTCAACGTTGGCGCGCAGAGTGTCGATGCCCGTGCCCACGCCTTCTTTTTGCAGGTCGGCGGCTTGATCGTAGAGGGCCTGCGCCAGTTCAACCCGCGATCTTGAAGCTTCGACATTGGCGACTGAGCGCAGAGTCCCGATGTATTGCGAAACGACCAGCAGAATCACCTGCTCGCGCGTGGTTAAGCTGTTGGCTTTGCTGGCATCCACGTTGCTCCGAGCCGCTTTGTAACGCTTCCAGAGTGAAAGATCAAAAATCGAGCTGCTGAAGGAAGGGCCCGCCGAGAAAAGCTGGTACGGGCCGATGTGCTCTGGGAAAGGAAATTGCGGGGGAACAGTGCCGCCAAATTGAGCATCGACGTTCACGCGGTTCGCAGAATCGGCAACCCGCAGACTGGCTTGCGGCAGGAGTTCAGCGCGGGTGATGTTTTTATCCTGAACGCTTTCGGCGGCATTGAGGACTGCGATTTGTTGCGTCGGATTTTGCTTGATAGCCAGCGCGACGGATTGCTCCAAGGTCAACTTAAGGGTGTCCGTCGGAGCGTTGGCCGGCAACGCGGAACTTTTGGTTTGCGCCCCGACGAAGGAGGGGATCAAGAGCAGGCTGAAAAAAATGACATAAAAAAAGAATGGAGAACCCTTGGAGGGGTCGTTATCTTTCGGATCTTTTGGCCCGCGAGTTTGCGTTTTGCGGCCGGGCCCTATGATTTCCGTGACCACCGCTTGGTTAAGGCAGCCCTCGGCAAGTAGCTCCGCACCGAGACGGTACATTTCTTTCAGTAGGGCTTTTCCGGCGTTGTCGATGAAGCTGACGCCACACAGGTTGATGCAGAATTTTGGCCGGGGGCTAGTGGCGGAAAGTTCGCGCCAGCACTGCTCCAGGGTGGCCACGCGGGGTCCGGAAAGGGAGCCCTCGACGCTGAGGAAGAGTCTTCCCCGCTTATTTTCGGTAGTGATTCTTAACATGTTGACGGGTCTCGGTGGTAATCAGAGTGCACGGAGGGTACCAATCAATGTTTAATTGCATTCACAATTAAACTATTGCTTTACTATAACTTAACGATTGGGCGAGCCTGCATGCCGGATTACAATTGACGCTTAATCGCCATATGACCATATATTACCACATACACCTAGACTATATATGGTCATATCGTGGAAATGGAGGAGCTGGCAGGGATGGCCTGTTCGCCTTCTAGCTTGGAGACGGCGACATCTTCTTGCAAATGCTGGCTAGTGGCGGACGGCGATTGCTTGCATCTCGAAATGGCCTCCGCGAAGGAGAGACCCTGCGCCGATGAAGGCGCGCGCCGGAAAATCCTTGGAGAATTGCGTACGGTAGGCGGCGTTAAATTTGTCGTAGAGCGAGAGATCGGTGCAGAAGACCTGTACAAACACCAGGTCGTCCATGCTCATGCCAGCGGCGCTGAGGGTGGCCTTGTAGCTGTCGAACAGGTTTTTGATCTCGTCTTCAATTTTTTCCGGCGCCTTTCCGGTTTTGGGGTCGAGGCCGATGCTTCCGGCAAGGTACAGGGTGTCACCGGCAAGGATGGCGTTGCTGAAGGGAGCCTGGATTGGCTTGTCCGGCAAATTGATGACCCGGCGTTTGGATTGCGCTTCCGCCTGCGAGAATGCGCCGCGAACGGTGAACACGGTGGCGAGGCCGAGGGCAACGAATAGAATCCACACACGACGATTCATGGAATGCTCCTGAACGAAAAGATTTGCCGCCGGCGGCGAGTGTAAATCGAGGACTGCGTGACGGCAAGGAAAAAGCGGCGGCGAAGGAAATCAGCCGGGCCATGCGCTTGTATTTGGTAGAATGCCCCGCATCGGGAGACTTTCATGAAAACTCGGTTTACGTGTTGGGTGGCAGTTGCAGCAATTCTGCTGGCGACGGGGGTGGCGGCAATCGCCCAGGACGATCTGGATCAAAGGATCGACAGGAACATCAATGATTGGGTGGGAACTTACAAGCATCTGCACGAGCATCCGGAATTGTCGACGGAGGAAAAAGAGACTTCCGCGCTGGTCGCCGGCCAATTGAAGAAACTGGGCTTTGAGGTGACCGACCATTTTGGAAAATACGAGTCGGGGAACGCAGCGTACGGCGTGGTCGCGGTCCTGAAAAATGGAACGGGCCCGACGGTTTACGTGCGAACGGACATGGATGCGCTGCCGGTTACGGAGAACACGGGATTGGCGTATGCAAGCAAGGTGCGGGAAAAGCGGCCGAACGGCGAAGTAGGCGTGATGCATGCTTGCGGCCACGATCTGCACATGACCGTGTTCCTGGGCACCGCGAAAATGATGGCGGAAACGAAGGACAAGTGGACCGGAACGCTGGTGATGATTGGGCAGCCGGCGGAGGAGACAGTCGGCGGCGCATCGGCAATGCTGCATGCGGGTTTGTTCAGCAAATTTCCCAAACCGGATTACGTGATCGCGCTGCACGATTCATCCAGTCTGCCGGCGGGAAAGGTGGCGTGGCATGCGGGAACGATGCTGGCGGGGGCAGACTCCGTGGACATTACGATTCGGGGATTTGGCGGGCACGGAGCCGCGCCGTATGTGACGAAAGATCCGATCGTAATTGCGTCTGAGCTTGTGGTGGCGTTGCAGACGGTCGTGAGCCGGGAATCGGATCCGCTGGTACCAACCGTTGTTACGGTAGGTTCGTTCCACGCCGGAACGAAGCACAACATTATTCCGGACGAGGCGCACCTGCAGTTGACAGTGCGGACAATGACGCCGGCGCAGCGCGAAAAAGTGCTGGCGGCGATCAAGCGGATCACGAACGGGATTGCGGAGGCAGCGGGGATTCCGGCGGAACGCGCGCCGATCATCGAAATCGCGAATGACAACGTGCCGGCGACAATCAATGATCCGGCTTTGACGCAGCGGGTGGCGGTTGCGCTGGAAAAATCGCTGGGCAAGGAAAATGTATGGCCGGGCCAACCGATTATGGCCAGCGAGGATTTCAGTTTGTACGCGTTGGAGGACCCGAAACCGCCGATAACGATGTTCTGGCTGGGGGCGACGGATCCGGCAAAGTGGAAAGAGGCGCAGGAAAAGGGGACGCGGCTGCCGGGGCCGCACTCGAGCGAGTTTGCGCCTTTGCCTGAGCCGGCGATTCGCACGGGCGTGAAGGCAATGACCGGGGCGGCTACGGAACTGCTGCACAAATAATTTAGGAATAAAGACGAAAGAAGAACGGACTCAACACAGAGTTCACAGAGTAAGAGAGCAGAGGTCGCAGAGGAAGAAAATTCCGGGCGGCCGGTCAGGGCTTCGGTGAATCAGAAGGAGCCGGCGGGATCACAGGGGCGAGCATTTTCTCGGAGTCTTTTGGAGATTGATTGTTTCCCTCTTTCGAGAGTTTCCCAATAATTTCCAAAGTGCGCTTCTGGCTAATCTGGCAACCGGCATCGTAGATGCGGCACTGCGCCAATGTGAATTTACATCCGCAGGTGCAGGATTCGGCGTTGAATTTGTGCAAGGCGACGTCGCGCTGCACGGGGGAAAGCTTGGACATATCCACGCCCGGTAGGATTCTTGCGCGGTCGGCGTGTTTCAGGAAAATGTCGCCTTCATCCTGGAAGGTTTCCACCTTCGCGGCGACGGGAAGCCCGACTAACGCGCGTACTTCAGTTTCATACAATGCTGGATCGAAGAGGCCGACGTGTTTTTGAACCACGCGCCCGTCGGCGTTGATGACGAACACGGTCGGTAGAGCGGTGATGCCTCCATAGGCGAAGCGGGTTTCCGGGTCCGCAAGCGCGACCGGGTAGTTGATTCCCTCGGATGAAATCACTTTGCGGATTTCGTCTTCATCGTCATCGTCCACCACCAGGCCGATGATCTGCAGGCGATCCTTATAGCGGTTCTGCAGGGCGATCAATTCGGGAATTTCCGCCCGGCACGGTCCGCACCACGTGGCCCAAAAATTCAGAAGGACAACTTTGCCGCGCGAGGAATCCAGCGTCACTTCCTTGCCGGAGAATTCCTTGAGCTTGAATTCGGGAGCGGGGTCGGGGTCGCGAACAAACCGGATAACCGGCAATTGAGCAAGGGCGGAGCCGGCGAGCGAAAGCGATAGGAGCACGCCGAAAAGACCCGTGAGCGCCAGCGAGAGACAACGTTTGCGATTTAGAATCAGCTTCATCATCTACCCTATCAGAAGAGCACAGTCCCTCGGTTAATCCAAGCGGACGTTTCGTGTTAGACAGGGCGTCTGATACCCAGCTTGCGAATGCGAGCCTGCAGGGTGGTGCGCTTCATGCCCAATAGGGATGCGGCACCCTGCGGGCCGGCGATCCTCCACTTGGTTTGACGCAACGCGCGAAGAATGTGCTGGCGGTCGGCGTCCTCGAGTGTAGCGATGGGCGTCGCGGAAGCGTCGGAACTCGCCGCGAGTGTGATCGAAGAGGACGAGGGGTCGGACGCGCCGGCGGCTGCGGAGAAAGCGGCAGAAGCTGCCTTCAATTCGCCAATGGGGACGCGCAATTCTTTGCCCGCCGAAAGCAAGACTGCGCGTTCGATGAGGTTTTCGAGTTCGCGAATATTTCCCGGCCAGGAGTAATTGACCAGCGCGTCCATGACGTCAGCAGGAATGTACTCAACCGTTTTATTCTGGCGGCGACTGAAGGTTTGAACGAAATAGCGGACCAGCAGCGGCACGTCTTCGCGGCGTTCGCGAAGCGGAGGCACCAGAATGGGGAATACGTTAAGGCGGTAATACAGGTCGCTGCGGAATTTGCGTTCGGCGACGAGCTGGGCGAGGTCACCATTGGTGGCAGCGACGACGCGCACGTCCACACGCAGCGTGCGGTTGCCGCCGAGGCGTTCGAATTCCTGCTCCTGCAAAACGCGCAGCAGCTTGGGCTGCAACTCCAGCGGCAGGTCGGCAATTTCGTCGAGAAAGAGCGTGCCGCGGTCGGCAAACTCGAAGCGGCCGATTTTCTGGGTGAGCGCCCCGGTGAAGGCGCCCCGTTCGTGGCCGAAGAGTTCGGATTCGAGCAGGCCGGCGGGAATGGCGGCGCAATTTACTTTGACAAAGGTGCGCTCGCGGCGCGGGCTGAGGTTGTGAATCGCGCGGGCGATGATTTCTTTGCCAGTGCCGGTTTCTCCCTGGATGAGCACGGTTGTTCCCGCGGGTGCCGCGAGTTCCACCTGTGCCAGGGTGCGGCGCAACACGGGGCTGTCACCGATGATTTCCTCGAAGTTGAACTCGGAGCGAATTTCCTCCTCGAGATAAAGTTTTTCAACGGCTAGCTTGTCTTTGAGCGCGTCGATTTCCTTAAAGGCCAGGGCGTTTTCGAGGGCGATGGCCACCTGGACGCCGACTTGTTGCATCAACTCGACGTCGGCGGGCGTAAACGCATCGGGATTGCGGCTGGCGAGATTGATAGTGCCGAAGGTGCGGCCGTGCGTCGTTAACGGAACGCAGCAGATGGCCTGCACCGATTGCTCGCGCAGGAAACGCAAAACGTCTTTCTGAAATTTATCGAGATCCTTGCCGCGCGTGATGAGTATCTGATTGGTGGAGAAGCATTGCCCGGCGGGGGAGCCTTCGAGCGGCACGGTGATTTCGGGTTTGGCGATCGAGGAATTTCCCGGCAGATCGAGATAGTGGATTTTCAGCAGGCCGGAAGCGGTGTCCAGCAGCGCCAGACTGGTGTAGTCGTGCTGGAGAACGGGTTTGATCGAAGACACGATGCCTTTAAAAACAGTGCCAGGATCGCGAGTGCTGACGAGCAGATTGTTGATTCCCAGGAGAACCTGCAAGCGATCGCGTTCGCGCGCCAACTGTTTTTGATAGGCTTCGGCGGCTTCAAAATTCAGCGCATTGTCCACGGCTACGGCCACCTGGGCAGCCACGCGGCGCATAAATTGGATTTCGGTTTCGCTGATGCCCTGAGGGACAAATCGTCCAAAAACCATCGTGCCCAGGCGGTGATGAGCGGTGGTGAGAGGAAGAATCGCCGTGGAGTGCACGCCGACGGATTGCAACTTTTTCATGAAGTGCGGGTAGCGCGCGTCTTTGGAAGTGTCCTGTGTGAGAAAGAGTTCCTGATTTTCGAAAACCCAGCCGGAGGGAGAGTTGGCGACAGGCATCTCTTCAGGGCCTTCCTCCGGGAAGGGATCTTTCGTTTCCAGAATGTGCAGGCGCATTGTGCCGCGCGCCGGATCGTGAAGAATCAAGCCGAGAAAATCGAATTGCAGGACGGCGTGAAGGCGGTTGGAAAGTTCGTGGAAGAGAAGCTTGAGGTCGCGCTGCTGGGCGATCGTTTCGCTGACTTCGAGCAGGGCTTCGAACTGGCGCACTGGTTGGGCCAGGGGCGAAGCCGGGGTGATATCGGGAGAAGTGTCGGAACGCTTCGCCATAAACACGAGAATAGCATCGGGTTCCGCAGGCTCACAACCGAAGGCCGTGTATGCGCGAATGGGGCGGTTTTCGTATACTCACGAGGCTGCTAGTCAAGGAATATCTCCATTAGGCGGCAAAGAGTGACGGTTTTGCGATGGGAGATAGGCTGAAGCTCAGATTTGTCTTTCTGTTTTGCTTGCTCGCCGGATTGTTTGCGGTTTCCGGATGCGGTACCGGGCGCTCGCCGGAAGACAGGCAGATAGACCGACGCTCTAACGCCAGAGTCGAGTTCCCGACATCGTCGTCTGGCTATGATCTGGGGCGCGATGAGCAGCGCGGGGGGCATACGCTGGCTCGGCACGTGGCCCGCACGGATGATGAGTTGCGCGAACGGCTGGAGCGCGAACGGAATATTTCGGCGGCTTCCACCTGGACCGACCGCACGACGGCGGAAGCGGTGGTGGGCGAGGCGCTGGCGGCGGAGCACAGGCGTGTGGAGAGTTGGACGCGGCGCGGGTTTCCGCGTGCGAACCTGGCATTGCACTATAATCCCGGGCGCATGATCGGTCGCAGTTTGCGGCGCGGAGATACGCAGACGGTGCCATGTTCGAGCGCGGTGATTGTGTTGCGCGCGGATGGGCCGGGGAGTTTCTACGTGTTGACCACTTACCCGGAGGCGCGTGAATGAAGGACGACGCGAAGAAGCCGAATCATTTTGAACCCGAAAGTTATCCGGTGCTGATGGAATTGTTGCCGGCGTATTTGCATC
>Ga0210402_10005359_pt1 | contig 11510 bp, 10 predicted proteins | sample IncBWC7MmetaG_FD_161055 | JGI IMG/M metagenome (GOLD analysis project Ga0210402, IMG submission 161055) | Forest soil microbial communities from Barre Woods Harvard Forest LTER site, Petersham, Massachusetts, United States - Inc-BW-C-7-M | ecosystem: Environmental > Terrestrial > Soil >... | reverse complement strand
GTGATTACAGCCTGCACCCTGTGTCAGACTCAGCTGAGCTGGAAGTCAGACTGTTGTTCGAGAACAAGCCCATTGTCATCTCGCTACAAGTCCACAGCTAACTGCTAAATTCGCCAGAGTGCCGCACAGCGCCAAAACCTACCAGGTGGAACTCCGCTCTTCTCCAGCGTGACGATAGTGGGTGGTGCCGATTGTCATTGGGCTCGTGGTTCGAGGGTAGTGTTCTTGTCGGAAGTGAAGGCAGCGTGCGGCGCGCGATTTCGCAGTACCCGGCGCGTGATCTCGGCTGCGAGTTGGTCCAGAGGAAAGACGCCGTCAGCCTGTCCCGCCGCATATACCAAACCGGGCATTCCCCAGACGACGGCAGAAGGCTCATCCTGAATAATGACTTCTCCGCCTGCCTCGCGAATGGATTGCGCTCCGAGCACGCCGTCCGATCCCATACCTGTCATCACCACGCCCAGGACGCTGGCGTGACAAACGGCGGCCACCGAGCGAAATAACACGTCAACCGCTGGACGGCAGGAGTGCTGGGGAGGCTCCTGGTTGAGCCCTAAACTCCACTTCAGGCCGGCGCGAACCGTCATATGGAAATTCCCCGGAGCGATCCAGGCGTGTCCGGGGGAGAGAACCATACCAGCGCCGCCCTCTTCTACCGGAATCGCTGAATGTTTGGCCAGCCGCTCGGCGAGCATGCGAGTAAAAATAGGTGGCATGTGCTGCACTACAACGATCGGAACGGGAAAGTCCTTGGGGATTTTCGGCAAGACCTCGGCCAAAGCATTGGGACCGCCAGTGGATGTGCCTATGGCCACGATGTCAATCCGCCGATTCGCAGGTACTCTGACTCTCACTGCTGGACGCGGCGGCGGTAAAGACTTGAGTTTCGTGGAGCCTTTACTGCAAAGCGCCTTGATCTTGGGGATGAGTTCGGCCCGAACCGCCTCCACCGCAACCGCCGGGCTGCCGGTATTGCTGGGCTTGGTGGCATAGTCCGAGGCGCCAAGCGAGAGGGCATCAAGAGTCGCCGACGCGCCACGTTCGGTGAGCGTGCTGAACATGATCACCGGCAATTTGGGGTACAACTTGCGCAGTTCGGCCAGGGTCTCCAAACCATTCATCACTGGCATCTCGATGTCGAGCGTTACCACATCGGGATGCAGCTGCGAGATCTTCGCCAGGGCGATTCGTCCGTCGCTGGCTGTAGCCACCACCTCCAGGTCGGGGTCTTTGGACAAGGTGTCGGAGAGTACCTTGCGGATCACCACGGAGTCGTCGACCACCAAAACGCGTATCGCGGTCATAGTTGAGCCGTTACAGTCAAATCGTTCCTGTCCAGTACGCAACCAACGAGTGGGTCTGGAGGTTATGAACTCGCATGGGCTGCCATGGTCTTGCTTGACGACCCTGCTGCCGCCGCATTTTCGTGGCTGATAGTGTTGATCTTGAATTGCTCCACCAGTCGGCGGAGTTCGGCGGAGGTATGCACCAAATGCTGCGCTGCCTTCTGCGTATCCGTGGCTCCGCGTGAAGTGTTCTCCGCCGCCTGGGCCACACCTGCGATGTTGCTGGTGATCTCGCCGCTGCTCTGGGCCGCTTCGCTGACGTTGCGGGCCATCTCATTGGTGGTCGCGTTCTGTTCTTCCACTGCCGTCGCAATCGTGTTGGAGATGCCGTTGATCTGGTTGATCACTTCACTGATGGTCGTGATCGCACTGACCGCCGCTTTGCTGTCAGTCTGAATGGCTTCAATCTTGCGGCTGATGTCTTCGGTGGCTTTCGCGGTCTCTTTGGCCAATTCCTTCACTTCGTTGGCTACCACGGCAAAGCCTTTACCGGCTTCGCCAGCACGTGCGGCTTCAATGGTGGCATTCAGGGCCAGCAAGTTGGTCTGCTGCGCGATCGAAGTGATGACTTTAATCACCTGGCCAATCTCGCTTGAGGAATCGCCCAGCTTGGACACCGTCACGGTGGTGGTTTCGGCCACTTTGACGGCTGAGGTTGCGACCTTCGCGGCCTCGGTAGCATTCTTGGCAATTTCCTTGATACTGGCGCCCATCTCTTCCGCCCCGGTCGCAACCGTCTGCAGGTTCTGGCTGACCGATTGGGCGGCTTTGGAAACCACGTCGGCCTGCGCCGAAGTCTCCTCAGAGTTCGCCGTGATCTGCTGGCTGGTGCTATTCAGTTCTTCGCTGGCACTGGCTACCTGCATCGCATTTTCTGAGATGGACAAGATGATGCGTTTAAGGCTGCCGCTCATCTTGTTGATTGCTGTGGTCAGATCTCCCAATTCGTCCTGGCTGCGGACTCTCAGGTCTTCGCGGGTCAAGTCCCCCGCCGCGATGGCCTCGGCTTGGACTAGAAGCGACTGCGTCGCGCCGGCGATGCCGCGGCTCAGGGAAACGGCCACGAAAATTCCGATCCCCAGGGCCGCGAGGGTGGCGATGGCCATGGTAAGGTTCATCGACCGGCTCTCGGCATTCATCTCTTCCGTTTCTTCCAACAGTAACTTGTCGTTGGAATCCGCGACTTCACTGAGGGGGATTTTCATCGCCTCGGTGATCGGCGTCGCCTTGTCGGCGAATTCATTTCCCGCCTTGATGACGGCATCGCGCTCGCTGCCGACTGCATGTTTCATGGCTGCTTCTTGGACCTCGTGGAGAGCAGGAAGCTGCTTCTTCACTTCGGCGAGTCGGTCCCGGTTGGCCTGAAGACTCCATTTGGGAGACAATTCGTCCAGTCTTGCGACGTCCTTCCCAATTTCCTCCCAGGCCGAGTCGAAAATCTTATTCGCGGCCTCCCACCGTTCTGATTCGTTTCCAGCAAGGACCGCCTGGCGACCCTTGCTCTGCGCCTGATTCAGGTCCCTCTGCAAGTCCGTAAGCGCCTTGATGGTAGGCATGCGCACTGCAGTTGCGCGGTCCTGCATTTCTTTCATTGCGCTAGCCTTCACATAGGCGAGCATCGCACTAAGAACCGTGAGGGCAAGGATCACGCCAAAGCCCAAGCCGAGTTTCTTGCCGAGCGTATGTTTCATTCTCTTCTCACCCGAATCCCGAACTTAGAATCAGCGAACCCATCGTCCGCGGAGCGGCCGGGCACAACTGGCGTAGCACTCGTCGAGCTATCGCCCTGCGGCGACGGTCTCAGCCACATCCATCATTTGGCACGCTTTTTCTAGGTCCAGCACATGCATGAGCCGGCCGTTCAGTTTGTGGACTCCGAGAATCATGGTCCGGACTGTGCCGCGCAGAGTTTCAGGGGGCGGCTCGAAGGTAGTTTCTTCGACCTCGACCACATCGCCGATTTCGTCTACCAGCAGGCTGACCGCGCCATCTTCGGAACGCACCACCACATTCATGGCCAGCATGCCCGGCGGCCGAGGCTCCAGTTCAAGCCGCCGGCGCAGATCGACTGCGGTCACGATCTGGCCGCGCAGGTTGATGAGCCCGCTGACCATTTCCGGCGCCAGCGGGACCTTGGTCATATCCAACGAGCGCATGACTTCCTGAACGCCTTTCAATTCCGCGCCGAACAGCAGCTTGTCCAGATAGAACGTGCAAAACTGTGAAGTTTGAGCCATGTTTAGTTCGCAACCTCCGCTGATTTCGTGGCAAGGCCGCGACGCGTGGCGCTCACGTCCGCGCGCCGCAAAATGGCCGGGATATCGAGCAACTCCGTGACCCGGTCTGCGATCACTACGGAATAGAGAACCGATTCCCGGGTCGCTGCCGACCTCACCTCCGCCCGGTCTTCAACGATGTCCAGAATGCGTTCCACGACGAGACCAAAGGATCGGCCATCGTGATTCAGCACCAGCACCTGAATCGGTCCCGAGTCGAGTGCCGGCGGGGCTTGCAAGGCCCGCAGTTTATTGCGCCGCTCTTCCAGCGCAACGTTGAGGCGAACCAATGGCAGGATCTGGCCTCGATATTGCGTGACCCACTGGCTGCCCGACATTTCGACCTGCGCCACGGGAAATTCCTCCAAGCGCGCCAGCGTGCTGAGCGGTATGGCCATGCGGGAATCGCCCGGGCCCGCGAACAGCAGGAAGGCTTGCTTTTCTTGAGCGGACGCCGTCAAATCGGTGGCTTTTTCAGTCAGCGCGCGATCCCGCGTTTCCCCAATCACGCCGGCGCGCTGGGCCAGGCCAAGCACGTCGAGGATGAGCGCAACTTTGCCGTCCCCCATGATGCTCGACCCGGCAAATGTTTTCACCGTCTTGAGTTGTTTGCGCAGCGGCTTCACCACGATCTCTTCAGTGTCGTTGATCTGGTCGACGACCAGCCCGAACCGCCGCTCATCCGCTCGCAGCACGACGATGTTAACCGCACCGTCCGTTCCCGTCTCGTTACTCTGCTTTGCCGCTAGTTCTAGCTCGCGATTGAGATACACCAGAGGCAGGAGCTGTCCGCGCAGCCGGTAGACCGGCGCGCCATGAACCAATTCGATGCCCTTGCTGACTTGATCGGCCTTAAGCCGCACCAGTTCGAGCAAGCTCACCTGGGGAATGGCATAGCGATCGCCACCGCAGGTTACGACCAATGCCGGAATGATGGCCAAGGTCAACGGTATCTTTACCCGCACCGTCGTGCCCCGGCCGAGAGTGGACTGAACGTCCACGGTGCCACCGATCTTTTCGACATTGGTTTTCACTACATCCATGCCCACGCTGCGGCCCGACACGTTGGTGACTTTTTCCGCCGTGGAGAATCCAGGCAGGAAGATCAGATTGAAGATCTCCCGCTCCGGCATGCGGGTTGCTTGTTCAGGGGTGATCAAGGCGCGTTCGACCGCCTTTTTTCGGATGCGCTCGACATTCAAACCTGCGCCATCGTCGCTGATCTCGATGTTGACCTGGCCGCCTTCATGAAAGGCACGCAGAATCAAACGTCCGGCGCGATCCTTGCCCGCTTTCACCCGGTCTTCGGGAAGTTCGATTCCGTGGTCGACGGAATTGCGTACCAAATGCGTAAGTGGGTCTTTAATCGCTTCGATAATGGTTTTATCCAACTCAGTCTCTTTGCCCTCCATCTCGATGCCCACTTCCTTGCCACAACCGAGCGCCACGTCGCGCACTGTTCGCGGAAATTGGCCCCAAATGTTTCCAATCGGCTGCATGCGAGTCTTCATGACGCCTGCTTGCAGTTCCGTGGTGATCAGGTTCAAACGATGGGAAGCGGCCAGAAAGCCGGTGTCTTTCATGCGGCTGGCGAATTGCAGGACCTGATTGCGCGCCAGCACCAACTCCCCCACCAGGTTCATCACCTTGTCCAGCAATCCAATATCGACGCGGATCGTGCTGTCCGAGGCAGCGGTGTGTGCGCGGGAGGATTGCTGGATGCGCAAAGCATCCACGATATCGCCAGGTTGCACCGCGCCCTGTTCCACCAGAATCTCGCCCAAGCGGCGAGGATCGCCTTCCTGCTGCTTCTCGGTGGCGAACTGGATTTCGGCGGAGGTGACGCCGGTGGTTTGCATCAGAATGTCGCCGATCGAAGCAGGCGACGCGGCGCCTTCGGGAGTGGTCGCCGGCGACGGAGCCACCTTGCTTACAGCTTGCACTTCGGGTAGCTGCTGCAGGCGAGTCAGCGTGGCGATGAGCTTGGTATCGTCACGCTTTCCTTCACTCCCAGTCGCTTCGATACTGCCCAGCATCTGGCGGACGGCATCCACCATTTCCAGCAACGCCGTAGTGAGTTCGCGGTTCAGCGTGAGCTGCCCGTCGCGCAGACGAGTCAGCAGGTTCTCCCCAACGTGCGCTACCTTTTCCAGTTGGTTAAAGCCCAGGAATCCGCATGTTCCCTTGATGGTGTGAATCGTACGAAACACGCTGGCGAGCGCGTCGCGATCCTGTGGGTTTTTCTCCAAACCGACCAGTTCACGGTCCAGCCGGTCCAGGTTCTCGTAGCTTTCCACCAGGAAATCCTGGACGATGTCGCTGTCGCTCATCGGCTGTTCCCTCCGATCTGGAATGACTTCCGGAAATGGACCAACAGGTTGCAATCACCGCTTGGCCGAGAACGCACGAATCCGACTCCGTAGCCCGCCCGCGCCCTGTGAGATTTCTCTGTCTTTTTCTACATCGTCCGTTCACGAATCTTCATTAGCGAACTCCCCACTTCTCGGGCGATAGGGTCCGCAAATCAACGGATTGCATTTCCTTTTTCGGGATTCCATCTCCCCTGGAGGAAGGACCAACTATTGAAAACGGCATCGCTTGCCTCTGGAAATGCGGCGGCACTTGCTTTCGCAACGTTCCGTGTTCGGAACTCCACAAACTTCCCAAACCCGGCAGCGACGCGCGTTGGGATGAATTTCTCCAAGGCGCAACGCGGTTGTCCATTCGCGGCTTGAACAAGGATCACAACCGTGATTTCAAAGGTCCGTTCAAGGCGGCCGCCACCAGGGCGAGTGTGCAGCCCGGACCATCCCAGGATTTCTACCAGCGAGCGCTGGCCAAAGGCAAGCATCGCTGCCAGCCTCAATTACGCGAGGGAACATTAGAAATAGATCATGCTGGCCGATTACCAGAAGCTTCGCCTTCGGCAGAGTTCCAGCCGTAGATGACAAAAAACTCTACGCATCGCTTTGAATGTAGTTGACACCCAGTTTGACGCCTAAAATCGGGGCGTGAAGCTGCGGCACTGGACCGTGATGACGCAACGCAATGCTTCATAGTCTAATGCGCATTTCGTTGGTTCCCACGAAGCCCATCGACTCGTAGAGGCGACGGCCATCGGGGCTCGCATGGAGGACAAGGGTGTCAACCCCATTGGAACGGCACCACTGCAGTGCGACCTTCATGAGCTCACCAGCCAGTCCTCGGCGCCGAAACTCAACTGCCGTATAGACATTCAAGATATTTCCTCTCGGACCGCTGCCGATCATATGCGGTATCCAGTCCATGATCCATAGACCGGCACCGGCTACGATGGACCGGTCAGGCGCGATTGCGAGCCACGCCAGATATTCTCCACGGTTCATCCAGTTAAGCAGCCAGTTATGACACTTGGCTGCCATTGAGTCCAATGCCGTTTCGTCTCTGTATCCCATATCAACGAACATCGCACGTCGATGTGCTACCAGGGTGTCGATATCGTCGGTGGAGGCGCGGCGTACCGTGTATCCCTCAGGTAAGCTCATTCAATTCTCACTCCAATCCACTCCGGAGCCCGACGTTCCCGTCCGTTCGTTGGCCGAACAAAACAGCCCGCCCAAGCAAAAGGCTTGGACGGGAATCGGGCCCGATTGCGTTGACCGGCCGACTTTGAGCATTATTGGCGTTCGCAAGTTACCTGATTGTTCCAGTCCACAAAGGCACCCTGGGGGTTGTCACGCCACGCCCAGACGTGCAGTTCGAAGAAATCCGCCAAGTTGAAACGGTTCGGCGCCGCAATGAACTGGAAGTCCTGGCCTTCAAGGGCAGGCGGCGTGTTGTTGTGATTCTGCAGCCAGGTGGCTGCATCCACAATGAACTCGACGCCCAAGAGCGTGCGCTTGTTCCCTACCGGTTCATAGATCAGCGCTTCGGGGTGCTTGACATCGATCTGGCCATCACCCACCAATGTCGGGTTGACGTAGTGAATGCCCATGGCACCATGGTCTGGACCGCTGACGCATCCAAACGCAGGTCCGTAGCCAGCCTTCACGGCATTGTTTACATCCAGGAACTGCTTGGTCGCGTCGCGAACGTCATGGACGAGCTTGGCGGGCGCAGCATGATCCATCTGTGCCATGTCTTGTGCAAACACCGGCGTGACCGCAATCACGCTCGACAGCAATATCATACGCAGAACAATTGTGGTGAATCTGTGAACAACGATTGTAATTCGGGTCATAGCGTTTCCTTTCAGGTTTAGGGATTGAACTAATGCCGGGTCGCCGCATTTGCGGTTTCCGGCTTACGACAGTCGTTCCGTTCTTACCGAGATCGGTACTCCGTTGCTTAGCGAATCGAACACGGGTGAGTGTCCCGTGCCTAGCTGGACAACCCCTTGCAACTGCTCATCGGGGACATCTGCCTTGATTTTGAAAGTAACCCGGATCCCCTCGTATCCCTTGCGAACCTTGGGGTCGAGGTCGAGGAACCCGCGTAGATCAAGATCGCCTTCGAGAGAAGACTCAACCTCTTCGATATGAATACCCCTGGCCGCGGCGTGATAAATCATGGAGGTCGTCAAACAAGAAGCCAGCGCGTGCAATAGATGCTCCACAGGATTAGCGGCCTTGTCCTGGCCGAGCAACACTGCCGGTTCATCGGCCTCGAGCACGAACGGTGTTGGGTGCGATAACTCTTGGCCCGTGCCATAAAACGTTTGTACGGACGAGCTGTTTTGAGCGGCCCCGGCCCATTGGTTGCGAATACGAAATTTGAATTTCGCGATGGACGGGCTTCCCTTGACTGCGTCGATCGTCGTAAGAAGATCGTCGATCGCAACACCGTTGATCGTGTTTGGAAGTGTTTTTGCAGTTGCCATGTGACGGTTCCTGATTTCCTGTGCGAGTTTTCGAACCACTGCGTTCGATGGCTTCAAAGTAGCGGCAATACCCGCTTGACACAAGATGGCAGATTTGCCATTGTAGATAGGTGATTAGGACATCGACGACGAGAGGCGGTCCTATGATTGACGTCACTGTCTTGTTTCTCGACGAAACCTTTTCTTCTACCGCCGTCGGTCCCATGGAAGTCTTCCGTCACGCGGGCTCGCTGTGGAACCTTCTCGTGGGAAAGCAGCAGACTCCCCGTTTCCGTGTGACCACGGCGTCAGCCAATGGAAAGGCCGTCGATTGCGACGGCTTTATTCAGATCAAGCCGAATGTCGCAATCAACGACATTCGCAGGGCAGATCTGATATTTATTCCGACCACCGGCCTGAGCATCGATGACGTGGTCGAGCGCAACGCGCCGGTCGTGCCCTGGCTCAAACGCTGGCACAAGCGCGGAGCCGAAATTGCTAGCGTTTGTTCGGGTGTGGGCTTGGTGGCCGAGACGGGCATGCTTAACGGCAGACGCGCCACCACTCACTGGGCACTCGCGGAGCGGTTTCGCGAGAAATATCCAAAGGTCAAGTGGATGCCTGAGTTAATGGTGACCGAAGATCATGGGTTCTATTGTGGCGGAGGCGTACACGCCGCACTCGACCTGAGCCTCTATTTAGTGGAGAAATTCTGCGGACACGACATCGCAATGCAAAGCGCCAAGGCAATGCTGATCGACACGCCGCGTGCCTGGCAGGCCGGTTTCGCCGTAGTCCCGCTGAAGACCGAGCATAACGACGATTCCATTTCTACCGCACAGGATTGGCTGCACCAGAATTTTCATCGGCCCTTTCCGCTCGACGCGCCAGCCCGGCGCGTGGGTATGAGCCTGCGCAATTTCGTCCGCCGCTTCAAGCAAGCGACCGGAGACAGCCCATTGACCTATTTGCAGAAGCTGCGCATTGCCGCCGCGAAGCGCCTGCTGGAAAATAATCATCGCACCATACAGGAGATCAGTGACGCGGTGGGCTACCAGGATGTTGCTTTTTTCCGTGCTCTTTTTCAGCGGTACACTGGATCGTCGCCCAGCGCGTATCGGGAAAAGTTCGGTGTTTAGCGCAGTCGGCGCGCCGGCAACTCACATTAACAATTCATAACTTGGGAGACATTATTATGGACATCAGATCGATTCAGAAACCCTTGAAAGAGCAGTATCGCCGCGATCCAGGAAGTTCGCGGATTACGCTGACCGCGAAAGGCGGCGAGACCGGCACGCCGCTCGGTTGTTCCGTTGATATTGGTCGCGCGATCTATCAGGCGGAAGCCCACAAAGGAGTTGGCGGAACCGGGACCGCAGCTTGTTCTGGCGATCTTCTGCTTGGAGCTCTGGCGGCCTGTGCGCAGCTTACCTGTCAACTGGTCGCAACCGCTATGGGAGTTCCAACCCGACACATTGAAGTAACCGTCAGCGGTGATATGGACCTGCAAGGAACCCTGGGAATTTCCAAAGAGGTGCCAGTAGGCTTTGAGGGGATTCGTGTGCAGTTTAACCTTGACGCGCCGCAGGCGACCCCGGAGCAAATCCGGGCATTGCAGGAGAAGACAGAGCAGTATTGCGTCGTTCTGCAAACTATGTTGCATCCCCCAAAGATCGACACTCTTTGGAGCACGTCGCAGTGATCTGACCAACTTGCAAAAGGGATGGGATACCGGGAATCTCAACCCCATTGGATTTCCCTTCCCCGGTCAGAACCGGTATCGAACCGCGATCTCCATCGAAGCCCAACTCAACACCTACCGGCCTGGGCTTCGATCAGGAATCCCACATCATTTTACGTTTTCCAAGAACCGTCAGGGGCGTTTCCAGTTCGAGATAGGACGCCTGTTCGTTAGAGCCGCACCAAAGCAGCGCACCGGGTCGCAATCGCAGCCGAGGCAGACAATGCCGCCGCACAATACAACGTGGGGTTGCGCTATCGCGACGGCGACGGAGTACCCGCCAAGCGAGCTGAATCCGTGAAGTGACTGCGCAGGGCATCTGCTCGCAGCAATCTGACCTGTTCCTCTCCAGTATGGCTCAAAATGTCCGGTGTTTGTCCTCGCCGGACCTCGTAGCGCACTGCGCAAGTGTGTAGCATGCCTGCAAGTGATGAGGACTTATGCTCGATTTCAACCGTGTATTGCTCGCACAATCCGCTCTGCTCCTGATTGACGTTCGAGCACTAGGTGTCGTTACAGGTTGTTATGTCTAGGCCTCGTGCTTGAGTCGACCCCCTTGTTGAAATCGGGGGATTTTGTTCTACGAGCTCATTTTGTCAGGAGAAGATTATGCGATCTAGTTCGTTCCTCAAACTTGCCGCGCTGTTGGTGGCAGGTTTGTTTGCCTTCCAAGCGATGGCGCAGACAGTCGTAACCGGCGACATCTCGGGTACGGTCACAGATCAGTCCAACGCCGTCGTGGTTGACGCGACCGTAACACTGTCGAGCCCGGAGATTGGTTACAGCCAGTCAACTAAGACTACCTCTACAGGGTTGTACCGGTTTCCCCTGCTCAAGCCCGCCAACTACAAACTTATCGTTAGCCAATCCGGGTTTCGCACCTCCGAGAAGCCGGTGACTGTTGCTGTTGGAGCAATCACGACCGCGAATATTCAACTGCAAGTCGGTCAAACCTCCGAAACCGTCGAGGTAAGTAGCGCAGCTCCATTGATCCAGACGGAAAATGCGAACCTCCAAACCACTATGAGTGCGCATCAGATTGACAATCTCCCGAACTCTGGGAATGACTTGACTGCCATCGCGCAGGTCGCACCCGGCGTGCAAATGAGTTCGGCCAGCGGCGGTGGTTACGGCAACTTTACCGCATTCGGATTGCCCGCAACCTCAAACCTGTTCACGGTCAACGGTAACGACGAGATGGACCCCTACCTTAACCTTAACGCCTCTGGTGCCAGCAACCTCTTGCTGGGCAAGAACGAGGTTGAGGAAGCGGCCGTAGTGAGCAACGGCTACACTGGCCAATATGGCCG
>Ga0210402_10005358_pt1 | contig 11511 bp, 6 predicted proteins | sample IncBWC7MmetaG_FD_161055 | JGI IMG/M metagenome (GOLD analysis project Ga0210402, IMG submission 161055) | Forest soil microbial communities from Barre Woods Harvard Forest LTER site, Petersham, Massachusetts, United States - Inc-BW-C-7-M | ecosystem: Environmental > Terrestrial > Soil >... | reverse complement strand
ACAGCGGCCGAGTCGGCGACCCAGCCGAAGATGCCACCCTGGGCCTTGATCATTTTCAGGCCCATCTCGTGGAATTCCGGGAAGTAGGAGGCGCAGCCATCCGAGATGACGACGCAGCGGTAGCCGCGGTCATTGGCTTCGCGCACGGTGGTGTTGACGCAGACCTCGGTGGTCACGCCGCACACCAAAAGGTTTTCGATGCCGTATTTCGACAGCACGTCGGTGAGCTCGGTGGCGTAGAACGCGCCCTTGCCGGGCTTGTCGATGACGATCTCGCTGTCGAGCGGATAAAGTTCCTGGATGATGTCATGCCCGGCCTCGCCGCGGATCAGGATCCGGCCCATCGGGCCGGGATCGCCGATGCGAAGGCTCGGCGCTCCGCGTTCGACCTTGGCCGGCGGTGCGTCCGACAGGTCAGGCAGATGGCCCTCGCGGGTGTGGACGACCAGCATGCCCATGTCGCGCGCCGCCGAGAGCAATGATCCGATCGGCTTCACCGCGCGTGCGAGCTGGCTGACATCGTTGCCGAGCGTCTCACCGAAGCCGCCCGGCTCCATGAAGTCGCGCTGCATGTCGATGATGACAAGCGCGGTGGTCGACCAGTCGAGCGCGATCGGCTCGGGCTCGGCGACGACAGTTCCAGTTGATGCGTAGCTTGAGTTCATCATTTTACAGACGCCCCCCGGCGATCGAACTCTCCAAACCGAGTTCTCGAACTCTCCGAGGAGAGTTCTGCAAGCGCCATGCCATTGTGTACAATGCGAAGGGCCGACGCCGCACTCCGGAATCTCACGTGTTTTCAGGTGCTTCGCTCACGCGCTTAAATCTGCTTATTCTCTGTGCGGACGAACGCGTGCTCATTCGCTGGGCGCGCATTGCATGCAAGCGCCGCGATAAGCCGCGAGAATGAGCGGCTGTTTCTCTCGCCCGACTCAGAGCATCGTCATTCCGGGATGGTCCGAAGGACCAGACCTCAGGGGCGCAATTGCGCCCTGGGAATCTCGAGATTCCGGGTTCGATGCTTCGCGTCGCCCCGGAATGACGATGCAGAAGTGCCATGCGCCGTATCTGGAAACGGGCCAGCGATATTGACATTGCCGGCGCATGCTTTTCCACTTGCCCGCCGCATCGACCCGCCGGGGCAAATCGCCGAGTCGTCCGCCAAGAAGACTTTGGGAGCCAATAACATGACGCTGATGCAGGTTGGGCTGGACGACAAATACCGCCTGGATGCCAAGCGAATCTACCTTTCCGGCGTGCAGGCGCTGGTCCGTCTGCCCATGCTGCAGCGCGAGCGCGACCGCGCCGCCGGCCTCAACACCGCGGGCTTCATCTCCGGCTACCGCGGCTCGCCGCTCGGCATGTACGACCACACGCTGTGGCGCGCCAAATCCTTCCTGCAGTCCCAGGACATCGCCTTCGTTCCCGGTCTCAACGAAGACCTCGCCGCAACCGCGGTATGGGGCAGCCAGCAGGTCGGGCTGTTCCCGGGCGCCAAGGTCGATGGCGTGTTCGGCATCTGGTACGGCAAGGGCCCCGGTGTCGACCGCTCGGTCGACGTGCTGAAGCATGCGAACTCCGCAGGCTCCTCGAAGAACGGCGGCGTGCTGGCGCTGGCCGGCGACGATCACGGCTGCCAGTCCTCCACCCTCGCCCATCAGAGCGAGCAGGTATTCGCCGCCGCGCTGATGCCGATCGTCAACCCGTCGACCCTGCAGGAATATCTCGACCTCGGTATCCTTGGCTTTGCGCTGTCGCGTTATTCCGGCTGCTGGGTCGGCTTCAAGGCGATCGGCGAGACAGTGGAGAGCTCGGCCTCGATCTATTCCGATCCGTCGCGGGTGCAGGTGGTGATCCCGACCGATTTCGAGATGCCGCCCGGCGGACTCAACATCCGCTGGCCCGATCCGCCGCTGGAGGCCGAGAAGCGGCTGTTCGGTCCGAAGATGGAGGCCGTGAAGGCGTTCGTCCGCGCCAACCAGTTCGACCGGATCGTGCTCGACGGCAAGCCGGCGCGGCTCGGCATCATCGCCACCGGCAAGGCCTATCTCGATCTTCGCCAGGCGATGGCCGATCTGGGCATCAGCGACCGCGACGCCGAGGCGCTGGGCCTGCGTATCTATAAAGTCGCGCTGACCTGGCCGCTGGAAGAGACCGGCGCCAGGCGCTTTGCCGAAGGCCTGCAGGACGTGCTGGTCGTCGAGGAGAAGCGCGGCTTCATCGAAGACCAGCTGATGCGCATTCTTTATAATGTCGACGCCTCGAAGCGCCCGACCATTGTCGGCAAGCGCGACGAAACCGGCGCGCTGCTGCTTCCCAGTGAAGGCGAGCTGAACCCGACCGTGGTGGCTTCGGCGCTGGTGGCGCGGCTGCGCCGGCTCGGGCATCAGAGCCCGGTGCTGGAACAGCGGCTGGCGCGGCTGATCGCCTTCGATCAGCCCGCAACCGGCCACGCGCCGATCACCCTGCAGCGGACGCCGTTCTTCTGCTCGGGCTGCCCGCACAACACCTCGACCAAGCTGCCCGAGGGCAGCCGCGCCATGGCCGGCATCGGCTGTCACGGCATGGCGCTCTATATTCCTGCGCGCCGCACCACGACCATCACCCATATGGGCGGCGAAGGCGCGAACTGGATCGGCCAGGCGCCCTTCACCACCGAGCAGCACGTCTTCCAGAATCTCGGCGACGGCACCTACACCCATTCGGGTCTGCTGGCGCTGCGCGCCGCGGGAGCGTCCGGCGTCAACATCACCTACAAGATCCTTTATAATGACGCGGTCGCCATGACCGGCGGCCAGCCGGCCGAAGGCAGCTTCACGGTCGCGCAGATCGCGCACCAGGTCGCCGCCGAAGGCACCAAGCGGCTCGCCATCGTCTCCGACGATCCCGACAAATATCCGGCCAATTATTTCCCCGCGGGCGCGACCGTGCACCACCGCCGCGACATGGATGCGCTCCAGCGTGAATTGCGCGAGGTCAAGGGATTGTCGGTCCTGATCTACGACCAGACCTGCGCCGCCGAAAAGCGTCGCCGCCGCAAGCGCGGGCTCTATCCCGATCCGCCCAAGCGGGTCTTCATCAACGACCTCGTCTGCGAAGGCTGCGGCGACTGCTCGCAGACCTCGAACTGCGTCTCGGTCCAGCCGCTCGACACCGAGTTCGGGCGCAAGCGCCACATCGACCAGTCCAACTGCAACAAGGACTATTCCTGCGTCGAAGGCTTTTGCCCGAGTTTTGTGACCGTGCACGGCGGCTCGCTCAAGCGGCTGAAAAATGCGGCGATGGATTCCGGCCAGCTGTTCGCCGACCTGCCGCTGCCGACGCCCCCCGCGCTCGACAAGCCCTACAACATCCTCGTCACCGGCATCGGCGGCACCGGCGTCATCACGGTCGGCGCCCTGCTCGGCATGGCCGCCCATGTCGACGGCAAGGGCTGCTCCGCGCTCGACTTCACCGGGCTGTCGCAAAAGAACGGCGCGGTCATGAGCCATGTCCGCCTTGCCGCCAAGGCGGAAGAGCTCACCACCGTCCGCATCACCAATGGCGGCGCCGATTTGATCCTCGGCTGCGACATGGTGGTGTCGGCCGGTACCACCGCGCTCTCCCGCGTCGATCGCGGCACGACCAAGGCCTTCGTCAACGCCGACCTGCAGCCGACCGCAAGCTTCGTGCAAAACCCCGACATCGATTTTGAGCTGGGCGCGATGCAGACCGCGCTGCGCGACGCCATCGGCGAGCGCAATCTGGACATCATCGACGCCACCGGCATCGCCTCGACCCTGATGGGCGACAGCATCGCGACGAATCCCTTCATGCTCGGCTTCGCGTTCCAGAAGGGCACGATCCCGCTCTCGCTAGAATCGCTGCTCCGCGCCATCGAGATCAACGGCGCGGCGGTCGAGATGAACAAGCAGGCCTTCACCTGGGGTCGGCTCGCCGCGCACGACATGTCGCGCGTCAGAAGCGTGATCCAGTTCAAGAGCCGCGCTGGCGCGCCGGTCAAATCGCTGGACGAGCAGATCGCGCTGCGCGCGGATTTCCTGACCGACTATCAGGACAAGGCCTATGCCGATCGCTACCGCGCCGCCGTCGACAAGGTCCGCAAGGCCGAAGCAGCTGCGGCGCCCGCTTCCACCGAGCTGACGGAGGCCGTTGCAAAGAACCTGTTCAAGCTGATGGCCTACAAGGACGAATACGAGGTCGCCCGTCTCTATACCGATGGGTCGTTCGGCAAGAAGCTGTCGGACAAGTTCGACGGCGACTACAAAATCAAATTCTACCTGGCGCCGCCGATCTTTGCGAAGCGCGACAAGAGCGGCCGGCTGATGAAGAAGGAATTCGGCGGCTGGATGCTTGGCGCCTTCGGTTGGCTGGCAAAACTGAAGTTTTTGCGCGGCACCTCCTTCGATCCGTTCGGCCGCACCACCGAGCGGAAGATGGAGCGCCAGCTGGTCGAAGATTATTTCGCGATGATCGAGCAGCGCACGGCAAGCGTGAAGCCGGAGCAAATTCCCCTGCTGGCGAAGCTCGCCCGCCTCCCCGAAATGATCCGCGGCTACGGCCACATCAAGGAAGACAACATCAAGAAGGTGGCCGCCGAAAGGGCGCGGCTGGAAGCCGAGATTGAAAACAGCCGGTTTGCGGCGGCGGCGGAATAGCCTTCGTCATTGCGAGGAGCGTTAGCGACGAAGCAATCCATGCTTCCACTTGCGCCAGAGGCACGATGGATTGCTTCGCTTCGCTCGCAATGACGGGGCGGCTGAAACGAAAATCGTAGGGTGGGCAAAAGCGCGTTAGCGCCGTGCCCACCACTTTGCGAGTTACCCTGACAGGGTGGGCACGCTTCGCTTTGCCCACCCTACACGCTCCTCGCGACGACGGCCGGTTAAGATGCTGTGCCCTGCCTTGCCGCCGGCTTCCGCTCGATCGGATGGATATCGATCCCCCGCAACCGGCCGAGACGCAGCACGTCCATCTGCAGGGTGCGGTCGATGCGGTCGCGATCGAGCACGCGGATCAAATCGTCGACGCCGTTGATATCGACGCCGTCGAGCCGGATCACGACGTCGCCCGGCAACAGGCCCGCTTGCGCCGCCGGTCCATCGGATTCGATGTTCATCAGCAGCGCGCCCATCTTGTTCTCGACGCCGGCGATGACAGCATGGCGCCGCGGCACCGGCGCGGTCTGGCCCGAGACGCCGATATAGGCGCGCCGGACATAGCCGTGGCGGATGATCTCCGACAGCACGAACTGCGCGGTGTTGCTCGCGACTGCAAAGCAGATGCCTTGCGCGCCGTTGATGATGGCGGTGTTGATGCCGATCACCTCGGCATTCGACGCCACCAGCGCGCCGCCGGAATTGCCGGGGTTGAGCGCGGCATCGGTCTGGATCACGTCCTCGATGGTGCGGCCCGACACCGAGCGGATCGAGCGGCCGAGCGCCGACACCACGCCGGCGGTGACCGTCGATTCAAACCCCAGTGGATTGCCGATCGCGACCACGAGCTGGCCGCGGCGCAGCCGGCTGGAATTGCCGAGCGCGGCATAGCGCAGCTCGCGCGCGCCGTCGGCGCGCAGCAGCGCCAGATCCGTGTCCGGATCGACGCCGAGCACATGCGCTTCGGTGACAAAGCCCTCGGTATCGCGCAGGCGAATTTCTTTTGCCGAGCCGACCACATGGCTGTTGGTCAGCACCAGCCCATCGGGCGAGATCACGATGCCCGAGCCAAGCCCGCCGCGCTCGCGCGCGTTGCGCACCTTCGGCCCGGTTTCCACGCGCACGACGGCGGGACCGACGCGCTCGGTCACGTCGATCACGGCATTGGAATAGGCGTCCAGCAACGGCTGGTCGTTGACGGGAGCGGTTTCACTTGCCGCCGACAGTTTTTCGGCGGCGACATCTGAGGTAAAATCCAACATGGCACTGGTTCCTTCGTCCCCTCAAATGGGGCGCCGGTCAGGTCCATGCAAGAGCATCTATTTGCGGCGCGAGCTCAATCCCCGGCGCCGGCCACCCTTGCGCGCAGATCCTTCACGGTCTCCGCCGACACCGGCGCGGCCGCATTGCCCCAGGAATTGCGGACATAGGTGACGACGGCAGCGATCTGGCTGTCGTTCAGACGGTAACCCAGCGAGGGCATCGACGGCGAGGTCGGAAAACTGTCGGTCGCGGTGGCACGGCCGCCAGTGATGATGATGCGGATCAGGCTCGCCGGATCATTCTGGGTCGTGATCACGTTGCCGGCGAGTTTTGGAAACATATGCTCGACCCCGGCCCCGCTCCGCATGTGGCACGCAGAGCAGGTATCCACAAAGATCGCTTCTCCCATCTGCATGCGTGGATCGGAGGCCGGCAGTGGCGCCGGGGCCGGCGAGCCCGCCGCGCCGCGCTCTTTCAGGTAGGCCGCGATCGCCTTGAGATCGGTGTCCGGCATCTTCGAGGTCGAGTTCTCGATCACGTCCTTCATCGGCCCGCTGGCAAGGCTGAAGCGCGTCTGTCCGGTCTTCAGATATTGCACGACGTTGTCGACCGACCACTTGCCGAGACCCGCCTGCATGTCGTTGGTGATGTTGGGCGCGGTCCAGTTGTCGATCCGGTTGCCTTGCAGATATTTGTCGTTCTGGCTGGCGCCAAAGGAATTGAACGGCGTGTGGCAGGCGCCGCAATGGCCGAGGCCCTCGACCAGATAGGCGCCGCGGTTGAACTCGTCCGAGCGTTTGGGATCAGCCTTGAACTCACCCGGCGTGAAGAACAGCATGTTCCAGCCGATCATCGACAGGCGGATGTTGAACGGGAACGGCAGCGTGTTGCGATTGACGCGGTTCTCGACCGGCGGCAGCGTGCGCAGATAGGCGTAGATCGCATCCAGATCCTTGCGCGTCACCCTGGTATAATAGGGATAGGGAAACGCGGGATAGAGATAGGTCCCGCCCGGCCGCCTGCCCTCATGCATGGCGCGCGCGAAATCATCCGCCGACCAGCTCCCGATACCGGTCGTAGCGTCCGGCGTGATGTTCGGCGTCACGATCGCGCCGAACGGCGTCTGCAGCGCAAGCCCGCCGGCAAAGGGCTGGCCGCCGCTCGTGGTATGACACGCAACGCAGTCGCCGACGGTCGCGAGCGCCTTGCCGCGCACGATATCGACATAATTGTCGGGCTCTGCCCTCGCGCCGCCGACCACGAGCAACGGCAGCAGCAGGATCAGATGACGCAGCCACCTCATGGCTGCACCAGCGCGCCGGGCGACTTCAGATAGTTGAAGATCCCATCCAGGCCCCAATAGGTCAGCGCGCCGACCGTACCGGTCGGGTTGTAGCCGGCGTTCTGCGGGAACGCAGAGGCGCCCATCACGAACACATTCGGCACATCCCAGGACTGCAAATAGCGGTTGAGCACGCCGGTTTTGGGATCGGAGCTCATGACAGTGCCGCCGGTATTATGCGTGGTCTGGTACGGCACGACGTTCCAGGGCACGCCGAGACGATTGACCTGTGTAACCTTGGCGCCCATCGCCTTGGCGATCTCGTTGCAGCGTTCGGCCATCCAGTTCGCCATCTTCTGTTCGTTCGGCTGATAGTCGAAGGTCATGCGCATCAGGGGGCGGCCGAGCGCGTCCTTGTAGGTCGGATCGAGATCGAGATAGTTGTTGCGGTAGCTCATGACGCTGCCCTGCGCGCCGACGTTGGCAACGCGCTGATAGGCGTCGCGCACCCCCTTCTTCCAGGCGCTGCCCCAGGCCGGTGTGCCCGGCAGCGTCGGATGATAGCGGATCGGCCTCCCATTGGTGTGGGCGCAGGTGATCGAGGCGCCGCCGACAAAGCCGTGCGGGCCGTGATCGAAATTGTCGCTGTTGAAGTCGTCGAGCGCCACGCCGGTCGAGCCCGCGGCCGCGAACGGATTGAATTTCACATCCTCGAAGAACGCAGTCGAACCCGAGCCGGTCTGATAGGCGTAATTGCGCCCGACCACGCCCTCGTCGCTCGCGGGATCATAGGGCTTGCCGATGCCCGACAGCAGCAACAGCCGCACATTGAACAGGCCATAGGCGCAGACCAGCACCAGATCGGCCGGCTGCTCCCACTCCTCGCCATTGGCATCGACATAGGTAACGCCGGTCGCCATCTTGCCGTCGACGGTGAGATTGACCTTGGTCACCTCGCATTCGGTGCGCGCCTCGAAGGTCGGCTCGCGGATCAGCGCCGGCAGCACACAGGTCTGCGGCGAGGCTTTCGAATAATTGGCGCAGCCGAACCATTCGCAGAAGCCGCAATAGGTGCATGGCGCCATGCTGCAGCCATACGGATTGGTGTAGGCGGTCGAGATGTTTGCCGATGGCCGCGGGAAAGGATGCAGGCCCATATTGGCCGCGGCCTTGGTGAACAGCTCCTGCTGATAGCCCTGCTTCATCGCCGGCGTCGGGTATTCGTTCTCGCGCGCGCCCTCGAAGCGATTGCCGCCCGGCTGGATCTCGCCCTTGATGTTGCCGGCCCTGCCGGAAATGCCGGCGACGCGCTCGAACTTGTCGTAATACGGCTCGAGCTCGTCGTAGCTGACCGGCCAATCCTGGATGTGATTGCCTTCGGGCATGATGCCCTCGCCGTAGCGTTCGATCATGTGGCTGCGGATGCGGAAATCATCCGGAAGGAAACGCCAGGTCTGGCCATTCCAGTGCACACCGGCACCGCCGACGCCATTGCCCGGCAAAAAGCTGCCCCATTTGCGGATCGGCAGTGCGGTCTGCGAAGGGTTGTTGCGCATGGTCAGCGTTTCCTGCGTCGGACGCAGGAAGATGTCCTGACGCACGGCATAGCGCAGCTCGTCGGCGGCGGTGCCGATGTTGAAATCAACAGCGGTGTCGCGCCACGGGCCGCGCTCGATCGCGACGACGTCGAGCCCGGTATGCGCGAGCTCATAGGCGAGGATCGATCCGGTCCAGCCGAGACCGACAATGACGACATCCTTGCGGGGAAGACGGCGGACCATCAGCGTCCTCCCCAGGCTGGACGGCCCTGCATGCCGACCGGTGGCAGCGTGTAGGACTGGTTCGGCTTGTCGAGCACGTCGCGATAGTCGTAGCGCACGCCGGGGAAGCCGACGAGCTTCCAGCCCGCCATGTCGCGGTTACCGCCATAGATCGGATCGGCAAAGAAGCCTTCGATGGTGTTGGTGTAGATCGCGGTGAACAGCATCTTGCTGGAGAAATTCGGCAGCTGAACTTCGCCCTTCTCGAGGGCCCCGATCAGCTTGTCCTGCTCGTCGGCGCTTAGCTGGGTGAAGCTGCGGTTGAAGATCGACGTGCAATGGGATTCGAGTGCCGAGAGACCCAGCCGGTATTGCTGGCGCGGCGTCAGCGGCGATTGCAGCCCCTGCGTCGGCAGCGGATTTTGCGAGAACGGCCCCTGCATATAGAGCCAGTCATGCCCGCCATAGGGACCGGTGAGTTGGCGATCGATGAAGGTGGTGACGCCGGCATCCTTGGCACCGGGGCCGAGTTCGTCGGTCGGGATCAGCCGGTCGACAAAGGCATCGACCAACGCCGCTTCATTGGCGGTGAAGAACAGATAGCCGCCGGGCACGACCGGCGTGGGCGGATAGGCCTCGTTCGGTTTCCACGGCAGGACTTTTGTAACGACGCGCGCAGTCGCCCCTGAGGTCGTGATCAGCAGCGCGGCGCTCGCAAGCAGGCTGCGGCGCGTCACGCCGGAATGGCTTTCTGCTGCACTGCGTCGACGGGATGGTTTCTTTCCCGGCCAGAGACTACCAGGTTCGACCATCGCTTCCTCCCGAACTTGACGCCGGTTATTCCGTTCATGCGAAGCTTGGCATGGCCGCGCCGCGGCCGCAAATGCTTAGAGCAAAATGACCGTGCTAATCGAAAAGCCGGATCGGCGAGCGCTATCTTGTTTAGCTTTGCTGCGTGAGAACCCTCATGGTGAGGAGGCGCGAATGCGCCCTCTCGAACCATGAGGCCCGGCTAGTAGCCTCATCCTTCGAGACGCGCTTCGCGCTCCTCAGGATGAGGGGAGAGTGCGGTCTATGACGCACTAATTACGGCGCCCCTCGCAACTTCGCAGGCCGCGCCTTCACGGGATCGAGCAGCGACCAATCGCCCTCCGGCAGCACATGGCCTTTCGGGAACGGCGCGCGCAGTTCGATTCCGAGCGAACGCAGCACGCGGTCGTCGCGGTAATAGCATTGCAGGATGACGCGGGCGAGCGTTGCAGCCGGCGCACCACCGCTGCTGCGAAATTCGGTCACGACGGCCTCGCATTTGGCGTCGTCGAGCGCGGCGAGCGGTTTTCCCGCAAGGCGCGCGATGTGGTCGAGTGCGGCAGAAACCATCTTGGTATCGCGGCCGAGCGTGGCGAGGATGTCGCCCTGGATTGCGGCGTCATCGGCGCCGGGCACTTTGTACTCGTCGCTTTCGGGGATCATCATCCCTGATATCACGCGCAGATCGTCGCGCTGCGCCGAGGTGAGAGACTTTTCGACAATCATGGAAAATCCTCAATCGAAGAGATTGGCGAGGCGCTGCTTCATCTGGTCGGCGACGTAGAGCGCGATGGCCTGGATGGTGGAAGTCGGATTGACGCCGCCGGAGGTGACGAACACGCTGCCGTCGACGATGAAGAGGTTCTTCACGTCGTGCGAACGGCCCCATTCGTTCACTACGGAGCGTTCGGGATCGGTGCCCATTCGTGCGGTGCCGAGCAGATGCCAGCCGCCCCAGGGGATCGGCGAATTGGTGCAGATGTCGGTGGCGCCGGCGGTCTCCAGAATCTCGCGGCCGCGGGCCAGCCCGTGCTCCATCATCTTCCGGCTGTTCTCGCTGATGGTGTAGTCGATCCGTGGTGCGGGAATGCCGTGGCTGTCCTTCAGCACGGGATCGAGCGTGACGCGGTTGTGCTCCTCCGGCAGATCCTCGCAGATCGCGGAGACGTGCAGGCGATGGCCGTTGAGCTTGCGGAAGACGCGGTGATGATCCTTGCCCCAGGGCAGGATGCCTTTCTGTTCGCTCGCGACCGCCTCGAACACCGGCCCGGTGCCGCGGCCGAACTGGATGCCGTAGCCGCGGACAAAGCCGCGCGACGGATCCGTATCGTAGAATTCCTTGCTCCACAGGCAGGTCGGCGGCGCGCGGTTGGAATCGGTCGTCTCCTTCACGAAGCCGTAGATTTGCGCGTAAGGGTGGAACATCAGGTTCTTGCCGACGAGGCCCGATGAATTGGCCAGCCCGTTCGGAAATTTGCCGGACGCCGAGTTGAGCAAGAGCCGCGGCGTACCGACACCGTTGCAGGCAATGATGACAACTTCGGCGGCCTGGAACTGCTCAACACCGTCCGCGTCGTAATAGACCACGCCCGAGGCCATGCCCTGCTCGTTGGTGGTGATCTCGCGCACCCGGCAATGCGTCTTGAGCTCGACGCCGGCGCGAATCGCGTGCGGCCAATAGGTGATGTCGGTCGAGGCTTTGGCGCCTTGTGCGCAGGCCGGCGTGCAGTGGCCGAGA
>Ga0210402_10005356_pt1 | contig 11515 bp, 11 predicted proteins | sample IncBWC7MmetaG_FD_161055 | JGI IMG/M metagenome (GOLD analysis project Ga0210402, IMG submission 161055) | Forest soil microbial communities from Barre Woods Harvard Forest LTER site, Petersham, Massachusetts, United States - Inc-BW-C-7-M | ecosystem: Environmental > Terrestrial > Soil >... | reverse complement strand
CGCGCAAGTCGTCTACGTCCTTTTTGTACGCGACGCCGAGAATCAGTAGCTTCGAACCGTTGAGACTTTTTTTATGGCTGTTGAGGGAGCTGGCGATTGCATCCACCACGTGATAAGGCATCGCGGTGTTGATTTCACCGGCCAGCTCGATGAAGCGAGCGGCGAAATCGTATTCGCGGGCTTTCCAGGAAAGATAGAAGGGATCGACGGGGATGCAGTGTCCGCCGAGGCCGGGGCCGGGATAGAAGGGCATGAAGCCGAAAGGCTTGGTTGCTGCGGCGTCAATCACTTCCCAGATGTCGATATTCATGCGGGAAGCGAGCAGCTTCAGTTCGTTGACCAGAGCAATGTTCACGCAGCGGAAGATGTTTTCCAGCAGCTTTGCCATTTCGGCCGCGCGGGTGGAACTGACGGGCACCACTTTGGCCACTACCTGGGCGTAAATCGCGAGCGCTGCGCGGCTGCTGGGCGGATTAATGCCGCCGACAACTTTGGGAATTTGCGCCAGGCCGTACTGCTTGTTGCCAGGATCTTCACGTTCGGGGGAGAAGGCCAGAAAGAAATCCGTAGGAATATTTTCGCTTTCGATTCCAGCGGCGATGGGGCAGCGCAATCCGCTCTTTTCGAGAATCGGGAGCACCAGTTCTTCGGTCGTGCCGGGATAAGTCGTGGATTCCAGAACGACCAGATGGCCCTTTTGCAAGTGCGGCTGAATGGAGATGGCGGTCTGTTCGACGTAGCTGAGGTCCGGCTCGCGGCGCTCATCGAGCGGCGTAGGAACGCAAATGATGATGGCGTCGGTCTCCTTGAGTTTGGAAAAATCGGTGGTAGCGCTGAAGTGACGGCTGTTCACGAACTGCTGAATCTTGTTCTGCTGGATGTGCTCGATGTAGGACTTGCCGGCATTGAGCATGGAAACTTTCGCGGGATCGGTGTCAAAACCCGTGACTTTATGGCCGGCTTCGGCAAAGCGCAGGGCCAGCGGAAGTCCGACGTATCCGCATCCGATAATTCCTACTCTTAATTGAGCACCTTTGAAAAATTCTGGTTTCCGGTCGGTAGGCATCTGACTGTAATCGCTCCTCATTCCCTGAAGAAATAAGATGGAAGAAACACGCGCACGAGGCGCGAGGGACTGCCTAAACAATATAGCAGGTTCGTGGAGAGACTCGGCGAGCGCGATAAAGTGTATGTTACGCGTTGTTTAAGACTGGGAAAGTTGCACGGTATCGGCGGGACATACACAATGAAGGACGCTTGGTGGTTAGCGGAGATGTCCGCAGGGCGGGTGATGTGACGATCTTTCTGGTTCTGGTGCTGGGAGTGGTGGCGGGAATCATGGTTGGGCTGCTGGGCATTGGCGGAGGCATCGTGCTGGTGCCGGCGATGGTGCATCTGCTGCACATGGATCAGCACTTGGCGCAGGGAACTTCGTTGTTTATTTTGCTGCCGCCAATCGGCCTGGGCGCGCTACGGCAATATTGGAAAGCAGGAAATGTGGATTTGCGCGCGGGAATTCTGTGCGCCGCCGGGATGATTTTGGGGGCGTATATTGGCGGAAAAATTGCAGTGCCGATGTCTACCCAGATGTTGAAAGGATTTTTTGGCGGATTTCTTATGTTTTCCGCGGTGCTGCTGTGGTTCAAGGCGCGGCCCGCGCAACCCGCAGCGCCAGCGGCCGCCGGGAAAGAGAGTGCGGAGTGAACCGCCAGATCCTGATTGACGCCGGAGTGATTCTGACTGGCGTGGCCGGCGGCATCGCCTCAGGACTGTTTGGCATTGGCGGCGGCGTAATCATGGTGCCGATCCTGGGACTGATGCTCGGTTTCAGTCAACATCGAGCGCAGGGCACAAGTTTGGTGGCGCTGATTCCGCCGACTGGGTTACTGGCGGTGCTGGCGTATTCGAAGGCCGGTTACGTTTCGTGGCAGACCGGACTGCTGTTGATTCCCGGAGTTTTCCTGGGCGGAATTGCCGGCGGCAATCTTGCGAAGCGCATTCCTGCCGCTGGTATGCGGAGAGTTTTTGCGGCGCTGATTTTTCTGATGGGAGTTTGGCACGTGTACAGCGCGGTGCGGGGATGACGGTCCTGCAAAACCATGGTTGATCTGCATTGCCACATCTTGAGCGGGATGGATGACGGCGCGAAAACCGCCGAAGAATCGCTGGCGATGGCGGAGATGGCCATCGCGGATGGCATCACCCACGTTGTGGCTACGCCCCATTCCAGCAACGAATATCGTTTTGATTTTGCCGCAGTGCAGCGAGCGGTGGCCGAGTTGCAAAAAGCGGTGGGCGACCGGCTGACTCTCGCGAGCGGCTGCGATTTTCATTTGAGTCCGGAAAATCTGGTGGCGCTGAAAAAAAGCGCGGCCACGTTTTGCATTCATCAAAAAGATTATCTGCTGGTGGAGTTCAATGAATTTTCCATTCCGCCCGGGATGGATCAAATCATTTACGAAATCCAGTTGGCCGGTGTGCGGCCGGTCATCACGCATCCGGAGCGCAATGGGATCATGCGCGCGCAGCCAGAACGCTTCGAAAAATTGGTGCGAAATGGCTGCTACGCGCAGGTCACCGGCGGCTCGTTGACCGGAACCTTCGGGCCTGGCGCGCGGCAATCGTCACTGGAATGGATTGCCCGTGGACTGGTGCATTTTGTGGCCAGCGATGCGCACAACACCACCGGACGCCCGCACAAGTTACGGGCTGCGTACGACGCCGTTCGAACCGAATTCGGGAAAGAAAAAGCGGAAGCGCTGCTGGTGGAAAATCCGCTGGCGGCGTTCGAAGGGCGGCCGCTGCCGCATGTGCCGGAAATTGTGGAAGTACAGCCGAAGAAGAAGCGCTTTCTCTTTTTCTAATCAACGGAAATCTTCTGCAAAACGGCAGAGGCACTCTAGCGCGCGGCGAGCGGATTATTTTGTGTGGCCCAACGGCAGTCCCGCCCAGGCATTGAGCAGTCCCAGGTACTCGCGCACCACGGTGAGTGCGTCGTTGGTGGTGCGCCACCAGTGCTCTGGGTCGAAATAGTCTTCGGGAGCTGCGCGAACAATCAAACGAGAGGAGATTTTGCCTTGTGGAATTTTGTTCCATATCGCGCGGACTCGCCGGGTGTGGGCTTTTGATGTAACGATGATGATGGTGCTTCCAGGTTGTGACCGAAGTTCGTCGGCTGCCGCTCTCAATTCATCCGCGGTATTCAGGATTCGCGGTTTCAAAACACGAATGTTGCCGGGCGGAACGCCCTTGGCGATCAGTACCATGCGGCTGTATTCTTCCTCGCCGGCGTACGGCAAGTGCAGGTCTTCCATGTGAGCACTGGGCTGCAGCGGCTGGGTTAGCCAGACCTCCTGCGCGTAACCCTGGCGATAAATTTGCGCCACGGCTAGTGCGCGTTCCGGGAGACCGCCGCTGAGTACAAGGATGGCTCGCGATTTTTCCAGAGTGTCCTCGCGCACGAGCCAGGTGCCTGCGTGAAGGAATGCGTAAGCCCCTGCCAGTGCCAACACCACGGCCACGAACGCAATCGCTATAAGCGATCGGCGAGAAAAGAAACGAGTCTCTGAGCGTTCCTTCATGTGGAACGCGAATGGTAATCTCCCGCATCATGGGTGGTCAATCGCAACGACCGACGATACACTGACAAGAGAAATCCTCAGGAGGATTCATGCGGGCGGTGGTGACTGGCGCGGCTGGATTTTTAGGCTCACATTTGTGCGATCGGCTGTTGGCGGAGGGCTGGTCGGTGCTCGGACTGGACAATTTCATTACCGGCCGCAAAGAAAATCTGGCGCACTTGAAAGGCAATGCGGAGTTTTCCTTTGAAGAGGCGGACGTCTGCGATCCCCTGTACGTTCCCGGGGATGTGGCTTACGTCTTGCACTTTGCATCGCCCGCAAGCCCGCCGGACTATTTGCGTCATCCGATCGAGACCATGCGGGTGGGATCGGTGGGTACGCAAAACGCGCTGGAACTCGCGCGCACCAAAGGCGCCAAGTTTTTCATCGCATCCACCAGCGAGTGCTACGGAGACCCGGAAGTTTCGCCGCAGCACGAAGAATATTGGGGCCACGTGAATTCGGTCGGGCCGCGCAGCGTGTACGACGAAGCAAAGCGTTTTTCCGAAGCGCTGACCATGGGCTATCACCGTCACTATGGCATGGACACGCACATCGTGCGAATTTTCAATACCTACGGGCCGCGGATGCGATTGAACGACGGGCGCGCTTTGCCGAATTTTGTGTATCGGGCGCTCAGCGGCAAGCCCATCACTGTGTACGGTGACGGAAAGCAGACCAGAAGCTTCTGCTATGTTTCGGATTTGATTGATGGAATTTACCGGCTGATGCTTTCGGAAGAACACCTTCCCGTGAACATCGGCAATCCGCTGGAAATTACCATCCTGGAATTTGCGGAACGCGTTCGCGGTTATTTTCCAAAAGCCCAGCCGATCGTGTTCGAACCTCTGCCGCAAGACGATCCCAAGCGGCGCTGCCCGGATATTCGCAAAGCCAAGCGGCTACTGGGCTGGGAGCCAAAAGTGCAGTTGGCGGAAGGCCTGCGGCTTACCATCGATTATTTCCAGACGCAGTACGCCGCGCAAACGTCTAGCTAGCGTGCCGGAAATCCCGCCACATTTATTGCAAGACTATTCTCGGCCGAAGGAAACGTACTCGAATCCCAGCGCTTTCATTTTCGCCGGCGAGTAAAGATTGCGGCCATCCACCACCAGCTTGCGCGCCATAAGCTTCCCCGCGCGCTCCCAATCAAGCTTTTTGTAGACATCCCACTCCGTGCAAACCAGTGCCGCGTGTGCGCCCTCCAGCGCCTGGTACGGGTCGTCGTGATAGTGCGCTTGAGGAAATTGTTTTTTCGCCTTGTCCAGCGCTTCAGGGTCGCAAGCATGAACTTCGGCGTCTTCTTCCAGCAATCGCCTCATCACATCCAGTGCGGGAGCAAAGCGAATGTCGTCAGTGTTGGCCTTAAACGCTAGCCCCAGCAGCGCCACGCGTTTTCCTTTGACTACCCATAGTGCTTTGCTGACTTTTTCCAGAAAGCGATCGATGCGCTGCTTGTTGACGCGCTCCGCGGCTTTTAGAATTTCGAAATCGACTCCGACCGTCGCCGCAAGGCTGATGAACGCCTGAATATCCTTTGGAAAGCAGAAGCCACCGAATCCGAGCCCGGCTTTCAGGAATTGGGTGCCAATGCGCGGATCAAGGCCCATCGCGTGCGTGACTTCCTCGACGTTGGCGCCAAGCTTTTCGCATAGGTCGGAAACCGCGTTGGCGTAGCTGATTTTAAGGGCAAGAAAAGAGTTGGAAGCGTGCTTGATCAATTCCGCGCTGCTGATGGTGGTGACCAAGAATTCCGCTTTGTGAGTGTCAGGGCATTTGCCATTGTGCACCGGGCAGTTGAAGTTGCGTTCGAGAATGGGACGATAGATTTCGCGAAGCTGTTCGGCGGCGGCGGGATCTTCAACGCCGACCACGATGCGGTCCGGGTGAAAGAAGTCCTCGACAGCCGTGCCTTCACGAAGGAATTCCGGATTCGAGGCGACGCGGAATCCGCCGTTGCCGCGGCTGTAAGCAGACAGCGCGCGCTGCAACTCGATGCCGGTACGCGCCGGAACCGTGCTCTTTTCCACCACCAGTTTCGGCGAACGCGCCTCCGCTGCAATCTGCTGCGCGCAGTGATCGATTGCGGAAAGATCGGCGCTGCCATCGGGCCGCGGCGGCGTACCCACGCAAATAAAAATTGCTTCGCCAAAGCGAATCGCTTCGCCAGCGTCTGAGGTATAGGAAATCTTTCCGGCCTTGCTGGCGGAATCAAGAATCTTGTCGAGATGCTGCTCGTAAATAGGAACCTGGCCCGCCTTCAGTTGCGCGATCCGGCCGGCATCAATGTCCGTGCACATCACTTCGTGGCCTGCTTCGGCGAGACACGCACCAGTCACCAGGCCAACGTAACCACAACCAATCACCGATAAGCGCAACGAGAGTCTCCTGTAACCAAGGCATCGCCGGTGCAAGCGCCGGCCACGGCTAAAATTCCCACACAAAGAAAACCTATCGCGGTTTTTTGCCCATCAACAGCCCGCGCAAACCGAGCAACAGCAGTCGCGGCTGGCGCCGAATGACGTTCCAGAGCAGGCGAGTCGAATGATCACGGTGAATTTCGCCGAGCGACTCGCGGGTGGCTGCGTTCAGCAGGTCCACCAAACACGAATAGTCCTTTTGCTGGAAGTGATGCAAAGTCTTCCGAATAAGCCAGTGCGTATCCAGTTCGCGGCGCAAAGCGCGTAGTTCGTTGCTCTGTCCGGCGCCAAGCAGCGCGTCGGCTACTCCTTGCGCGCCGCGGAATCCGGTGACGATCCCGCCGACCGTCGAGACTTTCACCTGCGCGGCGGCGTCGCCTACCAGGAAAACTCTGCCATTGCCGACCCGGCGCTCTACCGGGATCCATTTGCGATATACCGGAATCCGCGCGCCCTGCCATTCCAGTGGTTCCATGTGTTTCTTTTCGAGAAACCGTTCGATGCGCTTTTTCGTTTCCTGCCCGCTGCCTTCGCCAATGATGCCCAGCGCACCGCGCGATTCGTTCTCCGGGATCAGCCAGTAAAAATAGGGAGTGTCGTCGGGCACAAACCAAACTCGGGTGGTGTCGGGGCGGCAATCCTTGGGAAGTTTAACGATCGCCTGGACCAGCGGCACAGTTTCGACCGGCGGCCATCCAGCCGATCGGCCGACGCGACTCGCAGCCCCATCCGCGCCTACCACGTGGTCGGCGTGCAGCTCTTCGCGGCGGCCGCGAGTTTCCACCTCGAGCCGCAAGCCGCGCGAATTCGGTCCGAGCCCCAGAAAATGCGTGTCAAATGAAAGCTTTGCGCCGGCCTTCGCAGCTTCGTTGGCAAGGGCCGGTATCAGCCGGGCGCGTTCGATGATCAGGTCCGGACGGCGAAGCGTCACTTGCGCGGAACGCCCGTCAGTAAAAAGTTCAAATCGGCGAATTTCGTTGACGATGCTGGATGCCGCCACCTCGCGCAACTGCTCGCGAAAATGATGGGTGACGATCAGTGAACGCGGCGCCGGATCCAGTCCGGCTTTGGCGTCCAGAACTTGTACTTCGCGGCCAGCCGCAGCGACCTTCGCAGCCGTCAGGTATCCGGCCGCCGAGCCGCCTACAACAATTACCTTTCCATTCTTGCTTTCGGTCTGCGCAGTCTTTAAATTTTCAATCACGCTTGCAGTTCGTCCGATCCTACCCCTCACCCTGAGTTGCGGGCCGGGTGATCCCAAGGGAAATATTTCTCATCGCCAGCATCATTCTTTGGTACCGACTCTATACGAGGTTGCGGAAGCTCCGCGAATAGCCTTTGATTATAGCGAATCCGGATTTAGCGGGATACCATCGAAGGCTGCGGCTTACTTCGCGAGGCTCGCCGAGGGGTGGGACTGCCGCTCATACGGGGCACGTTCGAGGTAAGCGACTCCTGCGAGCGCCGTAATCACGGCAATTGCCAACACCCCAAGCGCGATCGGGATAGATAGATAGCTGACCAGCAAAGCCAGAGCGCCGCTGATCGCGCCAACGATATACATCGTCAGCACCGCGCCACGCTGCCCCAAGCCGAGATTCGCCAGGCGGTGCGCGGCGTGGTCTTTCCCTGGCGTGGCAAAGGGCAGCAACCCGCGTCGGCTGCGCGAAATGGTGACCAGCGTGGTGTCAAAGATGGTCGCGCCCAAAACCAGCACCGGCACAACCCATGCGGAAAGCAGATTTGGCTGCGCCAGGCGCAATTTCAGTCCCAGCGTGGCCATCATGAAGCCCAGGAACATCGCGCCGCCGTCACCCATAAAAATTTTTGCCGGTTTGAAGTTCCAACGCAAAAATCCGGCGGCGGCTCCGAGGGTGGCCGCGGCCAGCACCGTCACCAACGTCTGCCCGTTCAGATAAGCCAGCAGCGCGAAGAAGGCCGAAGCCATTGCAGCTACGCCGGCGCAGAGCCCGTCCATGTGATCCAAGATGCTGAACGAAGCGGTGATGCCAACCACCCAGATCACCGTTAGAGCGATGTCCAGAAAGTCTCCGGTACGGCCGCCGAAGAGCGTGCTGAAAACTTGTGCGCGGATTCCGCTAAGCAGCAAGACTCCCGCTGCCAGCGGCATGCCTACGAAGAGCTTCACCTGGTGGTGCAGCCAGCCGCGATCGTCCAGAATTCCCACCGCTGCGATCAGCGTTGCTCCAATCAGAATGCCGCTAATCTGCGCGCGCGCTGGGCCGTTGAAGAGAAACAATACTCCAAGCACCACGCCCGCGTACATTGCCAGCCCGCCCAGCAATGGAATCGGTTGCAAATGTACTTTGCGCGGTCCGGGGAGATCGACCATTCCGACGCGCAAGGCGAGTGCGCGAACCGGCACAGTCAAAGTTAGAGATGCTAATAGTGCGATCGAAAAAGCGATAAGGCCTGCGGCCATTCGTCCTCAAGATTCAGAGCTACGGACCGGCCAGGGCGGTTTGCCGGCATAACACGCGACTCATTGCCGGATTCAGGATCCGGCTTCCAAGTAAAACGCGAGAGTGTTGATCCTTGGGCGATCAACTGGCAGTGTGACCCGCAAGTGGTCCCGCGGGCTGTTCCGTACAGCACAGAAACGATAGCGCGGAAAGCGTATTGCTTTCCAGTAAAAATGTTGCAAAAACTGCGGACCCTCGCCGAAATGTTAACAGCAGATTACGACCGAGGGATCGTACATCGTACATTGTATTTAAACAACTGATAATTTTATCGCTCGGTTAGCATTCTGGCAAAGATCCGCTTCACTTCTTCGCGATCCTTGGTCTTGAAGTACCAGTCGATGGTGCGCTTGATGCCGTCCTTGAACGTGACTTGAGGTTCAAAGCCGAGCAATTTTTTGGCCAGCGAATTGTCGGCGACGCGATTGAGCGGGCCAGTCGGCATGTTCTTCAGCAACTTGATTTCCGGTTTGCAGCCGGTCATTTCACAGATCATGTGCGCCGCGTCCAGGACCCGGATGCGTTCCATGGTTCCCAGGTTGATCGGAGTGCCATCGTCGATTTTTTCGCCGGCCAGAATCGTGCCCTCGACGATGTCATCAACGTAGGTCCAATTGCGAATCTGCGTTCCGTCGCCCCAAACTTCAAATGGCGTCTGATGAATAAACGCGCGCGCGATCATCGCGATCACCGCGTGATTTTCCACCCCGCGCGGGCCGTATACCGTGAAGTAGCGGCACGAGGCTGCGCCCAGTCCGTGCTCCTTGTGGTAGGCCTGCAGCGTAAATTCCGCCATCAGTTTGGCCCAGCCGTAGGTATTGTCGGCGTCGTTCGGGCCCTTGGTCAAATCTTCGGTGAGATACAGTATCTTGTTGACGTCGGACTGCATGAAATTCGGATACACGCAACCCGACGACGCAAACACAACTTTCTTGGCCTTGGCGCGCAGAGCTTCAGAAAAAACCAGTCCGTCCAGGAAAAAATTGGACGCTGGGCCGGCCTGGTGCAGATCGACATAACCGCGCCCGCCGTGGTCGGCGGCAAGATGGAACACCGTGTCAATGCCGTTCATTGCCGCGCGGGTGACGCCGGGCTCGCGCAGATCAGCTTGAATGAAGTCGATGGTGCCCTTGGCCAGTGGTTCGCGCAAATTGTCCAGGTGGCCGCTGGTAAGGTCGTCCACAACGCGCACTTTTGCGCCGCGCGCCAGCAATTGGTCGGTCAAGGTGGAACCGATGAACGAAGCTCCGCCAGTTACCAGGACTTTTTTTCCGGTCCAGAAAGTCTCAGCAGCCATCAAGCTTTTCCATCCTTCGTGATTTTATTGGTCATCGCGAGCGGGAGCGACCGACGATGCGCACAAATTTGTCCAGCTCTTTGACTCTATCATAGGCCGGGGCTGCGGCCAGCGCCGCTTTACCCATTTGTTCTATTCGATCCGGATCATGGGAGATTTCTCGGATGGCACCCGCCACCTCGTCTGGGCGGTCCGGGTCCGCAGCAACGCCGAATCCGAGTTGTTCGCCGAGCGCCACCGCGTCGGTTTCGCGCGGGGCCACCGCGACAATCGGCTTGCCGGCGGCGAGTATTCCGTACATTTTGCTTGGCACCACCACGCCTTCGAGACCGCGCTTTATCGTGATGATGTGCGCGTCCGCAGCGGCCAGCACCGACGGAATTTTGCTGCCGGGAAAAAACGGCAGAAAACGCACGTTCGAAACGCCATTTGCCGCGGTTTCCAGCTGCGCGCGCTGCGCGCCTTCGCCAACGAAAACGAAACCGATACCGTCGTCCGCAAGCTGCTTCGCCGCGGCGATCAGTGTCTCCCACGCGCCGTAAAATCCGATGTTGCCGGCGTGCAGCAGCACAAAACGGAAATCGCCGCGAATCTGGCGAATCACGTCAGCATCTGGTCGCGGCTGCGGTGCGCCGATTGGAAGAATTTCTGTACCGTCGCGCACAATTTCGATCCGCTCAGCGCGCACACCCTTGGCAATGATGCGGTTGCGCATGTCGTCGCCCAGTACAATCACGCAAGCCGCGCGGCGCAGCGCCCAGCGATGCAGCCTTTCCCATACCCGTGCCAGCAATCCAGGCGCAACGATCGAGCCGCCCACCGCCATATCCGGGTACATGTCGCGAATGTTGTAGAAATACGGCTTCCGTTTCAGCGTCGCCACCAGCGCGCCCACGAGTCCTTCAAACGGCGGATCGGTCATCGCCAGCACCACATCGCAAGACACAAAAAGCGCGCGTGGGATCACCAGCAAGGTGTACGTCAAATAATTCAGAACACGTTTCTTCATATTGAAGCGCGGAAAATCAGTGGAGCCCACGCGCACGACTCGAACATTGTCCTGCGTCTCGGTTTGGAATAATCGCCAGGCGCGCCGGTCGCTCGGGTCATATGAAGGCCGTCCGCACAGAATTGTCACCTCGTGTCCGCGTGCCAGCGCATTCGCCACGGTTTCTGCCATCTTCGCGGTAGCCGAAGTGTCCGGCGGATAATAAAGATTGAGCAGCAGGATTTTCATTTATGGCAAGTCCAGCGCCATTTTCAGCGCGCGATTCAGCTCGGCGATTTTTGCGGCCGAGAGCGAACCGATGTAGTTCGTCAGGTCCGCCTTTCTGAGGCTAATCAGGTTATCGCACATGATCCAGCTTGGGTGTTTCAGGCCCTCATCGGGTCCAACGGCAATCTGGGTGGATAGTCCTTCGCCATTGGTGAAGACCGGCGCGCACACGACCGTCGAAAACCGCGATTCAATCAACACCGGGCGGCTGACGATGACAAACACACGGAATTCCTTCGGATCGCCGCCCGGTTTGTGCACCCGATACAGTTCGCCGCGCTTCATGCCGGCTCCGGCCAGGTCATTTCCAGCGAGCGACGAATCTCGACCGGTGCGTTCACTCTTCCGCCGCTTGGTATTCCAGCGCGTCCGCGGCTTCGCGGTCTAAGCGCTCCGCCGCGCCGTTGATGAGCGCCAGG
>Ga0210402_10005353_pt1 | contig 11518 bp, 10 predicted proteins | sample IncBWC7MmetaG_FD_161055 | JGI IMG/M metagenome (GOLD analysis project Ga0210402, IMG submission 161055) | Forest soil microbial communities from Barre Woods Harvard Forest LTER site, Petersham, Massachusetts, United States - Inc-BW-C-7-M | ecosystem: Environmental > Terrestrial > Soil >... | reverse complement strand
CAAGATCCCCATGATTACCCAGGTTCACGGCGGTCCCGCGGCGGCGGTCACTCCCGCTTTTCCGGGGCCGGGAATTGTCACCGAGCTGCTCCAGCATGGTTACGCCTTGTTTCGACCCAACCCGCGCGGCAGCTATGGGCAGGGTGAGCGCTTCACGCAGGCGAACGTCCGCGATTTCGGGCACGGCGACTTGCGCGACATTCTGGCCGGCATTGACGCCGTGGCAAAGGTCGCGCCCATCGACACGGCGCGCTTAGGGCTGACCGGCGGAAGCTACGGCGGGTTCATGAGCATGTGGGCCGTGACTCAAACCGATCGATTCAAGGCGGCGGTCGCAGCCGCCGGCATCAGCGATTGGCTGTCGTACTACGGCGAGAACGGCATCGATGCCTGGATGATTCCTTACTTCGGCAAATCCGCGTACGACGATCCTGAGGTCTATGGCGCCTCATCGGCCATTAACTACATGCACAATGTGAAGACGCCGACATTCGCCTACGTCGGAGAACACGACATCGAATGCCCGGCGCCGCAAACGCAGGAGTTTTGGCATGCGATGAAAGCGATGAACGTGCCGACTTCCATCATGATCTACCCCGGCGAAGGTCATGGCCTGCGGGATCCTGAGCATCTTGCCGATGCCGAGCGGCGCACTCTCGCGTGGTTCGACAAGTACCTGAAATAGGGCACTTCTGTCGGGCATCTCAGTTGATTGAAGCTCTACCGTAGTGGATTAACATCACGGCGAATAGCAGTCCGATACCTATGAAATGGATTACTCGCGACTTCGTCGCCAACAACATGAGCGACAGAGCGAGCGGCGCAATCATCTGAATGGTCAATAAGGCATTGATCCATGTCGGCAAATTGTGCATTAAGCCCGTAAAATAAATTCCTGCCGCAACGTAACCAATCTGGAACAGTACGACCAAGAACCAGAATTTCCGCCGATTTTCTGCGTAGAACGCCCGGAGATTGATCGGCGTGCTCGTCTCGTCGGGCAAACTCGAGGCCGCGATTAGAAAAAGCACAAATAGCATCCCGAAGATTCCGAGATAAAACAGGAAATTCCGGGCCGCCGCAAAGTTTCGTACGCCCCACAGATCGAACCACATGTATATCGCCATACACAGCGCGTATAGCGCGGCCATCAGGGCAAGCGGGTCCCAAATAACTGGCGACGTGGAGCGCAGCAGGCGATGAAAGCTCGTAGCAATGTCGGCTATGGCAAGACCAATCAGAACAGCGAAGACGCCAATGGCATATTCGAAGGCCCTTATTTCGGGAGTCATTGACGCGTTCCCACCGCCGGTGTTGCCTGACAATTCATGATGTCATATGAGGCGAATGTTAACCCGACATCTCGGCGCGACGAACCCGGGAGCGTCGGAGCCGGATGGCACGTCGCTTGCAATTCCAGCGGTATGAGTACCATTCCGCCGATTTCTCAAGGGCAGAGCGGCAGCGATGCCGCGCAACTTAATGTACCGGCGTCCGCCGCATCGCCGCCATCGCGCGGCGCAAACTCCGATTTTGCCGGGGCGCTGCGCGATGCGGGCGGCAAGCCGGCTCGCAAAAGCACGGGAGGCAAGCAACCGGAGGCAACCTCGAGCGGCAGCGGTTTGCCGGTGCCCGGCAATCAGCCGCCGCCCGTACCTGCGTCCCCCGTACTCACACCTTCCCCGCCCCCGCCGGCGGCAAAAACGGATCTCGCGGCAGCCGCTCAGGCCGCGGACGCGGCCGGCGCCATCACGGATTCCCCAAGTGGCGCGGCAGGCGCGGATCCGGGCGCGATCCTCGCTGCGCCTACCCTTCCGGGCACTGCAGGCGGCGCGGCTGCGTTGGCGCCCAAGTTTGAACTCGCGGCTGCGGCTGATTCTGTGCCGGGCGGCGATGCGCCGGCTTCTGCCGCAAGCGCCGATGCACGCGGCAGCGCGGCCAATTCTGTGGCTGTGCCCAGTTCAGGCTCGAGTGTTGCGCAAGCGGCCAGTATTCGGACGCTTGCATCAGCCGCAGCAACTTCGGCCGCAACAACATCAGCCGCACCAACTTCAGCCGCGCCAATTTCAGCCGCACCCTCAGCCGGTACCCGCATATCAGCAGCAGCCCAGGGCAACGCACGCGATCCCCAGGCCAGCGACGGCGCCGCGAACCGGAGTGCGACTGCACCGGCGTTGCCCCAGACCGACGCCAATGCGGCGAACGATCCGACACTCAATGGGCCCGCCGCGACGGCGGCTCCAGGCCAAGCCGTCATGGCTGCGGCGATCGTGCAGGGCACCAGCGCGCCTTCCCCGGATATCTCCTCGTCCTCGATCGATTCGGCGGGCGCGGATACGGTACTGCAAGGCGTTGCAGCGGCAAAGGATGCAGCGGCGGGCGGGCCCGCGGCGGCTTTGGCGCATGCAGCGGCAGCGACGTCGGCGGCGGTTACCGCGGCAACGGCCGGCAGAATTGCGCAAGAGGTCTCGAGCGCCGCAGACGCCGGAGCGGTGGACAAGCGCTCACACGCCAACAGCCCCGATTTGTCTTTATCAGGTGCATCGAACGACGGCAGCACCGGTGCCGCGCAGCTGCTCACCTCGAACACCACGACCGACAGCGGCCCCTTGCCGATGTTTAAAGTCGCCGCCGGCGTGGATACAGCGGGATTTGGACAAGGCGTTGCCGACAAGGTGTCGGTGATGATGGACGGCAACCTGACGAGCGCCAAGCTGCAGGTCAATCCGCCGGCGCTCGGTCCCATCGAAGTCCGCATCGCCCTGCAAGGCGGGCATGCACAAGTTTGGCTTTCCAGCCACAGCGCGGTAACGCGCGACGCATTGGAATCGAGCTCGACGAAATTGCGCGAAATGCTGGGCTCGCAGGGATTTTCCCAGGTGAGCGTCGACATCTCGCAGCGCTCCTTTCAAGATCGCTCGCCGCCCTCGCAAGCCTATGAAGCGCCGCCCTCGATCGAGGGCGTGGCTCCTGTCTTGATGCAAGCCTCGGCTTCGATTTCGCGAAGTACGATCGGCCTGCTCGATGCCTACGCGTGAAGCGCGGAACGCTCAATCACGCCATGCCGCCGTTGATTGAAATTATCTGCCCCGTGATGTAGCCGGCTTCGCGCGATGCGAGGTATGCCACCAGGCTTGCGACCTCCTCGGGCGAACCGGCGCGCTTCATCGGCACAACGTTATCGATGGCCGCCTCGTCAAACATCGGTTTGCTCATCGTGGTGGCAATGATGCCGGGCGCGACGGCGTTGACCGTGATGCCGCGGCTCGCGACCTCGAGACTCAACGCCTTGGTTGCGGCATTCAGCGCGCCCTTCGCGGCCGCGTAATTCACCTGGCCCCGGTTGCCGAGAAGCGCAGCGACCGAGGTAATGCTGATAATCCGTCCCCAACGCGTGCGTATCATGGGCAGCATCAGAGGCTGAGTGACGTTGTAAAATCCATTGACCGAGAGGTCGATGACGCGATGCCATTGTTGCGCGCTCATCCCCGGAAACACCGCATCATCGTGAATGCCGGCGTTGTTGACCAGCACTTGAATCGGCCCTTCCTCGAGAATGTGATCGATTGCTGACCGAGCCGCGGCGGCATCAGTCAGATCGAATTGCAGGGCGCGCGCCTCGCCGCCCGCCCCGACGATGCCCGCGGCGATCGATTCGGCGGCGCCCATGCCGCGGTGGGCGTGCACGTACACGAAGTGGCCCTGCGCACTCAAGGCTCGGCATATGGCTGCACCGATGCCGCCGCTGCCGCCGGTAACCAACGCGCGAGTGCTGATTTTAGTCAAGGCCGCAACCGTCTGCCCGCATCCAGCACCACCGATGCGCGTCCGGCGAGCAAGCACCTGTCCGCATCGCGCAACGCGAATTCATACAGCGCCGTGAGGCTGTCTCCGGCGAGATGCGTGGCCTCGCACAACAGGTCGGATTCAATGTCATCGAGCCGCAGCACATGCATTCGAACCTCGCGAACACTGGCAAGCAAACCCACCCGCGATGCAGCGCCTGTGCGCGCCGCCGCAGTCGCCAGCGCGCCGTGCAGCGCCATCGCTTGCGCGGCATATTCTATACCGCAGGCAATTCCAAGGCGTCCGTGCGCGCGCAGCGGATTGTCGAGCGCACGGTGCGTACCGCTACGGCAGCGGATATGGTGTGCGTTCCAGTCGATCACTTCATCGAGCAGGCACATGCGGCCTTGATGAGGGACGCGAGCCTCGATCCACGGCCGGTTCATTCGCATGGTTCGACTTGCACGGCGGCGCGGGACACATCCAGATAGTCGAGGACTACCCGTCCGGCGGCGCCGCATGCCAGCAGCCGCATCAGCGGCAACGCGCGCGCGGCGGGAAAAGCGCTTCGCAACCCCTCAAGTCCAGGGTCCGACATCCTCCCGGCGCTCTCGTCGGTGAGCGTCACCTCAATGCGGGCGATCGAAGTTGCGGTTCTCTCGGGCGTTAGAACCATGGCAATCCCCAGCGCGTCGGGTATGGGGCGCTTTGCATGCAGGGGCGGCGGATATTCGGTGTCATAGGCCACGAACAAAACCGATTGTCGATCGACCGCAATCTGAGTCATGGCATCGAGCAGTCCCGCGACGAAACTGGCATCGAAGGCGCACAACACGTTCGACTCGGTCATGGAACCGGTCGCAATGCTCCAGTAACCGGCCGCCACATTGTGGACGGAATTCGAGAAGCGCGTCGGTGAGACCTCGCGCGTCGGCGCCGCAAGCGCCAGGCAGATCTCGTGGCAGATGTGGCCGTCGCCGCCCGACGAAGAAAACACACTGGGCGTTTGCTTGGGATCCGCATCGGCATGCGCGGTCGCTTCCAGCGCCACGCCTAAGGCCAATTTCACAACTCTTCCCGTGCGCCGCCGCTCCGCGGGCGGCAGATTTGCGGGCATGGGCAGCACCGTGGGCTCGGCAGCGTAGGGCTGCTTGCCCGACAGGATGGCGGAGGCCTGCGGCCAATTGTGCAGGCCGGGTCCTAGCACGCCGATTCCGGCGACATGTCCAGACAGCTTCATCCGGCGCGGCCAATGATCAAACTGCAATTCGTGCCGCCGAAGCCGAAAGAATTGCTGAGCACGCGCCTCACCGGCGAATGGCGGTTCTCCTTTATATAGAGCGCGGTCAGAGTCGGGTCGATTCGGGTTGTGTGGACGCCGCCCGGCATCATTCCGTTGCGGATGGCGAGTGCGCTGATCACCGCTTCCAATGCACCGGCGGCACCCAACGTGTGGCCAGTCGCCCCCTTGGTCGAGCTGCAGGGCGTTGTCGGACCGAAAATGCTCGTGACCGCCTGGCTTTCGGAGCGATCGTTGCTCGGCGTTCCGGTGCCATGCAAATTGATGTAGTCGATGTCGCCGGCTTCCAACGACGCGGAGTCGAGCGCCGCCTGCATCGCGCGCTTTGCGCCCAATCCTTCCGGGTGCGGCGCTGACATATGATAAGCGTCGCTGGACTCGCCCACGCCATAGAGAAGGATGGAATCGCTGCCAACCTTGTCCGACGGGCGTTCGAGAAGCGCGAAGGCGGCAGCTTCACCGATGGAGATGCCGTCGCGCGCGACATCGAAAGGACGGCAGGGCGAGGGAGAGGTGAGTTGCAGTGAATGGAATCCATAGAGGGTGGTCAGGCACAGCGAATCGGTTCCGCCGACCAACGCCGCATCGATGAGCCCCGCTTCGAGCATGCGTCTCGCGGTGCCGAACACTTTGGCGCTCGACGCGCACGCCGAGGAAGCGGCCACGGCCGGCCCCTCGAGCCCGCAACGGCGGCGAACATAGTCCGCGACCGAGAACGAGTTGTGGGTGGTGCCGTATTCGAAGTCAGACGGCAGCGCACCGCTGACCGGATCGCGGGCACGATAGGCCAATTCTGTCTGCAGGATGCCCGCGGTGCTGGTGCCGATGAATACGCCGATCCGGCGCCGGCCCCATCGCGCCGCCGCGGCATCCACGGCGTCGAAGAAGCCGTCCTGACGCAGGGCAAGCTCGGCCAGGCGGTTGTTGCGGCAGTCGAACAGCTGCAATTGAGCCGGTAGGCGCTGTGCATCGACTCCCGGCACCTCGCCGACGTGCGTGTCGATCTTGACCGTTTCAAAGTCGCAGCGCGTCAGTCCGCTGCGCTGCTGGTCGAGGCTGGCCAGAGTCGCTGCCACGCCGGTGCCGATGCAGCTCGTCGCCGTGAACTCCGCGAGCAGCAGTGGTTTCATGGATTTGATGGCAATGCCGAGCGCAACGTGACGGACTCGAGCTGCCGCGCGCTCAGGGACTCGAGCAGGCGCGGCAGCACTTCCAGAATCACCGGCCTTCCGGCGCGGGTACGCGCCGCATGGCCGTCATGCAGCAGCAAGATATCGCCAACCTCGAGCGGACTCGCCAATCGGCGGAAGACCGCGTCGGCATCGGCGCTCACAGTATCGAAACCGCGGCGAGTCCAACTGGCAAGGCGCAGCTTCAGGCGAACCAGAATGGGATCGAGAAAGGGATTGCGCAGGCCCGCCGGCGCGCGAAAAAATCGCGGCGTGCTGCCCGTCACGCGGAAAATGCTCTCTTGCGCTGAGGCTACTTCCGCGCTCATTCCGCTTGGGCCGAGCAGCGAAAAATTATGACGATGGTGCTGACTATGATTCTCAATGGCGTGCCCCCGACGCGCGATCTCGCGCGCAAGATCAGGGTAGCGCAGCACTCGTTCGCCGATGCAAAAAAAAGTGGCGCTGGCGCCATAACCCTCAAGCAGCGCCAGCACCTGCGGTGTGACCTCAGGGTCCGGTCCATCATCGATGGTGATGGCCACACCCCGCGCAAGGCCGCGAGCCGGCAAGCGGGTCCAATTCGGACCCAAGAGTTGGCTCCGCGGCCAAAGTCCCGCCGCGGCCAGCGCCATGTGATTGGCGAGCAGGGCGCCCACGCTCCAAGGCCATGTGCGCGGCCGCACAAACAGCGCCGACGCCGCGCCCAGGTGCACCGCGCACGAGGCGAGCAACAGGGGTGAGGGTTTCCAACGAGGGGCAATCTCGCGCTCGTTCATCGGAAATGCGAATCCAAAAAATTCTCCCAGAGTTGAAGCCACGTGCGCCACTCGTGACCGCCGGCAACCACATTCACGCTGCCGGACGGCAATGCCGCGGCCAGAAGATCATGGGCCGCTGAAAATCGGTCGTCCCGGCCATAGCCCAGGAACAGCCGTGCCAAGCCGCCGCCGGTTTTGATATAGCGCCATATTCGGCGTTCGGCGTCCGATTCTGCAAGTTCACCCGGGTCCCAGGCCGCGAGCCCGGATGTAGCGGCGATTTCGCTGATGAGCATGCGGTTTCCGAGATAGGGCGCGAGCAGGCACAATCCGTCGAGCTCGCCGAGGTAAGAACTCGCGTAATCCAGCGCCACCATACCGCCCAACGAGATTCCCGCCAGCCACACCGCGGCGCCCGAGTCCTGTGCCGGCAATACAACTTCGGTTCTTAAGCGAGCAAATGCGTCCCGATCATCGAGGTGCTGCATCTCCAGATCGACGAACTGCAGATCGACGCGAATTTGGCGCTGTGCCGCGGCGCGCGCAAAGCCTTCGTTGACGAAGTCCTGCGCGGAATGATAGGCGCCGGGCAGCCATATCATTTGCGTCGGGGCTCTCGAGCCCTCGATGGCAGCGCAGAAAATGTTATGCATGCGCGCTTTCAGCGGCGCGAAAGCCGATCGCAGCGAACAGCAGCGCGAGAAATGTGCCGGGTGCGACCGTCGTTCCGAGTGCAACCAATACTGGAACCTGCGAGAAGGACAGCAGGCCGAAACCGATGACGGTGCTGGCGTTGGCGATCGCCAACGACGCGAGCGTGAGCGCCTGGTTGCCGCCTTCGTCCGCGTTGGCCTGACGGTCAAAGAACAGCGCGTAGTTCGAGCCAACCGCCACGATCAACAGCATCCCCACCAAGTGCAAAATGCTCAGCTGCACGCCGGCAATGGCCAGTCCCGCGGCGACGGTGACAACCGCCAGCACCAAAGGTGCCAAAACACGCGCCACCCGCAGCGGCGAACGCAGCGCGATCAGCAGCAAAACGGTCAATGCCAGGAAACCGGCCAAGGAGAAATGAATGGCTTCGGCCAGATAGCTGCCGTAGAGCGCGTCGGATTCCTGCTTGAGATCCAGCGCGCGCGCATCCTCCACCTGGCTGGCTTTGAGCGCCGCCACGACTTTGCGCAAGTCAATTTCTCCGCCGGCGGCCGCGCTGCGCAACGGCAACAGCGCATTCCACTGGTCCTTCTGATGCAGGATCAGCGCATCGAATCCAGAGCTCAAGGATGTGCCTGTCAAGTCGCGCGGCGTCACCAACGCGGCGTGCCGCGTCGCTTCGACATCCTCGAGAAAGGGTTGCAAGGAATCTGCGCGCAGCGGCAGTCCTTCAATGGCTTGCTTCAGATTGGCGCGCAGTTCCGCCGCGCCGGGCAGGCTGCTGCGCCGGCGCTCTTGAGCGGCCATGCTCGGCAGGTAGTTCGCGGGACTTTCGAAGCCGCCGATGACTTTCTCTTCGACCAGAGCCTCAAGCGCGCCGGCGGCACGCTCGGCATTGCGCAATACCGATTCCAAATCGGGTCCCGACACGATCACGAGATCGCGGACATCCGCCGCGCCCAGGTCGGCGCGCAACTTCGCGTCGTAGACCTGCTCCCCGGTCGAGATCGGACTTAAGGCCGACAGCTCGCGATTCCAAAGCGTTTCCCGGTCGTAATACAGCACCGTCAACGCCAGCAGCACCAGCACGGCGCCGGACCAGAATATGGCCCCGCGGCCAAACCTTTGTACTGCTTGCAACAGGCCGGCGACGCGCCTGCCCAGAGGCGTTACATCGCGAACCGTGAGATTCGGCGGCAATAGTGCAGGCAATACGAAGCGTGTCACGAACGCGGCGGCAATCAAACCGCTGATGGAATAGAGTCCCAGCTGCTTCAGCCCGGGAAACCCGGACGGCAGCAACGAAGCGAATCCACACACGGAGGTCAGCATGCCGAGGCGTATCGTCGGCCACCACCGCTGCTGCCAACTGCCGCCGGCGCCATCGGCGCGAGCCTGGCGCGATTGAATAAAGAAATAGATCGAATAATCGACCGACTCGCCAATCAGGGTTATGCCGAAGCCCAATGTTATGCCGTGAACGGCGCCAAATCCCAACGCGACGGCAGCGACTCCGATCAGGGCGCCGGTGGCCACGGGCAAGAGTCCCAAACCGAGTGCCGACAGCGATCGATAGACGACGAGGAGCAGCGTTACCACGAGAATGCTGCTGGCAATCGACAAGCGCACGGCGGCGCGTTCGATTTTTGCGCGCGCCGCGACCGCAAAAACGCCCGGGCCGCTCAAGCGCAGCAGCGGCTTGTTGGCGGTGCCCTGCGGCAGTTCAGCTGCCGCCGCCGCGAACGCCGCCCGAATCGCATCGATTGCCCGGCTCTGCGCATCGCTGTCGGATCCATTCGCGGCGGTTTGCGCGACAGCCAGCGCACGATTCCCGTCGCTCGAGACCCAAACGCCGTCGCGGCTTTGCGGCGTGGGCGAGCGCGCCAATTGGTCGATAATATTCAGCAATTCGCCCGTTGGGTCGCGCGGCAGCAGAGACTTGAACAAGAGACCCGCCGGCGAGGCCAGATTGTCGATGGCCTCCTTGATGGCGGCGCTCAAGCCCGCCGTCGTGAAGCGCTGGGCATCTACGGCTTCGCTCAGCAGATACCGGTGCTGAAACAAGAACTCCCGATCGCTTTGCCCCGCGACCGCCTCGCCGTTGTTGACGCCGGCGAATGCCGGATCTTTGCGCAGGCGTTCGGTGAGGCCAATCGACACGCGCGCCCTCGAAGCGGCGTCTCCCTGCTCGATCGCGATGAGAATCAGCCGTGAGGCTGGACCGTCGCGCAACTGATCGACCAGCAGTTGCTGCGTGGGCGTGGGATGGGCGGGCAAAAACCCGGAAAGGTCGGTGATGTAGTGAGCGCGTGCCACGACGACGGCAGCGAACGCGACGCAGCCAAGCCAAACGACGAGCACCCGCGCGCGACGTACATTCATGGCAAGGTTGACGGCCGCAGAGTCATCAACGATCGGTCACCATCGGGCTGGCGGATTTCAACCTTCAACAACTGATCGCCGGCGCCGTCGATGCGCACCTGGCTGACGGATTGTTTGATCTTTGTTTCCAAGGGCACCAGTGTCAAAGTCCACCGCGAAACGCTGCCGGAAAATTCCAGACGAAACACCCGCTCGAGGGCGCCGCGATCGCCGGCCAGCGTCGCACGAATGCTTTCGACGAAGGGCAGCACCTGCGGGTAGGCATGCAAATCCATCTCGCGCCGACTATGTGCGCGTTCGACGGTCAATACGCCGCCCGTGAGCACCAGGGTTTCGGCGTGCGGCTTGAGCGTGCGTTTTTCCAGCCGATCCGGCGCGTCGTAGCGCAACTCGCCGGAGGATTCGATCGGGCGTTTCAATACGGCCAGAAAATGTTGTTCAATGAACTCGACCCGGCCGTGCTGGCGCATGGCGAGCAAGCCCATGACCCGATCGAGATCGCTGAAACCGGCCGTCGCGGCGCGCGGGGAAGTATTGCCCATCGCGCAGGTGCACAAGAGTATCAATGACAGGAAATGCCGCATTACCGCCCTCCGCCGCCGGCGGGCGGGCGCCAGAAGTCGAAAAAGTTGAACCAGTTGTAGGGATCGCTGCGGCAGTAGCATTCCAGGACCGCGACATAGCGTTCGATCGCAGCCCGCACCGCGAGATCGCGGCTGCCGACGCCGGTGGCGGAAAAGTCCGCGACCCGTTCGAACGCCACATGATAGTTGTTCTTGCCGCGGTACAGACCGACCATGAAAAACACGGGACAGCGCAGGATTGCTGCCGCGCGCATGGGACCCGTGGGCACGTGCGCTTGTTGTCCCAGGAATGTGACGGCTTGTGACGGTTCATCTCCAAGCGTGCGATCGGCGAGCACGCCGACATAGGCGCCGAGGTCGAGGCGCTCGGCAATATTGAGCATGGCATCGATCTGGCCCAGAGCGACAATATCCGCGATCCAATTCGGATTGATGGCCGCGAGAATGCCGCCGATCTTGCGCGCATTTTCTTCGTACATCGCCATCGCGACACGCAAGCCGTGCTGGCGCCGGCTCAAGGAATGCATGACTTCGAAGCTGCCCATATGCGCGCCCAGCAGCAAGGCGCCGCGGCCTGCAGGCGTGTGCGCCAGCACCATGTCTTCTCCTTCGATCGAGATATTGAATTTCTCGAATTGGCCGTTGATGAGATAGACGCGATCGTGAATGGTGGTCGCGAAGCTCAAAATCTGCAGAAACCGATCGCGCGCCCTGGGTTCCCTGCCAAGAGCGAGACGCAGATACTGCAGCGAGTGGCGCCGCGCGCTCGGCCCGAACAGGAAAAAATAAATGGCAATGCCGTAAAGAATGATGCGGCTCGCCCTGCGTCCGCAGCGCAAGGAGAGAAACGCCATGATTTTCAACAGCCAGAGGCTGCCGCGC
>Ga0210402_10005352_pt1 | contig 11521 bp, 5 predicted proteins | sample IncBWC7MmetaG_FD_161055 | JGI IMG/M metagenome (GOLD analysis project Ga0210402, IMG submission 161055) | Forest soil microbial communities from Barre Woods Harvard Forest LTER site, Petersham, Massachusetts, United States - Inc-BW-C-7-M | ecosystem: Environmental > Terrestrial > Soil >... | reverse complement strand
ACGAAGACGGCGGCGTCGAGGGCCTCGACGAGCTCGCCCTTGGACACCCTGCCGAGGTCTCCGCCCTTGTCGCGCGTGTTTCCCTGCGACATCTCCTTCGCGAGGTCGGAGAAGGAGGCCCCCGCCTTGACCTTGACGCGGATCTCCTCGATCTCGGCCACGGCCTTCTGCCGTTCCTCCGCATCCCCGTGCGAGAATTTCCGAACGATCTCGGCCACGTGCGCGGATTCCGGCACCGCGTAGAACTGTTCCTTCTTGCGCTCGTACTCGAGGCGCAGCGAGTCGTCGGTCAGCTGCAGCTGCGACGTGACCTCGCGGCCGATGACCTTTTGCAGCGTGATGGTCTGGCGCATCTGGCGCTTGAGCTCGTCGCGGGTCATCCCGGACTGCGCCAGCGCCGCGTCGAACTCCGCGTCGGTCGTCAGGTTGTACTGCGCCTTGACGCGGGCAACCGCCACGTCGATCTCCTCCTCGGAGGCGACCACCGACATCTCCTTGGCCCGCTCCTCCAGGAGCTTTTCACGGATGAGGTCCTCGAGAACCGATCTCTGCAGCTCCGCGAGGTCCGTTGCGGAACGGCCCGGCGTCTTGGCAGCGACCGCGAGCCGCTTGTCGAATTCGGTCTGAGTGATCAGGCGGTCGTTGACGCGCACCACGATCTGCTCGACGAGCTCGGCCGCCGGCAGGACGCACGCCGCGGCCGCGAGGCCCGCGAGGACGAAGGGGACGATGGGCTTTCGCATGGGTGATTATTAACACCCTTTGGGTCCCGGAATTCCTCGGTGTCGCAGACGGCGTCTTAGGCCACCTGCCGTTCGAGCGACGGCAGCAGCTCGATGAGCCCGGCCAGCAGCTGGTCCCCGGCCGGGGCCAGGAGCGTCAGGACCCGCGCCGGCGACAGGCTCGAGCCGGGGGTCCGGCGCACGAACTCGAGCACGCGCTCGGCATCCACGGCGGCGTCCTCGGCGAACCGCACGTGCACTTTGCCGGCCTGCCGCGTGATCGCGGTGACCCCGAGCCGCTCGGCCCGCGCCCGCAGCCGGGCGTACTCGACGAGCCGCCGCACCTCCGGAGGCGGCTCGCCGAAGCGGTCGGCGATCTCGCGCGCCGTCTCGGCGAGCGCCGCATCGTCTCCGGCCCGCGCGATCTTCTTGTAGATCATCATCCGCCAGTTCTCGTCGTCGATGTAGGCTTGCGGGATCGCGAGGTCGAGCCCGAGAGAGAGCGTGACCGAACGCTCCGGCAGCGGCTCCTCGCCGCGGACCTCCCGGATCGCTTCCTCGAGCAGCGACAGATAGGTCTCGAACCCGACGGCGGCGATGTGGCCCGACTGCTCTCCGCCGAGCATGTTGCCAGAGCCGCGGATCTCGAGGTCGCGGGCCGCGATCCGAAATCCGGCTCCGAGGTCGCAGAACTCGCGGATCGAGGCCAGGCGCTGGCGAGCGATCTCCGACAGCGCGGCCGTGTCCGGGACGAGCAGGTACGCGTACGCGGGCTTGTCGCTGCGGCCGACGCGCCCGCGCAGCTGGTAGAGCTGGGCGAGGCCGAAGGTGTCCGCGCGGTCGATCAGGATCGTGTTCGCCGAAGGGATGTCGAGGCCGTTCTCGACGATCGCCGTCGCCAGCAGCACGTCCGCCTCCCGCGCGAAGAAACGCTGCATCGCCTTCTCGAGCTGGACCTCGGGCATCTGCCCGTGCGCGACCGTGATCCGGACCGACGGGAGCAGCTCCTCCAGCGTCTGCTTGACCCGGCCGATCGTCTCGATGCGGTTGTGCACGAAGAACACCTGCCCGCCGCGAGCGATCTCCGCCTCGATGGCCTCGCGGATGATCTCGGGGCGGGACGGAACGACCTGCGTCTCGATCGCGAGCCGGTCGCGCGGCGGCGTTTCGATGATCGAGAGGTCGCGCAACCCCGACAGCGAGAGGTGGAGCGAGCGCGGGATCGGCGTGGCCGACATGGACAGGACGTCGATCGAGGCCTTCCACTCCTTGAGCCTCTCCTTCTGGGCGACCCCGAAGCGCTGCTCCTCGTCCACGATGAGCAGGCCGAGGTCCCGGAAGGCGAGGTCCTTGCCCAGCATCCGGTGGGTCGCGATCAAGATGTCCACCGACCCCTCGGCGACCCTGGCGACGACGTCCTTCTGCTCCGCCCGCGAGCGAAAGCGCGACAGCAGCTCGATCACGACGGGAAACGCCGCGAACCGGCGCCGGAACGTCCGGAAGTGCTGGTCGGCGAGGATCGTCGTCGGGGCCAGGATGGCCACCTGTTTGCCGTCGAGCACGGCCTTGAACGCGGCGCGCATGCCGACCTCCGTCTTGCCATACCCCACGTCCCCGCACAGGAGGCGGTCCATGGGCTTGGCCGACTGCATGTCGCGCTTGACGTCGGCGATCGCCTGCGCCTGGTCGGGGGTCTCGACGTATTCGAAGGCGTCCTCGAACTCCTTCTGCCACGGCGAGTCCTTGGAGAACGCGAACCCGTCGGCGAGGCTCCGGCGCGCGTAGAGCTTCAGGAGCTGGTCGGTCATGTCGCGCATGGCCTTGCGGACGGAGGCCTTGCGCCTCGCCCAGCCGGCGCCGCCGAGCCGGTCGAGGGCCGGCTCGACGCCCTCGACACCCGCGTACTTCTGCACGAGGTCGAGGCGTTCGACCGGCAGCAGCAGCGCCTTGCCCTCGGAGTATTCGATGTCCATGAACTCGCGTTCCTCGCCCTCGACCGGGACCCGTTTCAGGCCCTTGAAGCGGCCGATCCCGTAGTCCACGTGCACGACGGCGTCGCCGAGCTTCAGGTCGCGCAGGTCCGAAAGAAAGGCCTCGGCGGGCTTGCGCCGCGCGGCGGCCGAGCGCCGTTCTTCGCCGAAGATCTCCTCCTCGGAGTACACCGCCAGACGGGGATCGCGCAGGCGAAACCCCGCCGAGATGTCCGCCGGGACGGAGACCACGACGCCCGGATGGCGCTCCGAAGACACGTGGAACCCGTACTCGACGGCGAGGCGCTTGAGCTTCTCGGCGCCTCCCGTCGGCCGCGAAGCGACGACGACCTCCTCGCCCGCGGCGAGGGCCCGGACGAGGTCCGCGGCCGCCTCCGCCGCGCGCCCGCCGTGGCCGGCGATCGCCTCGGCGGGCAGGCGGAGGGCCGTCGAGCCGGCCTCTCCGATCCCCAGGCGGTCGAACCGCAGCGCCACACCGGCGAGGCGCTCGCGGATCTTCGCGGCCGGGTGCATCAGCTCGTCCGGAGCGAAGACGTCGCGGTCCGGGTCGCGGTCGGCCGCGAGGCGCTCCTCGAAGGCACCGATCTCCTCTTCCACCGACGCCGGTTCGACGAGCACGACCAGGGCGTCCGCGGCGTGATCGAGCCAGCCCGCCGCCATCGGCGTGACCGCGGGCGCGAAGACGATGCGCTCGGATTCGGACGGCGGCCGGCCGATGCGCTCGGTCATCAGCCGCCGCGCGTCCTCGGACTCCTCCGAGGCCGCGAAAGGCGGCAGCCACACGTCGTCGAGCCTCTCGCGCGAGCGCTGCGTGTCGGGGTCGAAGAGGCGCAGCGACGCGATCGTGTCGCCCTCGAGCTCGACGCGCACGGCGAGATCGAGGTCCGGCGGGAAAACGTCGAAGAGGCCGCCGCGCACGGCCAGGTCGCCCGTCTCCATGACGAGATCGCCCCGGCGGTACCCGAGGCGCGTCAACCGCTCGACCAGACGCGCGAGGGAGACCTCGGAGCCGCGCGTCAGGTGGACGACCATCTCCTCGAAGCGGGCTGGCTCGGGCAACCGCACGAAGAGCGACCGGGCGGGCAGCACGGCCGCCCACGGGCCCGCTCCCGAGCCGAGCGCCGTGAGCAGCGCGAACTCGTCCCGCCGCGCCTTGAGCGAGGCCGGGATGCGCTGGTAGGGCGTCAGCGTCGGCGCGGGAGCGTGGAAGACCCGCCCGACGCCCGCCGCCGCGAGGTCGCCGACGAAGCGCTCGGCGTCCTTCTCGTTGGCGACGACCAGGACGAGGGGCCGCACGAGCTCGCGCGAGAGGGCCGCCGTGAAGAGGGCGGGCAACACGCCGACGCTCCCCGAGACGACCAGGCGGTCTTCTCGCCCCCGGACCCTCGCGAGGAGGTCCGCATACGACGAAAGACCGGCGACGAGATCCGTGAGCAGCAAGTCAGTTTTCCGCTGTCAGCCGTCCGCTGCCAGCCGGATCCGAGGCGACACTCTACCGGCTGGAGGCCTTCTGCGACAGGGGCGATCTCTCGCGCAGCCGCTCGACCGCTCGGACGGCCGTCTCGACGGCGTAGTCCACCTCCTCGGCGGTGTTCCACCGGCCGAGGCCGAATCGGATCGAGGCGTGCGCGAGATCGTCCGGGACGCCGATCGCCGTCAACACGTGCGACGGGGCCAGCGACGCCGAAGTGCACGCCGAGCCGGACGAGACCGCGACGTCTTTCATGCCGACGAGCAGGGCCTCGCCGTCGACGCCGGTGAACGACACGTTGAGGTTGCCGGGCAGCCGCCGCTCCTCGGCACCCGGCGCGACCGCGCCGTCCGGATCGATCTCGGGCAGGGGCGCGCCGTTCAGGGCAACCCCGCCGAGGCGCGCCGTCAGACCGTCGTGAAGCCGCCGACGCAGCAGGCGTAGGCGCCGGCTTTCCTCCGGTGCCTCGAGGACGGCGATCTCGGCCGCCTTGCCGAGACCGACGATTCCGGGCACGTTCAGAGTCCCGGAACGCATGCCCCTCTCGTGCCCGCCGCCGAAGACGACCGGCTGGAGGCGCACGCGCGGGTGTCGCGCGCGCACGCAGAGGGCTCCCACGCCCTTCGGACCGTAGATCTTGTGGGCGGACACCGAGGCGAGGTCCACGTTCATCGCCTCGACGTCGAACGGGATCTTGCCGAAGCCCTGCACGGCATCGGTGTGGAAGAGCACGCCCCGCTCCCGACAGACCGCACCGATCGCCGCCGCACGATGAATGGTCCCGATCTCGTTGTTGGCGAGCATGAGCGACACGAGCACGGTTCGGCCGGTGATCGCCTCGCGGACGCGTTCGGTCGGGATCTCCCCCGTGCCGCGGTCCGGCGCGAGGAGCGTGACGGAGAAGCCCTCGAGCTCGAGCTGGCGGCACGCGTCGAGAACGGCCGGGTGCTCGGTCGCCGCCGTGATGACGTGGCCGCCCCCCTCGCGGTGGAGGCGCGCGACGCCGAGGACCGCGAGGTTGTCCGACTCGGTCGCGCCGCTGGTGAAGATGATCTCCTTCGCCGAGGCGTTCATCGCCCGCGCGACGGCCTCGCGCGCGGCGTCGACCGCGGCCTCGGCTTCCCAGCCGAACACGTGGCCGCGCGACGAAGGGTTGCCGAAGGACTTCGTGAAGTACGGAGCCATCGCCTCGAACACGCGCGGATCGACCGGCGTCGTGGCGTTGTTGTCCATGTAGATGGGCAGCTGCATGCAGAAAGGATTATGTCCCGCGGAGGCGGGTGGATTCGCCTCCGCGAGGGCCCGCGCTCAGAACGGAAGCTGAAAGGTCTTGACCAGGAACACCGCCATCTGTTGACGGAGCACGGGATCCGCCGGGCAGTAGTCGCCTCCTCCGCACCCTCCCGTGATCCCGCGGGCGGAAAGATCGTCGATCCAGGGCGCAAAGGGGTTGGAGCACGGGACGTCCGGGAACGTGGGGTTCGTGCAAACCGGCGGGACGTAGGTCGAGCCCAGCCGCGCCTTGAGAAGAAACACGGCCATCTGCTGCCGGTTGACCGGTGAGGTCGGGCAGTAGTCTCCGCCGCCGCAGCCGCCCGTGATCTGGAGGCCCGCCAGCGCCTCGATCCACGGGTCGAAGGGATCTCCCACACAGTGCACGTCTCCGAAGACCGTCCCCGTGCACGGAGGCGGGTTGTAGCAGAGACCGAACTTCCCCCTGAGGAGGAAGACGGCCATCTGCTGGCGCGTCACGGAGCTTACGGGACAGTAGTTGGAGCCTCCGCAACCGACGGTCAGCCCATTGGCGACCAGGCCGCCGATGTAGGGGCTGAAGGCGCCGTTGATGTCGACGTCGGAGAACTGCGCGACGTAGCCGCGGGGAAGCGTCCCTTCGAGACCGGACGGATCGTGCAGCGTCACGTCCACGATGGAGCCGGGGATCAGGGCCGGCGCGGTGATCTCGACGCTGGTGTTCCCCCCGAAGTTGTAGGCCGTTCCCGGCGTCCCCGCAAAATCGACGCTGCCACCGGGTTCGAAGAGCATGCCGTCGAGCTGGAGCACCTGGCCGCCGGCGGCCGCGCCGACGAGCGGGGTCGAGTTCAGGACGAGGCGCTGCGAGAGCTCCGACGTGTTCCCCTGCGGATCCGTCGCGGTGGAAGAAATCCGGGCACCCGGCTCGACCGTCACGCCCACGAGCGTCGCGTCGATGGCGCCGATGCCCGACCCGTCGGTCGTCACCTGGGCCGCGCCGATCCACTCTTCCGCCTGCAGGTAATCGTGCGGAAAGCGCGCGCAGGCCGGGTTGGAATAGAAGTCGAGGTCGAAGGTCGTCGCCGCGTGGGAGTTCAGCGTGCCGACGACGTGCAGGTCGCCGCCCACCTGGGTGGCCGAGGCGATGATCGGAAAATTCTGGCCGTTGTTGATCGTGTAGCCGTCGGCGTCGCCGGGATCGTCCGCGAGGGGCTTGGCCGACCCGGCGGAGAGCGTGATCCCCAGCGACGCGTTGTCGTGGATCGCATTGCCGCGGATCGTATTGCGGGTGCCGCTGGCGACCGCAATCCCCTGGCCGCCGTTGTAAGCGATGACATTGCCGCCCGGTCCTCCCGGGCTCGAAGTACCGATGAGGTTCGGCGACGCGCCGGTCGACTGGATCTGGATGCCATGGCCGCCATTGGGAAGCGCCGCGGTATGCGCCTCATCCACGCCGACGAAGTTTCCCTGGATGAGCGCGCCATCGGCGCTGAGGTTCATGCCCATCGTCGCGTTGCCCGAAACGAGGTTTCCCTCGCTCACGACGGTCCCGCCGATCACGAGGCCGGGGCCGCCGCCGGCGATCCCGACGCCGTTCGGCAGGGCCGCAGTGCCGTTGATGTCGGTCCCAATGAGGTTGCTCTGGATCGTCACGTCCAGCGCGCCGAAGCCGACTTCGAGGCCGTTGTTCGTGTTGCCGGAGATGATGTTCCCCATGCCGGGCCCTCCAACCAGGATGCCCGTTCCGAGCCCGCCTTGAATGGTGAGCCCTGTGCCGTTCGGCAGGGCGGCCGTGCCGGTCGCGTCCGTACCGATGTAGTTGTTCTGGATAGTTCCACCCGTGAAAGATCCCACGAAGATGCCCCAAAGCTGATTGCCCGAGATGATGTTGCGATCGGCGATCGAGGGCCCGCCGATCACGAGGGTGGTGCCCGCCAGCGAGATTCCCTGTTCGTTCGGGAGGGCGGCCGTTCCGGCAGCGTCGACACCGATGTGGCACGCCTGGACCGTAATCGGTCCGCCGGAGTCGGCGGTGACCGCGATGCCGCAGTTGCCGACCGAGAGTCCCTTGACGGTCCCGGGCGAGTCCGCGAACGCGAACACGACCATGCTCATGCTGCAGGTGACGGCGATCAGGGGCGAGCCCGAATAGCCCGGCTGAGTGGTGCCGTCGATCGTCAGCCCGCCCGAAGCGAGCGATATGGGAAGACCGCTCGCGAGCGTGATCGCGTGAACGCCGGAGCCGGGGATGTCGAAGACGATGGTGTGGGGCCCCGCGCCGCCGCCGTTGGCGTCGGTGATGGCCTGGCGCAGCGAGCCCGCGCCCGAGTCGTTCGTGTTGATCACCGTGAAGGTTGCTCCGGCCGCGTAGCGGACCGAAGCCGTCACCAGGAGGGCGAAGACGAGAGCACGAACTCTGTGGCTCATGAGTGCCTCCCTCGTGCCGCCAGATCCTATACCCGGTCTACAATGACCCCGTGTCGAGCCTTCCCCGCCCCACTCCGGGATCCTTCGGCTTTTCCTCGCCGCCGCCGAAAGTCCGCCTGGTCCATGCGTTCGACCGTCCGTACGAGAACGTCGTGGCGACGGCGCGGACCTGCTACTCCTCCAAGGGCATCGTCACCGAGGACCAGGCCTCCGCGCGACCCGACCGGCGCGACGCCATCGCGAAATCCATTTACGACGCCGGCCACCACACGACGTTTCAGCACGCCCACTTCCAGTTTTCGATCGAGAACGTCTCGCGCCAGTTCCTGTGGACCTTCCTGCACGCGCATCCCTTCTACAACTCGGAGCAGGTCTCGCAGCGCTACGTGGAAGTCAGCCGCGGCAACTACGCGATCCCGCCGCTCGGGCCCGTCGAGCGGGACATCTACGAGAAGACCGCGCGGCGCCAGCAGGAAGCGTACGTCCGGCTGACCGAGCTGCTCGCGCCGCTGGCGGCCGAGCGGTACTTCGGTTTGTTTCCGGGCCGCACGCGCGGCGACGGCCCGGCGCGCTTTGCGGGTTCGGTCAAGAAGCGCGCGCAGGAGATCGCGCGCTACGTGCTGCCGGTCGCGACGTTCTCGTACCTGTACCACACGGTCTCCGGCATCACGCTCTTCCGGTACTGGCGGCTCTGCGAGTCCATGGATGCTCCCGCCGAGCAGCGCGAGGTGGTCGGCCAGATGGTCGCGGAAGTCCTGCGGCTGGACCCGCTCTACGCGTCCGTGCTCCAGGACCCGATGCCCCTCGAGGAGACGCCGGAGTACGCCGCGTTTCAATCGCTTCCGCGCGTGCGAACGACGGGCCCCGCCTTCCGCGAGGAGTTCGACCACGAGCTCGGAGGCCGCGTCTCGCGCCTTGTGGACTGGAAGGCGAACAACGAAGAGATCCTGGCTTCGGCGGTCCGCGAGATCCTGGGCCTGCCGCGCGCCGCCCTCTCGGACGACGACGCGATCCGCCTCGTCCTCGACCCCGCCCGGAACCGCTCGCTCGGCGAGACGCTGACGCTGACGACCCACGGCAAGCTCTCGCGGGCCCTGTTCCATCCGTCCTACACGTTCCGCAAGAAGCTCTCGCACACGGCCGACAGCCAGGACCAGCGCCACCGCATGACGCCGGCCTCGCGGCCGGCTCTGCCGGCGTACCTCTCCGAGGAGCCCGACTACATCGTCCCGATGCTCGTCCCCGACGTGCCCGAGGCCGATGCCCTCTACCGCGCGACGATGGAAGAGACGTGGACGGCGATCGGCGAGCTGCGCGCCCGCGGCGTGCCCGACGAGTTCGCGGCGTACCTTCTGCCCAACGCCGTCGCCATCCGCTTCACCGAGTCGGCCGACCTCCTGAACCTCCACCACAAGTTCGCCATGCGTCTCTGCTACAACGCTCAGGAAGAGATCTGGCGCGCCTCCCTCGACGAGGCCCTGCAGATCCGCGAGGCCAACCCCCGCATCGGCCCGTGGCTTCTGCCCCCGTGCACCCTGCGCCACCACGCCGGCGTGCGCCCCGTCTGTCCCGAGGGCGACCGCTTCTGCGGCGTCGTGGTGTGGAAGATGAATCAGGACGCTTACGTGAGGACTCTCTGAGGGCCCGATAGAGGGAGATTCACCGCCGATGCTCGTCCCCGTTCCGCCGCGCGGCAAGCCCGGGAATTCCGAAGACCCCGTCGTATCCGTTGCCGTGGTCCCCGTCGTTCGGCTGAAGGTCACGCTCCTCGAGCTCGTGCCCGCGACCTGGAGGCGTTTCCAGGCTCCGGCCAGCTTCACCCTGCGCCGCCTCCACACCGTGCTCCAGGGCGTGATGGGCTGGAAGGAATCGCCGGATCACGAGTTCCGGATCGGAGACGAGATCTACGGAATGCCGTCCGAGAGCCCCGCGGGCTTGAGGGATTCGCGCTGGATCGCCCTGCAGGATCTGGTCGCGCGCGGGACGCGGACGTTCTCCTACGAATACCAGCTCGCCTCGCGCTGGAAGCACCTCGTCCGCATCGAGGGCGTTTCCAGCGGAGACCCCGGCAATCAACGGCCGATCTGTCTGGCGGGCGCGCGCGCGTGCCCACCCGACGGGTGCGGCAGTCCGGACGCATACGTCGATCTGCTCGACGGCCGGCCCGGCACGGCCGACGATCCGAACTTCGACCCCGACACGTTCGATCTCGACGAGATCAACGCGGTCCTTGCCGCGATGAGGTTCTAGCCGGCTACGACGCCGCCGGCTTGCGCAGGGCCCGCCGCGCCTCGGCGATCTCGGGACGCGTCGAGCCGGCGACGACCTGGGCCAGAAGCTGCTCCCAGTACCGGCGGGCGCCCTGCGGATCCTTCGAGAGCCCCGCGGCGCGCGCGGCGCCGACCAGGCTGTTGAACCGGGCAGGCGCCTCGCGCAGCGATGCCTGGTATTCCACGAGGGCGTCGCCGGCCCGTCCTTCGAGCAGCAACATGTCGCCCAGCAGCTCGCGGGCCGGGAGCACGGCTCCCGGGGTCACGGGGTGCTTGCCGGTCTTGTCCTCCAGGTCCGCTCCCGCGCGGGCAAGCAGGACGGCCTCGTCCTTGCTGCCCTCGCCGTAGGCGATCCACGCCGCCGCCGCCAGCCGCATGGCCTCCACCTCGCTCGCCCACGCGTAACCCGGAGGCGGCGCCTTGGCCAGGGCGACCTGCACGTCCCGGAGCCTGGCGAGCGCGGCGCGGGCCCGGTCGGCCTGGCCCGAGCGCGCGGCGCCGATCGTTTGGGCGAAGTACGTCGTCGCGGGCGCGTACGGATAGCGTTCCCAGGGAAGCTCGGCCATCGGCAGGCGCAGCGCCGCGGCGCCCTTCCAGTCGCGGCGCTCGAGCGTCCACCGCGCGGGGATGGCCACGAGCGCGTACCCGGCGGCGAACTGGGCCTCGTCGAATTTCGTCGCCGCGACGGCTTCGTCGAACACCCCGCGCGCGTGCGCGTCGTCGCCGATCTGCAGGTACGCGTACTCGAGGTAATCCAGCGCGTGCATGGCGTCGAACGCGGCGGTCCCGGGATGACGCTCGGCCGCCAGACGCCGGGCCGCGTCGGCCGACGCGAGGTTCGAGGCGATGGACTCCTGCCACAGCCCGAGGCGCGTGAAGATGTGCGACGGCATGTGCAGCGCGTGCGGCGAGGCCGGAGCGATCTTCGCGTAGGAGCGCGCAGCCGGCAGCGCCTCGAGGGCGAGCGGCGGGTAATCGAAGGCGTGGATCATGTAGTGCGTGATGCCGGGGTGCCGGGGCTCCAACGGGAGGAGCGCGTTCAGGATCGCCGCCCCCTGCTTCTGCCTTGCGAAGGTCGGATCGCTCGAGGGCGCGCACAGGAGGAGCGCGTAGAAGATCGTGGCCTCGTGGTCGTCCGGAAATCGGCGTGACACCGCCAGGATGGCTTCTTCATAGGCCGCCGCCCGCACGGCGTGAGGCTGGTTCTGGGAGTCCCGGTAGAAAATGCCGATGGCGTCGATGTAGGCGCGTTCCCGCTCGGTCTGGCCTCCGATCTCGGCCGCCTTCTCCGCGGCGGTCCGCCCGGCGGCAAGCTCCGCCGCGTTCGGAGCGGCCCAGATGGGGTGGTAGTAGGTCATGGCGATTCCCCAGTACGCCATGGCGCAACCG
>Ga0210402_10005351_pt1 | contig 11522 bp, 11 predicted proteins | sample IncBWC7MmetaG_FD_161055 | JGI IMG/M metagenome (GOLD analysis project Ga0210402, IMG submission 161055) | Forest soil microbial communities from Barre Woods Harvard Forest LTER site, Petersham, Massachusetts, United States - Inc-BW-C-7-M | ecosystem: Environmental > Terrestrial > Soil >... | reverse complement strand
GCGGGGGTGCCTCCCAGCCGAGCCGCGAGGTGGCCTCCTTGCACCCCGCGGAAAGTTGCGCACGCAGCTCGGGCTCCGTGAGCACCCGTGCGATGGCGCGAGACATTGCCTCCGCGTTGTGGGGGACGACCAAGCCTGAAACTCCCGCAAGCAACGGCGCGATGCCGCACGCTTCGGTGATCACGACCGGTGTGCCTGACGCGGTCGCCTCCGCCGCAGTATTCCCGAAATTTTCGTTTTGCGACGGCAACACAAAAACATCGGCATCACGATAAGCTTCCCATTTGGCGGCGTTAAACAATGGCCCACAAAATAGCACCTGCGTCGCCACCCCGAGCCGCCCGGCCATTTGGGAAAGTTGCGCCTTCATCCCCCTTTCGTCCGGCCCTGCGAATACGAGTATCGTGTTGTTGCGTGCCCCCGCCACCGGCAACTTCGCGAAAGCGTCCAGAAGCAAATCGGGGCTCTTCTTCGCGGACAGGCGACCGAGAAACAACACTACCTTTGCAGCCTGCGAGATAGCATGGCTCGCGCGGAATTTGCCGCGTTCGGGAAGTGCTGCGGGAACTTCGACTCCGTTGCGGCGCAGAAAAATTTTCTCACGAGGCTCGCCGGCTGAGACGAGTTCCTCGACTTCCTGCGGCGAGGTCGCGACAAGGAAGCTTGCGTCGCGAAGCATCTTTCTGCCGAGAACGGAATGATAAATTCGCTTCAGCCAGAGATTCCTTACGATGGGAAGAAACATCCCGATGGGCTCGACCACGTGGGGAAGTTTCCAGTGCCGGCAAGCTGCGGCAACTGTAGGTCCCAGGAAATCGTAGAGTCCGAAGATGTGAACAACATCGAAATTCTGAAGTCGCGCGCGCGTGAAACGCTTTGCCGCGGGATTCCAGCTCAGCGCGCGATAGTGAAGCCACGTCGGGAGGTAGATTGCCTGCACTCCATTTTCGTCGCGCCGCCACCCGAACGGCGAACGCGCAGTGCCGCTAGGCTCGACGCCGCCGGGAAAGCGCCGTTCCAGGCCCCAATCCGCAGTCAACACCGTAACCTGATGACCTCGCCGAGCCATGGCTTCCGACAATGCGCGAACTTTTACGGGAGGGCCGCCAAATTCCAGGAAGGGAGCATAGGTCTGTGTGACGTTCAGGATTCGCATAGCTCGCGGAAGATTTTTTTCAGCGATTTCGCGAACACGCTGAACTTAAAATCGCGATTCACGCGTTCGCGACCCCGCGCGCCCATTTCACGGGCCAGGTCCGGGTTCGCCAATAGCGTTTCGATCGAGGTCGCAAGCTGTGGCGCGTCGCCGTGTTGCACGAGGTAGCCGGTTCTGCCGTCGTCGATCACTTCCGGCGCACCACCGTGGGCCCCGCCGATCACAGGTTTTCCGCGCGCCATCGCTTCGAGATAGACGAGGCCGAAACCCTCGCCGCTGCTCGGCAACGCGAAAATTTCGCAGGCCGAATAGCATGCGGCTAGTTCGGAATAGGTGAGCCCGCTGAAAAAGTGGACGTGACGTCTAACTCCGCAACCTTCGGCAAGTTGCTCGAGCCAAGCCTGATCGTCGCCTTCGCCGATGGCGACCAGTTGTAAATCGGTCCACTCGTGCAGCAGTCGCGGCAGGGCGGAGATGAGCGTGTCCATTCCTTTATAACGCTCGTTTGCTTGCCATCTGCCTACGGTCAGAATTACGCGCCCCGACGGAAAATTCGCGGGCAGCGCAGATTGCGATATCGGAAGCCCGTCAAAATCTGGATCGAGCGCCCAAGGCAAGACGCGGATGCGATCTCGCGGAACCCGTTGTTCGGCGGCGATATGGTCGGCCGTGTCTTGCGTCGGGGTGAGGATGAGGGTGGCGCCACGTAGCGCGCGGCGACGAAGGGTGGAGAGGGGTTCCCATACTTCAATGCCGTGAGCAACGACGATCGATTTCATGCGCGGAGCGGCAATGCGCATCGCTTGCACCACCGGCGCGAGATACGGGTGTGCGGCCACCACGAGTTTCGCGTGCCGCCTCGCCGAGCGCATCGCCGACGCCGTGAAGCGTCCCTTTGCTCGCTCGCTGCCCGTAAAAACGAATTCACGTCCGGCGACCGACATCCTATGTAGCTCCGGCGTATCGTTCAGGCTGAGCAGCCGGCACTCCATGCCGCGGCCGGAGGCGAAATCCGTCATCACCGCGGAAAGATGACGGCCTACTCGCTGGATTCCTCCGGCGGGCTGGAGTTCAGGGAAGAGGCCGATAATCACGCGCAGAGTCTGCCAACTGCTGCGCCGGAAGGCAAGTTGTCTATTGCCAGTGCCTGTTGTGGCCGTTTTTCGCTCGCGTGCTGCGAAGTCAGTCGACGAGCGGGACGAGATCGGAAAGTTTGTCCAGGTAAATATCGGCAGGGTGCTGAGTCCGATCGTGCACCCCAAAGCCGTAGTTCACCGCCGCCGCGATCGTGCCTGCGTTGCGTGCGGTCTGCACGTCCACCTCGGAATCGCCTACGATCATAGTTTCGCGTGGCTGCGCGCCGAACTCGTTGAGAATTTTGTTCGCGCCGAAAGGATCCGGCTTTTTCGTTTCAAAACTATTGCCGCCGTAGATCACGCGAAAATGGCTCGCCAAACCGAGCGCGTCCAGAATGCGCACGCTGATTTTCACCGGCTTGTTGGTAAGCACGGCCATCGGCACTTTCTTGCGGCTGAGTTCGGCGAGCGCATCGGGGATCCCAGGGTATGCGCAGGTGGTGTCCATCTTGTGCTCCTCGTAATAGCCCAGGAAGAATTGCAGCGCGCGCCGCAATTCCTCCTCTTTTGCGTTGCCACCAAGCGCCCTCGAAACGAGTACGGGCGCGCCGTGCCCGATATAGCCCGAAATCGTCTCTTCGTCCAGTCTCGCGCGGCCCATTTCGCCAAGCATGGCGTTGACAGAGTGGATCAGGTCGCGTTTGGAGTCGATGAGCGTGCCGTCCAGATCAAAAATGAGGGTGCGCACCGGATGAAGTTTTGGGGCCGTCATGAAACAGACATTCTAATATGTCCTGAGTCCGTCGATGGCCGGGAATTGCATCGATGGCGCCGGGCTTAAGCCCGGCGCCTACATTTGTGACGGCGCGTTTTGCGTTGCCTGCCTTTGCGAATTCCTCTATCGTTAGAGATTCGCTTCCAGCCAAAATGTGCGGTGTGCTCCTGGGCTGTGAAACGACAACGGAGAGCTTCGTGAAAAAGAGAATTCGCGCCATCCAGTACGGCGTAGGGCCTATCGGTGCCTCCATCGCACGATTAATGCGGGAAAAGCAGGCCATCGAGATTTGCGGGGCGATTGACACCGACCCTGCCAAGGTTGGGCGCGACCTGGGAGAAGTAGTGGGCGCTTCGGACGCGCCCTGGGGCGTGAAGATTTCAGCTGACGCGAAGGACGTTCTCGAACAGGCGGCGGATGTCGTGATTCATTCGACGTCGTCTTCGTTGTCGAAAGTGATGGACCAGTTGCTGGTCTGCCTGGAAGCGGAGTCTTGCGTCGTTTCGACGTGCGAGGAGCTTGCGTATCCTTACCGCACGTATCCGGAGTTGGCGGCGAAACTCGATGCGGCGGCAAAGGATTGGGGCGTTGCGCTTGTTGGAACAGGCGTGAATCCGGGTTTCGTGATGGACAAGCTGGTCGTGACGCTCGCGGCGGTGTCGCAGCGGATCGAGCATGCTAAGGCGCTGCGCATTGTTGACGCGTCGAAACGACGATTGCCTTTGCAGAAAAAGATTGGCGCGGGAATGACGGTGGAAGAATTCCGCGCGAGGGTGGCGGAAGGTGTCATCAAGCATGTGGGACTTCCTGAATCCGTGGCCATGGTGGCGGACAGCTTGAATCTGCCCGTCGATGACATTACGGAGACGATCGAGCCGATGGTTGCGACCGAGAGGGTGCAAACAGAGTTTCTGACCGTGGAATCGGGCCAAGCCGCCGGCGTACACCAGATCGCCCGAGGCACGGGCGGCGGGAAAGAACTTGTATACCTCGAACTACAGATGTACGTGGGCGCTAAAAATCCGGGCGACACAGTCGAGCTCAAGGGGCATCCCAACATTAGCCTGGTGATTCCTGGCGGTTCACACGGAGATATTGCCACCGCGTCCGTGGTGGTGAACTCGATTCCAGTGATTCTGGATGCGCCGGCGGGATTGCGGACCTCGCGCGACTTGCCGATCGGGTTCTTCTCGCCGAACGCGCGTCCCTGAAAGCCGCAAATTGACAACATAGCTCGGCGAACAGTGTCGAGCGGCAAACCCGACGAGAGTCTTCCGGCGTTATCTTTCCCACCCCTTGTACTCTTTGGCTATGGCCCGTCTTCCTTTACGGAAAGCGGCGCCGGATTGGCTTGATCATTGGAGAGAACCTAAAGCAACGTCACCGTCCGGCATTCTTGCACGGTCAGGAGTATCTCTGTGGGTATGTGGGTGAATTGGCTGCTGATCATCGGCGGCATCGTGTGCGTGATCGTGGAACTGGCACTGGGCGCGATGACCGGATTCGACCTGGCGCTGATCGGCGGGTCGCTCGCCATCGGCGGTGGTATCGGATTGCTGGCCGGTTCGGAAAAGATAGGTTTGCTCGCCGCGGGTGGCCTGGCCCTGGTGTACCTCGCTATCTTCCGTAGCTGGTTGAAGGCCAAGCTCACGGTGAAAAATCATCCCAGCAATATCGATGCGATCGTAGGAAAGACCGGCGTGGTGACTAAGCGCATCGCGCTGCACGAGCCCGGCATGGTCAAAGTCGGCGACGAGGTGTGGCGCGCGGAACTTGCGAGTGCCGGTGAAGCGGCGCGCGATCTTGGCGCGGAAGTGAAAGTCGAATCGGTCGAGGGCGTAACGCTCAGAGTGAGGTGAGGGCGATGGATACCGGCACACTGTTTATCGCATTTCTGTTTATCTTCGCGGTTTTCGGCCTTGTGGCGCTCGCGAGAGGAGCGCGTACGGTTCGGCAGTATGAAAAAGGGCTGATTACGCGGTTGGGCAAGTATCACGGAATGGCGCCGTCGGGGCTGACCTTTATCGTTCCTTTCATCGACGACATCGTACGCGTGGACATGCGCGAGCAGGTCATCACCGTGCCGCCGCAAAAATTGATCACCAAGGACAATGTGACCGTGGAAGTGGATGCGGTGGTCTACTACAAGGTGATCGACCCCGTGAAATCGCAATACGAAGTGCAGGATTTCGGCTATGCCTGCACTACGCTGGCGCAAACCAACCTGCGCAACTTGATCGGCGACCGCACGCTGGACGAAACGCTGGTGGCGCGCGACATGATCAATACGAATCTGCGTCAGGTGCTCGATGAAGCTACGAATGGCTGGGGCGTAAAAGTCACGCGTGTGGAAGTGCAGAAGATCGAGCCGCCGCGGGATATCACCGACGCGATGTCCCGTCAGATGAAGGCGGAACGCGAGAAGCGCGCCGCGGTGTTGGAGGCGGAAGGAATTAAGCAGAGCCAGATTTTGCAGGCAGAAGGCACGAAGCAGTCGGAGATTCTGAGAGCCGAAGGCGACGCCCAGGCGCGGATCACGCGGGCGAATGCCGAAGCCGAGGCGATCAAGCTGGTCTCCAATGCCGCCGAGACCTATTTCAAGGAGCGCGCGGAAACCATGCGGAAGCTCGAAGTGCTGAACAATACTCTGGCGCAGAACACGAAGTACATTGTTCCCGCCAATGCCAGCCTCGTCAATGTGCTCGGTTTAGACGGCATTGTGCCCACCACGACCAAGCCCGCCGATGCGCCACCCCCGTCCGGGCTCTCCGGCCGTTCCATTTGATGAGCATTGGCGTTTAGGGCAAAATTCGGATTCGAGGTGCGTCATGACCGAAGCCCAAGGCAGCGCGAGTGCAAAAGCCCATCTCAAAGCGATTAACCCTCACTTTATCGTTCGCGATGTCGTGACCGCGGCCGACCATTACCGCGATATTCTCGGTTTTCGGATCCTGGGTTATTTCGGGAACCCGCCGACATTTGCGATGGTTGCGCGCGACCAAGCGGAAATTCATTTCGGTAAGGTGGATGAGGGAATGGAAGTATCACCAAACGTGAACCGCCGCAAAATTGGCCTGGATGCGTATGTATGGGTGGACGATCTCGATGCTCTGTATGCGGAGTTGCAAGCGAAGGGCGCCAACATTCTGGAAAAACCGGTGTTGCGCATCTACAATTGCTACGAAATGATCGTCGAAGATCCCTTCGGCTTTCGTTTGGCCTTCAGCCAAGACTATACCGACAAGTGAATCGCACTTGGCTGGGTAACCGTCTGGTTTTGGGAAGCGAGGTGGCTCCGAGCTTCCCGCGTTGTCTATGTTCGAGCTGCTGGCAAATGATCTCGATCCGAAGTCAAACTTCCTCCCTGTGCTAAAATAGAAGTTCCCTAGTTCCCGAAAGGAGTTGCCAACCTGATGAAGTTTGGAGTCGTTGTCTTTCCCGGATCGAATTGCGATCACGACGCGTTTTATGCCATCGGGAATGTCTTGCAGAAACCGGTCGAATTTATCTGGCACCAATCCGAGGATCTTGGAGACTGCGACGCCATCATTCTGCCCGGCGGATTCGCCTACGGGGACTATCTGCGCACCGGAGCCATTGCGCGCTTTTCCCCGGTGATGAAGTCGGTGGAAAGATTCGCGAACAGCGGCGGCATCGTTCTGGGTATCTGCAATGGATTTCAGATTCTACTGGAAGCGGGACTACTGCCCGGCGCGATGATGCGCAACTCCGGCCTGCGCTACATTTGCCGTCATGTGCACATTCGCGTCGAGCAGACCGACACGCCGTTTACCAATACTGCCAAGAAGGGCCAGCTCCTGCGGATTCCGATCGCGCACAACGACGGCAACTACAACGCAGGCGAAGCGACGCTCTCCGAGCTGGAGAGAAATCGCCAAGTCATTTTCCGCTACACGGCTCCGGACGGTTCCGATGATGCGAGCGGAAATCCGAACGGTTCGATGAATAACATCGCAGGTATTTGCAATCGCGAACGCAACGTGGTCGGCTTGATGCCGCATCCGGAGCGCGCCGTCGAATCGGCATTGGACTCCGCCGATGGGCTAGTGATTTTTCAATCGATGATCGAAGCGCTGGTTGGCGCCGCAAAGGCAACGGCGTGAATCGCTTTATCGGGCGATCGAATAAGGAAGTTTTCGGCAAAACCCAATCATTTGAAATCAAGCTGAAATGGGGCGCAGCAGTGCTGTGCCCCTACAAGAGCGCTGAGGGCATTCCGAACCCGGCGATAAAGGCGTAATGGCTACTGCACCCACCGAAATTAAAGTTACGCCGGAAATCGCCGCCGAACACGGCCTAACGTCAGAAGAATACGCTCGCGTCAAGAAAATCCTTGGGCGCGACCCGAACATTACCGAGCTGGGCATCTTCAGCGTGATGTGGAGCGAGCACTGCTCGTATAAATCGAGCAAGGTGCATCTGAAGCGCCTGCCAACGCGCGGAAAGCTTGTGGTGCAAGGCCCTGGCGAAAATGCTGGAGTCGTGGACATCGGCGACGGCCTGGTGGCCGCGTTCAAGATCGAATCGCACAATCATCCGAGTTATGTGGAGCCCTTCCAGGGCGCCACCACCGGCGTTGGCGGCATCCTGCGCGACATCTTCACCATGGGCGCGCGGCCCATCGCAGTGTTGGATTCGCTGCGGTTCGGCGAAATCACGGCCAGCAACACGACGAGCGTGGAAGAAGCCGCGAAGAATCGTCGGATTCTTGATGGCGTAATTCGGGGCGTGGCGAACTACGGCAACTGTTTTGGCGTTCCTACGGTCGGCGGCGAAGTCTGCTTCGAGCCGTGCTACTCGCAAAATCCTCTGGTCAACGCGCTCGCGCTGGGCATCGCGCGCAAGGAAGAAATCTTTCTCGCGAAGGCCAAAGGCATTGGCAATCCCGTGATTTACGTCGGCGCAAAAACCGGCCGTGACGGGATTCACGGAGCATCTCTGCTGGCCTCGGCGGAATTCACCGAGGAGTCACAACAAAAGCGCCCCAACGTGCAGGTGGGCGACCCGTTCATGGAAAAATTGCTGCTGGAAGCTTGCATCGAAGCGATGCACACCGGCGCAGTGGTCGCGATTCAGGATATGGGCGCGGCCGGCCTGACCTGCTCGACAATGGAAATGGCTTCGCGGGGCGGGACAGGCATTGAAATCGACCTCGCGAAGGTTCCGCAGCGCGAATCTGGCATGACGCCGTACGAAATCATGCTCAGCGAATCGCAGGAGCGCATGCTGCTGGTCGCAGAGAAGGGCCGCGAACCCGAAGTGCTCGATGTCTTCAAGAAATGGGGACTGGATGCCGTGGTCGTTGGCACGGTGACCGAGGGTGGTATCGCCAAGGTTTTGCATCATGGTCAGGTTGCCGCCGAAATTCCCGCGCACCCGCTTGCCGAAGAAGGACCGATCTACCAGCGTCCGATTGCGCAACCACCCCTTCGCCGAGAAACGGCGTCGGACTGGTTTGTTTTCAAAGCCGGCACAACGAACTTCACCGAGAATTTCAAAAAACTATTGGCGTCGTCGGCGATCGCATCGAAGCGATGGATCACCGAGCAATACGACACCATGGTGCGGACGAATACGCTCGCGGGACCTGGCGCGAGTGACGCCGCTGTCATTCGCATCAAGGACCCGCAAACCGGAGAAGTAAAGCGGGCCCTGGCACTTTCTACTGACGGCAACGGCCGTTGGTGCCATCTGAATCCCCGGTTGGGCGCGATGCACGCCGTCGCGGAAGCTGCCCGAAACGTTGTATGCAGCGGCGCACGCGCAATCGCCGCGACAAACTGTCTCAATTTTGGCAGCCCGGAAAAACCGGAAGTGATGTGGCAATTCAGCGAAGCCATCGATGGGCTGACGGTAGCGTGCGACGAACTCGAAACCCCCATTACCGGCGGCAACGTCAGCTTTTACAACGAGACGCTTGGCAAATCGATCTATCCGACGCCAGTGATCGGAATCCTTGGCATCATCGACGACGCTTCGCACGCACTGAAACTCGGGTTTCGCGAAAAGGGCGACCTGATTGTGCTTTTGGACGGCGCCGGATCCGCTGCCGCGACGGCCTTGCCGGCCAATCTGGCGCAAGAATTTTCTTCGTCCGAGTATTCCAAGACGATTGCGCAGATCGTGGCAGGCGAACCGCCCCAAATCGACCTCGCGGCCGAGAAGCGCTTGCAACAAATGCTTGTGGCGTTGGCCAGCGAAAGCCTGGTGCAATCAGCGCACGACATCAGTGACGGCGGCATAGCAGTCACGCTGGCGGAGTGTTGCTTTGCGGCTAACGGCCTCAGCGCAAGCGTCATGCTGGAAGGATCCGAACCTCCTGCGGAACACGCGCTCTTCAATGAGCGCGGAGCCCGTGCCGTTGTCTCGGTCAAGTCATCTCTGCTTGCCCGCGTTCTGGAGAGTGCGCGACAATATGGTGTGACCGCGCAGCAAATCGGCCAGGTTACCCGTGACAAGGCGTTTCGCATCCAATATAAGAGGAGCGCAGCGATCGACAGCCCGCTCGATGCTCTGCGCGACGTCTGGGCTAATAGTCTTGAGCGAATCATTAGCCCCACATGAGAAACTGTCTCAGTTGGCCAGCGGCTCACAGTAGGTTTTCTCGCAATTTGCTGTGCCGTTGCTGCACTGAATGTTGTGCGAGGGTTGATCACCGGCACTCAATCGGGAATGCTCTTTGGTTTGGCGCAGGCCGTTTTCACTCTTTTCGCCGGCACGGCAGCGTGGAACATCTATCAGTGGAAGAAAGCTGGCTGGTATCTCGGAATTTTGGTCGTGCTGCAATGGTTTTCGAGCCTGGTCAACATTCGAATTGAAGTCGGATGGCTCACGAAAGCGTTTAGTGTACCGATGGCCACAGTGGGAATCTGGCTTTGTTTGTCGGTGGTGCGTGCTCGTTTTGGAGTAAAGAAAGTGTTCGGATGATTTCCGTCAACGACTTACTCGACGACCATTTTCATGACGAGTGTGGTGTGTTCGGCGTCTTCGGCCACGAAGAAGCCTCGAAGCTCGCGTATCTCGGCCTCTACGCGCTGCAACATCGCGGCCAGGAATCAGCCGGAATCGTCTCCAGCGATGGCGGCGATCTGCATCTTCATCGCGCCATGGGCGAAGTGGAAGAAATTTTCACGCCCAGCGTGTTGAACACGCTTCCGGGGAACTCGGCGATCGGCCACACGCGCTATTCCACCGCTGGCGACAAAGCACTGCTCAACGCGCAACCCATTCTGATCGATTGCAACAAAGGAAAAGTGGCGCTCGGCCACAACGGAAATTTGACCAATGCCGCCGAGTGGCGCCGCAAGCTCGAACATCGCGGTTCGATCTTCCAGACCAATAGCGACACCGAAGTCATCGTGCATCTCCTCGCGCGCTCGCAAGCCCGCAATCTTTCCGGAGCGATTGGCGACGCGCTGAATCAAGTGGAAGGCGCGTACTCGCTGCTCGTGCTGACGCCCGACGAACTCTACGCCGTCCGTGATCCACGTGGATTCAGGCCGCTCAATCTTGGCAGGCTTGGCGATGCCTGGCTGGTCGCGTCGGAAACTTGCGCCTTCGATCTTCTGAACGCGCGATACATTCGCGAGGTCGAACCAGGCGAAATGGTGCGCATCTCGCGCTCCGGCATCGAATCCATTCGCTTCGCGCCGGAAAAGCCCCTGCAACAATGCATCTTCGAGCATGTCTATTTTTCGCGGCCGGACAGCATCATCTTTGGCCGCTCGGTGAATGAGAGCCGGGAAGAGCTCGGCCGCCTGTTAGCGCAGGAACATCCAGTGGAGGCCGATATCGTGGTCCCGGTGCCGGACTCCGGTGTGCCGGCTGCGGTTGGCTACTCTCTTGAATCGGGCATTCCGTTTCGTATGGGACTGATTCGCAATCACTACATCGGCCGCACGTTTATCGAGCCTTCGCAAGCGATTCGCAATTTCGGCGTCAAGCTCAAGCTCAATCCCATTCGGGGGCTGATTGAAGGCAAGCGCGTCGTCCTGGTAGACGACTCCATCGTCCGCGGCACCACCAGCCGGAAGATCGTCCGCATGGTGCAGGAAGCCGGCGCGAAAGAGGTTCACGTGCGCATCAGCTGTCCGCCGACGGTCTCTCCTTGTTACTACGGCGTGGACACGCCCACGCGCGAAGAGTTGATCGCTTCCTCCAACTCGCCTGAAGAAATTCGCAAGTTTCTCGGCGCCGATTCGCTCGGCTACGTCTCTCTTGCCAGTTTGAAACAAGCGGTGAACGACACCAAGGGCAGCTACTGCACGTCTTGCTACACTGGGGTGTACCCCACGGACCTGGTGCAACTCGAAGTGGGTAAAGGCAACTCCAACGACGTATTCCGTGATGCCACGAACGGCAGTCGAATAGAAGACCCAGCGGCCGAGCGCCCTGTGGCGGTGGAACGTGAAAGCTGACGCTACCAACAACGAAAAGGATAAGAACGAAAAGCGTCTGCCCGTCGGTCAGCGCGTCGAACGTGAAGTCATCGCCT
>Ga0210402_10005350_pt1 | contig 11523 bp, 11 predicted proteins | sample IncBWC7MmetaG_FD_161055 | JGI IMG/M metagenome (GOLD analysis project Ga0210402, IMG submission 161055) | Forest soil microbial communities from Barre Woods Harvard Forest LTER site, Petersham, Massachusetts, United States - Inc-BW-C-7-M | ecosystem: Environmental > Terrestrial > Soil >... | reverse complement strand
AGGAATCTCGCAGACCCGGATCGTTCAAACACGGCGCTGGCTTATGCAGCGAAATCAGGTCGCCGTTTTAGTTCATTTGTTGATGAACTCTTTTGGGCTGCCAGAGAAGTGAACCAAATCTTGAAGGCGAAAAAGAGAACCATCAGCATTCTGGATTGGGATGAATTCCTCAGGATGGCTTCTGCGAGCCCCGAACGCATCCCCGACAAGGTTGTTTTTGGCAGCACAAAGGAAGCCGTGGCGGCCGAGATTAGCAGCCGGGGGACAAAATGAAATGAAGATCGGATCATCCGAGTACCTTAGTACTTGGACCTCCGGAGGGTTTCACGCTCAAAGTGGTATTTCTGCTGAACTCCGCGCCAAATGCCTGTTTTCCCGGTGTGGATGGCCAATCTGTCGGCTCTGGTACATGCACTTCAGTATAGTGAGCATGCTTTCAACACCGCGAAAAGCCCACTGGATTAGACTCGATCGGAAGGATTCTTAACGTGCCTCGAGCGCAAAGAGCAAAACGCGAGGGGGAAGTCCGACAGTACTATCAAACTCTCTATCGTTCGTGGGGAGCCCAGCACTGGTGGCCCGCGCAAACTCGCTTTGAAGTGATTGTGGGCGCATATCTCACCCAGAACACAGCCTGGACCAACGTGGAAATTGCGCTTACGAATTTGCGCAGAGCCAATACGCTCAGCATCGAGAGAATCCGAACGGTAACACTCCACCGTCTCGAGCGCCTGATTCGCCCGTCTGGCTATTTTCGGCAAAAGGCGAAGCGGCTCAAGACGTTCGTGAAATTTCTCGATGACAACTACCACGGCTCATTGGATCAGCTATTTGCTCAACCGACCGACAAACTCCGCGAAGAGTTGCTCAGCCTGAACGGCGTGGGTCCGGAGACCGCGGACTCGATTCTTCTGTACGCGGGAAATCATCCCGTCTTCGTCGTGGATGCTTATACGCGCCGCATCCTGGACCGCCATGGGATTCTGCCAGAGAAAACGGACTACGAAAATATTCGCGAGTTCTTCCAGAGTGCCTTGACACCGGTGGCTGAGGAGCAAGCGCAGCCGAAAGAGATGGAACCGCGGCTCGAAGCGGGCATTCGGGGAGCGGCCCATCCGCCTTCAGCGATCAGCACGGCCGCGCGTAGCGCGCGGGTACAGGTCTACAACGAAATGCATGGGCTGATGGTTGGAGTGGGAAAGAACTACTGTAGAAAAACGAAGGCTGCCTGCGACGATTGTCCGCTCCAACCGTTCCTGCAGGTCAATCGCCGAGCATTTGGACCTGAGGATGGCCTCAGCCGGAATCCGGAGAAGCAGAACCGCAGGTAGAACGGTGCGCCGGCCGCAGAGGGACATATACTTCCAGTTCTTTACCTCGACTCTACGTCGACCTACAATTGCCCCTTCCCCCCAGGGAGAGCCGCATGAAAATCCATGGCATCGAGGGCATGTCGTCCGACCAGTTGCGATTTGAGCTTCAGCGGGGCGCGAGAATTGTCTGTTACCACTACTGTGTGTCGATCCTGGTGATAACCTTCCGGCGGTCCTCCGGCGCTTATTTCATACCCGCCGGGGAGAGTGCGGTAATCAAGGGATTGCCTTGGACTTTGCTCACTGTGGTCTTGGGTTGGTGGGGAATCCCGTGGGGACCGATCTTCTCGGTGCAATCGCTGATAGTGAATTTCAAAGGCGGGAAAGATCTCGCGGCAAGTTTCGCTGCTGCTGCAAGCCGGGCCACTCCGCCCCTGGCCGTATCAGCCAAAGTTTTGAAGTAGCTGTGACGCGCTACGCTTGCCTTCGGCACATGACCGTCCTGCTCGCTCCGGTGATTCTACTCATCCCCGGTCCGGGGACTCTAGGTGAAGGGGTGCATTCTCCAGGGGTACTGCGGCATTGCCTGGTATGGGATCACAACCATTCCGAGTGGCTTAGGCCTGTGCTTGTGCATCTATAATGACTGGCACATCCATGGTTTGGAGTCTGTGGTGTGGGGTCAGTCCGCACCAGTTCGAATCAGGATGCGGAATGACAGTGGCCCAACCGACACCAATTTCGCCTCAGAAGACATCGCATCGCAAGCAGGTCATCATCTTGCTGGCGATTTCTGTTTTCCTATTGCTCGCCATCCTGGTTTCGCAAACAGCCTTTGATCTCACGTTCCTGCGTCCGGGAAACAATCAGGACATCGTCGTGTTTGCGGCTCTTTCGGCGCTGATCTTCCTGCTGTTCGTGGCGCTCACGTTTGTTCTGATGCGCAATCTGCTGAAGCTTTTTGCCGAGCGTCGACTGGGAGTGCTGGGCTCGAAGTTTCGCACCCGCATGGTCGCCGGAGCTCTTCTGCTGTCATCGCTGCCGGTGATGGTGATGTACTGGTTCGCCTATGGCCTGATGAATCGCTCGATCGACAAGTGGTTCTCGACGCCGGTCGAGGAAGTGCGTGCCGACACCCACGCCATGGCCGCTTTGCTGGCCAGCTATGCGATGCAGAACGCGCGGGCCGAAGCGTTCGCCATTGCGGCGTCCCCGGAGATCGAGCGCGGCTTTTCTGGACACGGTTTCGCGGGAGTGGTAAGCGAGTTTCAGCACCACGAACTGACCCTGCAAGGCGGATTCGCCTTGGCGGTGCGCGACGATAATGAAGAAGCGAGTTTCCATGCACCGGCGCCTTGGCCGATCCTGAGGGCGAGATTGCCGCTGGCCGACGCTGCGCTGGGGCGTCCCGCTCAATTCACCTGGCAGGAAACGGACTACACCCTGGGCAGCACTGCGGTCGATGGTGGAGGCCTGATTCTGGTGGCGATTCCGCTTCCGCGCGAGTTCTCGCAAACCGTCCACCAGGTCGAGGCCAGCCAGCAACGCTACTACGATTTGGCCCGAGAGAGGAGGCTCGTCCGCCGTACGTATATGGGCCTGCTGCTGCTCTTGACGATGATCGTGCTCTTCGTCACCACATGGCTTGCCCTATTTCTCTCGAAGATTGTGACCCGCCCGCTGTCTGCGCTGGCTGAAGCCACGCAGGCAATTTCGCGCGGACGCCTTGACTATCGTGTGCCGGTCAGCGCCGCCGACGAAATCGGCGATCTGGTGCGCTCCTTCAATCGCATGGCCGAGGATCTGGAAGGCAGCCAGCGGCAGATTGAAGCTTCCAGCCGCGACCTGAGCGCAGCCAACGCGGAACTCGACCAGCGCCGCCGTCAAATGGAAACGATCCTCGAGAGTATCCCTACCGGCGTGCTTTCCCTCGATGCCGGTCGGCGCGTGACCCACGTCAATCAGGCCTTACTGCGCATGTTTCATCCCGACGCCCCCCACGAGAGTGCGCCTCAAATTCTCCGCGGAGCGCCTCTGGCGGATGTGTTCCCCGCGGAGGTCCTAGAAGATTTCGAACCTCTGCTCCGTCGCGCGGACCGCATGGGCATGACCACGAGCCAGATGGAAATGCAGCTTCCCCGGACATCGCTGAACGTCGCGGTCACCGTCGCCACCTTGCGACATCAGGGCGAAGGCTCCGGATATGTGGTGGTGTTCGAGGATCTCTCGGACCTGCTGAAAGCGCAGAAGCAGGCGGCCTGGCGGGAAGTGGCGCGCCGGGTGGCACATGAAATCAAGAATCCGCTCACGCCCATCGCCTTGTCGGCGGAACGCATTCAGCGCCATCTGGACCGGGCCACGCCCGATGATCCCGCCTCGCTTGGGGTGGTACGCTCCTGTGCGGAGACGATTGCCTCAGCTGCGGAGACCGTGCGCCGGCTGGTGGATGAATTTTCCACGCTCGCCCGTTTTCCGGTTGCCAAGCCGCAGCCCGCAGACATTAATGCGGTCATCGAGAACGCACTCTCCATGTTCAATGGCCGGCTGGAGGGAATTGGAGTTCACACAACCTTGGCCTCTGATTTGCCGAAGGTGATGGCCGACAGCGAAGCGATCAAACGCGCTGTAGCCAATCTCGTGGACAATGCTGCCGAGGCTTCGCAAGATTGCGTCGTTCGCGAGATCGAGATTTCGACTTCATTAGTAGCCAGCCGCGACGCGGTGGAGATTACCGTGGCCGACACCGGCCAAGGCGTAACTCGCGAGCTCAAAGAGAAGCTTTTCTTGCCGTATTTCTCCACCAAAAAGCGTGGCACGGGACTCGGGTTAGCCATTGTCAGTCGCATCGTGGAAGACCACCATGGCTCGATCCGGGTAGAGGAAAACCACCCGGTGGGCACGCGTTTCATCGTCGAGCTTCCAGTTGTCCTCGAGCCCACACCGGCAGCGGTCAGCGCTCAGCATGCATAACATTCTCGTGGTTGACGACGAAGCAGGAATTCGCGACTCTCTGGCCGGCATTCTGGCCGACGAAGGCTACACTGCCTCGTCGGTGGGAAGCGGAGAGGCGTGTCTTGACCTGCTGCGCAAGACCGCGTTTGACGTAGTGCTGCTCGATATCTGGCTTCCCGGCGTGGACGGCCTTGAGACTTTGGAGAGGATTCGCGAGTTCGACAATCCTCCCGAGGTCATCATGATATCCGGGCACGGAACGATCGAGACTGCGGTGCGCGCCACGAAGCTGGGCGCTTATGACTTCCTGGAAAAGCCGCTTTCTCTCGAAAAGACTCTAATCCTGGTCAAGAACGCGATCGAGTCCAAGAAATTGCACCGGGAGAATGTCGACCTGAAGAAACAGCTTCAGGTGAAAAGCATCATCGTGGGAGACAGCATCCCCATGAAGGCTCTACGCCAGCAGATCGGGCTCATGGCTCCAACCAATGGGCGAGTTCTGATTTATGGCGAGTCGGGCACAGGAAAAGAACTCGTGGCCCACGCCATCCATGCCCAGAGCCTGCGCAAGGACGAGACTTTCGTCGAGGTCAACTGCGCCGCGATTCCGGAAGACCTGATCGAGAGCGAACTGTTTGGACACTGTAAGGGATCGTTTCCCGGAGCTGCCGCCGACAAGGAAGGCAAGTTTCAGAGAGCTAACGGTGGCACGCTCTTTCTCGATGAAGTCGGCGACATGAGCTTGAAGACGCAATCGAAAGTGTTGCGCACGCTCGAGGAGCAACGCTTTACGCCGGTGGGAAGCGACGAGACCATCACGGTGGACGTCCGGGTGATTGCCTCGACCAACAAAGATCTGGAAGAAGAGATATCGCGCGGCAACTTTCGGGAGGATCTTTTCTACCGGCTCAACGTGATTCCTTTTTTTGTACCGCCCTTGCGGGAACGCAAGGAAGATATTCCCCTATTTACACGGCATTTCCTGAAGGAACTGGCGGCGACGTATGGACGGCGGCCGCGGGAAATCACCGATGACGCGATCGAGGTGCTGATGCGTTATTCGTGGCCGGGCAACGTGCGCGAGCTGCGTAACGTGATTGAGCGCATCGTGATCATGAACCCCACAACCACACGCTTCGACAGCAAACACTTGCCGCCGCTTGTCTATCGTGAAGGCAGCCGGAGGGCGCCCAAAAGCGAGTTCTCCACTCTGCATCAGGCGCGGGATGCCTACGAGCGCGACTACATCCTCAAGACCCTCGACCAGAACCACGGCAATGTGTCCCGCACCGCCGAGGTGCTAGGTTTGGAGCGCAGCCACCTTTACCGCAAGATGAAGGCTCTGGGGATTACGGCGAAAGAATAAAGCGCGATGGCTGCGGCGAGTTGGCACTACGGTTGTTTTTGAGAGTCGAAGGTCGAGCTAAATGGATTCCTTGTTCTCGAAAACGACCGTGCATCGACTCTCCTCCCGCTGCCACCGACATGGGCGAGATGCTGACAATTTTCCTCTTGCGCTTGTGGGTCAGCCCCACTGGGCGCGGGTTCAGTCGCTTGACGGAAACCATCGTGTGACCGGGATCGGCGGCGACGGGATCGTCGTCTCCGTCGAACTTTGCATCGAAGTTTTCGCCAGGAGGCGTTTGGCCGCTAAATCCACCCGCTGTGCATTTGTATTTGATGATCGAACCGTTACTGGACCGTTTGCTTTTGTACGCTCGCCATGAACCGGCAATCGGGTGAGAGCCAGAGCCCCTGCTTTGTACCCGTCGATTGAGAGTCTCCATCGTGACGGCATCCGCCTCGGTCGTATCCTTCACCATTGGGATCAGCAAACTTCCCTCCGCGGAAATCGCATCGACTTCCGTGAGCATCGTTTTCCTGGCTTGTTTAGGATGATTTCACTGGTGTGGAGATCCACTATTTGCACCTTCACTGGGTCTCAATAATCAGCCGGCGGTGTGTTTGACGTGTACTTCAACGGCGGTTTCAGGGCGAAGTGGCGCATACCAGACCGCGTCGGCCCCTATTCGAAGTCAATTTTCTCGAATCCCAATCCCTGCAGGAGGCTGGTAATCGTGGAAATGGCATTTTGCTGGGCGGTTCGCAAAATACCATCGGCCATGGCGGCCCCTTGCAGCTGACGTTCTGCCTCCTGGCGGACTTGCGTTTCCAGATCCGGATCGCTGGGCACCAGAAACCCGGTCTGCCTGGAATACACGCGAGTCTTCCCGCTGTCGATTCGAGTGCTGAACATTTGCGGCGCCGGAAGACGCAACCGTATGTGCCTGCCCTCCACTGTGACATCGCCCGGCTTGAGACTCGAGAAATCGATGCCCGCCACAACCTCGCCATGCACCAACATCAGCAGACGATCTCCGGCAAGAAAATTCGGCAAGAGCGGATTTTCTTTTGCCCCGGTCACTATTTTGTCCATGGTGTAGACGACGGTCTCCAGCCGCTGAAGCCTCTGAATGCGATCGACCACAGTGGGCTGGCTGACATCGATGGTGAGGGTTCTGCCGGTCACTGCCGACCACAGATGGCTTAACAGGGCTTGCCCCGAATTTCGCGAGAGCATCAGCCACCCGATCGAGCCGACAGCGGTGACACCGAGGAATAGTCCGAGGATGAGAGCCAGCACAAATCGCGTGCGGGATCGAATCCCTTTGCTGGGTGACGGCAGGTCAGGAGGGTTGGTCATTCCGCAAGGCTATCATTGGCAAGGCGTGGATTCGAGTTCATGCCCCCACCCGTGGTTTCCCGGTGAACAGAGTTACCGCTTCACCATGTGGATCTCAGTGCCGTTCTTATGGAACTTCACTTCGTCCATCAATTGATTGATCAGGAAAATTCCGCGGCCGTGATTGGAATAGAGATTCTCGCCCATCGTGCAAGCGGGAATCGCTTCGGGATCGAAACCTGGGCCGGGATCGCGCACGATGATGAGGATGCCGCGCTGCTCGTCGCAAGCCACCAGGCACTCGACGACTTTGCTGGGATCTTCTTTGGCGCCGTGAACCACGGCATTGGCTAACGCCTCTTGCAGTGCCAGTTCGATGTCATCTTCCTTGCCATCGGCGCATTTCATCTGCCGGACGGATTCCATCACCTGCGCCACGACCGGGTCCACGGACTTGCGATCGGCGGCAAGAGTGACCCGCACGCGCAGATCAAGTTTTTCTGGATCGAAGTCGTGCTCCGGGAGGTGCTCTCCGGAAGAAGCCCCAGATTCCATGGTTGGCCCGTTCGTCCCCTGTCCGCCCGTAGGAGCGGCCCGTTTTGATTCTAGCGGCAAGGCGCTGATCCGGCAATGGTCGCCTCATTTGAGGCGCTCGCTACAGTAACATAACCTCAATCTTCCGTATGGTTACGATCGTCGTCCGCATTCCTGCTCGTCGCTGCGCTCTGCCCTTCCGTTTTAAGTTGAGGCGTCCCCTGTTCCAGCATCCTGTGCTCCAGCTGGCGGCGCCAGTCGAGTTCTTCCACAAAGCGGCGCGAATCCCGCCATCCCGGTTCCGCTTTCACGTACAGTTCGAGAAAAACCTTGGTTCCCAGCATGCGCTCGATCTGCAAGCGTGCTGACGTCCCGATCTTCTTCAGCATCCGGCCGCCCTTTCCGACCAGGATTCCTTTCTGCCCTTCGCGCTCGCAGTAGATCGTCGCGGCGATCCGAGTCAGCCTCGCGCCCTCTTCGAAGTTATCGACGATGACGGTTGTCGCGTAGGGAATCTCTTCGCTGGTATTCAGCAAAAGCTGCTCCCGGACGATTTCGGCTGCCATGAACCGTGCCGGCTGGTCGGTGATCTGATCTTCAGGAAAATATGCCGGGCCCGCAGGCAGAGCGGAGGTCACCATATTCAGAAGCGCTTCGAGGCCATTGCGCTTCAGCGCGGAAATGGGGATCACCTCGCTGAAGTCATAGAGCTTGCGATATTGCTCGATGAGCGGCAACAACTTCGACTTCTCGCGGATCAGGTCCACTTTATTCAGAATTAGAAAGGCCTTGGTCCTTGGCCGCCGCAGTAAGTCGACTGCAAACTGATCGCGAGGGTCGAACTTGCGCGTGACGTCCATGATCACGAGCACCAGGTCGCATCCCTCCAGTGCTTCGCGCACCTCGACCATCATCTTCCGGCCCAAGGAACTGTCTGGCCTGTGGACCCCGGGTGTGTCGACGAGCACGATTTGTCCACCGCCCTTCCCTTTGCTTTTGGGAACGTGGACGACGCCCTGAATCCGGTTCCGCGTGGTCTGGGGTTTGGGGGAAATGATCGCGAGCTTTTCGCCCACGAGCGCATTGAGCAACGTGGACTTGCCCGCGTTGGGGCGGCCGAGAATACAAACGAAACCGGAGCGGAATGGCATAAAGAAAGCTTCTATTTACTAGCTTCTAGCTTGGAACGAATGACATCGAGCGCTCCTTCATCTTAGGGTATTTTCACGGTCAGGTGCAGCCGAACCTCAGAAGAGAATCAGCTAAAAGCGAGAAGTTGGGAGCTTAGCGGCTTCTACTCAGGAATCTGAATGCTTCCGTTTTCCGCCACCGGAAAGAGTGAATTCCAGGCGACCTCCCACAGAAATCCGTCGCGATCCGAGAAGTAGCCCGAATGGCCGCCCCAGAATGCTACCTGGGCAGGCTTTGAGGATTTTTGCGCCTGCGGCCTCCGCTTCTTTGAGAACCGAGTCAACATCCGCACGGTTGCGGGGGTTATAGGCCATGGTTATTCCCCGGAACCCGTCGCCCCCGGTTCGAACCTTCGCGACATTCGCATCTTTCGCATCTTTCGCGAGTTCTTCTCTGGGATACAAAGCAAGCGCCATCTTCCCGTTTGGAAGAACCCGATGCCTTCAGCCTTCGCCATCGAGCGCCGCCATCCCAGGCGTTCGTAGAATTCCCTGCTGCGGGTCAGGTCCGCAACGCCGAGAGGGAGGATGCTTACGCGCTGTTCCATACGCCTACTGGCTCCCGGCTATTAGACAAACCACCCGGTGATGAAATTCCGCATGAATCGCACTGCCGGAGAGGAATGTCTCGCGTGAGCGACCGTTGCTCGAAGTCGGGAGCGAGCAGCTAGAAGTTTCTCTTAGATCAACTTCAACTGTCGCGGCTGCACCGCACTGACTCTGACGCGCTCCACTTTGCGGTCGGTGGACTCCAGGACCTCAAAGCGCAAACCGTCTTCCTCCACCACTTCGCCCCTGCGCGGAATGCGGCCCGCCAATTCGCTCACCAGCCCGGCAATGGTGGCCGACTCTTTTCCTTCCGGCTTGGTACCGAAGAGTTCGTCGAGGCGGTCCACATCCATTCCACCGGCTACGATGAACGAGCGTTCGCCTTCGCGCACGATTTCCGGCTTCTCGTGATCGTCGCGGATCTCGCCAACAATTTCCTCCACCAGGTCTTCGATCGTGACCAGTCCAGCTACGCCTCCGTACTCGTCGACCACAATGGCCATGCGGACATTCTGCTTCTGCATTTCGCGGAGAAGATCACTGCCCAGTTTGCTTTCGGGAACGAAGTAGACATCGCGCCGCATGATCGTATCGAGCCTGCGCACGTGGGCCTCGGTATCGGGGACTTGAAGCACATCCTGCGTGTAGACGATTCCCTTGATGTTATGGACACTGCCTTCATACACGGGCACGCGCGAGTAGTGCTTGAGGCGCAGCATCTCGATGAAGCGTTCGACCGTAGTATCGGAAGGAACGGCAAACACCTGCGGGCGGGGCTTCATCGCTTCGCGGACGGTCTTCCCGCTGAATTCGACAACCGACTGAATCAGGTCGCGATCGCCTTCCTGGATAATACCCTCTTCCTGACCGGCTTCGATCAACGCGTCTACCGCCTCCGCCGAGGTCTCGGGCTGATCGCTTGTATTCTGCTGGGTGAGCGACGCTACCGACTGCAGGAAGCCCAGCACGATGGTGACGGGCATGACCAAATAGATCAATATCTTCAGGACCGAAGTCCAGTGAACCAGCCACTCTCCTTTGGTGCGCGAGAAGAATACAAACGGAAGAAAGCGGTTGCAGACGATGACGATGAGGATCAGACTGATGGTCGCTTGCAGGATTTCGTAGATGCTCCAGGACTGATCGCTGAAAACCAGGAAGCCGATGAGCAGCGCAATTGCCGCCATGCTCAGTTGCGTGAGCACCGCCATGGACAGCGCCGCCCGGGTGCGGCCAACTCCCAGTGCCGGTTCGACCTTCTGCTCGAAGACCTCAATATTGTCCTGGAATTCGCGGGAAAGAAATTTCCCGACTTCCTGATAGACGCGATCCACATACGAGACCAGCGTGAGCAGCCCCAGCAGCAGAAAAAGCGCGATAGCAACCGCATAATTCATGCCGTATTCCGGGCTCCTTGGGCGCGCGCCGGCCGGCGCCGGAGTTTCGAGGACGGTCTCGTAGTGGGTTGGAATCGAGTTGATTGGAATCTGGTCGGTTGGGATCTTGCTGGCCGCCTCGGCTCGTGATGGACTCGTTCGATCAAGCCAGCCGGCAGCCTGAGCGTCCTGCGCAACCTCGCTTCTGTGCGCGCCATTTCACCATTATCTCGCTCGTGGTCGAAGCCTGCCAGGTGCAGGATTCCGTGCAGCGCAAGAATCTTGATTTCCTGGCCTGCGGGATGCCCCAGGCGGACCGCATTCTCGAGGGCAATGTCGGCGGAGACAGCCACATCGCCAGCCAGCTTTGGGCGTTTGCGGGATTTCGGTTCAGCAGCCGTTGATGGAAACGACAGGACATCGGTAGCCGTGTTCTGGCTGCGAAACTGCCGGTTCAGCGAGCGTACTGCGGCACTCGTCGTCACCAGCACATTGACGGTTCCGGTCATGCCCACCGCCCGGCGCGCGCGCAACACGAAGCGCTCCAGTGTGTGTGCGCTCAATCCCGCGACTTTCTTTTGCAAAATAACCAAGTCCTTCTCTCTCGCCCTCTCGTTCGTTCCTGGGTCCAGCCCCTAAGGCGGCGCAAAAGCAAACAGGAGGGCCGATTCGCGGCCCTCCCGCTCAATGTCTACCGCTTATCCCTTGGCTTCCGCCGGCGTCGCCCTCTCTAGGTTCGCAGCCGCTGCCGCCTGCTTTTCGGCGCTAGCCGCGTCCGCGTGCCTGGGTTCGGCCAGCAAGAGCATCTGCTGATCCGCTACGCGCGTCTTGTGCTCGTCGTAGGCGCGAACGATTCGCTGCACCAGGTGATGGCGAACCACGTCGGTTTCGTCGAACTGCACAAACGCCAGCCCGTCCACGCTTTT
>Ga0210402_10005349_pt1 | contig 11523 bp, 14 predicted proteins | sample IncBWC7MmetaG_FD_161055 | JGI IMG/M metagenome (GOLD analysis project Ga0210402, IMG submission 161055) | Forest soil microbial communities from Barre Woods Harvard Forest LTER site, Petersham, Massachusetts, United States - Inc-BW-C-7-M | ecosystem: Environmental > Terrestrial > Soil >... | reverse complement strand
GCGTTAATCGGGAGTTAGGGTGTGCTGCGGCGCTTTACCAGCGGGGCAACGACCAAGAAGTGGAATAGACCGCAAAGCCGTGACAGACTTACCATTCTGTATGGCCGTTTCGCTCACTCACCCAACAAAGATTTGGCGAACCTTTCGAGAACTCACAGCAGTGGTTTTTGGCTCAATGCTTGCAGGATTCTTGATCGGCACCTTGCAGCACTACGTGAGTTTTGGAGTTTGGGGCGACGGCTTCGGTCGAGAACCGTTCATGTTTGCATGCTTCGAAGGCGGCACATTAGGCGGAATCTTGGGAGTGCCCACCGGTCTCCTCACGTATTACGGTATTCTGAAAAGGCATGTCACAAAGCGTCAAATCGCCATTATCGTTCTGGGAAGTTTGGTCGGCGGCTCCTTGGCAGGGGTTGTCGTTTTCTGGCTATCCGCATTCATAACCCCGATTTTGACACTGCTACTTGCGTTGGTGGTCAGACTTGCCCTGCAACCATCTGTTAAAGCCACGGCACCGTGACAGTCGCTCGGCTGTTCCTAACTCCCGATTAGTCGGCTTACCGGTAACTTGAAAATCCACTTTACCGGTAACCGCGTTTACCAGGCACTGAAGGCTCGTTAAGGCTGGTTGCCGCCTAGAAAACAGCTGACCCTTTGGTCAGGTCCAAATGACAAACGAAGCTGTCACAGTTATTTGGTCCAGGCCGGAGGGTTCCAACGAAGGTCCGATATGGGCTCCGTTGCGTCACGTTCCTATTAGCGGTCGTGTTCCAAACAAATAACACATTGCTGGCGCAAGACGTCGCGGCGGCAGCCCGCGCCAACCGCGCTAGCCACAACAACGCGGGATCGGTGAAGGCTGACAACGAATGGTACAGCCCGACGCGGGCTTCGATACATGCGCAAGACCATGGTGCTGCGGTCACAATTCTCTACGAGATTAGCGGCAACCAGGACCTGAAGGTCACGATGGATACCGTGGAAAAAGGAAAAAAGCAGGTCGCAGAAATGATGGTGGTCAACGGACAAAGCCAATGGATGCTGGCAAAGAATGTGCCCTTGGAAAAGGGTTATGAGATTGATGCTCTAGACGGAGTAGTTTTGAACCTTAAGTTGGCCCTAGAACTTCTCCGTGCGGCGGCTCCAGGTGGTCCCACAGGAATAAAGCAGAAGACGACTTTTGATGTCAAGGAGGACAGCCGGTCGATTGCTGTGAATACCGCCTCAGCAAGCGGCGGGCTCGAAGCACCTTGGACCCTGCACGCCATCATCGAGCCGGGCAGTGCAGACCAGTGGTCGTTTGAGCTTGTGGCCAAGCATGGAGAAACCATCCACATCAGCGGGACATGGCAAAAGGAGGCGGCTCCGCCGACCTTTGGTGACGACCTCTCGCTGGAGGGCTGGCAAATCCTGAGTATAGGGCCAATAAAAACAACAGACGGGAATAGCGCCATTCTCGATTACGGTGCACAGATTTCTCAAAAGCGCGCCAAAACACTAGGAGAACTTCGAAAAATGTCGTCGCGTTAGGGTCATTTGCTTACCTGATTTTCACCGCGCTCCTCCACTTCTCCGGTAACGGCGTTTACCAGGACCCAGAGGAGGCGTCTAAGAGAAAGGTCGACAACATCAATTCCCAATTCCTGTTACAGGTCTCAGCTGCTTGACAGGCTCGCTCTCAACGTATCACCTTGGGGATTGCGCCATGGAACTGAATTACATCCGCCCACTCTATGACTACAACCGTTGGGCTAGCCGGCGCATTCTGACAGTCGCCAGCACATTGGCCAGCGATGATTTTATCCGCCCTATGGGCAACAGCTTTTCTTCAATCCGTGACACTCTCGCTCACATTCTGAGCGCAGAGTGGATCTGGCTGGAACGCTGGCAGGGACGCTCACCGAGAGCTTTGCTCGAAGCCGTGACCTTTTCCACAGTGCAGTTGTTGGAATCGAGATGGGAGACAGTAGAGCATGATCAGATGCAGTTTATCGAGGCACTCACGCCACAGCGCCTAGGCGAAGAGCTGGCTTACATCAACCAGAAAGGCCAACGCTATTCCTATCCGCTCTGGCAACAGCTAGTCCACGTAGTCAACCATTCCAGCTACCATCGGGGCCAGGTAATCACTCTGCTGCGCCAACTCGGCGCAGAAACCGTGAGCACGGATTTTCTGGTGTATTTCGACGAGGGGCCAAAATCTCGACGGTGAAACGGTCGGATATTTCCACGCAGATGACTGTGGTTCCAGTACGAACTTCTCCGGTAACGGCGTTAACCAGGACCTGGCGGGGTTCAGCGCCGCCATGCCGGGCCGTCACCGATTTTCTCAACTCGCGTGACGAATGTTATTTTCGAGTCCTCGCGGTCGCCGACCTGGGCGGTGACTTCCCAGCAGCCGGGCGTGGAAAAGATCAAGTAACTCGCGAGGAAGCCGCTGTCGCTGTTAGGAGTGCCCGTTTCAAACCGGAGCGGAGGTGCATCGGCGTCGATTCGACGGCCGGTGACGCTAAGTTTGCCTCGAATGCCCCGCGTCCATCCGAACTTCATCCCGAGCGCCCCTTCTTTCGTCTGAAATCCGGCTCCGCCCGGTTTGAACACAACCGTTCCGTTTGGCCACAGTCCGAACGGGCCTACGGACAACAGCGCGTTTCCGTAACTTCCTTCGTTTCGTTCCGATGAGCCCGCGACGATTCCGTTCGGCGTAGTGATGTAACACGAGTCGGGTCGCGTTGCCCGTCCTGAAAGGAAGCCGGGTGGCATAACCGCTAGAAGACTCCCGGCAGTGACACAAAGGAGGAAAAGACTGAGTTGCTTCATTTGCGTTCTCCTCTGCCTAACGAGACGCCCTCAGTACAGAATTGTTAACAGCCAGGCCGCAACGAAATACCCGACCAAGTGTCAACTCCTGATTTGTCGCGTTACTGGTAACTTGAAAATCCACTTTACCGATTACCGCGTTAATCAGGACTCACGCCCGACCTTTCACCGAACGCACGGAGGCTATACGGCAGTCTGCTTGATAGAAGGGACTTTAGAGGTGCGGATGGGAACTGAACTTGACTGCCGAACTAACACGAGACAGGATGAATAGCAGAATCTCCTCTTGAGGGCGCTGTGGCTGGAATTCCTGGATCTTCGTCAGTTCATCGTTTCGGGATCTTCGAGTTTGACCCTGCAGCCGGCGAACTGCGCAAGCACGGGATGAAAATCAAGCTACAAGGCCAGCCCATTGACGTCCTGTCCATGCTGCTCGAGCGGCCCGGCGAAGTCGTCTCTCGTGAGGAAATCCAGAAGAAGTTGTGGCCAGATGGCACCAACGTTGAGTTCGAGCACTCGCTGAACGCGGCCGTGAAGCGCTTGCGCGACGCCCTCGACGACTCCGCAGACGCTCCCCGTTACATCGAAACCATCCCGAAACGCGGCTACAGATTCGTTGTTTCAAGGGATGACCCAGATTTGAGCGGGAAGATTATGCTGGCGGTTTTGCCTTTCGAAGTGTTGGGTCTCGATCCTGAATTGAACTATCTAAGTCTGGGTTTGACGGAAGAGTTGACAACGCAACTCGGTGGACTCGATCCAAAAAAACTATCGGTGATAGCTCGCGTATCGGTAATGCAACTCAAAGAAAGGGAGAAATCCGTCGCCGAAATCGGCTGGACCCTCAAAGTTCACTACCTGCTCTCTGGAAGCGTGCGCTCGGTGGGGGGACGCTTGAGGGTGAGCGCTCAACTCATCCGTGTGAGCGATGAATCTCTTCTTTGGACTTGTGCTTACGAGCACGCAGCTATCGACCTTCTTGCGATTGAAAGAGATGTCGGGCATGTCATCGCAAATGAAGTGTGTTTGAAGTTGTCAGTCCGACAACTCCGTGGCATCCAGCATACGAGCACTGCTTCCCCTGACGCTCAAAACGAGTACTTGAAGGGCCGCTACTATTCGATTCAGGAAAACACTGTGGCGCTGCACCTGGCGATCTCGCTCTTCGAGAAATCAATCACCATGGCACCGGGTTTTGCGCCCTCTTATGCGGGAATTGCGGGAGCACATGTCCGCTTGGGCCATTGGTTGGTTGTCCCGCCCGGGCAATCTTTCCCAAAAGCAAAATCTGCCGCCTTAAAGGCCCTGGATCTAGATGAGACGCTGGCCGAAGCACGCACCGCCTTGGCGGATGTTTTGTTCTTGTACGAGTGGAATTGGACCGAAGCGGAGGCAAACTATCAGCGTGCACTTCGGCTGAATCCGAGCTCCGCACAGACGCTCCGTTCTTACGCTGGCTTCTTGCTCGCGACGAATAGGTTTGGAGAAGCCAGCATGCTAACCTGCCGCGCCGAAGCGATTGATCCTGGTTCAACTTACCTGAAGGCGTTCTCGGCCGCTCACCTTTATAGTACCCGACGATATGTCGACTCCATTGAAGCTGCGACTAGAACACTTATGACAGATCCAGATTGCTCCACCGCGCACTTGTTTCTTGGTCTCGCTTGCGTGCAGATCGGGCGTTTTGAAGAGGCCATCAGAGAATTGCGAGCAGCCGTTAGATCCGTTGGGCAGAAATCACGCCAAGCGCACGTCGCTTATGCATTGGCGGTCTGTGGACGCGTTGAAGAGGCCGAACAGCTTCTGAATGAGCTACTGGAAGAGTCGAAGACGTTTTATGTCTCCCCGTGGTTATTTGCAAACATTTACGCGGGTCTCGGCCGCAAGGACAAGGCGTTCGAGTGTCTCGAAGAATGTTATCGGCAGCGCGAGCACGACCTGGTTTTCTCCTATGTCTGGCCCCAATTCGATACCCTACGCTCGGATTCCCGTTGGAACGACCTCATGTGTCGTATTCGACTTCCTCGTCTTTTTCGCGAATGAGCGGTGAGTGCACAAAGTTGCGAAGTCAATCAATGCGGTAGGATGCGCTCAGTGCCCGGTTAGTCGGGTGGTCTCAATGGGTCGACGCAACACTCAGCTCGAACCCACATTGCATTGAAAACAAAAGCTAAGATCGCCCGCTAGGTTAAATCAGCCGGAGCACTACCCTGGCTAGGTTTTGACCAAGCTCAGTCAAACAGATCGGTTCTCCCGGGAAAGCATTATCGAATCAACGAGTTGGATGGTGTTGCGTCGACCGTCTGAGCCGGCACGGGCTACCGGTAACTTGGGTACCGGGACCCACTTTTCCGGTAACGGCGTTAACCAGGACTTAGCGTGTTAGTTCGCTCGCCCTTGTGCCATTCAGAACAGGCTAAGGGCAAAGAGAAAGCTCATAATGACTTTGCTCTGAGAGGCGGCCTCCATGGACCAAAAGAAATTCGACAAATTGCACGGACGTTGCGTGGAAGCATTCGAGAGTTACGCCATTGAGGCGGAGAAAACGGCCACGATGCTGGCGGCGTGCACGCCAGAACCGATGCCTCTACCGGACCGATTGCAGATTGCGGTCCAGGAGAAAATCGAAATTACCGCACACTCGCTCTATCTTGCTGAGAAACTCCTTCTACACGACGCGGCGCGGCTGGGTTATGCCTTTACGGACTAAGAAGGGCATGACCGGGCAGTATATCTAGCATCAGTTTGCGATAAGTGCGTCAATCAGGGGTTGGCGAGGCAGGTCGTCCCGCCTTTCGATAGAGCTCTGGGGGTTCCTATTGGGCGAGGCAAATGCTCGCGCCAGCTAGAGCGCGCCGACAACGGACGATAAGTCGCCTTACCGGACATCTGACGTACTGGGACTCCACTTTTCCGGTTACCGCGTTAATCAGGCACATGGCCCATCGGTCACAAATTCAGCTAATCTATCCACACCGAGTGTCATGGAAAAACTCAGCAAACAAAAACTTTGGCAGGCCGCCGCTTGTCTCGCGTGTGTAGGCGTGCTCTGGATCCGCTTGGATGCTTTCGGTGCTTCGGAGTTCAGCGGCGGTCGCATCACTGGAAAACTTTTCACAATGGCTGACCTTGGCTCGCTGCTATTTCTCGTGGCGCTGCTTTTGACAATCTTTTTTCCACGAGTCGCAGCCGCTATCGCCTTAGCAGCCGCGCTGCTCTGTTTGCCTTTTTACCTCTACATCTTGATGCCTGGACCCTACCGGCAGATATTCAAAGGCGAATATTCTGTCCCGCTCCAAAGACCATTTGCTTGGAACAGCTGGGCGGTTGTCGGAGTACTTAGCCTCGTGATTGCCGCGTTTTTGAGCCTTCACAGTCTTTCCAAAGGGCGGGCGCGACTTGCCCGGTAACCGCGTTTATCAGGACCTTACGGCTTTTCGACCACTGATAGCGTCATACTGTAGTGGTGGAGGACACCGTGGAAAAATGGAGCCGTCTTTCGCTGCTGTGTATGTTTGCCGTCCCATGTTTGGGCCAAACCCAGCCGCCAATCTGTCCGAAGCACATTGAAAGTCCGACATACCCTCCGCTTGCACGCCAAGTTCGCCTGATGGGTGAAGTTACTCTCTCCGTGACGGTCGATGCAGAAGGGAATGTGCAGCGCGTGGTGGCCCTTTCCGGAAGTGCGAACCGACAAGCTCCTAAATTGTTGCGAGACTCCGCAGTCGAGAACATGCAGCACTGGACGTTCAGCAAACCGCCGACGGCACCCTACACCGAAGTTATTGTCTATGACTACGAAGCCGACCCATCACTGCCGCCGTCGGGCGGTCCGAAGAGACTGCCTGTTTTAACCAAGATCGTATTCGACCTCCCCAACCAAGTAAGGATTTCGACGAATGATCCGTTTATCGAGTCGAGCGAATCGAAAAAGCGGCTCTGACCTCCGCACTCGTTTGACCGGGCCGCGCTGCCCTCAAGTCCTGGTAAGTCGCCTTACCGGACATGTGCCGTACCAGGACTTCACGAGCTAAAAAACGGAATTGCATGTTCCGGAGCCAGGTGCGTTCGCTACGAGATCAGCCACTTTGCGAACGCGAGCCATCCAGTTGTGCCGGAGATGTAGATCACCACAAAGTCCGAGCCAACCAGCAACAATCCACCCCATGCTAACGCCGGGTGTAAGCGACGGTTTCTAATCGTATCGACAACCGAGACTAAAATGACAGCCACTACGTCAACGCCGACGATTACCGGAATCCCGCCTTTCTGGATGAACGATAGAGGGAGACGTGTTACAGCCGGAGGCAACAAGCGAAGAAATGCGAGCAGCATTAAGCGTTTGTGATATTCAGGTCGCCGACGGAGCAGCAGCGCACAAACGACGAGGACAGAGAACACGAGCAGCAATCCGAGTAGTTGAAGCGCGAGGAAAGCCAGTGGATAGTCCGAATTCGGATGGATGAGCACATCCCGACGAGTCATGCGAATTGCTGCGGCGGCTCCAACTGTGACGATGAGAGCAGCGAGGAATCCTCCAGTCATTCCAAGGCGACGATGCAGGTCTACGCGATGAGCGGAAACTAATCCAACCTGTGTGAGAAAAAGAACGATCCAAGCGGTCATGACAATGCCGTGGACGTGAAGCAGCCACGGCAGAGACGGCGTACCGAACACAAATTTCAGATAGTAAGTCCGGGCAAACCCTGCAAAGACAACCAGTGAAATGAGGATCGCGCACGATACGTAGAAACGATCCGCTGACGCGGTGCGCAAAGGAGTGGCCATCGGAGATGGAATCTTACACAACTTCAATTGAAACCACTAACCTACGCATTCCAACTACCGGCATCAATGGCGATGACGGGACTCGTCTTGCAAGCTCCCAGCGGGGATCGAGACTTATTAATTGGCAGCCAACTCCTGATTAGCCCCGACTGCGTCTTCGACGCGTCACTGGTGCCAGAAACTTGTCTAGTCAGATTTGTTGATTTGAAAGGATTTACTCAACAAGTTTCTGGAGAGTCGCCTTACCGGACATCTGCCGAACCCAGCTCACGGCGATTCCGCTTCTACGTTTAGTGCGTTCAAGTGCCTTAATGTCTTAGGATGTTAGGCCCTTCAGCCATCCAGCGAACCGCGCTCGGTGTTCTTGTTGCATCGCGACAAACTTCACACCCATACCTTCACTTGGTTTGCTCCGTTGGACGACGGCGCGCGCCCGTACCTCTCCAGTCGGCGCATCAAGCAGCAACTGGATAAAAGTTCCGGGCGGCGGAGGCTCATTGGTGCGGATGTACAACCCTCCCAATCCAAGATTGGCCACACGCGACACGTGCCGCATACTAGCGCTCTGCCAGGCCAAAATCGTCCCGTTGGGAGAAGAAAGACGAGGATAGCGACGAAAGTCGTTCGTAGCCATGGAAACACCGGAAAGTAAGGGTACTCTCTTTCAATGCATAATTGAAGGTATTCCGCTCATCTCCGCTAATTTGCACTTGCAACGAGGGGCCAACTCCTGGTAAGTCGGCTTACCGGACATCTCCCGTACTAGGACTTCACTTCTCCGGTAACCGCATCTACTGGGACGCAGGAATAGCAAGAAATCCACTTGACTTGCGTACAAAAGGGCATACAAAGGCGACCAAACTCGCCTCTGCTACCGACGAGTTGGCACCCCACGGTAGCGCATACCTGCTGACGAGCGAATTGCCAGTGCGCCGCAGACTGATCGCTCGGGGCACTACCAATGATCGGCCGTGGCAGGAGATCACAATCTCAATCTTCTGTGCAAGACCACTCGCTGGTCCGAGACAGCAAATGGAAGTCTGGTTCTATAGGAAATAGAAACCACGGCTGAGAAGCCAACACACGCGGCGAAGAATCAGAAAGGATTTGCACCCGCGCTCCTCCGTAGCGCGTCGGGAGAGCTCTTGCCCTCTTGACAAAGACCTACCATGGAAGTCGCATAACCGGACATTGAGGATCGGCCCGTTTTCACTTTTCCGGTAACCGCGTTAATCAGGACTTCCGATAGGCTCAACAAGAAAGAATCTACTTTGCGATTGATACGACTCGTGCTACTGGTAAGGTACTCCCACCCGGCCGAGCGAATCGATTTCGAAGCAGGTGCATCGAATGGGCACCTTCGAATACACCACAACTAAGAGATTCCAGCATGTAGTCGTGCAGTGTTTAATTGCCAGCTTGGCCCTGGCCTTACTTACCGTTGTCTGTAACCGATTGCATTTCAATCTCGCTACGGCCGGCCTCCTCTATGTGATTGTCGTTGCGCTACTGGCCCGCATGGGAAGCGTTGTTACATCAATCTTTGCCTCAATCATCGCGGCTCTGTGCCTGGCATATCTTGCTCCCCCCGCTCATTCTTTTCGGATTAACGATCCGCTCGATGATGTAGCTATCGCGGCTTTCTTGATCACTTCGTTGCTCATCGCTCAGCTGGTGTCTAGACTCCGCAGGATGGCTGAGGAGGCCCTCTCAAGTGTGGACCGCAGGTTGATTGATGCGGAAGAGCGGGAACGTGCCCGGATCGCCAGAGAACTTCATGATCACACCGGCCAGCGACTCGCACTGTTGGCGATTGGGGTCGAAGAGCTCCAGAACGACATCCCGAATCAGGCCGCTGAACTTCGCGCCCGCATCGACGAACTCCGCGAGCAGACCTTGGAAATCTCGGCGGATGTCCAAACTTTGTCCCACGAGTTGCACTCCTCGAAATTGGACTATGTAGGCCTCGTTGCGGCTACTCAAGGGTTCTGCAAAGAGTTCAGTGAGCACCAAAAACTGAAGATCGGCTTCGAGAGCCACGACTTACCCAGCCCCATGCAGCCGGATGTCTCCCTTTGTCTCTTCCGAGTTCTACAAGAAGCTTTACACAATGCAGCAAAGCATAGCGGAGCAAAGCAGTTCGACGTGGAATTGTGGGGAACGCCAGATGAGATCCATCTCATCGTGCGCGATTCTGGACTTGGCTTTGACCCTAAAGCGGCGATAAAGGGCAGGGGGCTTGGTCTTATCAGCATGCAGGAACGAATCAAACTAGTGAAGGGACAGTTTTCAATCGACTCTCAACGCAATCGCGGCACCACGATACATGCCAGGGTGCCCTCTCCGTTTAGGAAGTAGTTCCGCACGGGACCAAACCAAGCGAAGAGAGATTTCTCTCTTCGCAGGCCGACCATTTCACAGGAGTGAAATGGGAAGAAAAAGCGTCGGCCTGCTTCGTTCGAAATGACGGTGTGGTGGATGGATCGATCGGCGTAAGGCCCCGGACGTGTCGGGGATAACGACCACTTGAAATCGAAAGTCGAACCAGGCCGAAGACACGAGCTTACTTCGCCGCGGCGTGATGGTCGTAGCTGATGACTCGCGTAATTTTCCACGCGCCGTCTTTGTATTGCCATAGATGAATGAACTTGCCCTCACCGACGCCCTCGGTTTCCTCATGTCCCGGGTGGTGGAAACGATGGACGCCCATCTCGACCGCGCCATAGCCCTTCATGTAATAGACCTGCAGCGTGCCTGGAACGAGTTCGCGAGTTGTTTTGCCACAGATATTTTTCTTTACGCTGTCGGTCAATGCGGCCTTGCCGAGAGTGAGACCACCCTGATCGTGGTAAAACTCGACATTATCGACAAAGAAGGAGCTGAACTTCTCCAAATCGCAGCGGTTGTAGGCGTCGAACAGGGCGGCATCGAGCGTGGTGATAGCCTTGTCCAGTTCGGCCTGGGAATTAATGTTCTCGAGTGCGGGGACCGTTTGAGCGCCAACCCTGATGCAGCACAAAGCAAATACCGCGGATAGCAGCAGCGTTTTTGCGATGAAGGCTTTCTTCATGAGACTCCCTTTCCGGTGGCGTGCAAGACACAAGGATATACGTCATGCAGGGAGAGGAAGTTCCGAGCGGTTCGACTGACGGCGATTCGCCTGTGACGCTGGGACCTCAGGGCGAGGTAACGTGCGCATTCCGAGCTTCAGGCCGCGCGCTTTCTGGGCTTGGCTTTGAGCTCTTGCGCGAAGTACCACTGATGGCCTTCGGGATCCTCGGCGCCATAGCGGCGGGCGCCATAAGACGTGTTTGCGGGTTGTGCGAGGATCTTTGCGCCCGCCTTTTTGGCGCGCGCAAAATGTCTGTCAACATCGTCGATGTTGATGTAGAGGCTCTGCGTTGAATGGCCGAGCCGCTTGGGATTCTTATACTTGGGGCCGGGATAGCCCATCATAATGAGGTCGTCGCCGAACTTCATGGCGGCATGATTGATCTTGCCATCCGGCTTGGTCATCGGGGCGCCGAACTTGCGGAAACCGAAAGCCTTTGACAACCACTTCAGAGCGGCGCCGACGTCTTCATATAAAAGATAGGGAGTGATAGCCATGGCTTGTTTCTCTTTTCGAGGCGTGGATTGTGCCTATGGTGGTCATAGGGCGCTACGTCTGTGCCAGCCGTCATCCGCCTGGGACTTAGAGGCTAGAAGAGGACGAACATCGGCGCCACTGCAAGCGCGGAAAGAATGAGGCCTGCGGCGGGCCGCAGGCCTCGACGGAATGAGGAAGTTACGGCTTTGCGGCAGGAGCCGGGGCGGTTACCTTGCGACCTGTCAATTCCTCGACGACGGAGAATTCTCCGCCATTCTTGGACATTTCGAGCTTGAAGGTGTATTCCGTGGGGGAGACGCGCTTGA
>Ga0210402_10005348_pt1 | contig 11525 bp, 21 predicted proteins | sample IncBWC7MmetaG_FD_161055 | JGI IMG/M metagenome (GOLD analysis project Ga0210402, IMG submission 161055) | Forest soil microbial communities from Barre Woods Harvard Forest LTER site, Petersham, Massachusetts, United States - Inc-BW-C-7-M | ecosystem: Environmental > Terrestrial > Soil >... | reverse complement strand
GAAGTTGTCGGAATAAAACCTACCCAGAAAACTACGGTTACCGGTATTGAAATGTTCAACAAGAACCTCCAGGAAGGTATGGCTGGCGACAATGCCGGAGTTCTTCTCCGAGGATTGAAGAAAGAAGATATTACCCGAGGACAGGTCCTTGCAAAGCCGGGCACGGTTACCCCGCACGACAATTTCACCGCTGAGATTTATGTATTAAAGAAAGAGGAAGGCGGGCGACACACCCCGTTCTTCAAGGGATACAAGCCTCAGTTCTACATCCGTACTACGGACGTGACCGGAGACGTGACTCTCGCAGAGGGAACTGAAATGGTTATGCCAGGAGACACAGTTAAAATAACAGTTAAATTGGTTACCCCGGTCGCGCTTGAAGAATCCCAAAGATTCGCAATCCGCGAAGGAGGCAAGACGGTTGGCGCGGGAGTGGTTACAAAGATTCTGGGATAATTAATTAAAATTTTAGTTCAATGACAACAACAGAGACAAAAACAAAAAAGGCCGCCACCGCCGCAGGCGAGGTCCCGAAGAAAGCGGGAAAAGCTAGCGCCACCGCCGCAGGCGGGAAAGCGGTGAAAGCCAAGACTCCAAGAGCCAAAGCTTCTCCTAAGACGGAAAAAGTTGAAGGAAAAATAGTGCTTCGCATCCGGGTTCGCGCTTACGAGAGCAAAATCCTAGACGCCTCTGTTAAACAAATTATGGACACGGCTACCCGCTACGATGCGCAAATCGTGGGTCCTGTGCCGTTGCCAACCGAAATAAAAAAATACACCGTCAATCGTTCTCCTTTTATTTACAAAAACACCCGGGAACAATTTGAAATAAGAGTTCATAAACGATTGATTGACATTACAAATCCAAACGCAAAGACCGTGGAGGCTCTGACGAACTTAACGTTGCCGTCCGGAGTGGATATCGACGTTAAAATGATGTAATTTTATGAAATTTATCCTTGGAACAAAAGAAAATATGGCGGAATATTTTTCCGAGGAAGGACTGGTTATTCCCGTAACCATAGTTTCCGCTACGCCCTCCACGGTTACCAGGGTCTTTTCCAAAGATAAGGACGGTTATGACTCTGTGCAGGTCGGCTTTGGCGCTCAAAAAAAAGAAAGAATTACAAAAGGTGCCGCCGGAGCCATGAAAGGCGCTTTCTATAAAACTCTTAAGGAATTCCGCTTAAAGCCGAACGACATCAGTGAAGTTAAGGAAGGAGACATGATTGATGTTTCGGCTTTTGCTCCGGGTGACAAAATAATAGTTTCCAGCATTTCCAAAGGTAAAGGTTTTCAGGGGGTTGTAAAGCGGCACGGTTTTCACGGCGGTCCGCGCACACACGGACAAAAGCATTCCGAACGAGAACCCGGAAGTATCGGCGGCGGACTTCGCACACACGTCCCGAAAGGGATGAGAATGGCGGGCAGAATGGGCTCCGACCGCATTACCCAGAAAAATCTTCAGGTTGTTTTTGTGGACAAAGAAAATAATTTAATTCTTATCAAGGGCGCGGTGGCAGGCCGAAAAGGAACATTGGTTGAGATAGTCAGCAGATAATATGGAAACAAAAATATCAGCAAAAATATCAGCAAAAATATATAGCCAAAAAGGGGCGGAGGCAGGAAGCGTTGAACTTCCCGCAAAGGTTTTCGGGGCTAAATGGCGCGCAGACCTGGTGCATCAGGTTGTGGAGTCTATGCGTTCCAACAAGCGCGCGGGCACTGCAGACACGAAAGGCCGCGGAGAAGTGCGCGGAGGAGGCAGGAAACCCTGGAAACAAAAGGGCACAGGACGCGCCCGGCACGGATCGTCCCGTTCCCCAATCTGGGTTGGCGGAGGCGTTACCCACGGTCCGCTTGCGGAGAAAAATTACAAGCGGAAAGTTTCCAAGAAAATGCGCGCGCAAGCCCTTTTCTCTGTTTTATCCAAAAAGCTTAAGGATAACGAAATTCTTTTTGTCGACTCTCTTGCAACATCTGATATTAAAACTAAAACAGCAGTGGGAATTGTCACGAATTTGGCGAAAGCAGGCAATTTTAAAAATATAAAAACGAAGAATCCTAAAATTTTAATGGCTCTAAATGACCGCAACGAAAAAACCGAAAAGAGTTTCAGGAATATCCCGGTGTTAGACATCGTCTTTCTTAAAAATTTAAATCCGATGGATGTTTTGAATTACAAATATCTTTTAATAGAAAATCCCGAAGCCTCAGTAAAATTTCTAGAGTCCAGAATATAATATGAACACGCAAATTATTAAAAACCCGAGAATCACCGAAAAAGCATCTTTTTCAGCCGAACAAAATGTTTACACTTTTGATATTTCGAAGTCGGCGAACAAAACAGAAATCAAGAAAGCGATTTTCGCGCTTTATAAAGTTAAGCCCACAAGAGTAAACGTGTTGGCCGTCCCAAGAAAGAGCATTATGTCCAAAGGCAAAGAGGGTGTACGCGGAGGAGGCCGAAAAGCATTAGTTTATCTAAAACGGGGAGATAAGATTGAGTTTGTTTAGGTCCTGGATATTGAATTTGTATAAACCAAAAGAAATCAGATGAAAACATATAAACCAACAAGTAAATCGCGAAGACAAATGACAAATGTGAGCTATAGAGGAGTTTTGACGGCGTCCGCTCCGACCAAGTCCCTCACTCACGGCTTCCGTCGTTCAGTAGGGCGCAACAGCCAGGGACGCATTACAATGCGCCACAAAGGGGCAGGACACAAGCGCCTGTATCGTGATGTTGATTTTCTATACGACAAAAAAGAAATTCCGGCAAAAATAAAATCTGTTGAATACGACCCTAACCGTTCCGCATTCATCGGTCTGGCTGTTTACAAAGACGGAGAAAAACGATATGTGGTATTACCGAAGGGTGTTGGCCCGGGCACTGTTTTTGTCGTATCCGCAAAAGCTCCGCTAACGGCCGGCAACAGACTGCCGCTTAAATATATTCCGGTCGGAACTTTTGTTTATAATGTTGAAATAAAGCCTATGGGCGGGGCGAAGATCGGCCGTTCGGCCGGAATATTCGCGCAAGTGGTGGCAAATGCGGATGGCTATACAAACTTAAAGATGCCTTCCACCGAAATCCGCAAAATAAATGAAAATTGCTTTGCCTGCGTCGGCACTGTTTCCAACGAAGAACATCACTTGGAAAATTACGGCAAAGCTGGGCGCAGCCGCTGGAAAGGTATCCGTCCGACAGTCCGCGGTACCGCAATGAATCCGGTAGACCATCCATACGGAGGAGGAGAGGGCAGACAAGGACGCGGAACCAAGAGACCAAAAACAATGTGGGGCAAGGTTACCGGCGGGCGCAAGACCCGTGGACCAAAGAAATACTCAAACGTATTTATCGTTTCCCGCCGCAAGACAGGAAAGAATAAATAAAACAGAAGGACCCCCGCAAAACACAGGGGTCCTTTTAATTTGACTTATTTCCTGAATTTGCTATTATAAAATCACGCTCGTTAGGAGCTATTTTTTATGACCAGGTCAATCAAAAAAGGACTAAATATCGACGAAAGGCTTCTCAAAAAGATTGCGGGCAAAAACCCGCTTCAGACCCCGATGATTAAAACCTGGAAGCGCGCCTGTATGATTTCTCCGGAGATGCTCGGTTTTACTTTTGGCGTTTATAACGGCAAAACGCACGTGGAAGTTTTGGTTACGGAAGATATGGTGGGGCACAGGCTCGGTGAATTTTCTCCAACCAAGAAATTTATGAAACACGGAGGAAAGATGCAGAAAGAGCTTGAGCAAAAGAAAAAGGAAGCCGAGATAGCGCAAGCCAAGTCCGCGACAGCAACGGCTGACGACGCCAAGAAAGCAAAATAATTTTATACAAAAAAGATGAAAGCATTTTTAAAAAATTACAGACAAGCGCCGAGAAAAGTTCGCCTAGTGGCCGGGCTGATAAGAGGGAAGTCGGTGCAGGACGCTATCGCCGAGCTGGACTTTTTAGCGAAGCGCGCCGGTGAACCGATGAAGAAACTTTTAATGTCGGCAGTAGCCAACGCAAAACAGACGGGAGCCGAGGTTGAAAATTTGTTTATAAAAGAACTTCGCGTGGACAAGGGCATTGTGATGAAAAGAATGATGCCGGCGGCAATGGGCACGGGACACAGAATAAACAAGCGCACCAGCCACATAAATATTCTTTTAGCGGAGAAAGTTGCGAGTCAAGTCGCCAAGATTAAAAAAACCAAAGTAACAAAAGTTAAAAAAGTAAAATAATATGTCAAAAATCGTTCACCCATATGCGCATAGACTGATAATTCTCCGAGACTGGAAGTCCCGCTGGTTTGCCGACCCGAAAAAATACGTCACTTATCTGAAAGGGGATGTGCTCATTCGCCAGTATTTGGAAAAGAAATTGCGCGGGATGTATATTTCTACAATCGAAATTGAACGAAGCCGGAAAGCCACCCGTTTTATCATAAAGACTTCCCGCCCGGGGCTGATTATCGGCAGAAACGGCGAAGGGGCGACAAAGCTTAAAGAAGATATTTTGAAAAAGATGGACCACTTGAAACTGCCTCGGCCGGAAGATTTCAAGCTGGAAATTATGGAAGTGACGAACCCTGAAGCCGATGCCGCAATTGTCGCTTTTATGATTGCTGAAGGCCTTGAAAAGAGAATGCCATATCGCCGAGTCATCAAACAAATCATTGAAAAGGTTATGCAGGCGCACGGAGTGGAGGGAGCGAGAATTGTTCTCTCCGGACGTCTCGGAGGAGCTGAAATTGCCCGTACGGAAGAACTTAAGCGCGGTTCTGTCCCGCTTCAGAGTTTCCGCGCGGACATAGATTTTAAGCGTGAACGTGCAACTCTTTCATACGGGGTCGTCGGGGTCAAGGTATGGATTTACCGGGGTAAAATTTTTGCGGATAAAAAAGCGAGTAAAACGGCTTATAGCACCGCTCCAAAAAGCGACCGGGAAGATAATTTAAAGACAGACTAAATATTTTATGTTAATACCGAAAAAAGTAAAATTTAGAAAATGGCAGACCGGACGGAGCAACCCAAAATCCCGCACTGCGGATACGCGCGGGATAAAACTCGCTTTCGGTTCTTACGGTTTAAAATCCGAGTCCCAGGCGCGCGTGAAGTCCACCCAGATCGAATCTGCCCGAAAAGTCATTTCCCGCACTCTGACCAAGACCGGCAAGTACTGGGTCCGCATTTTTCCGGATAGACCTTATACGGCCAAAGCTGCAGAGGTAGGAATGGGAAAGGGAAAAGGAGACCCCCAAGGATATTGCTTTGACGTGTTGCCGGGGCGTATTATTTTTGAAGTCGACGGCGCCGAAGAAAAAGTGGCTCACGAAGCATTGCGTAAAGAGGGAAGCAAATTGCCGGTTAAAACCAGAATCGTCAGCCGGGCGCATAAGCAATAAAATTTATGGCAAAGAAAACGAAAGAAAATTTTAAAGATATGAAAGGAGGGGAGCTGGAGAAAAAGCTAGCCACTTTGCGCGAAGAAGTGCGTATTATTGGTTTTAAGGCTGAAGGTTCAAGGTCCAAAAATGTGAAAGAGCTTGGAAGCTTAAAGAAACAAATCGCAAGAGTTTTAACGGAGATAAATAGCGCTAAAGCATAAATAATCATATGGCAAAAAAAGCAAACAAAGAAATAAAAGAAAAAAAAGGCAATATCTTGAAAGGCGTGGTTGTTTCGGACAAGATGGACAAGACCGTTGTCGTTTCAGTATCCAGATTTATCAAACATCCGCTTTATGGAAAGTTTTACAAGGTAAGCAAGAAATACAAGGCGCACGACGAAGACAACAGTTGCAAGGTTGGTGATAAAGTATCTATCAGAGAAACCAAGCCGATTTCCAAAGATAAGAGATTTATAGTAGTTAAAGAGAGTTAAAATAATTTTATGATTCAAAATGAAACTTTAGTAAAAATAACAGACAACGCCGGAGGCACCGTAGGGAAGGTGTTCAAGATTTTGGGCTCTTCAAAAAAGAGATATGCAACACTTGGCGAGCTTGTGATTATTTCCGTAAAAGTGGCGAGTCCCCGAAAGGCGGTCAAAAAGAAAGACGTGCATCAGGCTGTCGTCGTCCGCACCCGCGGCGCTTACCGCCGAAAAGACGGTTCATATATCCGATTTGACGACAATGCCGTGGTTATTTTAGAAAAAGGAAAGAAAGATCCGAAGGCCGGGCGGGTGTTCGGGCCAATTCCGCGAGAACTTGCGGAAAAAGGATTTCAGAAGATTATTTCTTTGGCGCAGGAAGTCATATAGTTAATTTGTAAAAATATATGAAAATCAAAAAGAATGACAATGTAATATTGATAGCGGGCAAGGATAAAGGCAAGAAAGGCAAAGTTGTCCGGGTTTTGGTTAAGGAAAATAAAGTAATAGTGGAAGGTTTGAATCTGATGAAGAAACACCAGCGCCCCCGCAAGTCCGGAGAGAAAGGTTCAATGATAAATATGGCGATGCCGGTGCATGCGTCCAACGTAAAAAAAGCTGAATAAACAAAATAAACATATGACAAAACATTTAACGGTAAAAGACAAAGAGGCGGAAGCATTTGAAAAAATGAAAGGCGTTTTTGGCTATAAAAACAAGATGGCAAGCCCAAAGATGGTAAAAGTTGTTATCAATATCGGCACCGGCACAATGGTCAAGAAAGATAAAAATAAAAATGATGCCGTCGCGGACCGCATGGCAAAAATTATCGGGCAAAAAACGGCGCTTCGGGGAGCAAAGCAGTCAATCTCATCTTTCAAAATCCGCCAGGGGGACCCCGTGGGAGTGGTGGCAACAATGCGCGGCAAAAGGATGTATGCGTTTTTGGAGAAACTTATCAACGTAGCCTTGCCTCGAACCAAAGACTTCCGCGGAATAAATCGCAAGGCCGTGGACAACATCGGTAACCTTACTTTGGGCATCAAAGAGCACACAATCTTCCCCGAAACTGCCGATGAAGACATACGCGACGTTTTCGGTATGTCGATTACTCTCGTTTCTACCTCAAAGAATAAAAAAGAAGGCACGGCTTTCTTTGAACTTCTCGGGATTCCTTTTAAGAAGGAAGAAGACGGCAAGAAAAAGTAAGGTTTGACTATTGAAGGTTTATTTGCTAGTATCATAGCAAGGGAATAGAGCTTTGATTAATCCGCTTTTCTCCTCCGGCGCCTTATTTTGTAAGGATTCGGAGAAAAAAAGTGAGATATTAACGGAGCAATCCTCCCAATTTATTTATGGCAAAAACATCAGTTAAAGCGAGAGCTTTAAAGAAACCAAAATTTTCCACACGACAAAAAAACCGATGCTTCCGCTGTGGAAGGGGCAACGCTTTTATGCGCGACTTTGGCATTTGCCGCATTTGTTTCCGGGAACTGGCAAACGAGGGAATGCTTCCGGGCGTCCGCAAATCAAGCTGGTAAATTTAAAATAAACCTATGGATTCAATTTCAAATATGATAATAATAATGAAGAACGGCTCCCTTGCAGGCAAGGAGTCTGTTTCCATCCCATATTCCAAAATGAAAAACGCCATTGCCGAGTGCCTGAAAACAGCAGGCTATGTATCCGAAGTTTCCAAGAAAGTAAAAAAAGGACAGCCGGTGCTTGAAGTCGGACTCGTATATGTAGACAAGAAGCCAAAAATCGCCGAGGTGGAGAGAATTTCCAAACAATCCCGCCGGGTGTATTTCGGAATGAAAGACATCCATTCCGTCAGAAACGGTTCCGGACTTTTAGTGCTTTCAACGCCGAAGGGAATTTTATCCGGAAAACAAGCGCGCAAAGAACAAGTCGGAGGCGAAGCATTATTTAGGATTTGGTAATAAAATTATATGAGTAGAATTGGAAAACAAGAAATTTTAATACCGGGCGGGATAAAAATCAGCCAGCAAACCACACCAGGTGGGGTGTTGATTACCGTTGTCGGCCCAAAAGGGACTCTCTCCAAAACTTTCCGCGACGATATAACTATCACGGTAACTGATAAAAACGTAACTTTAAATATAAAGAGAAACGATAAATTTTCGAAATCTCTCTGGGGCACATACGCTTCACATATCAAAAATATGATCAAAGGCGTGGAAACTCCATACCAAAAAAAGTTAATTTTGGAAGGAGTCGGATTCAAATCCGAAGTCAAAGGCAAAGAGCTTCATTTTGCGCTCGGTTTTTCTCATCCGGTTGTTGTTTCGATTCCGGATACGATTACGGCTACCGCGGAGAAAAACAATATCACGATTACGGGGATTGATAAAGAACTTGTCGGGAGTTTCACTGCCGCTGTGCGCGCGCTCAAGAAGCCGGAGCCTTACAAAGGAAAAGGTATGCGTTATGAAGGCGAAATTATCAGACGCAAGCAGGGCAAGAAGACAGTATAGAATATAAGAAAAAAATATGATGAATAAAACCGACAAAAGAATACGCTTAAAGAAAAAGATAAGGACAAAGATCAAAGGCACTGAAGCACGTCCGCGCTTGACGGTATTTCGTTCTAATAAATTTATCTACGCCCAGGTAATTAACGACCTTACGGGCAAGACTTTAGCGCAAGCCAGCGATGTGAAGATGACCGAAAAAGGAGATAAGCGCACCAAGACAGAAAGGGCGAAAGAGGTTGGGCGGATGATAGCTGATGTTGCCGGAAAGGCAAAAATCAAAAAAGTTGTTTTTGACCGAAATGGTTTCAAATATACCGGACGCATTAAATTAGTAGCCGATGAAGCCCGTACTGCCGGACTAGAATTTTAAATTTTTATGGATACACCAAAACCAAACACAAGAGATAATAGTAGCAGAGAAAAAAGAAATACCGGCCGCCGGGGCGGAGGTTCTTTCAACAGAGTGAAGCCCGAATTCGACCAAAAGATTTTAAATATTCGACGCGTGACCCGCGTCGTCGCCGGCGGGCGCAGATTTTCGTTCTCCGTAGCTTTGGTTGCGGGAGATAAAAAGGGAAGTGTGGGTTTGGGTCTCGGGAAAGCCGGAGATACCGCGCTTGCCATAAACAAAGCCCTACGCAATGCCAAGAAAAATATGATACGTATAAATTTAACCAAAACAATGTCTATTCCCCACGAGCTCTCCGCTAAATTCTCGGGCAATTCTGTGGTTCTTTTCCCGAATAAGGGCCGAGGCCTTGTCGCCGGCTCGGTTGTCCGTGATATTGTGAAACTCTCCGGAATGAAGGATATCACCGGCAAAATTTTATCCAAGAGTAAAAACAAACTCAACAACGCAAAGGCGGTGATGGCGGCGCTCTCACAAATTTCTTCAAAATACACAAAGATAATTCCGGAAACAGTAGTTATAGCCAATAAAGAAGTTGTCGCTTCCGAAGCAGAAAAAGCAGAAAAAAAATAATTTTATGCAAATACATAACTTAAAAAGAACGCACAAGAATAAAAAAGACCGGCTCGTGGGTCGGGGAGGCAAACATGCGAAGACCAGTGGCCGCGGAGGCAAGGGACAGACAGCGCGCGCGGGAAATAAGCGCCGTCCGGAACTTCGTGATATCATTAAGAAGCTGCCGAAGAACCGGGGATATCAGTTTAAATCCATCCAGAAAGTTTTTGTGGTAGGAAAAGACACTCTCGTCAATAAAACGGAGAAATTCTCGGAAATCCGCAAGCGCTTAGGCATCAAAGGAAAAAAGATCAAATTAAAGTAATATGCAGAATTTTTGGAATAAAATAAAGTTAGTTTGGACGGACACGACTTTAAGAAAAAGAGTTCTCTTTGTGCTTTTTGCGCTTATAATCTTCAGATTGCTTGCCGCGATTCCTATTCCCGGGGTTGATACCGCCGAACTTACCCGATTTCTGACCAACAACCAGTTTTTCGGCATCTTGAATATATTCTCCGGCGGCGGACTTACCAACCTTTCCGTGATAATGCTCGGTGTCGGTCCGTACATTACCGGCTCGATAATTATGCAGCTTTTGACCATTATGGTGCCTTCCCTGAAGAGGATCTACCATGAAGAAGGGGAAGCGGGCAGAAAGAAATTTGCCCAATACGGCCGATTGCTTACCGTTCCGCTTGCCGCCATCCAAGGCTTCAGTCTTTTGTATATTCTTGAAAAACAGAATATTTTGGTAAACCTGACCGGTTTTGACCGCACCATAAATTTGTTTATTGTAATTGCCGGTTCGGTACTTTTGATGTGGATTGGCGAACTTGTTTCCGAGTTTGGTATTGGCAATGGAGTATCACTTATAATCTTTGCGGGTATCGTTTCCCGGCTTCCGGCCACAGTGAGCCAGCTAGCTTTTACCTTTGATGTCGCCCAGCTTCCGCTGTATCTTGCGTTCCTGGCAGCCGGCATTATTGTTATCGCCGGTATCGTGCTTGTGACCGAAGCGGAACGGCCGATTCCAGTAACTTATGCCAAACGCGTCCGGGGGATGAAAATGTACGGCGGGGGTTCTACATATCTGCCGCTGCGCGTGAATCAAGCCGGAGTTATTCCTATAATCTTCGCGCTCTCCATTTTGCTTTTCCCGCAGATGATTGGAACGTTTCTCGCCAGATATTCAAACGCCGTGGTGTCTAAAATTTCCCATGTGCTTCTTTCATTCACGCAGACCTCCATACTTTACGGAGTCCTTTATTTTATTTTCGTATTTCTCTTTACTTATTTTTACACTGCCGTTACTTTTGACCCTGAAGCTCTTTCCGAGAACCTGCAAAAGAACGGAGCGTTCATCCCGGGGATCCGTCCGGGCGCATCTACATCCCAATATATCTCGAAAGTTCTTACTCGGATTACTCTGCTCGGCGCTGTCTTCCTGGGCTTTATCGCCGTTTTGCCGCTCATAATGCAGTCCGTGACGGGCATAGCGTCCCTTGCCCTTGGTGGCACTTCTATCCTCATCGTTGTCTCCGTTGTCCTCGATTTAATGAAAAAAGTCGACGCGCAGATCTCAATGCGAGAGTACTAAAATAATATTATTTAGCTAACCACTTTTTATATTCCGAAACGATGATATCTACAACCTGTTTGAGGTTGTTTTTGTTTGTGTCTATGACCAAGTCGTAATTGTTTTTGTCCGTATGTTCAATATTGTAGAGTTCTTTATATCTCTTTTTTTCGGATTCCAGGCGGGAGATTATTTTCTCATAAATTTCCTCTGCGGTAGAGGAGTCTTCACTCTGCCGGCGGAGGGTATTTACTTTTAGGTTGCTTAAAATTCTTTCTTTTGCTATCTCTGGAGGCAGGTCCAGGTATACTTTGAAGGATTCCGGTATCCAATGGAACGCCAGGCGCGAGTCGATTACAATTTTTTCCAATTCTCCGGATTTTCTAACCTCATCATCTATTTTAATATCTATAGTGGTGTCGGTCTCAGCTTTGTGGGAGAGTTCATTTAACGAGATTCCCATTTCAAGCGCAATCTTACGCATAAAATCGCCTGAAGAAAAACGAGTGTAGCCTAGCTCTTTGGCCACAAGATCGGCAGTACTGTATTTGCCACTGCCCAAGGTTCCGGTGATAGCAATAATTTCTTTTTTCATAAGCTAGCTTAATTAAAA
>Ga0210402_10005347_pt1 | contig 11526 bp, 16 predicted proteins | sample IncBWC7MmetaG_FD_161055 | JGI IMG/M metagenome (GOLD analysis project Ga0210402, IMG submission 161055) | Forest soil microbial communities from Barre Woods Harvard Forest LTER site, Petersham, Massachusetts, United States - Inc-BW-C-7-M | ecosystem: Environmental > Terrestrial > Soil >... | reverse complement strand
GTCTCGGCTCCGTCAAAGGGGTCATTCTTGGCCGCGAAAAGGGGGTCGCACTTGGGTGCGATTTGACAGTTCGGGCGTCAATTGATCGATAACCGGCTCAATGACTTTATAGTTAGCATTCGCACTGTCCCATGACTTCGATGAACAATAAAGATTTACACCCGCGTCGATGACGGCACTGTGTTTCGTTCTCTGGGCTACGAACGAAAGCTCCTTCAGCGGGAGGCGTTTTAGTCGCTCTTCGCATGTGCTCTGTAAGTCAATAATCTCAATGGCAATCGGTATTGCGTGCTGAGCCAACTCGTCCGAGGACCGGCGCAAGACCTCCGTTAGACGATCTCGATTGTCCCGCTCTAAGAATTCCCACGTGCGCCAGTAGTATTCAAGAAATCCGAAGAAATACATCAATTGACTGTCTTCAACGCGACGACCCAAGGCGTTGAGACTTCGCCTGATGCGAGGTTCGCACAAATCCGGATACAGCTCTGACATAGCGCGAATAGCGACAAGAGTCTGTGGGCGTGCTTTCAGCGTAGGCTCGCCTTCGATATAGCCCAACACAAGTTTGTCGATGACCGCGTTGACGAAGCTTTCGCGCGCTCGGTCAAGTCCTCCCGACCGGAGCTGTGTATTAGCCTTTTCAACATCCATCGGAAAATAGGCCGACTCGACCAACTTAATAATCTGAGCCGTCGCGGCCTTGCCCTGAACCGGCGCTTGTGAAAGCACATACCGTACTGCATGGACGAGATGCGTTCGTGCTAGTTCCGCTGAGGGCGCGTACGGCTGTTCGGTACCTTGATAGGTGGGATGGGCGCAGCGATTTCGGTCATCGTGCAGCCGCCCAAGCTCAACTACTTCCATCCCCTCGAAGAATCCGAACTTGTCGTTTGCAAGGTGTACAATCTCCCGCTCCAGGTCGAGTGAACTTTTGATGGCGCCAAGATCGTTCTTGGCGATAAGCGGCTGCCACCTATTTAGGTCAGCTACGATCCTTTGAGCTTCCGCATCGCCCGAAAGTGCAAGCTCTCTGATCTTTGAAAGAAGATCATAAACAACAGCGATCCAGGCCGACACGATACAAGCGCGATACGCTCCCGCTTTGTAGCAAGAGACAGCCTCAGCGATGTACTTCCTTCCTTCGTCGTTCCGACAACTCAGTACCAGTTCGTCTAAATCACCCAAACTCATCTGCCCCCCACCGCTTAAAGAACACGTTGTCCTACTCTTCCGGCTCCTCAATACCTTTCGCTCGGAGGGGTGCAACTTGGATAGCTTGCCTAAGGTAGGCGATTCGCAAAAAGCAACGCTTCTATCTGACACCCAGTCTTGACCAATGACCAGCATAGCAGAGATGACCGCGCCTAGATTTTTTGTGGAGGTAATGAGCGAATATAGCGCTCAGCCTGCCGTCCCGACCCGATCGTGCAGGACTTGGCGACGCTAGAGGTCGCCGAGCATCAACCCTACATCCATCGACTGACCCGGCTCGGCGCGCTGGCACAAACGGAAGGCCACTCGCTGCAATTCGTTCACGCGATCGCGCCGGTTTTGTGGGACGGCTCGGTGGAGGGCTGGAACGAGGGCGACCATCTCGCCCGTGCCGCCACGGCTGCGGGGTTTGACCTCGCCGCAATGGACAAGGCGATCGAGGCCGATCCCGACCGATTCGAGGCGGTGATCGCGGCCAATGAAGAGGACCATGCCGCCTCGGGGCATTGGGGCGTGCCGACTTTCGTGTTCGAGAAGGAGCCGTTCTTCGGCCAGGACCGCATGACCTCCTGACCTGGCGAATGGAAAGCAAGGGGCTGACCCGCAGGAACCGGCGTTAACTGCCCTCGCCCTCAACCGTACCAGATCAATTCATATACGCACTCTCTGCTCCTCCTGCTTTGATGTCGGAGTTTCTATTACGATCCTGCCTTGTGAGCATTCTTCTGCCCAGGGCCGGAAACGACTCTATCGTCGCAACAAATGCCCGCCTTATCACCTCGTCCGCCTGCGCATGAAGCCGGAAATAGAGAGGCCGAGTTCCGTCTTAGGATTGATTATCGGCAGGCGTGACAAGATCCGATGTCGGACGTAACGTCATCCTATGAGAGGCGACGAGCCAAAAGAAAAATACCTCGATCGATTGTTCGGTCTGCCTGACACCGATCTCAAACACGTGCGCGAGCGCATGCTTGAGACGGGCTTGGACGCCATGTCGATTTCTGGCGCCGAAGCTCGGATCTTGCAGTTTTTAATTCGGGGATTCGGCGTTCGAAAGGTTATCGAATTCGGCACGTTTCTGGGTTATTCGGCACTAGCGATGGCTAAGGCTTTACCGTCAGACGGGCTCGTTGTTACGCTCGAGAACAACCCGAAACACCACGCTTGGGCGGCGGAAACATTCAAAGCCTCGCCTGAGGGCAAGAAGATCCTTTCCTTGTGTGGCGACGCGCATGATCTAATGGCCGAGATTGAAGCCGGTGGCCCTTATGATCTCGCGTTCGTCGATGCAGATAAATCGGCGTATGCGGACTACCTCACTTGGTGCGAAAAAAATGTGCGGCGCGGCGGCTTGATTGTCGGCGATAACACTTTTTTGTGGGGCGCTCTTTGGAATCGACCTGAACTCAACATGCGGGACGACGAAATCCAGGCCATGAGCGAATTCAATCGCCGCTTAAGTGATCCTATTCGCTATAATTCCATCCTAATTCCTACCCTCGAGGGAATGACGATCGGGCAGAAGCTCTAAAGCGAGGCAAAACCCGCCGGGTCGAGCCGACGGGCTTGAGATCGGTGCCATCGGTGTGACCCGGTTGCGTTGGGATTTTAAATGCGATGAGCGACGCCCGCGCGATCTCATATCGCAGACTGGCCCTCGCCCAGGAGGACAGGGCCATTGCGGACCTGCTTCTCAGGCTCGCAGATGAATGCGATCGCGGGATTCTCTGCACTGCCGAATGGCGTTCGGCGCGGCCATCTTGAGGTGCGGTTTGAGTGGGACCCATTCAATGCCCGACGTTGAAACCGAGCCGCCCGGTGGCGCGCTCTTGGTCGTCGCGAGCCTGGATCAGCTCAGCTTTTATCTGTGCCACTTGATCTGCGCGCACTCGAGGGCTTGGCGGCCGGTCGCTCAAGTCCGGGTACTGTGCTGCGGCGCTAGTTGCCGGAAAGGATTGAGGAAGACTGGAACATGCAGAAAGTATCTGCGCAATTAGCGTTACGGACGCCACAAATGCGGCCGTATTAATCCGACCTCGCCTCCCAGCCGCCGAGCGGGTTGGCAACTTGATCCTCTGAGTGGGAAACCGGATCATTGCGGACCTCCGAACAGGATCCGCGCTGGCCATCAAAGCTTTCCGGAAATATTTAAAAGAAAGCTTACCGCTCTAGCGATTATCCGCACTGAAAGGATGGCCCGCCGGGTTAACCGACGGGCCTCTCCCTTGGTTATCGCCTCAGCCGTCTGGCGTGGGTCACAGCCGCTGCCGGTTGCGCTTCCTGTGTAATCGGCGCCGGCGCTTCATGGTGCCTCCCATTCCCTGATCACAAAGCCGGAGTCGATCAGTCGCTGGATGACGATCTCGGCCGCTTCCTGCGGATTCGGGATCTCCACCGGAAAGTTGTCGCTTTCGAACCGGACGACGAGCTCATGCTGTGGGGTGAGCTCGGACGGGTGCACGCACCGAGCTGTCATCGTGCCACCTCATCATCATAAGCGCTGGGCCCCTTCGCGCCCCCTTAGTCTCACTTACCGGCGGCGGCCCCGGGGTTCGTAGCGCGTCGGGGCCCGCTTTCGTTGGGCGAGCGTTCGCCAAGTGCAATCTCAGCTGCAAATGCCTTGTTGGATTCACATAAATCGCATCCGCCGCCGCACCATCATGGGCATGCTGCTAGTCGCGCTGACCGCGATCCTCTGGAGCGTGCTCGGCAGGCTCTGATCTATTGTCTAAATCCTGCGGCGTTCTCTGCTCATCTCCTACGTGATGATCGAGCCGCTTTAGGCCTTCTTCGAAGGACTCCTTAGGGGAACGTTCGCGTCTTATAATCCAAGGGAAGACCGCGCTGGCGGAGACAAGGGTCAGCCCGAAGATAATCAGTCCGATGCCTAAAATGGTCATTTTGACCAGCCTAAAGCGGTATCTTAGGCCGGTTTTTGTGTGTTCGCAAAAGCAAACAGGCGCGGTAAAGGGCCTAACTGCTCCAACCTCAACGCGTCGCTATTGACCGGTGAACATCCGGCTGCTCGAGTGGTGCACGAAATTGTCGACCGTCTTGGCAAACCGCAGATCCATGCAGGCGACGCGCGTCGCGCTCAAAAGGTCGTCGTCGGCCTTGTTGACCAGTCCGTTAACACGGCGATAGCCCAAACCATTCGTAGAGATGCTCGGCGACCAATAGCTTTTTGTTCACCAGCTGCTCTTCCATCAGCATGATCCCGGCCTCGAAATTGTAGCCGCCGTCTGGAAAGGTCGCGTGCGTCGGCCGCATGGCGAGGCCAAGTTTCTTGTAGATCGCGGTAGCGGTTTCACTGGTGAGGATACCGGCGCCGCGGCCGCCATCGTGAGGCCAAGCCACCGGCGCATCCCACATCGGATTTTCCTTGATCCGTGCGACATGATTTGGCGGCCGTGCCATACATCCGGATCGCTTTCATGACGTAAACCACGTCGTTATTGAGGTCCACGCGCCAGCATTCGGTTGGAGATTGCCTCACGCCCACGATGGCGAGTAGAGCGCGTTGGCCGTTGGAGAAAAGTTGGAGAAGCGCAGAGCTCTAATCTCGTTTGGCTCGCCAAGTGCTTGAAATCATTGGCGCTCCCAAGGGGAATGCAACCACGACGGTGGTTCGATTTTCGTTCGTGATTTCAAGAGCATAGTTTTCTAGCGATCTGCGCTGTATGACGCTTTGTATGACGTTCTGGCCTTGGCCCCCATGGCCTCCAATCGTTTGTACCGTCTGCGCTCCCGGTATTTGACCCCCGGTGTCCAAATTGTGCTGGGTGATAATCCAGGCCTCGATCGGCCCGTCCTTCTCGATTGTCGGCAGCACCATCTCGCGCACCTTGGCCAGCACAACGCGCACAAGGCGACAATTCATCACGCAGTAAAATTAGCGCGCGTCACTTTCCGGGAAGCTGTGAGGCAGCATCAGCCTCACCCGCGTCCCGGTCGCGCCGGAGGCCACCTCGCATGTTGCCCCACAGCGCGCGGCGCGGTTCTGCATGTTGCGCAGGCCGCGCCCCACCGTCCGGTCGTTCCCGCCGTCGGCGGCGGGCGTAAATCCCTTCCCGTCGTCTTCGACGGTGATGCAGCCATAAGGCCCGCACGCATCGGTTAGCGTCGCGATGCTTACCGTGATATTTTTTGCCGTCGCATGCTTGACCGCATTGGTCACCGCTTCATCGAGCAGCCGCACGATCTGGATCACATGGCCCGGGCGAAGCTCCGGATGCACCAGCAGGCCCGGCGGCGTGATCTTCCAAGTCAGCGCGATGTCATGCGGGCGCAGCTGCGCCGCGACGCGGTCGCGCCAGGAGCCCAGCGCCAGCATCAGGTCGCCGCCGATATCGTCCATGGAATCGATCACGAGGCGCAGGTCTTTCAGCGCCGCGCGTGCGGCGTCGCCAATGGAGCCGGCGCCCTCGCCGCGTTCAGAGAGTGCCACGATGCTGACGAGCTGGCCGCCGAGCCCGTCATGCAGATCGCGCATCAGGCGCGTGCGCTCGCGCGCCAGCGCCGCGGCGCGCGCCTGCTCCTGCTCGCGCGCGAAGCTCGTCCGCAATTTCTCCTCGGCTTCGCGCAGTTGAATAGCCAAATGCGCGGCAAACCCGTCGACGCGATTGAGCGCACGGGCAAAGCGCCAGGTCAGCCCGGCGCCGATGGCGACCAGCAGGACCGAATAGGACAAGCGGCTGAAGAAGATGCGCCGGTCGGGCAGAATCTGCGCTAACGAGAGCACGTCATGCGCCAGGCACGTCATCACGATGGTGACGGCGCAGCCGAGCAACAGGCTCGGCACGTCCTGCTTGCGCAGCTCCGACCAGGCCACCACGAGAGCGAGCAACAGCAGATTGATGCAGATAGCGGGGATGCCCATGAGCAGGAACGACGCGCGTAATGCGCCCGGCGAGCCGAATAGCCCAATCAGTGTCAGCACGATACCGGGGACGAAGATCAGCGCGGCATAACGCGGCCATTTGCGGGCGAAGAAGAGGATGCCGAACGCCAGCACAAAGCCGCTTTCCAGCGGCGCCGAGGCAAGCAGCGTCGCGTTGAGCGCGGGATGCGCGGGTTCATCGATTGTAGTCTGCAAGAAGACCTGGATGGCGCCAAGCGCCATCGCAGCTGCCAGCGCCCCGTAAGCCGGCTCATGCCGCCGGACTGCCCACAGCACGATCAGGATCACGGCCAAAATCCCCTGCCAGGCGGCAAACACCGTCGGCAGCGTGACGAACAGCAGCGTGCGCTTTTCGTAATACGGCCTCAACACTTCGTCAGGGCCGACAAAGAGGCGGTCGAGGAAGCCGGACACCGGACCCCAGACATAGAGGCGGATCACGAGATCATTTGCGCCCTCGCGCAACAGCGAAGCCGGGATCACCGCGATCTCCGGGGTTGCGCGGTCGGAGCGGTTGGCGGAAGGGTCGCGGCGGCTGTCGAGGATCTCGATGCCGTTGACCACGATCTCGATGCCATTGGTGAAGCGCGGCACATAGACCGACCAGGCATCGTCTTCACCGGTTTTGCTCCAGTCGAAGCGGGTCGAGAAGTCAGCGGGATCGTTCATGCCCGAACGCGACGGGACGAAAGCGGGCAGCGTCACACTGCGCGCGGCGCCGCGATCGGCAAGCGTGAAGCGGCCTACGAGATAGCGCGACGGCGGCTCGGGCAAAGGATGGCGCAGCGCGAGGATACAGAGTGCGGCGATGACCGCCTGCAGCAGCACATATTGAGCAAGGCGGGATGCGAATTTGCGCGATCGCGAGACCAGTGCGGCGCTCGCGGGTTTCGCGTCTTCCGTCACAGCTTGATCAGGCCCTGCTGCAGGGCCTCGAACACCGCCTCACCCCGGGTGTGCACCTCGAGCTTGCGATAGATGCTCTTGATGTGGCCGGGCACGGTCTGCTTGGACATGCCGAGATAGCTGGCGATCTCGGCATAGCTGAACCCCTTGGCGATCCCCCAGAGGATGTCGATCTCTCGTGGCGTCAGCTTCGTGGTGTTGAGCTAGCGGACCCGGCGGCGGCTCGGCACTCACTTGCGTCCGGCGCACGATGAAGCGGGCGATGGAGGCGGAGATCGGCGAATGCCCGGCGACAAGCTCGCGCACGGTCGCAGCAATATCGGTCGGGAACGCGTCTTTCAGGATATAACCTGTCGCGCCGACTGTGATGGCTGAGATCACGCTCTCCTCGTCGCCGAGGATCGAGATCACCATGATCTCGGTATCGGGCAGGCGGGTCCGCGTCTCGCGGATCAGTTCGACGCCGTGGCCGTCGGGCAATTGCAGGTCGGTAAGCAGCACCCGTGGCTTGCGCACTTGCAGGCTTGCGCGCGCCTCGGCAAGCGTCATGGCAGCGGCGACATCGAAGCCGGATTTCTCCAATGCGTCCTTCAGCCGCCAGTTGGTCGGCGGATCGTCCTCGACCAGAAGGATCGAGATGTCCTTTGCGGGGGTTTCTTCTGCCGACGATATCATCGCGTTTCCTGCTCCCGCTGCTTTCCACCCCAAGCTTACCTCCGATGCTATACTTTGCTACCCCCATATTGATGGGAGGAAGACTGGGAGACCGGTTGGAAGGTCGACTGTCGCTCCGGAACTTAAGATTGCATTGAGCCAAGGCTATCGCACTATGCCTGCGCCAATATTGACACCGGATCGATTGACCATGGCTCGACCCTTTTTCAGTTACGATGATGCCAGGATTACCCCTTCATGCCGTCACCAAATTTCCCCCATGGCTCCACGGCAGTGACCCGCGCATGACTCGGGGTCAGTGTGGATCGCTACTCCTTGCGCCTGCCTATGTGGGTGTACCCGACATGGCGGACGCGGGGCCAATTCGACCAAAGGCGACATCGCGTCACTGCCGCGATGTCGGTCTTCGGGCTGTGTCGCAAGATCGATCTAGGGGTGTGGCAGTCGCTGATACGTGTTCTGTAGCTCGTCCTGAATGATATGCGCCCTGCCACTCGCCTGCGCGATCAGATCGGCGGTCAGTGTGCGACTGCGGTATTGCCACCCCTTGGGCGGCTTGAGACGACTTCCGAGCGCAGCGAGATCGGTGTAGGCAAGACTTGGATCGACGATTTGCGAGTACGATTGCATCACGTAAACTTGCCCCTTCGGACTGATCAGCTCGTACACCGGCTTGCCAGCGAGAAAAATCCAGTCCGTCGTCCGTCCGATGGTCCGCTCGACATAGAAAGCTCGCTTCTCAACAAGGTCGAGTAACCCCAATTTCATCGTCGCGACGGGCCGCATGCCGAGACCCTGGATATCGGAAGCGTTCCTAGTAACGTCGCCCGACGCGAGACGGTCCATGATGAAATGTCTGGGACCGTTGCGGATCACCCGAACGGCTCCGAACTCCGAAGCAACCTTGGCGGTGTCGAGCGCATCCCAAGCTGCCTGTGGGCAGTCGTTAAGGCCCAAAGTATTGTAAACGTCAGCAACGAGACCCGCGCCTTGGCGCTTTACAACGAACAGTTCGCAATAACGTCGATCCCGAACATCGTCGAGCGTCTTCATAGGTGGTGTGGACGATTGTGCGCACTCCGCAATCGTGGAGGAGCGATTGATCGACTTGGTCATGACATCACCTTTCGGTTGAGAGGTTGGCGTTGAAAGTGACCAGAACTTCGTCGAAGGAAGGCGCTCTGACCATGCCATGTTCATGGGAGGTGGCTTCCCATCCAGGACTGATTGGGCCGACCTGACCTTAGAATTATCATTTAAAAACAAATAGATATGACGGCGAGCGAGCTTCGCCCAAGGTCGTAAAAACCTGTCGGAAGCACCTCGGCCGGCCATACCCCCATCTTCATGGGATGTTGGCGCGCCGCGCTTGGGAGCATGTATCGCCGCGTCGGTTGCGACGGCCAAGAGGTCGATCGCGAGAGCCGAGAAACTGATCAAAGGAGAGATACAATGTCCAAGTCGAAATCCCTGAGCGCTGCGCTGGCTGCGGTTTTCATGTCGGTTGCGGCGGCTTCCCTCGCCACGACGCCGGCGAATGCGGCGCAGAAGGCGAGTGTTGGATTGGCGAAGGGCAGCCAATCACATCAAAAGAAGAACAAATCTACTGGGGTATCAAAAACCCCAGTAGCACCGAGCGTGGCCCGTGTTGTCATCAGTCCCAAGGTGGCCTCAAGTTTCGACGCCGTTCCCGGTTGGGCCGAGGCGCCCCGGCCGTCGATCCGCTACCATGTCCCCAGTTCCAACCATCGTTGGGACCCTTGGGGTCACTGGGGCGCCTACTACGGACCTCCGGGCGTGCTATGAGCTTGCGTTATCTCTTACTGTGGCAGGGTCGACCCGGCGGGCGGCACTGGAGCCAGCCGCCATCGATGACACAGCGGCTCGCCGATGCGATGACGAGCCCCGGGCGCCAGAGATGGCCCCGGGGTTTTTTCTCGAGTCGGCGAGCCCTTTCTGGCGCGTTGTAGCGCCCCTCAACGCCTAGGGCCGTGCGCCACGGCCTGACGTTGACCAAGAACGCCGACGGCGTGTATCACGCCGCATGAGACCCGAGAACGATGGGGGAGAGCATACAGATGGCGACTCAATGGTTTTCGAATCCAGGGCAGAAGCTTCAAACAACTATCGGGGTCTTTCCGCAATTATCGGGGCTCTTGGCCTTCTATTAAATGTGTACATGAACTGGGCTTCCTTAAAAGCGTTCGACTGGTCGCCTCTCCTCTTCTGTACTCGACGGAAGGGCGTTCCACGATTGCGAGTTTGAAGACGTAATTTTTTGGTGGAACGGCACAAAGCCGACGCAGGTTATTGGCTGTGAAAAGCGGCCACGGGAGGAGCTTCGTTTTAGTTCGGATAATCCCTTGGTCTTAGGGACCTTGCAAATTGTCGAAGCTCTTAAAGATGGAAAAGCGGATATTGCCCTATTCGATGGAAGCGCGCGCTGAGATGGCTGACACCAAGTAGTCGCGCTATCGGGCCCGCAGGGGTACGGCTTATGCCGAGGCCCTCACGACTTGTGTCGAGAGCTGACCCCAATGTCAGGCCGACCGTTGCATTACTATCTGCTCTTTTTGGCAAGGCGCTCGTTGAACGAACGGAGATCTATCACAATTCGTTGGTGGGTCCCGTTGCCGATCTCCTCTTTGTCGTCGCTTGCCCACACTTTGAAGTCAACTCGTTTCCCCTCGACGTTGACTACCTCGGCCGTCGCGCACACCTCGTGACCTACAGGCGTGGCGGCGAAGTGTTTTACATCCACTGCAGTACCGACCGCGCTTTCGTCTGCGTCCAAAAACGGTCTGATAGCATTGAGCGCGGCATTTTCCATGATCAGAATCATCACGGGCGTCGCAAGCACTTGCGGCAACATAGCGTCCTTGAATCGGTTGGCCAGATGTTCGGGTTGCACCCGCAATGTCGATGTTCCTCTGGCTCCTAACGAAATCTGCCGCATTCATTCGTCCTCGATCTCTATATAGACGCGTCGCCCCAACCGCAGCACAAAAGCGAGCATCTGACTAGGTCAGACTGGGTCAAAATGCGATATGCCTGCAGTGAGTATCCAGCGTCCGATATAACCTCACAAGCGTACCTAAGCCCGACAAGGAAATCCAGGCAAGCGCCCAGCGCGTCACCGCCCCAGCCTGCACGTGCCGAGGAATGTTCTCCGCCGCCATGAACGCGTACGCGAAGGAGGAATGGCAGCACATCGCGCCGGAGCTGCACCGGCTGAACTTGTTGACCGTTCTCGATGTCGGTCCGCTCGCCGCTTACTGCTGCGCCGCAGCTCAGCTCCGACAGCAACAGGGGGCTATCGAGCGGATGGCGAAACAAGATCGGCGCGGCCATGCGCTGACGATCGAGGCAAACGCGGGCAATCTAGTCACGATTCCACTGCTGCGTATCGCGTCGGCAATGGCCCGACAATGCAGCGCATCGGCTCGGCATTCGGGCTTACGCCAAACGGACGACTCCGTCTTTCCGGGGTCAGGCCGTCGCCTCCGCCGTCGAAATTCGATGGGTTGCTCGGTTAGCGCCGCAACACACCGAGCCATCCGGACTTCAACGGCCGGTATACGGGCCACGAGTTGCAGAAAGCGCTCGCACCGGCTGCTTTTGGCGCAAAGCGGACATCAACTGGTAGGCCGTAGTTCTGTCGAAAATGACTTTCAACGGACATGCGTCGAGCATGGAAGGTAGGCTTCCCTTGACCTTCGATTTTGGTGACGAGACCATTCCTCCAAGTGCCCTTCATCCTCTGCCACTACGCGCTAACCCTACTGCGGCGACGTGTTGAGCTTTTGGCGTGGGACGGCAGCGGCATGGTGCTG
>Ga0210402_10005346_pt1 | contig 11526 bp, 20 predicted proteins | sample IncBWC7MmetaG_FD_161055 | JGI IMG/M metagenome (GOLD analysis project Ga0210402, IMG submission 161055) | Forest soil microbial communities from Barre Woods Harvard Forest LTER site, Petersham, Massachusetts, United States - Inc-BW-C-7-M | ecosystem: Environmental > Terrestrial > Soil >... | reverse complement strand
ACCTTAGTAGACTGATCCCGTCTGCTCTCGGTCTCGGGGGAGGAGGGGCGGGTGTCTTCTATATGTAGGTAGTAGTTCTTTACTACTATACAGGTAAGAGACATCCCGCACTCAGCGCCCACGTGTTAGTTCTGGTAGGTGGCGATCTCGCTCTTGCCTTTCAGGTTTGCGAGGGTGATCGTGCCGTCCATGCCGACAAGGATTTCGCTCTCGTGCAGGATGCGCAAGGTTGTGTTGCCGCCGCCAGCGCGGGCCAGATCGACCACGTAGCCAGCGAAGTTGCTGAACATGACTTTGCTGCCCACTGAGAGGTGGCACTTGTGACCAGCCGAGACGATGGTGCCGGTCGTTGGCCGACGCTGCGCAATGTCGGGGGTGATGATGAGGCCACCCTTGCCGCCGCACTCGGGGCAGGTGCGTTTGCCGTTGCCGCCGCAGGGTACGCACTTGGCGTCCGCTACGACACGGCTGGCTCCGTTGCCGCCGCAAGACTGGCAGGTAAGGCGACCGGAGCCGCCGCAGGTTTCGCACTCGAAGCCGCTTTTGAATTCATCCTCTTCAATGAGGAGGCGGTCGCCCAGTGCCCAGAAGTTGAGCGAGCCAAGCGTGTACTTGGAGGGGCGGTGTAGCTTGTAGAACCAGTTTTTGTGAATGGCGACATCAACCATAGCGGCGATGATGGCGCAAACGATAAGCGATACGGTCATTGAGGGTGTTCCTTTCGTGAAAGCGTTAGTCTTTTGGTGGGGTGCGGTCACCCCAGAACCACAGCACGACGCACATGATTGCTATGTAAGCGAGAATCCATGCGACGGTTGGGTCCATGAGGGTTATCCTTTGGGCACAGCTCCATGAGGTTCCGCTCGAATGGCGTCGTTGGCTTCTTCGTCCGCCACGTCGGTGTCGAGTGGATCGTACCCTGCCTTAAATATAGCACTGATTCGGTTGAAGTTAAAGCGTTTTCTTGCAGTTGCGAGCGAGCGAGGGTGAAGGCGAGGCCGCATACCTTCATTCTACGCTCGCGTGTCAACTTGACAAGGCTGATACAATGCGCGGTTTATAGTGTTTGGAGGAATCGGTAGCGACATACCAAGCGTTGTAGCCAGCTAGGCACCCACCAACGAAACGTGTATACGCCAGTTTTGTTCATAAGTCCTCCCTGTGAGCATGATAGTGCTTACATAAAAAATTGTTGAGGTGTCTAAACCCCTGATGTGTTTGGGGTGGGGACCACCAATTCTTGACCCTCGTTGCTCGGCAGCATAAGGCGCGCATTTTCAACAACTTGCGCCCTATCGCCGCTGTCATCGCCTGTCACAACCATGCCATCAGTCTGAATTAGGTCCCCTTGTACCACGCAAGCTTGCGCGTCCACTGTGGGCAAGGGCACGCGGTCGCCCATGATTTCGCGGACGATAGCACGAGCACTCTCGATCTCGCTGGTAGTCATGTTTATGCCAACGCTGGTGATGTTGATTTGCTGTGAGGCGCGACCGTCACGTTTGTCAGTCAAATAACACAGCGCTCGCAAGCACACGCCGTCATCCTCGCTATTAAGAAGCCTGCGCCAAAGGCCACGCTCACCCAATTGACTCAATATCTCCGCAGCCGTCGCAGGATGTATCCCTCTAGCGGCTATCCACTTATCGGTCACATCCGTTAGATTGCGACTACCAGGCGGCCTACCTCGCTTGCGATGCTGTAGAGTACTTTGCGCTGAAGAGTTATTTGTATCGCTCTCGAACACTTGGATTTATTCCTCGTTTAATCAATTTAATTCGCGCCTGAGACCATTATCCCATGCGCTCGCCTAACTTAGCCCAAATTGACGCTAAGCTGTTGATTCTACGTTGCGCCTTATACCAGGTAGCGCAACTATTTTTGCGATTATTCTGCATTCACTATTGACACGTCATGCTCACTGTTGATACTCTATACGTGAAGTTGATTAGATGTCGAGGGGAGAGGGAAACAACCCTCCTTGAGGCCGCGAATACCCGGTAAGGCCAGAATCCTGCGTTAGGTTAGCTAGCAGGCTCTAGTGGTAAGTCTCTGGTACGGTTAGACGTTTGCGGAAGCTGCCCAAAGCCATCAAGCTGCAATCGCAGCTACCACACTGGCATACCTTGCCATGTGCTCGTTATAACTTCTGTCTGAGGCGACGCTATGTGCAAGCATGTGCGACCAAACAAATGACTTTGAGCGCTGAATCCCGCTAACGCATTGGACTAGGCCATGAGGAAAACGAGCACAATGGGAGGGTATGAGGGTGTGAAGAAAAGGACATCAGCTATCAAACGTCGCGCTAACGGAGGGTTACCACTATGCCGTTAGCTTATGCAATTCTGTTAGTGCTCGCTATCATCGCGATGGCTTGCACGGTAACGGAGGATTAATTCATGCTCAGTCCTACCGAAACCGCAAGAATAGACGAATTAGAGAAGCTAAGCCAGTTTGTGCTTAAGCACTGTAATTTGCCTAGTCAACACCCAATTAAAAACTACATTGTTAGCCGTCTCTTGCAGATTACACAGCAACCTGAAGCAAGCGAGGGTGACAATGCTTAAACCGTTAGCAATAGAAGACTTACCACCTATCACTGAGCAATCGCCCATTCGCATAGGGCAGCATTGCCAAGAAGACTATTACATGCTGCTAGGCTTACCAGACGAGCACATAGCGTACACTGCGTTAATGTGCCTGAACCTTGGGATGGACTATGACACCTGAGATGTAGCGCAAGGTACGGTAACCTTGCGTTAGCGCGACGATCTAAAACAGAGGAAACTATCATGTCTATCGCAGAAAAATTGAGCAATGCTGTTGCAAATGTGACCGCACCGAAACCGCGCAAGGTCAAAGCCGTTCAAGCTGAGACTAGCGAGATTGCAGTGCGCACCGCCAGTGCGCAAGTTGATGCAATGGCCCCTAAGCCAAACGCTGAAGGTGTTATCGTGTCCAAGGTTGTTCCAATCAATCTTGACCGCGCACTTAGCTGCATCGAAGGCGCTTGCAAACCCGATGGCAGCAAGGGCGATTGGGAAGTGTTCAGTGTCCAAGCACGCTCCAAGTTGGAAAAAGCAATCGCTTTCGCCAGCACGGGAATGCAGAAGATTACTGACACCAAAGCGGCAATCGGTGAAAAACTCGCCGCATTGCGCTCCGATTGCACAACTGGCCAGTGGAAAGCGGTTACCTCGTATATCCTGCCCATGATTGGCATTTCGGAATCCAGCAGCAAACGCTGGATTGCAATGTCTCTCCGTTCGCAGGTGTTACTGCCCAACAAAGCTGTCCGCGATGTCGTCCTGATGCTGGGAGACGGCAACGGCATCATTGTTGAAAAGGAAATCGAGGAAACCCACGAAGATGGCAAGGTGAGCACGCGCAAAGAGTTCGTGCTTTCTGAGTACTTCGAGCAGGCAATGGAAGCGCTGCCGCTTCCTGCCGATGCGAAACCCTCGCAAATTGAGGAATTCGCCCGTACGTGGGTTAAGGTGGCCAACAAAAAGCGCGCTGGCGAGCGCAATGGCGACAAAGCACACGGTGTACAGCGTAAGGCTCTCCTCAAACGCGCTGAAATCGTTTGCAAAGACCACGATGCAGGTTCGTTCGCTTGGTGCATCGCAGAGGTAGTTAAGCAATTCGCAGCCAAGCACGGTAAAGACATGGCTGCGTCACTCATGGCCACGTTGGACAAGACAGTAGCATCGGGCAACTATGCTCCCGCTGCTAGCTACACCCAAACGACCGCGACCGCAAAGACGGAAGCAGCTTAAAACCCCACAACCTAACAAATGCCCTAGCCAATCGCGGCTAGGGCTTTTTTGCGTTTACGACTAAGCATGCGGCAGGTTCGAAAGTGAGCCTTACGTGCCTCTTCTATTCGTCGCTCAAGTTCTGGCCATATCTCAGGATGCCGCAACACCGTAATCTCTATCTCGCAGCTAGTTTTGTAAACGCGGCACGCTGGACACCTGTACATGCGATACCGGCTGTTAGAGCCTGTGGGCACGCTGTAGCGGCAATCCATCTTCACATTGCAATTGTCACAAGTCACTTGTAATCTCCTTCGTAATCCCAGTTTAGGGTGTGTCCTATATTACTGGGTTAGTTCTTATAACTATATTCCTATGCTGACACACCTCGCGCATGGTGTCAACGTAATCGCCCGTAATCGCTGTTTTTGCGAGAAAACCTGCAAAAAGACTTGACTAGCCACATCCCCTGTGTTATCATATACTTAGCTGCTTTACGACTCTCGCAACTGTTTGATGAGTTCTCCCACGTAATCAGCAGCTTACCTGTAATCAACAACTTAGAGCGGTTCTGGGCTAACTTAGCTGGAATCGCTCGTAACCTATTGATCTCGGCTTCGCCTCGTTAACTCAGGCGTCGCTGGCAAGTTCGCTGGATGACTGCACGTTCTTTGAATAGAGCAGGAAGCTTGGGCATGTGTTAATCCTCTGCTCTCGCGGCTCCAGCGATTCATGTGGTCAGCTTCGTTCAATAACGCCCCTCCATTGCGTAGGACGAGCGTTTAGGCATGGCGCTTATCGCAGACAGGCTGCGAGCTGACCACACCCACTCGGCAAGTTGAGCACTAGCCCCAACCAATATGGAGAAGGCCCTATGCACCGCTTAGTACTCGCAATCACGCTAGTCCTCACCCTCGTGACCGCAGCTCATGGTCAGCTTAGCCACGCTGACCGTGTTTACTTCTGGTCAGCCGTCGCCGCTAACCAAGCCGCCACCGCCTACGATGGCGTTACAACCTTCAGACTCCCCCGCTACTATCCCGAGAGCGACTGGCCACGAGGCTCAGCTCAACTCTATGGCCGTTATCCAACGGTCTATCGCTACGCTCTCGTCAGCGAGGGCTTAAACCTCGCAGAATTCGCTAGCGGCTGGTTCCTCATGCACTCGCACCACCGCTGGCTTCGCACAACTGGGCGCGTTCTCATAGCGGACCAAACTATCGAGCACCTTCAAGGTGGCACTCGCAACCTCTTTCAACCCCTTCCCCACCACGTCCATAGCGCAGATGAGCCATGCACATTCATGGACGTGTGCGGCGCTCCCCCTGGACCGCCCAGCCTCTAACATTGTTCTAGTAATCGCTAACCTACACGCTGGCCCACGCTGGCGTGTTTTTTATGGGGCCTTCGCGTGGATTCTGTTGGGCTACATAGCACACTGACTTCGAATAGGTGCGCTTGATACCTAACCTATCGCAAACTCCTCACGTGGGAGGAAGGCCCCGTTACCCATGCCTGCCTAACTTAGCCTTTGGAGGGCTTATGGAAATCGACTTCGAGAAATTCATCCCACGCTTTAACTCAATCGTAGATCGCGGCCTTTCGCACGGTGTAGGCGCTCGTGACGGTCAAATGTGTATTGAAGCTGCTGTCTGCGCCGCTCTCGATCTCCCCCACGGAGATGACCCCAAGTGTGTTGCCGCTGCTGTGCGCACCTTCAAAATCGCTCTTAATGACAAAACATGGCCCTCGCCTCAAGCCCGCGCTAATGGCCTTCGCAAACTTGGTATCGCTCAAGTTGGCTCCCTTGGTGTCGTTAACGATGTTGAGTTCGTGAAGCGTCTCGCTGAGAAAACCACTCGCGTACTCATTCCACGCCTATTTCGTGAGTTGGCTAAGAATCGTCAAGACTGGTTAGATGCAGCAGATCGCTGTGAAAAGGAAGGCACACGCGAGTCTGCGTTGGGTGCACAAAAGGTAGCACAAAAGTACTCCGCCTACGCCGCCTCCGCCGCCGCCGCCGCCGCCTACGCCGACGCCGCCTCCGCCGCCGCCTCCGCCGCCGCCGCCTCCGCCGCCGCCGCCTCCTATTTAACACTATCTGCTGACTTGGCGCTTGAAGTGTTGATTGAGTTGAACAGCCCCGGCGCAAAGTACGTTACCAAGTAACCACGCTAACTTAAACTATGGAGGGCCATCATGGCTTGCAAAACCTGCGGCGCACCGGAAACGTTCATGGGCACGAACCTGTGCGCTGCCTGTCTAGACAAATCAAGCGCCCTCGCGCCATCCCCAGCGCCCACTGCCAAGCGCATGAACACCTACACCCTCGTGTTGACTGACAATGGCGATGGGCGCACTTGCACCATGCGTAGCACCTTCACCCTCACGAAAGCGCCTCGCACTCGCGCAGAGTGGACGCTCGTGGACAAGCTAGGCGTAATGGTCAACGAGGCATTTGCACGCCTATTCGCGGGTTCAGACTTCGAGCGCACCCCGCCCGACAACGCCGAAGAACTTAACTACGATGAGGTGAAAGTAGGTAAATATGGCCCCAACTAATTCGCTTGCGGCTCATAAACGTGAGTATTGTACTAGGTGCCGTTGTGGCGCAGCCGGTCACTGGTTTCGCGGCTGGACAGTTGCTTGCGATAACTACACGCCAGAACCGACTATGAACGCTAGCGGTTATTTCTACTACACTTGTTTGCATTGCGGCTTAAAGGAGGGTTGCCATGAACCAAAACTCTAACTTAGCTGACGCGCTCTCTCAAGTCGCGCCATTTGTGGTCGTTAACATGCCCTGCCAGAACTGCAAGGCAACGTTTCAGCTAACCGTGACGCTGCCATTGCCTGAGAAGCCGCCGCCGTGTACCTGTTGCGGCGAACCCAAGGCTGGCCTCGCGTGGGACTGTCCCCACTGCCAGCGTCACCAGTGGACCTCGCACGACGCTATCGCGGCGCTCGTAACCGCTGCCACCCACTAACTCGCGCAAGGAGGGCGCACTCAATGAAGATAACTGTCACCCGCGAAGATATTCGAGCGGGCATCCAAAGGGATTGCGAGCGTTGTCCTGTCGCTCTCGCAATCAAAAGGGCTATCAACGAAAACGTGATCGTCTTGCCTGCCGGTTTTTATAAAACGGACCATACAGGATTCAGGTATTTCCCTGAGAATACCTATCGCTGGATAAGACGCTACGATAAGCTGTGGAGACCACTGCGTTGGCTCTTGTGCCGCCCCTTCACCTTCGAACTCGATCGCCTTGACCCGCCGCCATTCCACTAGCTCGCTCGTAATCGCTATGATCGACCACGATATCTCCTCGCCCTCTACTACGAGGCATGAACCCGGACGGCAACGCAAGCTGCGCAAGGCCAATCGCAAAGCGGCCATGCTCTCTCGCCTTCACCGCTGCGTCTGTGGTGCACGCTTCTCGCTCTCAACCGCCATGAACGAGCGCACCTATTGCTCGCTCACATGTGAATCACGCACGCTTACACCACTCGACACCGCCCAACGTAAGCGGCGCTAAAGTTTTCTCCAACAAGCGCACCAGATCAGTGCACAACCACTAACTTGGCCACAGCGCCAACTAACCATCGAACAACGAGGTAATCACACTCATATGAGCAAGACACTCAACGTCTCCATCCAGCAGCAGCTCGTCGCAGTAGCAACCATCAACGGCGAGAAGGTTGAAACCAAGGTCATGAACGGCGAGAACATCGGCGCTTACGCCATGCGCATGGCCCAGCAGCACGGTATCAAAGCCTTTACCGTGACCGTAGATGGCGACCGCCTCACGCCGACCACCGGCGCAGAGAAGACCTTCACGCCCTCGCCTACTGCTCCCGAGCGTGCCGCCGAGTCCGTCAGCGTAACCTCGCGTGACGTTCGTGGCACCCACGAGGGCGCAGTCGAAACCGCTGAGCCAGCGCCCGCTGTGCCTCAAGCTGACGGTGCCCATGACGAAGCGCTCGCTATCGCCAACGCGCCAGACGAGCCAACCGAGCACGCAACCAGCTAGTTCGCCCACTAGCACTCTATCGCGTGTTCTAAGGGGCGCACGCCTCCCCCTGCGCCCTCCCCAATCGCAACTTAACGCCAAGGAGTCAACTTGAGCCAGCCCAACGAAGCGATCAACGTGTTGCTTCCATCGGGCGTCGTTCTATCGGGAACCATCGCCAGCCGCCTCCAAAACGGTTCGGTGATGGTCGCCCTCTCCGACGCCAGCGACTATAACCTTCCAACCGAGGTTGAAGCCGAAGCGGTCGTCGTCTATCGCCTACGTCAACCAGTGGAGATCGAACATGGCCATACGCAACAACAGAGCAACCGCTGAAGTAGCGCGTCCCAAAGCGAAGCCCATCAAGGTTTCAATCAAACGCAACGCTCGCACAGGCACCATCACCGTCGATCATGGCAAGCACGAGGCCCCATCGTTTCATAATGTCCTAGCTGGCATTCCTGTCGCTCAGCAAAAGAATGTTGAGCACTTCTGGACTAGCTATGGCTATCGCGACTTCTCTCAGCTCATTACTGCCTCGTGGCCGTCGCTCTCGCTCGAAGCGTGGGCTAGCGCCATCGCTGTCGCCATCGCCCGCTCAATGGACGCCGAGCACTACGCAGAAGCGAACGTGATGCCCAACGTGACCGATAACATCTACATCGCAATCGGTGACGTTTTGCTCAAGGCGAACGCTATCGGCCTCGTGGGCACCAACCGGGCGCTTCAAGTCGTTAAGCAGCGAGCCATCGCCGTCGCTGAGCAAGAAGCCGAGCGCATCGTCACGACCGCGAAGGGTAAGGGCGAGCAACTTCTACTAGAGGCCCGCACCAACGCTGAGAACATCAACGTGTCCGCTCAGCGTGTCCGTCGTGACTATCAGCTCATGCAAAGCAATATGGCGCTCATCCCCCCGCGCTGGGCCGTTGAGTCAAATCGCCACCTCTGGTATCAGACCGATTATGCCCGTTGGTGCATCAAGGCGAACCTATCGCTTACTCTCAAGACCTTTACCGATGGCGAAGGCCGCTCGGATGGTCGCGATGTTCGCATCTGGCCTGCCAAGCGAGCGCTTCCAGTTGATATCCCAATCTGGATTCCAATTCACCACGATGGCCGCTATGATGTAACGCTCATCCGCACCGAGCGCTATAGCTTTCCTCACATCGGCACTGGCGGCGCTTGTATGCGCCCAGCCACCGCCCCAGCTCAACTCGCTAGCTTAGCCGATCTTAGTGTGCTACTCCTAGCGATTCAAACGTGCCTAGCGGACACCAACCTGAATAGCCTCCTCGTCAAACCCTACGCATGGTCTGAGGAGGTCTGGAAGTTCGTGCCCACCGCCCTTGAGCCACACTTCAAGGCTTGGGGCACCGACCGCCACGCAGGCATTCCAGCTACAGTTCGTGCACCAAACCAAACTGATTCAATCAAAGATGAGGAGATATGGAGAATAACAACGCCCGAAACACTAGCCCCGCCCACACCGGAGCCAGCGACTCCGCAACCGATCACAGAAGCGACACCCCCACCGCAACCGGAACCGACAGCGGAACCGCGAACTCCAATGACACAGGAGGAAGCAGACGAAATAGGCGTAGCAATGCCCACGCCCGAGCCAGCGCTGGCCGAGCCATTCTAGCCCGGCAGGAAGCGCTCGCCCTCACACTCCCCCGAGGCGTTGCCATCATCGGCTGCGGAGGCGTTGGCTCGTGGCTTGCTCTCTTTCTCGCCCTCGCAGGCGTGGATAACCTGTGGCTGTTCGACAGCGACACCGTGAGCGAGCACAACCTCAACCGGCTGCCGCTCAGCACCGGCATGGTAGGCCGTCAGAAAAGCGTTGCTCTCGCTCGCACCATCTGTGAGCTACGCCCAACCTGCGGTGTTACAGCGCTGGGCAACTGGTCAGCCTCAACCGCAGACAGCTACGCCCTCCACAACTCGGTGGATTGGATCGCTGTCGGCACCGACACATGGCGCTCTCGTCGCGAGGTATACGCTTGGGCCGCCTCTGTCGATGGCGTTCGCTACGTTGAGCTGGCTGCTGAGGGCGAATACGGCAGCGTCACTGGCGTGCCCGCTGACTTCGTAACTCCCGACGAAGCCAACCCCGGCTACGCTAGCGTTCCCGTTCATGTTGGCCCTTGCGTGCTAGCTGCAAGCGTAGCGGCCTATCATATCCTGCACGATCACCCCGCCCCTGATGCGGTCATCCGCATGGGCTGGAAACGAGAAGGAGGTCTCGATGCCCGCATTCTGGCTTAGCCTCGCCATCGCTAGCATCCTGCTCGCTATGGCTGGTATACTCGTTCAGTTTGTGTGGTTCCCAGCGGCTATGGCTTGGAATGATTTCATGTTCCAAGTCGCAATGGCTATGATTATGAACGAGAACACGCCCCCCTATATCATAGCCGACCACACTGCTGATTACACGCTGAGAGGCGCTATCTACAAACCGTGGCACTGGCGGCGGTGCTATCTCAAGTACGGCGGCTATCTCAAATGAACGCTGACAAACTCAAACACATAGACAGCGGTGTCACTCGCGAGGGCAGCATCTACTGGGTCAAAGTTGGCAATGGCTGGCTGTTCCTGACTTGGGAAGACTTGCTCGCCCTCGACACCGAAATTGACAAGCTACGGAGGACACATGTTAAATCGCCTTGAAGACCGACTCTTTTGGTGGCTCTGGTCCCGCTGGCGCAAGCGAGCCTCCACCGACGATCTCGAATCGCACATCTCGTGGACGCAATTCGAGGTTAAGTTGCGCCGCTACAACACCCGCACCGGGCTAGGCGATGAGCTACACGCCCGCTTGGTCGCCATACCCCCAATCTCGCGCAAGAAGTAAACCCACGGCGCGAGGAGTGTGTGGGTAGCACAATGGTCCTGATCAGCCATAAGCGCCAGTTCGAATCTGGCATCGCGCCCTCAATCAACCTGACCGTATAGGAGGTCTAATGCGTTATTTCTGGCTTCGCAACGCCCAACGTCATCCCGTTGCCTGCGTCGCAACCCTTAAGGCGCTCGATAGCAAGAGCGTTGAATCCATTGTGTGCGGCGTGGCGTCGTGGAATCCACTCGACCGCTTCGACCGCGACCGCGCCCGCTCTATCGCAGGCTCTCGTCTCGGCCTTAACCCCTTCGCAGTCGTTCACATCAATAACGACAACACTGTCGTCATCGGTGCAGTGAAGGGCCGTCTTGAGGCAAGTGTGCCCCCGCGTCAAGTAAAGCACACCATCTGTTTCCTCATTGCTCACTATGGCGCGTCGCAAGCTACCCGCGATGCTGCAAAACTCTGGCTCGCTGAGTACGACCGCCGCACCGCTGACGCTCTCGCTATCGCCAAGGAAGCGCTCACCGGAGAGAAGGCGGTGTCTAATGGGTAGCGGCAACGCTCACGCTAATCGCCAACGCCGCCGCCCCTCCAAGGACCACGCGAAGGATGGCATGACCTGTTGGAAGTGCGAGATGCGCCCCAAGGAAGGTCGCAAGCGCGGTTTCTATCGCAACAGCACCAGCAAGGGCCGTCACAACCCCGGCAAATAAGGAGCGTCTGTGCCTCGCCAAAACCGTAGAAATAAAAAGAACGGCTCCCGCGTTAAAACGAAACCGGGTGGCCACTATCGCGTTTACTGTCCTGTGTGTCCTGTCAAAGATGTAGCTCAACCTAAGAATAACATCCACGTCGTAATCGGCGGGGATGCTAAGAAAGCTACATGCCGCAACGGCCACACATTCTTGGTAAACGCAGG
>Ga0210402_10005345_pt1 | contig 11527 bp, 15 predicted proteins | sample IncBWC7MmetaG_FD_161055 | JGI IMG/M metagenome (GOLD analysis project Ga0210402, IMG submission 161055) | Forest soil microbial communities from Barre Woods Harvard Forest LTER site, Petersham, Massachusetts, United States - Inc-BW-C-7-M | ecosystem: Environmental > Terrestrial > Soil >... | reverse complement strand
TCACTAACCTTCACCTCATTAGACCTCCCAACCGATTTCCTATCGACACCATTTGGTACCGCCCTTCGTCCAACCATTGACGCCATGTATCGTCGTCCCACCCCGGGATCCACTCCCCCACCTACGGCCGCCGTCACCGCATCACCCAATCCCCCACTCGCAGCATCGCTCCTCCAAGCCGTTGCTTCCCAAGCTCAATCCCTACCATCATCCGGCTCTTCATTCCCGGGTCCCCAATCCCTCAGTGCAACCGAATCACTAACAGCTCCCATCCACCCATCCACTAACCCTGCGTCCTTCCACTCCCTCCTCTGTACACACCGCGCTGTGGTTGCCTTTTTCACATCTTCGACGTGTCCGCCGTGTAAGATGATCGAGCCCGTTTTCGAGAGACTGGCTGAGGAGACGGGTGTTAGGCTGGGTGGTGGGGCGAGTGGGGCTGGCGCGGCGTTTACAAGGATCGACTTGGATGTTGGGTTGGGAGGGAGTGTTGCTGGAGAGTGGGGTGTTAAAGTTACGCCTACTTTCATATTTTTCTTGGATGGGAAGAAGGTATGTCGTCTTTTTGTTGTTTCTATATGAGCATTCCTTTTACTGGTTTTCGTAGATTCATGAGCTGAAAGGTGCGGATGCAAACGAACTGAGAACCCAGGTTGATCTTCTCATTTTCCAAGCCTATCCATGTACGGTTGTCTACCCATTTTCAATAATCTACGTCCTCACATCTCCCTTGTGTGCATAGCTCACCCACACACGTCGCTGTCTCTCCCCGCCATCGAATCTCTTTCTCTCGACCCAATCCTCTTCACCCAAGTCCCCTCCCTTGACACCGTTCTCAAAAAACTAACATCCTTTATTGACACCGCGCCTTGGTCCGCGTCCTCTGCAGAATCGAAAAACGAGATTAAACAAATGCTTACTGCAGCAATTGTCCCATACCTCAAAGCCAGATTTACCACACCTGCAGCAGGCGGCACCACCAATGGCAAGGCCGCCCTGCCTTCAGCATACCCGGCCATGCTAAAGACGTGGACTGAAGCGACTGCTACCCTCACTAGTATTCTTCCCGTAGAATCCCTCTTTCCTTTGGTGGATATGTGGCGTTTAGCGTTCCTCGATCCCGCTGTCGGCACATGGTCCGTAGCTAACGCAAATTCCGGTCAGCTCGATCCAATCACAGTCCTGCTATCAAAGGCGACGGCCGCACTTCAGAATCCCAAGACTTCCAATCCAAGGAACTTCATCCTGACGGTGCTCCGCCTGCTTTCGAACGCTTTTTCTATCCCACCCCTTGCTCGGTGGTCGCTTGCTGGATCTTCGAGGAGAAATGTAACTGTACTACTAGTACCGACACTATTACATGAGGATGCGGCTGTGCGGACTGCCGCTGCGAGTTTGGTATTTAATATGGCAGCTTTCTTGCAGAAGGGGAGGGTTGAAAGGGTTAGGAACAGGGCGGGCGTCAGTACTGATGGGGAGGATGAGGATTGGGATGTGGAGATGGTTAGCGCTGTTGTTGAGGCGATTGATAGGGAGAAAGGGAGTGAGGAAGTTGGTGAGCATCTGTTTGGGGTTAATAAATATCTGTAATGATGTGGGTTTTTTTTTTGCAGTCCATCGTCTGACAGCATCCCTGGCGTTCCTGCTTCGGCTCTCCCCGTTCTATGAGACTCAGCTGGCGTCATTGTTAGATGTGCTTCAAGGTCGGGCGGTGTTGAAAAGTAAATTGGGCAAGGGAGGCTGTGGAGCGGCGGGTGTAGGCAAGAAGGAGGTGAGGAGGTTGGTAGAGGAAGTTGCGGGGAAGTTGTGCCCTTGAGTCATGGTTGGATATCGTGGATAGTGGTTTTTGTCTCGAGGTGACGGACTGGGCGGAATATTTTGCGTCGCACCACAAGTGCACAATGTGAGCATGGACTGCACAAATGACTCTTGCAATCGATTATTTTCGAATTCAACTTTTACTATAGCTTTCACATCATTTACACTTTCCCTCTATCCTGCGTGTCAAAGGTTTCCAGTGGCTGCCACTTTGGTCACCTCAAGAACCCACCTTCGCGTTTCAATCTCATCTGGGCGTGAGCTCTCACCAGCAGTGAGTCCCTCCCTGTGGTGCCCGGAGGGTTCCGCGATCGAAAGTGATAAATATTTCAATCCTTCGAATCCGCCGCATTTCGCGATCGCTTGCATATATATCTTCGGGTTTTCATTCAATTTAGAGTTCTTCGTACCTTGTTTCCCATTTCCCCCCCATTATTGTCTAGAATCCTTTACCTTTCTCCCAGTTTGAGATGGAGGCTAGCTTAAAAGAAATGTGCTTGTGATATTGGCAGTCCGCTGACCGCCGGATGAAACCGGACTGGTCCTGTTCTGAATGGTCAGATCAATCTGGAAGAATTTGTAACTGTAGCGTTACTCAATCCTCACGGCGACTAACGACAACGACAGCCAGCCCACCCACCATCAGCACCCCGCGCTCTGGCGGGGCAGAGATATGCAGTCGCGCAAGCCCAAATGGACTGCAAACAGCATGATCGGTGCGCTCAGACGACCTTTGCCTTCAGGTTACATCTCACACTGGCTCTGTTTTAAAGCTGGCGCGGGTGGTGGTCTCGCCGCTAGTATTGCGACGTGTCCTCTAGATGTTATAAAAACACGGCTACAGGCTCAGCGCGTCATACAAGGACAGCAAGGTTATGAAGGGGTCATCGGTAAGTCACCTAACACCAATCACGGTCATTCTCGTTCAACGTCCAAAATGATCGTTTGTTAGACACTATCAGGTCTATTCTGAAGTACGATGGTCTCCGCGGCTTTTATCGAGGTCTCGGTCCCACAATCCTTGGATATCTTCCGACCTGGGCTATCTACTTCGCTGTTTATGACGGTATCAAGACTATGTTTGGTGAACCTCCATTGGGAATCATCGATACCCGGGAACGATTATATCCAGCCGCCCAAGTCAAGGGATACCAACCAGTCGCGCGAGAGCATCCCTGGTCATTGCATATTCTATCAGCCATGGCTGCTGGTGCGGCAAGCACAACTTGTACAAATCCTCTTTGGGTAATCAAAACACGTTTTATGGTACAGTGCTATGTATTCTTGAATGCGTCAAAATGGTCCTCACACTGTGATTGTGTGAATACCCCGTTCAGACCCAATCTCGTCAAGAAGTCAAATATCGCCATACTCTCGACGCCGCCTTGACTATCTACCGCACAGAAGGTCCACGCGCATTCTACCGTGGCCTTCTACCAAGTCTCCTCGGGATTGCGCACGTCGCCGTCCAATTCCCGCTCTATGAACAGCTTAAGCTTTTGGCTCGTAAGCATTTTCTTCTTATAATTCGTTTTGTGCCCACGTCAACGCTGCAATAACTCTCAGAGAGCGATTCCGAAGTTCCGCTTAGTAGCCAAACTATCCTCCTTTGTTCTGCAATTGCAAAGATGACCGCGTCGGTGGCAACATACCCTCACGAAGTAGTGCGGACGCGGCTTCAGACACAACGGCGACCATTGGCTGATGAGGCTTCTTCGGACGGAATGATCAAAACCCATCCAAGTAGAGGGGTCGTAGATACCACAAAGAAGATTATTCGGAGGGAGGGATGGACGGGCTTATATAAAGGGTTGTCAATTAATCTCCTCCGTACTGTACCAAATAGTGCTGTGACAATGTTAACGTGAGTGACTCCGCACGTTTCAGAGTACAACCTTGACTTACTGACAACCGGTCCACTGCCATCCACCCAGGTACGAGTTGTTGATGAGACATCTCTCCTCGCGGACTCCTTGATATAGCGCTGCAGGTCCGCGTGAGTTATCCACGCATAGACTAGACCCATTCAGGTGTACAGTACTTACCGGTTTCTCTCGCATCTTCATTTCCTTGCAAGCATCCTGTGGTATACATACTTATAATACATCTAGTGCCTTCACATATCACACTGCCCACAACACTTGAGCTCAGTAACGATACTCGAGCTCGCTGATCTTTATTCTCCGTGAATATGGGTTGGATAACAAACATAACCGGTACCTCTAGTACGAAACGGGTTCGCAGAACCTTCGGCCCACCTATAGATGAGATGGTCAACGACTGTAAGTATTAAAATGTTACTGGTACTGGTGCTTATCGGATGCCTTTTAAATTTCAGATGATTTATTCCTTTGGTTTCTGGGATAAGGAACAAGACTAAGCCATTGTAGTTCCTAACGCGAGGACCACTAGCAACCCTAGAGTTGACCTCCAGGCGTAGAGCTCTCCCGATGCCAAATGGCACGGACGTCTTCGATTTCCGTTCAATCTTTTAGGATTTGCGTGTAGTTGCATTTTCCGCGCGCTGAAGTCGAGCCCGAACGAATCAATGAACCCGGTATTTATTCATATTCTACATCACTCCCAACATTATTATTAAAAAAAACCATATAACTCCGAGAATGAGCGTCCTTCCCAGAGACCATAAGTATTTTCCATCCCAAAATCAACTAAGAGAGCGCGCTAACAGGAGTGGGAGGAGCAGTGTCCTGTGTCCAGCCAGCAAGCGGCGCATGCATAATTAAAAAAATGGAGAACCCGAACCCAAGAATCAAGAAAAGAGCGTGAGACGTGTGTGCTAAGACACGCGAGTTAGACGGGAAAGATAGGGCGACTGGGGTTGAATGGTGATGGGCGGATAGATACAGAGGACAGAGAGCGAAGAAATAGTCGAACAAAAAAAGGGTCGACATTGTTGCAATAAAAGAATAATCGAAAACGCGAATGTCTGTGATCATATGTAAATGTAAAAAATTGTGTGAAGAAACGAGTGGACGCTGCGCGGGGGCCGCTAAGATGTATATGGGGGATAAAGTGCACTTTGAGGACGAGGGTTGGTGTGCAAATGGACAGTATTGGAGGGAGGCGTGTAAGCAGAAGGGGAGAAGACAAGATGAAGGAGGGAGTGAAGGAAGAGAATGGGGTAGTTGCAGTTGATGAGACAGAGAGGGATGGTTGGTTGGGTGGGGCTACAGACAGATGAGAAGCCAGGTCAAGAAATGAGATGCAAGAAATGGGGACGAGAGAAAACGCATGCCCTACGACGGCGGTGGTATAATCGGTCGGTCGTCCGGCCTCAATGTGGATGATCCTCCCCACTACTACTTAATGTCTCAACCTTAACCCCCCTCGACGAACTAACACTCCTAATATCCCTTCCTTCCTCCGCCAACTCCCGATTCAACAATTCCTCCTTCCTCTGCTCCCCGTTATCCGGCTGGTCTGGACTCTCCCCCTCCTCCACGGGCCTCCCCGCGAAATCAGGTTTCCTCAACGCCTTCCTAAATGCATCCGCCATAATCGCGGCGTCCGCCCCGGAGAATGGCCCTGATTCCGATATCGTCGACGCCCCATCAGGCGAAACCACACTCCTATCACCATGGCCTAAAGAGCTTGGCTGTCCTCCGGCCCCGACTGCACCGACAAGAAGCGGGGACGCGGGTGAATGGCCGGTATGCGCAATCATGGGCGACGCGGAACCCACCGAGGTGCGATGCGATTTGGTGTCGTTGTTCCGCTCGCGTATGCGGCGAGTGATGAGGAAGGCGAGCATGCATGAAGCGGCGATGGCGAGGAAGCCGAGGACGACTATGACGGCGATGGCCCAGTGGGGGAAGGAGGAACTGCTGGCGTTGGATTGAACACCTGTGGGGGAGGAGCCGGCGCCTGTCCGTGTTGCGGCGGCGGCTGAGGCGGAGGCAGCTGAGGCGGAGGCGGAGGCAGCTGAGGCGGCGGATGAGGTAGAGGCCATCGATTGAACTACGGAATCGGCATATGTTGTCTCTGGATTATATACAGGTGAGTGGATAAATACTTCGTGATGAAAGCTGGAAGCGACTCACGGACGGCATGAAAGACCGTTTGTGGGAGTTGCGAGCCGTCCAGTGGCTCGTCACTCCGAGAGAGAAGCCAGTAAAATGGATATGTGATGTTGGAGCCATTCCATTTACTGCCATTATCGCCCCACCACGAGTCGTTCACTTGAGCGGTGATCATGCCTGCTTGGTCGGTGGGGTTTATTTGATTAGGGTAGTGAAGTAATTGTGTGAGGGAATCGCCGTGAAAAAGATATATGTCGACGCGGTTTGTTTGGGTGATTTCGGGGCGGCGGGAGTTCCCTGGAAAGGAGGAGTGATGAGGCTTAGGTAGGCATTGGAAGCGAATTATGATACGTACAAACAAATGTTGCCCATTGGTGTTGAGGGATGATGGTATCAGCAGTAGGAAAGCAGGAAATGACAGCGTTCCCAGAATTGATCTCGCAGTCTGTCTCTGCCTTTGCTGAAGGCCGAATGGAAGTATGTGAGGGATTGCCCTAAACACAGAGAATGGACGCAGTAGCGACATACCAACTTGGGCCGAGTCTGTCATAGTCTGTCTCGCGATTTTTGAAGTACCACCGCGGGTCTCAAGAGAGTAATCACGAATTCTTCTCCGTTTTGCTGATCTCTTGTGGAGAGACGAGGTTGATGGTGAAGGTGGTGGAACAACTACAGGGGTTTGGGCTGGCCAAGGAGAGTTTTGAGAGGGGTGTGCCGACATGGATCGGAGGTGAAAAAGGTGAGAGAAAAAAAGGTCGTCTAGAACAGTAGCTGGTGATAGCGACAGCTGGACGTGTGTAGGAAATTATGGGGTGAGGTAATGAGTCTAAATCGCATTATCCAGGGTTTGTCGAGGGGACGCGCAATTACCCTGTGCTGGACAGGTAATACCACGACGACGACAGCGACGTGGACGGCGAATGGAACGACGAAAAGCCGAAAAGCGTGGCGACGACAAGCAAAAGAATTCGAAGGCTATCTTGAATTTCTCACTCTCACAGACTGCCGTACAACAAAAGGACCCTGGCCACTCCTACCCTTACGTAATTACGTAATCAACACCCCATGTGCGCCGTGTACCTGGCACGGAGACTTTCAAGTTGTTCCCGTCGATATCGTCCTTCTACAAGCTACTCGTGTTGCACTCGTGCGGTGTCTGGGGAGCTTCAAACGCCCATCACCATCACCTTTGACGTCGCCATCTCTGTCTTCTCGGGTACTTCAACCAAGGAGCTCCGCAATGCCTCCACTATCGTTCTTTGCGTCATGTTTCAGACTCAAGTTATTGTGCCTGAGGGCTTCTTTCGCATGGTATCTTGATCCAAGGCGAAACCGCGAGTCTCGTAGCCTCATGATTTCTATCGGAGCACAATAAGTATTTACATAATCTCCATTCCAGAGAATGCCGCGCGCGGAGCATAAAGGAGGCAAAAAATATCCAGCTTCGCTGTATCCTTTGGTCGTGGCAACCGGTAACTAACCAGACCGAACGTAGCCTCTCTTCTTCTTCTGAGAGTCAAAAATATGTACGGCTCACGCCTGACTGCCTGACTTGTGCGGGGATGCAGATTTGTCGGACTTCAACGCGAATCGTGAACCGTCACGGTGAATCTCGAAGGAAGCCAACCTCTGTCCAGCATGGATTTGTGCCTTTTAGTACATATTTAACACATGGAGTAGCACGGTCACGGTGGTATTTGGGTGGCGTGATTATACCCACGACCGTGAACAACAGCCTATGATTGCGCCCGGTGCCACCGCTGGTCGATTTCTTTTGTAGATCAGGCACAGTCTGCCATAAAAGACGGCATATGTCAAAAGTTGATCATATATGGAAGGCCGTACCTGATCTCACAGACGAACTCGGAATCGAGTGGATCGATACAGAAATTTGGGTTCGGATAATTATAAAGCGGGCCTTGTATGTATTAAGGTGAAGGAACCCTTTTTCCTACTGTTCAGACGTTGCAATTGGTTCACTCTTGTTCCTTTCTTCAATATACCTCCCTCACCAACTTTCTAGCCTAAGTCCAACCTCAGGTATATATTATAGTCTTTGGAACGGGCCCGGGGGTATAGACACGGGTGTCGTTATCAATATGAAATTTATCAGCGTGCTTGTTCGTTGCACGTGCCTAGCGGACCAAAAAGAAGTATTGAAACTTGAAGTCCGAGGTAAAAACAACAGGAAGGCTCATTCAGGACCTCTCAGGAAACTGGTCCCTGAAGGCCTGAACCTCAAAGCGCAGACCATAAACGTTGCATGAACGTTAACGTTTGTGCTCGCAAACTTGAAACCGCTGACTTGGCGGCAGTATTTTACGTCATCCACGACACATCATGATTGGATGACCAATAAGGCAAATAAATAACCATATATATAATAACGTTAAGTGAGCTTGCAGTCAAATATGCGATCAGTTATTTAGACACAAGGAAATAGGCTAGTCCTTACACTATGCAAGTGATGGTTCTGAAGGTGAGTGAAGTGAGGTGGGGATTATTTTCGTTGGCGCATATTTGGATTTCATGCGTAATGATGGCCCGTACCTACGCACCAGGCAATTAGTCCCGGCAATCGGCAGGAGGGAGAGGTATAACCTTACTTTATAAGAACAAAAGGGATTGGCATCAATGTCAGAGCTATAAAGCCCAAGAGTGACGAGGCCCATTGCGGGCCCATGGCCTTGTACATTTGAGTGGCGAACATCTGCGAGCCATTGATCCAATCAGAGGTCGGAGGTAAGGAACCACGCTGATACCAACATACCGGAAAAACGGCTGCGGAAAGACTACGAATAACGATAGTTGCGGCAAGGGCAGATGCAGCAACGGAAAGGTACGCGTCAATAATATAGTTAAATAGACTCATCTGCACAGAAAGTTAGATAAAATTCAAGCTGTAGATATTTTACGTTTTCCTTACAAAGATCAAAGAAATGGAGAGGCCCATGAGCAATCCTGCCATCATAGGTACCCAGAAGGAAATGCTCGGGTATGAAGTCCATCTAATATACGAATTAGTGTCGCCAGTAAAAAATATCGTCCCATCCACAAATCGAGCGGGAACTTACGCAAACCAGAAGAAGGAAATGGTAAACAATGGGGAAGCATACAATGCCATTTCCAAGCGGAACTCTGGAGGGACTGCACGGGGAGCACACCTCGCGGCCTCTTTCTCATATCTAGGATTAAAGATGAAGATATACTTGGATGGTGTACATCAGAGAAGGCATGCGATGGTAAAAGACATGAACATACCCCAATCACCGCTATCGCACCACCTACAGGAATAGGTACGAACATAAGCCCCGAAACGCCAGGATTAAAGTGGTGCCCCTTGGTAAATACTATCGGGTATGCTTCGAAAAGGAGGTAGACACATCCATAGACGAACTGATGTGCCAATATCAATAGTGATAACGAAGACCATGTGAATTGGTGCGTACACTCATATAGACCGTGATAGCGATTAACATTGGTTCGTGGAATAAAATTTTGAATGGCAGGGCCAGTACATGCTTCACTTGTTGGAGGATGGTGAATGTTTCCTTCTCCAGCGGTGCGAAGAATCGTGCGTCACCAGTCTCCTTCCGTTTCCGTTGGGCCTTCTGGACTAATAAGATGGGCCTAGGTTTGGTGTTCAAGCACTGTCAAATAAGGAGGAATGGAGTTCTGCTCACCGATAGGTTTCAGGTATGGCAAATATGACGAGTAGCCAACAAATTCCAGTCTGAGAAACTTGAACGTAAGAGCAAGTCGCGGTTACACAGAAATAATGTTCACAGATATGGTCAAAATCCAAAACAACCATCGCCATGATAAACCACCAACAATGATGTATCCAGAAACAATAGGCGCGATGGCTGGGCCTGCAAATGGAGCAACCGTGAGGATCGATAATGCTTTCCCTCGCATTTGTGCATCCCATATATCCGAAACAAGAGCACTGTGGAAAGTGAATCAACATTTTGGGTAAAATACAGTCACCAAAATCCATACCCAGAATTTGCTAATGGCGCTGCAGCAAATGTTCCACCGAGAAAGCGGAAAATGAGTATTGATGCAGCATTTGTGGATAGTGCCACAGCGAGTTGGAAACACTGAGACATCCGAACGTTGGTGACCGACCATCGTAGATCAGATACATGCGACTTACAGTGTAGGCAAAGAAGGCCGATATAAATATTGGTCGTCGGCCAAACTGTGTTAATTTCAATGTCAGCCAAGCGGAAATCGATACAATTTGGTGTTTCACTGACTTGCTCACTTAATGGGCCCCAAAGCAATGGCCTATGACATCTCTGAGTGAGTAGGAAAATTAAGGTGCGGGATGGATACGACTTACCCGATGCAGTAACCTCCAACGAAGAGAGATATTGTCAGAACACCGACCTCTTGGGATAGGTCAAACTCCTCCATTAACTGAGGAACAATGCCAGACGCTGGATAAGTGTAAACATCGTGATATCTTCAAGAAAAAAATTACTCACGAGCAGAACTCGCGAATGTCCTGGTGACGATTTGAAACCAAATTTCAACATTAATTTGAAGAATGTAGAGTGCGGCAAACTAACGCATCCAGGATCAGCAGACAGCTTGCCAGTGTTAAATACCATCTTTTCAGATGTGTCCAGTTCTATGGGAAAATATTGGTGGTCAATGTTGATGAAGTTTTCTGTAGAGACGAACCTTTGGATTCAGGGGATCACTCTCGTCGAATTGCACCAAATAGGGATCAAATTTACCCTTTTCGTTGGTTTCAGACTCTCCGTTATGGATGCGCTCTACGTGGTGGTTGACAGTAACTGAGGAACATAGACTTGGTTCGCTGGACATCGCAGAATATTAAGCTATACCATATATTATATCGCGCAGGAAAATGGTAGCAAACATATGAGACGACCACGGGACTTTAAGTAGGCGTCATCGACTCTAGTCATTTCCGCCGTAAAAAGTGGAGTGGTTGATTGCAGCAGATTTCTGTAGTCATGAAGTAAGCGGTTGGAGCCCGATACCGGATCTCCATGTGAACATAGCGTGTAACAACGTTGAAACGAGATCAGGAAGATCAAAGGAAGATGCCTTCGGGCTATAGATGGTACAGGAGGTTGGCAATGAGTTTGCTTAATCTCGGGATAACTATATAATACCCTTTGGCATGATGGGTCAAGGAGGTAGAGGAGGCCCTTTAGCAAGGTCGAGAGTAGCGATGGATGATGGATGCCGGGAGCAACAAAACTGCTTAAAACGAGGGGGCTATTACGTGACGACGGCTTTTTCCCACCGGCTAATTCAGAAAGTAATCAGGAGCAGAGACCAAATCTTTTTTTTCTGAATCCGTGTTTATTCAGTCTCCGTTGTCGCCGTACCATATGGTAGAACAAACATGCGCTGTGTGACAGTCTACTTAAGTAACTAAGTAACTAAGTGTTTATGGCTCAGAGTCCAGATCGGACTTCGGTGCTGTAGGCAATATTAATGTGTGGTATTCGTTAATTACGAGATGTAGAAATAAATCTTGCTGATCGATGGCTTTCTAAAAATACAGAGTAGGTGAGGCTTGCAGAAGAGAAAGTCTGTTTGGTCGCTGTCGATGCCGTATACATACAAGGAAATGATAGTCCATCATGCAGGAGATGATTCCGATTTCGACGGTGAGGCGGGAA
>Ga0210402_10005344_pt1 | contig 11528 bp, 10 predicted proteins | sample IncBWC7MmetaG_FD_161055 | JGI IMG/M metagenome (GOLD analysis project Ga0210402, IMG submission 161055) | Forest soil microbial communities from Barre Woods Harvard Forest LTER site, Petersham, Massachusetts, United States - Inc-BW-C-7-M | ecosystem: Environmental > Terrestrial > Soil >... | reverse complement strand
ATGATGTAACCACTGCAAAAAAATTTGTTACAGAAATGCTGACGCAAAATTTACATTATACTGATGCGGCTTTTGTTTCATTGGCATATGATGCAGCAGTTGAAAATGATATTGAAAAGATCATTGCACTGGATGATGAATGCACTGCGGTAAAATTACCGAGAGAAATACGCGAAGCAAGTAAGAAACTGGGAATGCGCTTAATGAAAATATTTCAACCGGTTTGTAAAAGTGGTGTTGCAGTTAAATACAGAGAGGCTGTTAAATCACAAACCGCTGCCGGGCATTATTGTTTGGTATTTGGTTTATATGCACATGCGCTTGATATTTCAAAAGAGGATGCATTATCGGGTTTTTATTACAATGCTGCAGTTGGCTTTGTAACAAATAGTGTTAAGCTAATTCCATTAGGCCAATTGGATGGACAGGAAATATTATTTTCATTACAACCATTAATTAAACAGTTGGTTGAAAAAACGATGCAACCTGATAGGGCATTGATCGGTTTGTGTTGTGCAGGCTTTGATATTCGTTGTATGCAACATGAACAGTTGTATTCGAGATTGTATATGTCGTAAGGTATGATCAAAATGGTATGCAGTTGAAGTGAGTGACACAACGATGTTGAATAAAGAACAAATGCTAAGTACAAAATAAAACAAATGGGAGACAGAAACTATATAAAAATTGGAATAGCCGGTCCGGTTGGATCCGGTAAAACCGCTCTGATAGAGCGTTTGAGTCGTCAACTCGCAGGCGAGTATAGCATTGCAGTAATAACAAACGATATCTATACAAAAGAGGATGCGGAGTTTTTAACGATGAATAGTTTATTGCCAAGAGAACGCATCATCGGTGTGGAAACAGGTGGTTGTCCGCATACTGCCATACGCGAAGATGCAAGTATGAATTTGGAAGCGGTGGAAGAAATGGCTAATCGTTTTCCGGATGTACAAATTATTTTTATTGAAAGTGGTGGCGATAATTTATCAGCAACATTTAGTCCTGACCTCGCCGATGTTACCATTTTTGTAATTGATGTTGCCGAAGGCGATAAGATACCACGCAAAGGCGGGCCCGGCATTACACGAAGCGATTTATTAGTGATCAATAAAATTGATCTTGCTCCTTATGTAAATGCCGACTTAGCAATTATGGATAGAGATGCGCGCAAAATGCGCAACGGCAATCCTTTTGTATTCACCAACCTGATGACGTTGGAAGGATTGGATATTGTGATTGGTTGGATAAAAAAATATGCATTGGTTGAAGAAATTGTTGAACCAAATCTTTGCCGATGATCGCATCACTTCAAATAGAAACGGCATTGCGAGATGGTTGTACCTATCTTAAAAGATCGTATTGTACTACGCCGTTTAAACTGGCGAATATTACGGAAGATAAAAAAGATAAAACACTTCGTTTAATGTTGATGAGTTCATCGCCAGGCATATTGGATGGAGATGAATACCATCAAAAGATTGAAGTAGCTGAAGGATGTGCATTGGAACTGCAAACGCAATCGTATCAGCGTTTGTTCAACATGAAGAAAGGTGCAAGGCAGGAGCTGGAGGTGTATCAATCGAAAGGATCTTCTTTTTTGTTTTTACCACATCCTATTGTACCCCATGAAGCATCGAGTTTTTCAGCGATCAATAAATTTTTTCTTGGAGATAAATGCAGTTTGATTTTTGGAGAGATATTAACCTGCGGAAGAAAATTAAGCGGCGAAGCATTTTTGTTTTCAAAATATCATAATGTAACAGAAGTATACCTGGATAATAAATTGATCATTAAAGAAAACCTGTTAATGCAGCCTGCAACAATTAATATAAATGCGATCGGGCAACTGGAAGGGTTCACCCACCAGGCAAGTTTAATTTATTTAAATGAAACAGCAGATTGTGAATCGTTATATAACATGATCACGAATTATTTATCTGAACAAAAGGAAATATTATTTGGGATAACAACTGCACCTGTAAATGGGTTGATCGTGCGGATACTCGGACAAAAAGGAGAACAATTGCATAATTGCTTAAAAACAATTGCCGGTCATTTACCTCATACAACTGAAAAATTGAAAATGTATGCAGTCTGAAATGTGGTTATTATTGATAGCGGCGGTATCTGTTGCGTGTTTGCATACCGGTTCGGGACCGGATCATTATTTACCATTTATTGCTTTGTCAAGATCAAGAGGATGGAGTTATAAACGAACATTGATCTGGACAATTATATGTGGTTGCGGGCATGTGTGGAGTTCTGTATTGATCGGATTAGGTGGCGCTGCAATTGGTTGGTCCTTATCAAAGTCCGGCTGGTTGCAGACTGTACGCGGAGGCATTGCAGGCTGGGTGATGTTGGTATTTGGTTTTTGTTATGGTATATGGGGTTTGTATCGTGCGTACAAAAACAAACCACATAAACATTTTGATATGTATGAAGATGGTGAGATCTATGTGTATGAACATAAACATGGTGAAATAGTTGCCACACAAGACAGGCATAAAGTTACTCCGTGGGTAATGTTCATTATTTTTTTACTCGGCCCTTGCGAACCAATGATACCATTGCTTTATTTCCCTGCAGCAGAACGTTCGTTGTGGGGAATGATGTTGTTGATCATCGTTTATACATTGGCTACATTACTAACGATGTTTGTAATGGTTACATTGGGTTACCTCGGAATTGCATTTGTAAAAACGGAAAAGATAGAAAGATATGTTCACGCACTTGGCGGACTAACCATTTTTATCTGCGGGTTTGGAATGGTGTTTATGCGTTGGTAATGTTTACAAGAATAATGGAAAAACCAGTACTGGCGCTGCTGGCATAGCATAAAATAAAAAAGAGTTTTGGCAAGTATTACTTTATAATTGGGTAGATTTAAACAAAAGATATCTGAATAGAGAATTTGTTTTAAGAAAATAAACAAGATGACAACTAAAGCATTCTTTTCGGTAAAAAAAGCAGTTGTTCTGTTAAGTGTCGGTTTACTGACATTGGCAGCTTGTAATTCAAATAATACAAAATCAAGTGATAGCACAAATAGTACAGAAGACACTTCCAAAATAGTTAAGATCGGTGTTTTACATTCGCTAACCGGTACTATGGCTATTTCAGAAGTTTCTTTAAAAGATGCTGTTCAAATGGCAGTTGATGAAATTAATGCATCCGGTGGTGTGCTGGGCAAGCAAATAGAACCTGTGATAGTTGACCCGGCTTCTGATTGGGATCTATTTGCTGAAAAATCGAAAGAACTTTTAGTGGATGATAAAGTAGCTGCTGTTTTTGGCTGCTGGACATCTGTTTCAAGAAAATCAGTCTTGCCGGTTTTTGAACAAAACAATGGCCTGCTTTTTTACCCGGTACAATACGAAGGGGAAGAAAGTTCTAAAAATATTGTTTATTCCGGGGCCGTACCTAATCAACAGTTGATTCCTGCTGCCGACTATTTAATGTCGGCAGAAGGAGGTGGCTATAAAAGATTTTACTTATTGGGTACAGATTATATTTTCCCGAGAACTGCTAATAAGATCCTGAAAGAGTATTTACTTTCAAAAGGTATTCCAGAAGAAAATATTATTGAAGAATATACGCCCTTTCATTACCAGGATTACCAGGCAATTGTTTCTAAAATAAAACGATTTGCCGTTATTGGAAAATCGTGTGTACTGTCAACGATCAATGGTGATTCCAATATTCCTTTCTATACAGAATTTGCCAACCAGGGATTAACAGCTGCAACCTGCCCGATCATGGCATTCTCCGTTGCTGAAGACGAATTACGCATGATGGATACCGAGTTCTTAGTAGATCATTTAGCCGCATGGAATTATTATCAATCGATCAACATTCCTGAAAACAAAACTTTTGTAGCTAATTTCAAAGCCTATTGCAAAAAACATAATCTGCCGGGTAGCGAAGATAGGGTTACAGATGATCCTATATGCTGGGCTTACACCGATGTTTATTTATGGGCAAAAGCGGCAGAGAAAGCCAAATCATTTGATGTGGCGAAAGTTGTTGAAGCATTACGTGGCCTATCATTTGATTCTCCTGCAGGCCCTGTAAAAATGGATAATGATAATCACCTGGAAAAAGTTGCCATGATAGGAGAAATTAAACCGGATGGGCAATTTCATGTTATCTGGAAATCAGACAGTTTGATTGTTCCACAACCTTTTTTTAAACTGGAGGATTAAAAAAAACAAATTATCTTTTAATAGATGAATAATTTAACTATCATATCTGCAGACCGCAAATTATTTAAGCATTTTACTATCCGTTATTGTATAGCATTAACACTTATTGCTTTATTGTCGATCATAAGCCAGGTAAGGATTCAATCTCATCTTAATAAATCCATGGATGACTCGCACGTTATTAATTTTGCGGCGAGATTACGTACCTATAGTCAAATATTAAGCAAGTCCGCATTGTTGTTGGAAAATGGGTATGATTACGAAAGCAGTAAAAAAGAATTTGTAAATACGTTGAAGCAAATGGAAAAGGCACAGGAAGGCCTTGAGTCCGGCAGTAAATTCTTAAATCTGCCAAAGGATAATATGGAAGATATCAATGACATGTTTGCCCTGATCAGTCGTCCAAGAGAAGAAATAATAGAAGCTTCAGAAGACATTTCTGCTATTCTTGATACTACAAAAAACTTTCGTCCCGAGTTGATTCGTCCGTATGTAAAAATAATTCTTGATAATGAACAATCGTATTTATTGGGAATGGACCTGATCGTTTTTGATTATGATAATTTTTCAAAGGATAGGATCAATCAATTAAAGCAAACAGATTACCTGGTGCTGGGAATGGTATTGCTTACCCTTGTCCTTGAAGCGCTTTTTATTTTTTATCCTTTGGCTAAACATATAAGAAGAGTAGTAACGGGATTGATCTCATCAGAAGATGAATCAAAAAATTTAACGCGCAAATTACAGGAGGCGAATGAAGACAAGGAAAAATCTTACAATGAATTGAGAGAAATTAATTTTGCGCTTGACAAAGCCACTTATCTGGTAAAGACAGATCCGGAAGGCAGGATCATTTATGCCAACGATAAATACTGCCATGTTACAAAATACAGTATGTCTGAGCTAAGGAATAAATTGGTGTTTTATAATAACATGGGCGGTAAGGAAAGCATCATTTATGAGCATATCAGGGATCTGCAGAAAAACCATGAGGTATGGCAGGATGAGATTTTTGATCATGCCAAGGACGGTACCGGATTTTGGTTGGATGTTACGTTAATACCTGTATTTGATAATTCCGGGAGCTTATACCAGTATTTGGTAATTGGAAGTGATATTACCAATCGTAAGAACACGGAAACGGAGAATAAAAAACTCACAGAAGAGAAAATACTCAGGCATCGTGTTGAACAAAAAATTAAATCTTATGCCATTATCAACGGGCAGGAAAAGGAAAGAAAAAGAATTGCAGCAGAGATACATGATGGAATAGGTATGATGCTCACCAGTGCAAGAATGAAGCTTGAACAATTTGAAGACAGAACAGATGAACCTGATCCTGAAGTTGTGGCAATTCATTCTATGCTTGCAACATTGATAACAGAAACCAAAAGAATATGTTCCGACTTATTGCCTAGTGTATTGGAAGATTTTGGACTGCGTTCAGCCATTGAGGATTTAGTTAAAACATGTAAAGACACAGATAAAAAATTGGAATTCCTGCTGGATGAAAACATACAGCAGACACCACTTCCCAGGGAACTTAAAATTGGTGTTTATCGCATATTACAGGAAGGCCTTAATAATGTTATTAAACATTCCGAAGCAACCAGGGTAGAAATATATATCGACACTTCCGGCGATTCCTTAAACTTAATGATAAAGGACAATGGAAAGGGTTTTCAATTCGATATGCATCAATTACATTTAAAAAAATTAGCCAAAAAGATGAATGGAATAAGAGGCATGAAAGAACGGGCGGAACTTTTAAGCGGAACGTTTAATATTACTACTGAACCCGGAAATGGAACTATTATTCAAATAGAAATACCTTTGGTACATGAATACGAACATTAAAGTTTTTTTAGTAGATGATCATGAAATATTCCGAAATGGCTTAAAGCAGTTAGTGAATGGCGAAGCTGATATGGAAGTAATTGGAGAGGCGGTTGATGGAGAAACGGCATTACAGGCCTTATCATCGCTTTTCCCGGATGTTATTATCATGGATATACGTATGCCTGGTATTAACGGAATTGAAATCAGCCAGGTTATATTAGAGCAACAACCACAAAGTAAGATCATTTTTTTTAGTTTATATAATAACCCGGACTACATAATAAGTGCATTGGAAATGGGTGCAAGCGGTTATATTTTAAAAGATACCAGTAATAAAATATTCTTAAGCGCGATCCGGACCGTTTTTAACGGTAAATTTTATTTCATAGGAGATGTGACGGATGTACTGGTAAAGAAATATATAGAAATTCGAAAAATCTCGGACAATCATGTTGCTTCCAATACAGAAATTTCATTGTCGAAAAGGGAACAACAGATTTTAAAGATGATAAATAATAACCTGAGTACGAAAGAAGTCGCAGAATCGTTAAATATCAGTACACGTACTATTGAGGCACACCGATTAAATATACTGCGTAAATTCAACGCCAATAATATGGACGAAGTACTTACTTATTGCAAGGATACGGATCTGTTAAAGTAAGTGCCTAATTAAACAGGCTGGGCTTTTGTTTCACCCAAAAAATGAGTTCATAACGAATTGATTTACAGGATGCATTTGATATAGTCAAGCCGCTGACGCGGTCACCATAACATAATAAAAAGCCTTTAAAGTACTGCTTTAAAGGCTTTTTTGTTTTTCAGAAAAGCATTATTATACCATACTCCAGGTATCCTGAACCAAATGATAGTTTGTATCGGGCCAATGCCAATGATTAAAACCCGGGGCCCCTTCAAATACCTCTTTTGGCCCGGTGAATATAAATCTTCTATTGTCCGGATCTATGCGAAGCAGGTCATAAGGTACCGCAAAGTACCTGGAACCGATCCCCAAAATACCTCCTGATTCTATCACGCAATAATGAATTTTACCGGTGTAAACATCCATCATAATGTCTTTGATATGCCCCAGGTGTAAATTTTTTTCATCGTATACTTTATCGCCGATGATAGACGAAGATGTTAAATATCGTAGCGGTTCATTAGGATATTCCCCTGCGTGCATATCATTTGTAAAGTTGTCTTGTGGTAATGTATTTGTGTTCATTTTTATTTATTTTTATTGTTATTTAATATGCCGGTATAATGCCGACGGTCTTTCTTAAAATTCTCCAAAAACCATACCTAAACAAAGAAGCTTTATTTTCTTTTTAAGTATATGTTTTATTGAATAAATACCACAGATCGGGAAGAGTGGAAAATAATTCACAAGCATGGGTAATTGGCATTAATGTTGATTTACATCGTTCGTATTTTTAATGACGATGAACCAAAACAATACCACGAAGTGCCGTTTTAATTACACTATAGCGATATGTCACTATACGATCAGGTATAGACGAAAATAATGAAGGGAATTATTTGATCATAAGTGTAGAATTATTTCCACAAAACAAATGTGGAAATGCCTACACAGGGTAGATGGGTCACAATAAAACAAACTCAGGGTCTTAATGGAAATAATTTATTATGCCTACCAGTAAGAAAATATTTATCGCAGATGATGATGTCGACATCCTAAGCATTTTACAGCTGATGCTGCAAACAAAAGGATATGTTGTACATGCTACTACCAATGCAAATGATATTTTTAATTATAAGACAGAATTGCCTGATCTGATCCTGTTGGATATCTGGATGACGGGAGGAGTTGATGGAAGAGAAGTTTGCAGCCGCTTAAAAGAAAATGACCTGCTGAAAAATATTCCGGTCGTATTTATATCGGCAAATTCAGGTATCAAAGAAATGGCAGAGGAATATCATGTTCAGGATTATATCGCCAAGCCTTTTGAAATGAAATATTTGCTTGATAAAGTACACGATATTTTATTTCATGCCGAAATGAGTCAATAACCTGTAATAAGTTGATGTGCTGTTGCTTTCAACAGCCTACATAAAGTTTAAATTTTAGTTATGAGAAAAATTTTCACTCTAATTTTATTTTCATTCCTATTTCTTTGCGCGAAAGCGCAGAATGATACAAGTAAAGAAGCAGTGGCATTCTCAGGCTTTTCTCTTGATAAATTAATGAACGTACAGGTGGTTACCGCTTCCGGTTATTTACAAACAACTTCGGAAGCGCCATCTACCATAGTAGTTATTACCGCGCAACAAATTACTGACCGGGGATACGAACAATTAGAAGATGCGTTGAGGGATGTTCCGGGTATTGACATGGTGCATGTAAATGGGTATGCTCCAACCTTATATTATTTTCGTGGAATGTACGGGGCACAAAATCTAAGGGCTTTATTTATGATCGATGGGATACCCGAAAATAATATTACCGGCAGTAATGATATGGCAGGGCCGGTTTACAGTTTGTATAATGTAGAGCGTATCGAAATTATCTGGGGGCCGGCATCTGCTTTATATGGAGCCAATGCCTTTGGAGGCATCATTAATATCATTACTAAAAAAGGAAAAGATATCAATGGTTTTCATGCGGAAGCGGGAAAAGGAACTTTCAATACGTCTTTTGTAAATGCAACAATGGGCGAAAAGAAATACAATTACGAGTATTCGCTGGCAGGCTCCTTGTATAATACAGATGGCCCTGTATTTACAAACAGGGATCCGCAATATTCGGCTTCTTTTGTAGATCATGGCTATTCCTTCAATGGTGCTTTTAGTTATTATTGCGATAAATCAAAAGCAACGGTTGGTTATCGTGAATACAGAACTCCAATGGGTTGGGGTACCTATTTAAATAGCCCTAATGTTTACCTGGGCCTGCCCAATCAGGGATATAACAATACCGATACTACAGGAATATTATCAAGAAATTTTAACGGACAAAGGCCGGGCATTAATGATGTTTTTTTACGTACGGCCTTTTTGCAGGAAGAGTATACGGCGACTGAGCATTTGAATTTTTTAGGAAGAATTGTTTATAGAGAAACCGGTACAGCACCTGATTCGTATGCCTATTTAACAATCGACACGACTTTAACTATAGGCACAACTGTCATTCCAGCCGGAAGAGAATTGATCCGTGCAAATATTGCTAATTATTCTAATCGTTTTGCGGGAGAGCTTTCAGGTAATTACTCTCCGTCTGATAATCATAAGTTTTCTTTTGGAGCAGATTTTTACCGCGATAATGTAGAGAAGGGAAATCGCCGGGGAACATTCGATTCTACTGTTTATGTTTTTAATGGAAAGGATTCTGTTATTAATTATAACTCGGTCTTTCTTCCGAGGGTATATGATATCCGCTTTAATATCGGAGGCTTTTTGCAGTACATATTAAATACTAATTTGTTAGGGAACACCAGCTTTACAGCTGGTGCCCGCGATGATTATAATAGTTATTTTGGAAATTCATTCAGTCCAAGGATTGTAGTGGTTAACAAACCAACGGATAGACTAACGTTTAAATTGCAGTACGGTAAGGCATTTCGGGCGCCTACCAATTTAGAAATACATCAGGCACCCTCTAATTTCACCTTGAATACCGAAAAGATAAACGCTTATGAAGCAGATGGTATTTATGTGCCTTCCAATAAAATAAGACTACAGTTAAACCTGTTTTATAATTATCTCACAGATGTGATTCTTGTAAGTAATTTATCGGGGAGATTTACAGCCAATAAAAACCCCGGCCGCTTTACGATAAAAGGTTTGGAAGGTAGTGCAGATATAAATCTTTCAAGAGCTTTTTCGGGCTTTGCCAATATTACCTTGCAGGATGCAACAGGGGAGAATGTTACAACACATAAGTCAGGTACCATTCCCGGTGTTGCTGCAATAAAAGGTAATGCGGGTATTACATTAGGTCTGCACGATACACCTTTTAAGATCAGCCTTTCTGGTAATTATGTAGGCAATCGTCCGTTACCTGCAACTGATCCTTATGGTCCATCAGTATCAGGATATTTCCTTACCAATTGTGCTGTCACTATGCGAAAACTTCGTAACACCGGCCTATCAGCCGGCTTCGAGGTCCATAATATGTTTAACGTAAAATGGTTGGATCCGGGTTTTCTTACTGCAGATGGAAGTTTGTATCCAACAGTATTGGAACAACCCGGAAGAACATTTATCATAAAACTAAACCTGGATCTGCAATAATAGATTAATGAAGATCAAGAAATATATAATCCTCCTAATTACTGTAATCACCCTTGTGGGGAGCAGTTCTTTTATATCGTCACAATCCGATACGCAGGAATATATCCTAAAAGCAGCGTTTCTTTATCGTTTCACAGATTATGTTGATTGGGGAAATACAAATGCTGGAGATGACTTTACCATTGCAGTTCTTGGAAGATCACCTATCACTCCGCCTTTAATTGATATTGCTAAAGAAAAAAAAGCGCAAGGCAAACGTATTATAATAAAGGAATATGATGATGTAAATGATATCGGGGCCTGCCAGGTAGTTTTTGTTTCCAATAATTATAAACCTGATATCGAAACGGTTATTGATAAACTGGGCGATAAACCTATCCTGATCATTGCGGAGCAACCCGATGCATGCACGAAAGGAGCAGCAATAAATTTCCTTATATCAGAAAATAAATTAAAATTCGAGATCAATATAAATGCGGCTTCAGGAGCCGGGTTAAAGATAAGCTCTCAATTACTTCAGCATGCGATATTGGTAAATACTCCATAAAAAACAGATAATAAAAAAGATGCTGAGCATTCGTAATATTTCAATTAGAAACAAACTGATATGGATGCAGGTAATTACCTCTGTATTGGTATTGGGACTTTGCTTTGCGGCATTTGTTATTACCGATATAAAAGGGTACAAAGAGCGGGAGGTGAATCATGCAGTATCTATTGCACAGGTTATAGGAGTTAATACTATTCCTGCTATTCAGTTTTTGGATAATGATGCCGCGAATAAAACCTTGGCGGAATTGCAAAGAGTGCAGGAGGATATCGTTAATGCAACGATCCTGGATAAGAACGGGAATGTATTTGCAACATATACCAAACAGGGAGATGCTCCTGGTAAATTTTATCCTCCATTCATGGACAGGTATATTTTCAAAGACAATTTTTTATATGTATACAAGACGATCAGTAAAAATAATGAGTTGTTTGGTATGGTATGTTTGCGGCTTGAATTATCTGAGCTGCAACAAATAAAAGATCAAAGCTTTCAAATGGGGGGTGTATTGTTGCTAATAGGTATTATGCTTGCTTTTTTATTAGCCATTATAAACCAGCAGTATATTTCGAAGCCTCTTTTGTCTTTGGTAAATGCAATGAAAGAGGTGAGGGAAAACGAAAATTATAGTATGCAGGTTCCTATCGAAGGGAAAGATGAGATCGCTAAACTTTCTT
>Ga0210402_10005343_pt1 | contig 11528 bp, 10 predicted proteins | sample IncBWC7MmetaG_FD_161055 | JGI IMG/M metagenome (GOLD analysis project Ga0210402, IMG submission 161055) | Forest soil microbial communities from Barre Woods Harvard Forest LTER site, Petersham, Massachusetts, United States - Inc-BW-C-7-M | ecosystem: Environmental > Terrestrial > Soil >... | reverse complement strand
TGCCTGCACTACCCACAAAATCGCATCGACCGCGTTGAATCGCCGCTCAAGTGAGTTCCGTCAGCCGCCATTGCTGCTTCAATCTGATTGCGGCTCCTTCGATCCAGGCGCGACCCTCATACTGAAAGGAACTTCCGGTGGACGCCCACGCTAGAGCAGCGGTCCGCCGAGCCCGGGCCGATAAACCGCTACGGCTCGGACTGATCGGTTTTGGTGCGATAGCGCAGTCGCTTGTTCAGTGTTTGGACGCAAGCCTCGCCTCCGGTGATATTGACATTGTCACTGTACTCGTGCGATCGCCTCGTCAAGCGATCGGGCAATCATCTACCCTTTCAAAGACCGTCTTTACGACCCAGATTGATCATTTTCTACAGCACGACCCTGGCTTAGTCGTAGAGTGCGCTGGTCACTCCGCGGTACGTGACACTTGTCCTGAAATACTCTCCCGCGGATTTGATCTGGTAGTCATTTCGATCGGAGCGCTTGCTGACCGAGGAGTCGAGGAACGCCTGCGCGCGGCCGCCGAGGGCTCATCTGGACGGCTCACTTTGCCATCGGGCGCTGTCGGAGGGCTTGATCTGCTGGCTAGCGCTCGACTTGCAGGCCTTGACAGCGTGCGGTACGTCTCGCGTAAACCTCCTGCAGCATGGAAAGGGACGCGTGCGGAACACCTGATTGGGCTCGAGAAACACACGCGCGCCATCGAAATTTTCAATGGTAATGCACGTGATGCCGCACTACAGTTTCCACAAAACGCAAATGTAGCGGCTGCGATCGCACTGTCCGGTATCGGTTTCGAAAAGACAGAGGTCACGCTCAATGCGGATCCGCAAGCACGCGGCAATGAGCATAGTATTCTAGCGGAAGGTATCTTTGGGCGGGCAGAACTGCATGTCAGCGGCAATCCACTGCCACAAAATCCGAAGACCTCCTGGCTGGCTGCTCTCAGCTTAGCGCGAGCGGTACTGAACTCCCGTGCGCGCGTCATAATTTAGCATCGAAGAAGCGTGCCGGGTTTTCAGGACCGCCATGTACGCGTCAGCGGCGAATCGTCGCCGACGAATGCCGGCTATTAACAGCAGGCGCTGTTTGACCGAGGTTGCGACACCAACTCGCCGGCAATGAAACGCTTAAACGGGTGCGAGATCTCGAGTCGATTGCATCCGTTAAGGAATGGCCGCGCTACCGCTCTAAGCCCGAAAAAGCGGACGGTCCCAACTTCGCAGATCGGCCATAGGCGTACTTCGTGAACGTCCGCAAACCAGAAGGACAGCACGAGTTGCCGCCCAGCAGCCGGATCAAGGTCGCGCGCACGCGCCGCGCCTCGGTGTGGTAGGCCGCCTCCAGGGCGTCGCGCGCGCCGGACGTGCTCACAGTTTCGGGCGGGGCTCGCTAAAGTCCACGATCGGCCGCACCTCGATCGACCCGAGCTTGGCCAGCGGAATCCCCGCCGCGACCTGCACGGCCTCGTTGAGGTCGCGCGCCTCGATCAGGACAAAGCCGCCCAGCACCTCCTTGGTCTCCATGAACGGACCGTCGACCGCCGACATCTTCCCGTCGCGCACCCGCACGGTCATGGCCTGATCAGGCAGCTTGAGGGCTTGCTCCATCACCAGGTGGCCACTGGCCCTCAACTCGTCGTTATAGGGCCCGGAATCGCGAAGGACCGCCATGGCCTCCGCACTTTGATTGAAGACCTTCCGGGGGTCGAAATAGACCAGGCAGACATAGCGCATGGGGGGGCTCCTCTTCGTGGCTGTAAGAGCAACTTGTCGTTCGGCGGCGCCGGAATTCGACATGCGTACGGATTTTTTCCGGGCGATTCTCGATTTTCTAGGGCGGTTGCCGAAACGGCTCGGCGCGCGACGACTATAGCGATCAGTGAGGCCTAACGCCAGAATTAAGCCGAGCCGCGAAGCGGGTTCGGCTTGAATGAATTGTTGGGCCTCACGCGGTGAACGTGAGAGCCTTGCTACGCGCGTGTTGGCCCATGAAAGTAGCCGAGTGATAGTGACTTGTCGTTCGGCATGCCGGAATTCGACATGGATACGGCATGACCCAGATTCATCGATGAAGCAGCATTGCAAGCCTGGCAGCAAGAAGTTTCGCCAGAAACTTAAACGGGTAATTCGAGTAACGGGGCACGTCGCTCGGACCATCGCCGCTCTGGGGCTTGAACTTTGTGCAAATACGCATCTGCAGGGGCGGGATATCTCTTTTAAACCGCGATCGGTACACATCAACCCAATGCTTGCCGTCATCGAAGTTGAGGAACATCGCTGAATTGCAACAGGTGGCGATGACTCGGTTTGTGGCCGACTTCTGTCTGATCTTGTGACTGTTCAATAGCAGGGCTCCCCTTAAGCATTTAAGGCGATCCTTTCGGTAGACGATGTATGCGGTCCCGCCATCGGGATCTTGAACGGGACGTGCATTCGACAATGCTTCAATTTCACGGGCGCCTTCCTGGCAATCGTCGCAGTAGCAGACAACGCTTGTGATGGGAGCGCCGATCACTTCGATCTCGACGCTTCCGCATGAGCACGAAGCAGTCATGGCGTCAACACGGCCTATTCGGGCATCGCGCATGATGAGGTTCCTTCTCGTCGCAGGGTGAAAGTAACTTGTCGTTCGGCGATGCCGGATTTCGACATGGGTACAGACTTTTTCGCCGAGCCGATTGGCAATCTCTCCGAAAAAGGGCCTGGGCAGGCCGTCATCAAGCGGACCAACTCCGGCCTACGGCTTACGCTACCGCACAGGCGAAAGTTGAGCGTCAGCTTTAGGGACGCCTGATTACACGGCAGCTACAGCCGCTTTGGGTCTCGCAAGCGGCGTTAGCCGGCCGCTTTTCACCGCGGGCGGTGGCACTCTCTGGCCCGGAATGATCGTTGGTCATCGCCCTACTCGCAACCAAACGCTCTAACGGTTGCGAATAACGACTATGAAGGGCGAAGGAAGCGACCCCCGTCACGAACTTCGCTGACGGCCGCGATTTCAACCGGGCGGCGTGCGACGCCTAGCTGAGCCGATTCGAGTAATAGTGCTGTCTCGTGTCCGAGCGACTCATGCGCCATTCGACCGGGACCTGATTGATGTCAAGGGCCACGCGCTCGACTTGGAGGAGAGCCGTCCCGAGCGGCACCTTCAATAGGCGCGCTTCGGTCGCATCGGCGACGACGGCGCGCAACTGCTCGATAGCCTCGACTACGAGGATGCCGTAGCTACTGCTGTAGTGCTCGTACACCAGAGGCGGCAGGTCAGGTTCTGCCACGGGATCGAACCCAGGAAAGCGCGCGAGCGGAAGCACCAGCCGTTCGACGGTGATCGGCTTGTCTTGGAGCATCCGGAGCCTCAGGAATCGTGCCACCCTGGCGCCGCTCGGGATCGCCAGTCGCGAGGATTCGGCCGCGTTGGCGGATCCGACCGAGCTCTTCTTCGTCACGGCACCTGGCACCTCGCGGCGACCGTCCTCGCTGACTAGACGAACGAAGTGGTTCAGCGCGCGCGCGGAGTCGTGGCCCGTAACGAAGGTGCCTTTGCCCTGCCGCCGTGTGATCAGGTTCTGGCTTGCGAGCTGATCCATGGCTTTGCGCATGGTCCCGAGCGATACGCCGTACTCGGTGGCCAAAGCGTGCTCGCCGGGGAGCGCGTCGCCGGACCTCCATTCGGTGGCGGCGAGCCGCGCCATCAGGCTCTCCACGATCTCGGCGTAGCGCGGCCGCCGCGGCATGCGAGGCTCGCCCACGAAGCGGTAGGAGGCGAGCTCACGGTTGGTCGTTCGCGCCATAGCTGTCGGAGATTGCGTGGCTGGCGGCGTCAGATCGAGGAATAGTTGACGAAGGGTCGCCGGCATTATACTCTTATAGATAACTAGTTAGCTATATATGGCGAGAGCGCCTGCCCAGAAGGAAGTCACCGTGAAGATCCGGCTCGGCTGCCAAGCGATTGGCGCACTTTTCCTTTTCCTCTCGGCGTTCGCCGCCCACGGACAAAACCCTGGAGGCGAAAAACTGCGACCGCTCACCATCGGCGTGGCGTCGCTGTGCAGCTGCTGGCTGCCGCTGTACGTGGCGGACTCGCATGGATTGTTCAAGGAGCAGGGCCTCGACGCTAAGGTCATCACCTTTAGCGGTGGGAGCCAGTCGATGGCGGCGTTGGCGTCGAACGACATCCAGATCGTCGGCGGCTCGGGTGTGCGCGGGATCACGGCGCGCGCGCAGGGACTCGACACGATTGCGGTCCTCTCGCAAAGCGACGCCTTCTATCTCCAGTTCATGGCGGTCAAGAAGGACATCAAGTCTGTGCAGGATCTCAAGGGCAAGCAAGTATCGGTGCGGCCGGGCGCCCTGACCGAGCAGCTGCTCAAGTACCTGGTTAAACGCGAGGGAATCGAGTCCAGCGTTCAGGTGGTCGGAACGACGAACGAACAAGCCGAGCTCGCGCTCGTACAGCGCGGCGCAGTCGATGCCGTGATGACGACCGAACCGAACGCAACGTTCTATGTCGCGAACAAGCTCGCGACGCCGGTGATCAACTTCAACGACCCCAAGGAGGTGAAGAAGAACGGCCTGAGCGACCTCGTGCCGAGCCACACGCTGACCTACCTTGCACGCGAAACGTGGCTGGCGCAACCGGGCAGCGACGACCTGACACGCCGGTTCGTGGCCGCGATGCAGAAGTCGCTAGCGCTCATCCGCAAGGATCCGGACGCGGCTATCAAGACGTGGCAAGCGCTGGGCGGCGTAGGTAAGGACGAGCCGAAGGTCATCGCGGACTCGATCCGCACGACAATCTCGAGCTTCTCGCCTAACGGGTGCTCCACGAAGCAGGGCATGGACAACCTTCAAAAGGTCGTGCTGGCCATCGGCCAGATCAAGCAAACGATTCCGTACGACAAGCTGGCGACCAACAAGTACTTCCCGGCAGGTGCGTGCGCGGACTGAGTTATCGTCGCACACGTATATCAGGTCGCCGATGAGCGCCGCTAACGTCGCTCCCACCCCGGTGCAACGGCGCCGCCAACGCGCCGTGCGCGACCGCGCGGTGCTGCTGCTGCAGCGCCTTGCGCTGCTCGCCGTACTGCTGGCGGCCTGGGAGGCGGCCGTGGCGTACGGCAACGTGCAGCCGCTGTGGGTCAGTCGCCCCTCGGCCATCGCCGCGACATTGTGGGACTTCTTCGTCGGCGGCAGCATCTACCCGCACCTGCTCGCCACGCTCGGCAACGCCTTAGCTGGGCTCGTCGCCGGGTCCGTTGGCGGCATCGTGCTCGGCTTCCTGATCGTGCGCTTCGACCGTTTCGGGCGGATCATCGATCCGTTCATCAACTTCTTCTACAGCATCCCGCGGATCGCTCTGGCGCCACTGTTCGTGCTGTGGTTCGGGATTGGCCTCGGCTCGAAGGTCGCCACGATCTTCGCCATCGTGTTCTTCCTTTTGCTCGTCAACACGGTGACCGGGATACGACAGGTCGATGGGCATTTGATACGCGGTATGCAGGCGATGGGCGCGACGCGCTGGCAGATCAACCGCTACGTCGTCATCCCGTCCACGCTGGTCTGGATACTGGCAGGGCTGCGGCTCGCCATTCCGCAGTCCGTGATTGGCGCGGTAATCGCAGAGTATGTCGGGGCGACCAAGGGCCTCGGATACCTCATTCTCTTTGCCTCTGCCAATCTCGATACCACAACCGTGATGAGCGCCGTCGTCGTGCTTGGCCTCATCTCGATCGTAATCACCGAGGTCGTCAATCGCGTCGAAGCGACGCTGCTCAAGTGGAATCCCACGTGATTGAACGACTGCTTCCACTACTCATGAGATTCGAGGCGAACAAGCGATGCTGATCGACACCGTGGTGAGTCACGGCGACTGGTTCAATGGCTGGGGAACCTACGGCGCGCCGTCGGTCTACCGCATTCTTTCCGAGATTAAGCGGGCCGGCGTGGGCAAGACGTACTGGCGCACCTTCATGGGCGCGCGGGCGATGTACCACAGCGCGCTGGAAGACGTCTATTCCGGCGACGAGCAGATCGACCGCCCAGGTAACGAAGCGGTGTTCCGCATGCGGTACGACCTCAAGTCGTGGGATCCACTTCGGGACGCGGTCAAGACGGCGGGCGAGCTAAACATGCCGTTGATCGCTTGGTATTCGGTGTACGAAGAAAGCCACTACCAGAACACGACCACCCGATTGGCGCTCAGCAATCCTGAGCTGTGCTGGCGCACGCGCGAGGGAACGGTGCGCAAATCGAAGCTGTCGTTCGCCTCACCGGCCGTGCGGCAGCACAAGCTCGCGATCATCGACGAACTGCTTCACTATGGCGTCGGTGGCATCTTGCTCGATTTCTTCCGTGAACATCACCTCTACACGGTGACCGCGCCGCGCGTCGAGGTGGATGGCGACGGTGTGTGCATCTACGGCTACGAGCAGGTGATGCTCGATGCCTTCCGGCGCCAATTCGACCTTGATCCGTTGACCCTGCGCAACAACGACGAGCGCTGGGTTCGTTTCCGCGCGGACCAGACCACCGAGTTCATGCGCGCCGTTAGCAAGCGCGCTCGGGCGCGGAACCTGCCGGTGTCGGTGAAGGTGCGCTCGATGAACCCCCTGCGAACGAGCATGTGGTGGAAGCCGGAGGTCGCCAAGACCAACTCCTATCTCGGTTCGTTCGTGGACTGGCCGACGTGGGCGCGCGAAGGTCTGATCGACGAAGTTATGATCATCATGGAGAACTGGGATCTATTCGACCTCGATCACGAGAAGCTGTGGGCTGAAACGGAAAGCGCGCGCAAGCTTGTGCCATCACCCGTGAAACTGAGCGTCGGCTTCTTTATGAACAACATGAACGACCGGCCCGTCATCGACGGCGAACGGTGGCTGAAGCGGTGCGCCACGGCGGCGGCGTTAGCCGGCGCCGACGCGGTGTGCTTGTGGGAATCGACCGGTATACACGCTTGGGGTAGCGGCCGCGGTGGAGGCACCGGCACATCGATTGGGCTGTGGAGCGAGATTCGGCGCCTCACGTCCTGAAGTCTACACGGCCATGCAGTCCATCCGGATGCAAAATGTCGGCGTCACGTTCGAGACCGCGGATCGATCGGTGACGGCCGTTCGAGGTATCGACCTCGATGTGCAGAAGGGCGAGTTCGTCGCGGTCGTTGGACCTTCGGGATGCGGAAAGTCTACCTTGCTCAGCGCGACCGCTGGGTTGATCCCGTTCTCCGGAACGATTCTGGTGAACGGCGCGCCGACTGTTCCTGGCTCGCGCTACTTCGGTTATATGTTCCAGGAAAACTGCTTGTTGCCTTGGCGCACGGCGCGCGGTAATGCGACCATCGGACTCGAAATTCGGGGTCAGTCGGTTGCCGACGCCGATTCGCGGGTGACCGAGCTGATGAATCGGGTGGGGCTCGCCGGTTTCGAGAGCAGCTATCCGTCCCAGCTCTCCGGCGGCATGAAGAAGCGCCTGAGCTTCGTGCAAGTCATGGCCTTCGATCCGCCGATTCTCCTCATGGACGAGCCGTTCGGCGCCTTGGACTTCCAGACCCGACTGCAAGTGGAGACGGATTTCCTGCGGGAAGTCGAGCGAGCGGGCAAGACAGTCGTGTTCGTGACACACGACATCGATGAGGCGATCGAACTGGCTGATCGCATTATCGTCATGACCGGTCGGCCGGGCACCGTCAAGAGCCAGTATCGCGTCCATCTGCCGCGGCCGCGGGCGCTCGTTGAGAATCGCGGGCAGCCAGAGTTCGTCGAGCTGCGCAACGAGATCTGGGCGCAGCTCAAAAGCGACATGGCGAAGCACTAAGCGGGCGCGATGCCGCGCTACATCACGGGAGTCAGGCATGAAACCAAATCCAATGCGCGCGGCGCTCGCGCGAGGCGAGCTTCAGATCGGAACGTGGATCAACATGATCCGCAATCCCGCCATTCTGTCGCTGCTCAAGGCGGCGGGGCTCGATTTCGCGCGCGTCGACATGGAGCATTCCCCTCCGTCGATCGAAACCATCGCTGACATGGCGCTTGTCGCGCGCGCGATCGACTTCCCGATCGCGGTGCGACCGCCTAAGGCCAATCGGGAGTGGATCACGCGGCTGCTCGATGCGGGCGTGTGGAACATCCATTGTCCGCAAGTCGAGACGGCCGACCAGGCGGCCGAGATCGTCCACGCGTCGCATTACGCGCCGATGGGCTCTCGCGGAATGGCGGGGCTGGGCCCGGGAAGCGATTTCGAGAAGGGTGTCAGCCCGGTCGAGCGACGGTCTTTCGCCAACGAGCAAGTGTTCATCACGGTCATGCTCGAAACCGCGGGGGCGTTCGATCATCTCGAAGCGATTGCGGCGATGCCGGGCATTCACGCGCTGACGCTCGGCCCGGCCGATTTGGCGCAGGACCTCGGCATGTTCGGAACGCCGGACCAGTCTCGCGTACTCAATGAGAAGCGCGATCTCGTCCTGGGCGCCTGCCGGCGGCACAACAAGGTCTGCTCGATGCTCGTCACCAGTGCCGACGAGGCACGGAGGTGGCGAGAAGTCGGCGCGCTGCTGCTCGTCTATTCGACCGACGTTGACGTCATCTACGAGGGTTTCAACGTCATTGCTAAGCAGCTGAGGGGGTCCTCGCCCTAGTGCCCTTTCGCAGCTCTCCCGGCCTAAGCACAGACAGGCATCACCCGCCGCCCAGTGACCGCTTTGTCACTGACGCCAAAGTCTGGTACGGGTCAATAGCGCCGTTGAACGGCAGCTTTTCGGTGAACTTGGGTGAGGGTCTCGACGACACGCAGCGCCTTGGTAACCGAGCGCCGCAAGTCGCAACCGAACGCGTAAAGTGTTGCCAGTGTCCGCTACGAGACACGAGCCAGAGGGCGCTTCCACCGGCAACTCGCGGCCAACAGCTGCCGGTCGGTGTCGCCGTGGAATTTGCCGGTAAGCGGCCATTGACGAGGCAACCGGTGCCTGGCGCTCCCACGACGCGCACAATGAATTTATTGCAAGGCGAGCGGGACAGACGCGAATATTTTCGGAGGACAGTCGACTTCGATCACAACAGAGCGCGCATCGCATTGATCGTCTCGGGTTGCCGGAAGTAATTGGTGTGATGCACGGTGGGGGAGTCATTGAACATCGTCACGCGCGTGTCGAACGCAAGGCGCGCAAGCGCGTCGAGGCCTGGGCCTGACCGATCGCCATCCATGGGACCCTGCATGCTTCCGGTGTCCACTACCAGGTCGTTCGGTCCATCAAAGATGAGGTCGGCCGCGCCGTACTTGAGCTGGTCGCCGACGTTGGTCAGGCGCCGCCAGAACCGCCAGCCCGCGTCGCTTTCGACCGGCCTGAAATTGCCGATGACAGCATGGAATTGCGGTCGCGTCGGCCACGGCGAAGCGAACAGGCGCAGCATCTCGGCGTTGTTGCTCACGCGCGACTGGCTGGCAAGTCCGGGTATGGTCACCACGGCCGCGTCGGCAATAGGTAGATCCGCACCGAGTTGCAATACCCCGCCGAGCGTCTTGGCGATCCCGGTCACGACGGTCATCAGCGGAAGCACCGTAGACGCCATTCCCGCCGTTGCCGCGATCGCCTTGGCGGCAGTCGCGAGATGATCGAGTGCTTGGCGCAACGCGGCAGGCGATGCGAGGCTTGTACCGATCAGCGGTGAGCCAACGAACATAACGTTTCTGACGTTCCGCGTGGCCATTCGCAGCCACCACGCAGTGACCAGCCCGCCGCGACTGTGACTCACCACATCTATCTTCCCCGACACGCCGACAAGTGCGGCGTCGAGGTCGAGCGCGTTGATCCACGGACTCACCGACAGCGTCGCATGATCGAAGGCAAGAATGGCATCGTACGTGTTCTCGAGATCAATCAGCAGCTGCTTGCCCGCCGGCGTCGCCTGGAATTGCTCGAAGAACATGTCGCTCTTGCTGAACGTGCCATGCACGAGCAGCAGCACGCGCTTGCCGGCGATCTTCGACTTGGCGATCTTCTGGAGCATACCGCCGCGCCAGATCCGGAGGCCCTGGTCTGGCGTCAATTTCTGGTCGAGGCCAGCAATGCCCTGCAGCACCTGGTTCTTCGGCAGATCCTGGATTCGGATCGTTCGGATGGGGTTCCCGTCAACCGCCGGGATCGATCGGCGCAGCGCGCGGCGCCGACCGCTGCGTCGCGGCGGCGGCGAATACACCCAGCGCAACATGCCCTCATCCTCGACCAGCGTAAGCGTTGCGAGCCTGCTGTAATCGTCGGGCGTCCAGGCGCGACGCCGGCGCGCGGCGACCGGAACCTTCGGCGGATCCTCGGTTTCAGCACCGCCAAGCGTGTTGATCGCCTGGTCGAGGCACGCTTCGAAACTGGAATCGTTGGTCATGACGGGTCCCCGAGCAATGGCAGCGGTGTGATGCCGTTCTGGCGCGCAAGCGCGATGTCGATGAGGAATTCGAATTTTTCCGGATCCTCGAAGTTCTCTTTCCCCGCTTCGATTGCCTCAGCAAAGCCGCAGTTCTCGGTCAGGCGCACAGTCTCGAGCGGGACCAGCCGGCCCGCTCGAATTTCGCGCAGGATCTCGCGCTGCATCGCGCGTCCCACCGCCCACGGATAACGTTGCGCGCCCGCAGCGCTGTTTACATCGGCATTGGCGGACATGATCTCGCGCATCGCCCCTTCCTCGGGCCGCGCGGATCTGAATCGGTCGTGGAACGCGTCGGCGCGCCAATAGCCGGGGAATGCATGGTCCTCGAGCAGGAAGATGACCGGCCAGATATCCACCAGCTCGAGACAGGCGGCGAACAGCAAGGCGAGATCAATGCACGTGCCGTTGCGATCGCGCATGATCATGCTCGGCGTGCGCAGCCGTTGCGAATCCAGCTCGGCGGAATAGCTGGGTGGCGGATTGATGTACGTCAGCCGCCACTCATGCACGATCGCTGCCCACACCGCCTGCACCTGCAGGTCGACTTGCGCAGCGTCACGTGGCGTCGGATCCTCGTCGAGGCACTGGTACCCTTCGAAGCCCGCTGCCGGATCGTCGCGTAACACTCGAACGTAGTTCGACGCGGTGCGCACAAGCTCGAGGACTGCGCGGTCGCGCGGAAAGACGAACGATGGCAGCCACGAGCGACCCTGCACCGCATCGCGCCATTGGTCGATCGGCAACAGGCTGACCGGGAACGTTTCGCGCGCGAGCACATGGCTGCCCCACTTAATGTCGACCACCAGCGTCGTGGTAATCGCTTCATGCACAGAGCGGATCAGGCTGGCGCTGAGCGACACCCTCACCTGCCGCTGCAGATCGAGTGGGCGGCCCTCCAGATCGAGCACGCGCTCGAAGCTCGCCGTTTCCGCACCCGCCGAGAGCAGCACGCGAACCTCGACCGAATGCCCCCTGAAGTCGGGAGCGGGCATGATGGAAAACTCGTCGAATAGCTCGCCGCCGTTATGCAGGAGCGAATAATTGATCGCCTTCTTTGCCTTGATCTGCAGCTTGACGTGCGACCGGACCCAATCGAAATCGACGCTTGCAGGCG
>Ga0210402_10005342_pt1 | contig 11528 bp, 10 predicted proteins | sample IncBWC7MmetaG_FD_161055 | JGI IMG/M metagenome (GOLD analysis project Ga0210402, IMG submission 161055) | Forest soil microbial communities from Barre Woods Harvard Forest LTER site, Petersham, Massachusetts, United States - Inc-BW-C-7-M | ecosystem: Environmental > Terrestrial > Soil >... | reverse complement strand
GTCTTCCGCGGCGGCGTGATTCTTCCGGGACCCAATCTGATGCTGCAGGCATTGGCGGCGAACACACCCAATCTGAAGATGCCGCCGGGGCGCTACCATGATTTTCCGGTGACCAACGCCGATGCGGTGTTTTCCGGCGTCATGCAATCGATCTGTGGCGCGGTCGAGCAAATGCGCGCGCGGCTTGCCACCGCCGACTCGCCGACAAGGTGTTTCTTAAGCGGCGGCGCCGCACCTGACATCGCGCCGCACCTGACAGAGCCCCTCGACGTCGTGGATAATCTGGTGCTCGAGGGCGTCCTGGCCTTGGCAACTCAAACATGAGAACGCTCGTCTTCCTCCTGGTGCTTGCCAATCTCACGCTGTTCGGCTACATCTGGCTCGACCGCGTCGGGGGCAGTGGCGAAGGGGTGCGGCTGTCGCAGCAGATTCAGCCGGAGAAGATAAAAGTGCTGACGCCGCAGCAGGTGGCAGCGCTCGGCCCGGCAAAGGTTGCTTCGCTTGCCGACGTGTGCGTCGAGTGGGGCCCGATGTCCGAGGCGGACCGGGCGCGCGCGCAGACGCGGCTCGAGCCGCTGGACTTGGGCAAACTGGTGACACAAAGAAAAGTCGAAGTGATTGCCAACTACTGGGTGTTTATCCCTGCTTCGGCGAACAAGGCCGCGGTGGACAAGCGTGTGGCCGAGCTTAAAGGCCAGGGCGTGCGCGATATTGTCCCGGTCGAGCTCGGCCCGCAGCGTCTGGCGATTTCGCTCGGTGTCTTTCGCACCGAGGAGGCTGCCCAGGCGCGGCTCGCAGCGCTGGAGGCCCAGGGCGTCACGACGGCAAAGGTGGAGCCCCGCGCCCAATCCGTGCAGCAGACGGTGCTGATCGTCCGCGACCCGCCTGCCCAGGTCGTGGCGCGGCTCAAGGAAATGCAAAGCGATTTTCAGGGTAGCGAAATCAGGATAGGTTCGTGCGAACGGCCGACTTGACCGACAAGCGCACCCTGTCGGCCGCGGCGAATATTCGGCAGGCGACGACCACCGATGACATTGCGCGTGCCCGCGCGCTGTTCGTCGAATACGCGCAATGGCTCAAGGTCGATCTGTGCTTTCAGGGATTCGCAGAGGAGTTGAAAGCGCTGCCCGGTGCGTATGCGCCGCCTCGCGGCAGGCTGCTGCTTGCGGGAACGACCGGCGATGCGTTCGCCTGCATCGCGCTGCGGCCGCTCGACGGCGCGGGGCTGGCCGAGGTCAAGCGTTTGTACGTGCAACCTCCGCGCCGCGGCGAGCGCTGGGGATATCGCCTCGCGGAGAACCTCATCGCCGAGGCGCGCGCCATCGGCTATCGCGAGCTCAAGCTCGACACCCTGGAATGGATGACGCCGGCGCGTGCCCTTTATGCGAGCCTCGGATTTCGTGAGTGCGCCGGGTACTACGACAACCCGCTTGCCGGCGTGGTTTATATGAGGCTCGAGTTGAGCTGATGCGGGCGCCGCGCGGGCGGCGGTGGAGAGGCTTCTCCGGCGGCAGAAGCTCGGGCGGCGCCGGCTCGGGGAGCTGGCAGAGGCAGATTCGCTCGGCCGCCAACGACGGCCGACGATGAGATCAGCCTGCCGCTCGCGCGCTGACCGCGAAGTGTCTTGCGTTCTGGCCCGTCGTCGCCGGCGCTTCGATGCGCACGTCGCGATACCCCGCATCGCCAAGAAGCGTGGTGATCTGCTCCTCGGAATACCAGGTCATCATCATCATTTCATCCTCGCGCGCGACGATTCGGTTACGGGCGCGCCGCTCGTAGCGGCTCTGAGTGCGAATCCGGCGTGCCTGGATATCGACCACGCGCTCCGAGCGGCACGCGAGCTGCGTGCCGTCGGCAAGCATCGCGTGGCGAACTTCGATCACCGCCGCGCCGGGCGGATGCTCGGCCTGATCGGGAATCGACAGGGCAAGCAATAACAAGCCCGGCTCCAGCAAATGCGCGCGTATGCGCAGCAAGGCGTCGAGCGCGGCGTGTCTTCCGGTCAACAACTGAAACGAGCCGCCCGCGACGAACGCCGCGCAGTAGCGAAATGGCAGATTGAGCGCGGTGATGTCCTGACGAAAGACTTGTGTTTCGCGACCGGCCGAGGCGAGACGCGCGGCGCAGCTCGCGAGCATGGGCTCGGACACGTCGACGCCATGGATGCTGAAGCCCGCGTCGAGGAGCGGCAGCAGCATCCGCCCTGACCCCGACATCGGCTCGAGTACCGTGCCGGCACCGCGCGGAAGCCTTGCCACGTACCAGGCGACTTCCTCGTCCGACGCACGCGGCCTCTCGGCGTCGTGGAAAAGCGCGGACAGCGGGCCGCAATGGGAGGTGGACGGAAGGGGACGTCCGGTCATGTCGAGGCGCTGTTCTGGCATTGCGCGAGCTCAGCTGCGGCAGTCGACGAGGACCGCCTCGGGATTCTGATGCAGGAAATCGTGCGCTTCCTTGGGATCCAGGCGTTTCGCGGGTCCGATGACTTGCCTTAGTACACTAGCACGCTCGCGCGGACGCTTCAAACATGGCCGCTAAAGCGCGTTGCGGGCCGCCGCCGCGATCGCGTCGATCCAGCTCCGCGCGGCAGGGACCGAGCCACCCCAGCGCAGGAAGCCATGAATCATGCCGTCGCAGCGGATGATTCGAACCGGTACACCGGCGGCGGTGAGAGCGCGCGCGTAGTCCAGGCCGTCGTCACGCAGCACGTCGTACTCGGCGACGGCAATGACGGCGATGGGCAGGCCGGAGAGATCGGCTGCGGCGAGCGGCGAGAGCTCGGGCGCATCGGCAGCGGTGCTCGCGCGGTAGGTTTCCCAATACCACGACATTTGTGCTCCGGTGAGGTTGTAACCGGTGGCGAATTCGCGATACGACGCGCGCGAGCACGTCGCGTCGAGGGCCGGATAGAGCAGCAATTGCAGGCTCGGCTGCGGCGCGCCAGCGGCGCGAAGTCGCAGCGTCAGCGCGGCAGCAAGATTGCCCCCCGAGCTGTCGCCTGCGACGACAAAACGCGCGCCGTCGGCGCCGAGCTCGCTGGCGTGTGCGCGGGCCCAGCGCCACGCGATATCGAAGTCGTCGAGCGCCGCGGGGTAGGCATGCTCAGGGGCGCACCGGTAGTCGACCGCGACGACGACGGCGGGCAGCCGATTGGCGAGCATCCGGCAGACGCGGTCGTGCGAATCGAGCGAGCCGGTGACCCAGCCGCCGCCGTGCGCGTAGAGAAGAAGCGGCAGTGCCGAGAGAATCTGCGGCCGGTAGACCCGCAACGCGACCGCGCTTGGTTCGCCGAACGTGCCCGCGTCGGTCACCGACGCGAGCGTTTCCGGCGCGCCGCCGAGAACCTTAGGCGCTTCCTCGGCGGCTTTTCGCAGCGCAGCTACGTCGGGTTGCGCCGCGCCCGGCGGCACTTTGAACACCGTGTCGAGGAGATGTCGGATATGAGGATCGAGCATCGAATTTCCGTACGTTTCCGCGAATTTTCGCGCATTTCAGTCGCCGCGTCAGCCGCCTGTCGTGCCCGATGCGCTGTCTCGGGTTGACAATGCATGGGCGCGGCGGCAACGTCGCATCTTGATCTCGGCCGTGAGCCCGGGAGCAACGGCAGCGGACTTTTGTAGCTGAGGGGGTCGGCATGGTGATATCGAATAGTCGGCGCTTTTCTTGTGTCGCAGCATCCATTCTTGTTGCTGCAACGGTTTGCTCGACCTGGCAGACTCCCGCGCACGCCGCGAAAATCACCGAATGCGCGAAGATCGGCACTTGCTACTGCGTGAACGAAGATTTGAAGGCGACGATCGGATCGAAGGTCGAGCGTTTCCGACAGATGATTGCCGACCAGCGCAAGACCGGAAAGGCTGTCGGCTATCTGAGCGTTCCGCTCACGTCGATCGGTGGCGGTAACTTCAACGTGAACAAGGAAGTGGCGGAAAGCGCCAAGGCTGCGATCGAAAAGCGCTTCGGTGCCGATTTTGTCTGGGTTCTCAATCCGGGAACGCTGGATGCGGATCTGCCCAAAGGAACCGGCCCGGATTACATGCTGATGTGGGTCAGCCTTATCGAGGGCGGTGACGGATTCGGCGATTTCGATTTTGTGTATTTTGCGGGACCGCAGGATTTTGCCCGCTATTTCGGGTTCGACGGCAACGCCGACATGGCAAAGCTCGACGGGTATTTCGACCTGCGGGTCAAGTCCGACCCCGACTTCGCAGCGGCAGTGCAGAAAGGGCTCACCAAGGCCGCCTTCCGGAAATACTATGCGTTGCGCGCATCGGCGTCGGTGAGCCGTGGCGCACACGACGAGTGGAACATTTTCCGCCTCATCAACGAGCGCCGCCGCGCCGACAGCAAGTTCGGCACCGGCAACCAGATCACCGTGCTGTTCGACGGCCACGGCGTAGATCCCGCCGACTCGGAGGCATCGGTGTCGGAAGGCTATGTCGGCAAGTGCGCGCTCTAGAATCCCGTGGCCTCCGTAGTCCCGCTCGCAGCGAAAGCAAATCGACCGCGTTGCGCATCCGCCGCATTTGACGCCGCCGGCACGAGTCGGTACCGTGGGGCAACTAGAGTTTCACTCGACTGCGATCGCTCCAAAACCAAATCGCAGCGCGAAAGCCCAACGGAGGATTCCCGATGAACATCATCCGAGCTTTTCTGCGCAGCGCCGCGCGTGCCATCGCGGCCGTGCCCTTATTGGGGCTCGCACTTTTCGCGCAGCTCGTTCCTACACCCGCCGTCGCGGTGGACACCCTGAATGTTTATTCGATCTGGCCCGAGAACTGGGCGCGGCCCATGTTCGAGGAGTTCGAGAAGGCAACCGGGATCAAGGTCAATTTCGTCCGCTTCTCGTCAGGCGAAGCGCTCGCCCGCGTCATCGCAGAAAAGAACAATCCGCGCGTCGATGTGCTCTTCGGCGGCCCGGTCGAGACTTTCGCCGCCGGGATCGGCGAAGGATTGTTCGAGCCGTACAAGCCGCCTTCCTTCGCTTCGCTTCCGCCGCGTTTCCGGCACGCCGACGGACAATGGATCGCCATTGCCGACGATCCACTGGTGTTCATGTCCAACGACAAGTTCATCAAGGAGAACGGCCTCAAGGCGCCGACATCGTGGAACGACCTGCTCGCGCCCGCCTACAAGAACATGCTGCAGATGGCCGACGCGCGGACTTCCGGAACCGCCGTCACGCGCATTTTTTCCGTGCTCGAAGTCAACGGCCGCGATGAGAACAAGGCTTTCGACTACATGAAAAAGCTGCGACCTAACGTGCAGCTGTATACCAAGAGCGGTGGCGGGGGAACTCTGCCGGTCGGGCTGGGTCAGGCTGGCGCCGGCATTTTCTTTATCGTCGACGCGCTCGATACCAAGGCGAAGGGTTACGAGGTGACGATCAGCTTCCCGAAGGAAGGCATCGGCACGGCGGCCGAGGGGATTGCGCTGCTCAAAGGCGCCAAGAATCCCGCACTCGGGAAGAAGCTGATCGACTGGGCCACTTCGCCGGCGATGCAGGGACTCTTCGCGAAGTACAAGATCAACTTCGTCCCCGCGCACCCGGATGTCGCGCTCGAGCCCAGTCTCGCCGCGGTATTGCAGGGCGCGAAGATCTTTCCGATCGATGCCGATTACGCCGGCGCCAACCGCAAGCGCATTGTCGACCGCTGGATCGCGGAAGTGTTGAATCCCTAGACGCCGGGTCACGGGCGTCGTAATGAACGCGACCGGCCGCTGGAAGGCCGCGACGACGGGCATGCGCAACGACCCGGCCGTCGCAGCGGCCGTGTTCGTGCTATGGGCGCTGTTGGCGCTGTTCGTGGTCTACCCGCTGGCGATGTTGCTCGCCCGGGTGTTGACCGATAACGGGGCGTTCACCACCGCCGGTCTCGCGGCGGTGCTGTCCGACCGGCACCAGATACGCGCCTTCGGCAACAGCCTGCTGCTCGCTTTGATGGTCGGGACCGCCGGGACGGTGCTGGGCTTTCTGTTCGCGTTCACCGCAGCGCGTGGCCGCTTGCCGCGCTGGCTCCTCACCGCCATCGACGTCGCGGTGCTGCTGCCGCTCGTGTCGCCGCCGTTCACCACCGCGATCGCGATGATTTTTTCGTTCGGACCGCGCGGGCTCATCACCTACGATCTGCTCGGACTCAAGGGAGTGACCGTCTATGGCCTCACGAGTACGTTTTTTTCCGAGGTGCTGACCTTCTTTCCGATCGCTTATCTGACACTGCGGCCGCTACTTGCCGCGATCGATTCGAACGTCGAAGGCATGGCTTTCTCGCTCGGGGCGTCCCGCTGGCGGGTCTTTCGCACGGTGACGCTGCCGCTCACCATCCCGGGGCTCGCCAACGCCTTCCTGCTGCTGTTCGCGGCGTCGCTCGCCGACTTTGCGACTCCGTTGATCCTCGCCGGCAACCAATTCCCTGTGCTGCCGACGCAGGCCTACTTGCAGATCACAGGTCTGTTCGATCTGCGCGGCGGCGCCGCGTTATCGTTCGCGCTGCTGCTGCCCGCCCTCGCCGTGTTCCTCTTGCAGCGCTATTGGGTGAGCCGGCGCTATTACGTGACCATCACTGGGAAGGGCGCCGGCCAGACGCCCTTCGACAGCATCTCGCCGGCCATGCGCGCGGTTCTGCTGGCGGCCTGCGCGGCGGTCGCGCTGGTCGTCGTCTACTTCTACGTGCTGCTGCTGTACGCCTCGCTCGTCGTCGCACTGGGCGCCAATCACGCCTTCACGCTGCAACACTACCGCACGATCTTTAGCGACGGGCTGAAGGCCATCCGCGACACCTTGATCATCGCAGCCCTGGCGATGCCGCTCGGCGGCCTCTACGGGATCCTGCTCGGCTATCTGGTCACGAAGAAATCGTTCGTGGGGCGCCGTACGATGGAGCTCGTCTCGATGATCAACTACGCCTTGCCCGGGACGATCGTCGGCATCGCCTATCTGATCGCGTTCAATGAGCCGCCGTTGGAGTTGACCGGCACTGCGCTCATCATCATCGCCTGCTACATCTTCCGTTACGGCCCCACCGGGATCCGGGCCACGGTGGCTCTGCTGCAGCAGATCGACAAGAGCCTGGAGGAAGCCTCGCAGGGACTCGGTGCCGGCAGCGGCGTCACGTTTCGCCGCGTCACCCTGCCGCTGATCATGCCCGCGTTCTTTGCCGGGCTCGGCGTCGTGTTCATCCGCTCGATGACGGCGATCAGCGCGACGATCTTCCTGGTCTCGATCAGCTGGACCCTCATCACGGTGAAGATACTGGAGAACATCACCGAGCTGTCGCTGGGCCCGGCGGCGGCGTTTTCGGTGCTCGTCGTCGCGATCGTATTCGCGGTGATTGCGATCATCGGCAGAGTGCTGCATCTCTTCCGTGCGCCCGGAGCGATGCCCATGACGAGCCTGCTCGGAGGATGAACGTGGAAACGATCGGCGTCCATGTCGACGGCGTATCGAAGCACTACGCGCATCGCGTGAAGGGTGAGATATATGCCGCCCGCGACGTCAGGCTCGACGTCCGGCCGGGCGAGTTCCTGACCCTGCTGGGCCCGTCGGGCTGCGGCAAGACGACAACGCTGCGTATGATCGCCGGATACGAAAAGCCGGATTCAGGACGCATACGCTTCGGCGGGCAGGACGTGACCGACCTGCCGGCGAACCAGCGCAACATCGGCTTCGTATTCCAGAATTACGCGCTCTTTCCGCACCTTTCGGTGTTCGAGAACGTCGCCTACGGGCTACGCGTGCGAGGACGGAGCGACGACGTGATCGCGAAGAGCGTCGGCGACGTTCTCGCGCTGGTCGGCCTTGCCGGATACGAGCAGCAGTTTTCGGCTCAGCTCTCGGGCGGCGAGCAGCAGCGCGTCGCGCTGGCGCGCGCGATCGTCATCCAGCCGCGCGTGCTGTTGTTCGATGAGCCGCTGTCCAACCTCGATGCGAAGCTGCGGGTCCAGATGCGACAGGAAATTCGGGATCTGCAGCGCCGCCTCGCGATCACGACCGTCTACGTGACGCACGATCAGGAAGAGGCGATGGCGGTGTCCGACCGGATCGCCGTGATGCATCAGGGCAGCGTCGTGCAGGAAGGAACCGCCGAGGACCTCTACCATCACCCGAAGTCGCAGTTCGTGGCCCAGTTCGTCGGACGCATGAACCTCGTCGCGGGACGGGTGACGGCGATCGCTCGGGAGGAAGCGAGCATCGCAGCGCTCGGGGCGCTGATCAGCGCTCCCTTGCCGCGCAGGGATCTCGCACCGGGTGACCCGATTCAGATCATTGTCCGGCCCGAGGCCATCGAAATCGTGCGCGGCGGCGACGAAAAAACGCAGTCCGGCCTGTTGCCTGCGGCCATCGTGTCGCGCACATTTCTCGGTGAGAAAATCGAATATCTGGCGCGCTGTGCGGACGAAATGCTGCAGATCGTCCGTTACAACGAGGGGCCGGGTGCGCTCATTCCCGAGGGTGCAGCCGTCTTCCTTCGCTTTGCCGTGGACGCGGTAACGGTGCTCCCGGAGAAGAATCCGGAGGGTCGCGATCGTGAGTGAACCGACTGCCGATGTCGCGGTGCCTCCCGCGGTCAGACGCTGCGGCTTTTCTGCCTTGGCCCTGCTCGCGGGGCTAGTCCTCGCGTCGGCCGCCGTGGTGTATGGCACGGAAGCGCCGCGCGAAGTACACGGGATATCCGACGCCTCTGCCACTCCCGGCGTGGCGATGGCTTGGGGAATCGTGCGAGGAGCGAGCGAAACGGCTACGGTCGTTGTCGCACGCATCGTCACCGATCCGGCGAGGTACCCATGGCTAGCCGTCACCGGCAGCGATCCCTTTACGCATCGCACAGGGCCTTTGTTGGCGGCAACACGCAGTGCCGGCGTCATCGAGGTGCGCTCGCCCCGGCCCCGCTTCGCCGAGCTTCCCCGCACCGAGTTTCGCTTTTACGAATCCGCCGCGGCGGCGCAGCAGGATACGCCGGCACTGGTCGTATTCTTTCTTGGCGTGCCCGATACCACACCCGAATTCGCAACCGAGGACAAGCTTCAGGCGTATCTCGGCGACCGTGTTGCACGCCTCGCCGGCGCCGGCGGAGCCAAGCCGCCGTGATTGCGCTGAACGCGACGCGAGACAACGGCTATTGTGACCGTAGCGATGCTACTGTTGTTGAAGCGGGTCAATCCATCTGCGTGATGAACTTGGTATTGAGATAGCCGTCGAAGGTTTCGCTCCCGCCTTCCCTGCCATAGCCGCTGTCGTTGATTCCGCCAAACGGTGTTTCCGGGAAAGTCATTCCGAAGTGATTGATATTGATCATGCCGGCGGCAAGCGCGTCGGATATTGCATGCGCAGTTTTTGAGGACGTCGTGAATGCGAACGCAGCCAGCCCATAGTGCAGGCTGTTCGCACGGCGTACGACCTCGTCGAAATCCTTGAACGGCGTCACCGCGGCGATGGGCCCGAATGGCTCATCGGTCATCAGGCGAGATCGGTCCGGAATGTCGGTGATGACCGTTGGAGCGAAAAAGTTGCCCTTGGCCCCAATGCGTTTCCCGCCGGTGGCGATCTTTCCTCCGTGCCTGAGTGCGTCGGCTACGAAGAGCTCCATCGCCTCGACCCTTCGCGAATGGCACAAGGGGCCCATCTGCGTAGCTTCATCCAAGCCTGCACCGACCTGGATGTTGTCGATGGCACGAGTGAAGCGCTCCACGTACGCATCATGGGCGTCCCGCTGCACGTAAAACCGGGTGGGCGAGATGCAGACCTGGCCGGCATTGCGCATCTTGTAGGTGGCGAGCATGTCCGCGGCACGTTCGATGTCGGCATCGTCGAAAATGATGACCGGTGCGTGCCCGCCGAGCTCCATCGTAGTGCGCTTCATGTGCTCCCCTGCCAACGCCGCCAGCCGCTTGCCGACGGGAACCGAGCCGGTAAACGAGATTTTGCGCACGATGGGCGATCGAATCAGATACTCAGAAACCTCGCTCGGAACGCCCCAGACGAGGTTCAGGCAACCGGCAGGAAGGCCTGCGTCCTCGAACAGATGCCCGAGGGCCAGAATGGCCGACGGGGCGTCTTCCGGGCCCTTGAGAATGATCGTGCAGCCGGCACCCAGCGCCGCACAGATCTTGCGGATGGCCTGGTTGAACGGAAAATTCCAGGGAGTGAATGCCGCGCAGACACCAACTGGCTCGTGCACCACCAGTTGGCGGACATTGGGCAATCGTGCCGGGATGACCCGCCCATAGATGCGGCGGCACTCCTCCGCGTGCCAATCGGCGTGATCGGCGCACGCTTTCACTTCGGCTAACGCCTCTGAGAGAGGCTTGCCCTGGTCGAGCGTCAGGTTCCGGGCGATCAGCGCCGCGCGCTCGCGAGTCAGCTCACCGACCTTGCGCAACACCCGGCTGCGCTCCATGGGCGAGCTCTTGCGCCACGATTCGAACGCGCGCTGTGCGCTGGTCAGAGCCCGATCGAGGTCTCCGGTTGTCGCGTGCGGCAATTGGCCAAGTAATTCATCCGTGGCAGGATTCAAGACCTCCTGTTCCCGCCGACCCTCACCGCAGAGCCATGTCCCATCGATATATAGCGCGAGTGTTTCATACGTCATGGCAGGATTTCCTTGAAAGCGCCGACTTTGGCGAGAAGAGCCCGATTCGCGCATCGTTCATAGCCAACACCGCCCTAGCTGACCGATTCAAAATCGCTATTTCAGCCGCAAATGCTATTGGAAACTCGATGACCGCTTCAGCCACATATGCTGTTGGAAGCGGCTGTGGGTTGACAATCCGCGCGCCAGCCCTTAACTTCCAAGCATAGCGCCGATTTGACCCTAGCTTGCGGGCGCTCTACAAATGCAGCTGTGCGACCTGAAGTCGCTTAGGTAGCTCGCCTAGCCAAGTCAGTTAACTTGGCAGAAACGCAGCCCGAGCAGCACGGATATTTTGCGTGCTGCGGAAGGAAGCCTGAGAGGCGAAAGCCTTTCGAATGATTGTCTCGGGGGGAGATTTTGTCCCCGCAGGAGACCCGTCGTTCAGCCGACGGTAGCCTAGGAGTCGGTGCGTCCCTGGTAACGGGGAGGTGCCAAGCGATTCCGACAACGTAGCCAAGCCATACAGGCATATGCCAGATCCCGCGAGGGGTTTGCATGATTCTGCCAGCAGCAAGGCGGATGAGGCGCAAGGCTGGGTGGTAAGACCAACACATGTGAATTGCCGTTAAACGCCGTGATTGTAAACAGGCCCAAGCTGCTGTCGGGCCTGAACCAAAAGGTGCGTGGCCGGATATTCCGCTAGCTGTTCGGAATACGCTGACGCGAGGCCACCGGCGGATAGGCAAGGTCTAACCCACTCGTGTCACTCGGAAGGAACAGGGTAAGCCCGTAGTTCCGCCCACAGAATTGCGTGGGTAGGCGGATCGCAAGAGAAGCTGTGGGAAGTGCGGGTAAAGGAGCGCGGAAAAAGCGAATGCTGTCCTGTAATGGGATGGATAGGGGTTTGAACGTTACCCCACCCGAAAGGGCGCCCACTTCCGCATGGTCTCTCTTCAT
>Ga0210402_10005341_pt1 | contig 11529 bp, 8 predicted proteins | sample IncBWC7MmetaG_FD_161055 | JGI IMG/M metagenome (GOLD analysis project Ga0210402, IMG submission 161055) | Forest soil microbial communities from Barre Woods Harvard Forest LTER site, Petersham, Massachusetts, United States - Inc-BW-C-7-M | ecosystem: Environmental > Terrestrial > Soil >... | reverse complement strand
ATCGGAACCTACCTCGCGCTCTAGGACAATCGAAGCACCGGGCGCTGGGGTGATTCCGTGATTTACTGTCAAGGCACGCAGTGTCTAGACGTAGCCCAAGCCGGCCAGACGGTCGTGAATAATTTTTTCCTTCTCCGCCTCGGCGCCATCCTCAAGTATACGCTTTTCCATTCCGGCTACCAAGGAATGTCCCTGCATTGATTCCGGAATGTCGTACCCCGCAAGGTCCAGCAGGGTGGGGGCAATGTCGAGCAGCTTCGCGCCTTCGAACTCACCATTGATCGGGCAATTGGGCGCAGCCAGCAAAAACATTCCGTACTGGGCATGATTGCAGCCATCGGGACCGGTGTCGTTTTCCTGGACATAAATATTGGGATAACCGACGGTACCGATCGAGCGCCAATCCAATCCTCCGAAATGCACGATCAAATCAGGCGGAACATTGCGAACCGTTTGATAGATCTCTTTTGGCTTAAAAACGAGGGAGTTCAGAGGCTGCCCCTTGTCGTCCGTCATAGACTCAAACTTGGCCTTCACCTCATCCTGGAAGGCCCCGTACTGCGCGGCTGGAACGATGCCTTGAGGTTCCCGCCCTTCCACGTTAAAGAAGACTCGAGCGTAATAACCGCCTTCGCTCCACACCTTGGTCTTTGCCCAGTTGACTCTTAGTTTGTTGAAGGGCGTAACTTCAGTCGGATATTCGTCAAGTACAAGCAATCCTTCGTTGATGAGCCACTGGTTGACGGCGATGCCGCCATCGAGGCGCTGGGCGCCATGATCGGACACAACCAGCAAGATAGTCTCGTTGTCGAGTAGTTCGATAACACTGCCGATCTGTTCATCGAGCCAAAGATAATAATCGGGGATCACGTTTTCGTAAGGATTTCCGGGTTCGTACTGCACGTGCTTCTTGTCAAAATAATTCCAGAACCCGTGATGCACGCGATCCAACCCGATGTCGACGAAGTGGAAATAGTCCCACTCCTGCTCGGTGAGGAGCCATTTTACTACCTGCCACTGTTTGCGACTCATAGCAAATATCTCGTCGCGCAACCAGTCTTTGCGATCAGTGCGAAAGTTCTTTACATCGACGGGGTATTCGCCAACCAACTCTGTGATCTTCGCTTTAATATTGGACGGGTAAGTAAAGTCATCCTTCACAGGATCTGGAGTCAGGAAGCATCCCACACTGATTCCATTGATGCGCCGGGGCGGAAAATTTGGCGGTACCCCCACAATGATTGACTTCTTGCCCTCGCGCGCCAGGTGATCCCACATGGCGTAAGACTTAATTGAGTTCGAATTCGCAAAGCCAAGTTTCTCGTAGGAATAGTCCATACGATTGCGAAAGCCGTAAATTCCGAGGGAACCCGGGTCCTGGCTGGTGGAAAGGCACATCCACGCGGGGACGGTTATCGGGGGCACGACGCTCTGCAACTTGCCATATAGACCTGCGTCCATCAAACGCCGGATGTTTACCAGGCGTTCGTCGCGGAAGATGACATCCGGAGCTGCGCAGTCCAGTCCTAACACCAAGATTTTCATCGCTTATACCGTTTCATAGCAGAGATTTTCCTTCCATCGATTGGTGATCGGGAACGTTTAAGTAGTGCAAAATCGTGGGCGCAAGATCAATGATTTGCGCGTGGTTGTGCACCACTGGCCGATTCATGAAGAGGATGCCCGGCACGGCATCGGGGTCAATAATGTGATCCCCACTCCAGCGCCGATTGTTGTTCTCAAATAAAGAGTTGGCGAATCCTCCAAGGGAACTCTTCCAGGAAACACGGAAACCAGGACAGAAATTCACAAGCAGATCAGGAGCCTCTTTGACGAACGATCCAGAATAGATTTCCTCTCTTCGCGAGACACTACGGACGGCGGAGCACCCGGTTTCCTGATCGGCGAAGTCCGCTAATCCCTTTTGTACGGTGGATCGGACCTTCTCGATTTCGCCGCTGCCCTCTTCTAAAATACCGTTACGCTCCCGTCCTTTGACGTTCAGGTAAACTCCGCCCAGACCGAGCGCATAAGCATAGGTCTTCGACCAGTCAACCGCGGCAAAGCCGTCACCCAGTTCTTCCTGTGGTTTCTTTCCGCCCTCGAGGCCCAGAAGATTGTTCTGCCACAACCAGGTATTGGTATCGAACGCGCGGCGGAATGTATTGAAACCGTGATCCGAAAGAACGATCAGCAGCGTGTTTTCGTCCACATACTCCAGGACACGGCCCAACAGAACGTCACACTGGCGATATAATCCATCGACATACTGTCCCAGGCTGGACGCCAGATCCGGGTCGAAATTGGGATGCTCAGGGTCGATGAAGCGCCAGAACATATGCTGCAAGCGGTCGGGCGTATCAAATACCGTAAATAGAAAACCTTCCGTAAAGCGACTGAGTTCACGCATCAGCATGTCTTCACGTTCTTTAAAGACCAACTCACACTGAGCCTTGTAGGCCATTTCATTGAAACGGCCATTGTTGTGGCCGGTATGATCTTCGGCCATACCTACCGTGGAGAACAGCCCGATCTCCTGCGAGAGGGTCTTGCCATAGTCGGCGGGTGCGGAAATCGGAAAAAGGGGAGCCGCCGGATCAAAGTTCACCGGCGAAGCATAAAACTCCACGTGGGGATTGATTTGACGGCAGTAAAAACGTACGATGCCGGTCACTGACTGGAGCATGGACAGCTTGAATTTTAGCCGAACCCAGGGACTCCAACCGTTCTCGGGCACGTCTACCGCCGGGGGCGAACCTGCTGTGATCACCAGTTTGCGACCGCCGCGATCGACTTGAGCCCGAATCTCTGAGGTGGTGTCGGATGGCGGATTAGTACGAGGATTGCGGGGACCATTGACACGGGTGACCATTTCCGTGTCCCGCTCGAGATAGATTACTTGCTCGTGCTCTCTGGCGTGCACGGTGCGATCTTGAGTGTAGAATGTGCCGGTACCCTGACTACCTCGAATGTCGGGTACCCCCACCCCAGACAACATCTTACCCAGCAGGTTTTCTGCAGGGAAAGTGACCGGGCAGCGCAATACCACACTAGGAACTCCTGCTTTGCTCAGATATTGCCAAACCGGCACGCCCTGCCGCTTGTTGACCGCTCGGGGCGGGGATAGCATGCTCTTCGGTCTTTCAAATCGATTCAGGGCAATGTCCGGCAAATACGTTTGCAGATCCCGGGAAATGAAATCAAATATCCCGTGGCCGCCGGGGTTGGTTCCGGTCACAAACGATGACCAGGCTACCGGAGTCTGGGCCGGATAGGTCGTGCGCAACCTACCGTAGTGGCCCAGGCTGCGAATCTTCTCAAGATTGGGGAGCTCGTTGCGCCCTAGTAAGCGCTCCACAATGGACGGTTCAAGCCCGTCCAATCCGATCACTATGACCTTTTTCTTCACAGGGACTCGTCGCGAACTGGTGTCTCTTTTGGCGCTTCCTTCAACGAGGGGTGGGGATGAAATCTATTGATGATTTTAGCGAAGAAAGCAAGCATCTTGTTCCAGAAAACCAGGGCCAACCCAGCGATTGTCGCTAGGGCGGAAGTCACTCCCATGATTTGATCGGGACCGCCGTACAGCGCAAGCAAGTAATGCAGTTTCATTACGTTTTCTCCTTGAAATTGAACCGGTTGAACCGGGTCCTAAAACTACACAGCTAGTTGGTGGCTCGGGCTATTTTGTTTTCGTTGAGGGGATCGGCCAAGTGGGCTTTGTTTTGATTGCCAGCGCTCTCCTGGCTCCACAATTGCTTTCCAACGGTATTGACGACCGCATTGCCCTGGGCACTATCGGCCAGGTTTTGGATTTCCGCCGGATCCGAAGGATAACGATACAGCTCTGTGGGGTCGGACTGCGCCACAATCAAATGCCACTGAGGGTCCGTAATGGATTTCAACCAGCCTCGGTAAGCGGGGTATTGCTTGGGTACATACAGATCCTGCGCCATCTCAGAAATGGGATAGGGCCAATCCGGATTGGATCCGGGGTGCTTCCACAATTGGGACAGCGACGGCACAGGGAATTCTCCGGCATTAGATTCGCCCAGCAAATCTAGAATAGTCGCCGGAAGCGATGCCGCGCTAATGGGCCGGTCAATGCGCATGCCAGCAGGGATGTGACCAGGCCACCAGTAAACCAGTGGAACCCAGACCAGTTCCCGATAGAGAGAAGTACCGTGGGTTACGAATCCGTGCTCGCGGAAAGATTCCCCGTGGTCGGACGTGACGACAACCAAGGTATTCTTATCGAGTCCCCGACTGGCCAATTCTTTGAACAGTCCAGCAATTTGATCGTCGACATACGCAATCCCACCGTCATAGGCGTCAATTTGCAACTGGAAACAGTCGGCGCTGAGACCCATCAGATAATCAAATTCGTTAGGGGTGTGCAGTAGCTTCGACAAACTTAAGCGAGTTGGCGGACATTGCGCCTGGGCATCGCGACCGGCAAATTTATAGCGATAGGACCGTTCCGGCAAATACGGAGTATGCACATCGACATAGTTAAGAAATGCAAAGAAAGGTTTATCACGGTCACGGTCAAGCCAACGCAGAAGAGAGCGGTTGACATCGGCGGCCTTCCTGCGGGCAGGCAGTTCGTCGCAGCCCATAAGTTCAGCCAAGTAGTTATGGAAAAACACCCGGCCCCAGAAAGTCCTGTAGATCATATCCTCGACGGAATAAAAATAATCCTCGAAGTGCAGAAATCCGAGATCAAAACCCGCACGACGACAGAAGAAGTCATTGTTGGCGGAGAAGGCGCCAGTGCGATAGCCACGTTTATCCAAAACCTGGGCTAAGGTGGGGTAACTCTCGTTCAGCGGTTGCTCGCGCAGCGGTCCATGCTCGTGAGGATAGCGTCCAGTGAGAAGCGACTGATGTGCTGGAAGGGTCCAGGACGATGTCGAAATTGCGTCTTCAAAAAGGACACCTTGATCGGCAATGCGACTCAGGGAACGACTGGTTGCGCGGGTGTAGCCATAGGTCGAAAGGTGGTCGGCGCGTAACGTGTCAACCACGACCACGAGGACGTTCGGCAATGACTTGCTTGCGCCTGGCAGACGTCGGGTTGCGATTTCCTCGCGTAACCAGATGCCGCCTTCTACGCCAAACAGCGTGACCAGGAAGGCAATGGCCGCCCACCGGACGACCTTGGGGCCATAGAGCCAGATCTCCGCCGCCTTCTGACAGAAGTAACGGCTAATGACACTTGCTAAGCCGATGGCCAGTGCCAATTCAGCCCAGATGGCAATGCGTCCCGTCAAGCCTATCCAATCCAACAGTGCCATGAACGAAAAAAGAAACAACGCCACTCGCAGCCAGGGCATACGAGGCAATAGTCGGGCTAGGATTGTAAGGAGGAGTCCCAGAAACAAAAAAAAGACCAAATTAACGAGGGGAGAGATCCACAGGATTTCGATGGACACCCCCTCGGGAATCCGGGAGTTCAGTGCAAACCACTCAAATCCATGGAATGCCTGCAGCCCGAAACCCTCGATTATTCCTGTTATTAGTCCAAAGCAAGCTGCCAACAACATCAGGCGCGCAGTGTTCAGGTTTTGCGCAGTCTGTCGCAACGGGTTTTCGGCACTGGAGAACATCTATACCCTTTTCGAAGCTCTGGACTCGGTGGCGCTGATTCGCTACTACTTATGCCACCTCGTATTTTTTCAGGCCAAGTAGTTGAGAAGCGATCCGTACTACGAAGCGCGGATTGTTATAGAGGTAGCGCTTCCACAAGCGCCGTGGCTCCTGACACAAACGATGAAACCATTGTAGCCCCGCACGTTTTACCCAGTCAGGTGCATCTTTGATACCACCCGTGTGAACGTCAAAGGCCGCGCCCACACCAATCATGACTTTGGTGGCGAGTTGAGGAAGATATTCAGCCATGAAGCGCTCTTGCTTGGGAGTGCTAAGGCCGACCCAGAAGATGTCCGGCTTGAGGCGTGCGACCAGTTCCTGCAGTTCCGTTTGTTCAGCGGGACTAAGCGGCCGGAAGGGAGGCGTGTAGGTGCCAACCACACGCAAACCGGGAAATCTCCGTTCCAGATTCAGTTTAAGACGCTCCGCCACTCCGGCATTTCCTCCGTATAAAAAGTGGGTATATCCGAAATGGACGGACTCGGCGCAGGCATCGAGCATGAGGTCGGGTCCGTAGACCCGGGTCATTTCACGAAATCCCTGCAACCAACCGACCCAGACGGTGGGCTTGCCGTCTGGGGTGGTTACTAGGGAGCGATTGATGATGCTGCGTAGAACGCGGTCGCGCTGCGCCTCCATGATGCCGTGAACGCCGGTGACGCAAATATAGCCCTTTTCTCCATTGGCGATGCTCGAACCGATCAGCTGGAGTACCTGCTTGGTACCCAAGGGAGTAATGCCGACCCCTAGCACATTCACACGATCTGCGGTTGGCAGTTCAGCCATGATTGTGGGCTAGTCCTAGGCGACGGCAACCGGCTGTGAAGCCGCTTTGGTTTTTACTTCGGCTTCGATCCACTTGTAGGTGCTTACGAGACCGGTTTTCAGGTCGATGGAAGGTTCCCAACCAAGCACTTCCCGTAACCGATCATTATCACTATTGCGCCCGCGCACGCCCTGTGGCTTGGATGGGTCGTGTACTTTCTTCAGTTTCTTCCCCGCGATCCCGCTGATCATATCCACTAAGCCGTCAATGGTGACCAGTTCGTCGGTGCCCAGGTTGAGAGGTTCGTGATAATCAGAATTCATGATGCGAATCAGGCCCTCGACACAGTCGTCCACGTACATGAAAGATCGGGTCTGTTGGCCGTCACCCCAGATATCGATGGTTGAGCCGTCCGTTGCCAGGGCTACCTTCCGGGAGATAGCGGCAGGCGCCTTCTCTTTGCCACCCTCATAGGTGCCAAGGGGCCCATACACGTTGTGAAACCTGACAATCCGAGTCTCGAGCTTGTGGTCCTTGCGGTAGTAGCGGCACAATTCCTCGGCGTACAGCTTTTCCCACCCGTACCCGGGTTCCGGATCGGCCGGATATGCATCTTCCTCTTTGAGAGGTTGCACATTGGCGTCCTTCTGTTTGTAGCCGGCATAGACGCAAGCGGAGGACGAAAAGAGAAACCGCTTGACGCCATTCTTGCGGCTGGCCTCGAGCATATGGGCGTTAATGAGGATGTTGTTGCGTGAGATGTCCGCGAGGAAGGCCGTGATGTAGCCGATCCCCCCCATGTCTGCTGCAAGGTTGAACACTCGATCGATGCCGCGAGTAGCAAATTCGCAGTTGGAATACTCGCGCAGGTCGAGCACTTCGAACTCATCGGCATCGGAGGCAGCATACTCCGGCACCTTGATGTCAACACCCCGCACCCAGAAACCATCTGCCTTCAGCCGGCTTACCAAGTGGTGCCCGATAAACCCCCCTGCCCCAGTTACAAGAATGCGTTCAGGATTTTGCATTACGGTTGATCTCCTCTGTTGAATTGATAGACGGACTCGCTCGAATCGGACACTTCAAATAGTGTTTGCAAGCGTCCTAGGTCGACCTTGGCGACGGTATTGAAAAACCTCTTCGCCAAACTTTGGGTGCGCGGACTACGACCCTAGGTTTCTCCAGTCCGCATGCAAACCGTTCCAGCGCCATACTCAGGCCCACGATCGAGAGAAACACCATGAAATGGTCGGTCGTGCGTCCACCGAACGCTGGCGTGAAACAGCCATAAATCAACAAATCCAGATACAAGGCAAAGCCACCCATGAGCAAGACGTTAGCCTGACGGAAATCGTCCGTCTCCTTGCCTGTCCAAGCGGAGAGGCGCTTGCGGGCGCGATAGAGATTGCCCAGAATAGTTCCATGCAGGGCTAACAGCAAGCCGAGCCCGATAGCGCCGTTGTTGTAGAGCGTGTCCAAAAAGCCATTGTGCAGGTGCGAAGCAACATCGGCACCTCTTTGTTCTTTGAACATGAACTTGGAAGCCAAGTAGCCGTGCCCGACGATCGGTTTCTGTTTGATGGCTGGCAAGGCGGTCTTCCAGATTTCGGTTCTGCCCGAAAGCTTCGCTCCCCCGTGATACGTGGCAAAGTAATTCCCCAGCGGAGTGATGGTTGCCACCAGGACGGCGGCCAGCGCTCCGACTCCCACCAACACGAGAAGGCTGGAAGCTAATTTTTTCTGCAAAAGGAAAAAGATGCTCGCTGAAACCGCGCCCGCTACGATGCCCGTCTTGCCGAAACTGATAATCGTTGTTACCACGGCGAAGAGACTGATCAACTTCAGCCACAGTCGTGCGTGAAGAGAATTTAGGATCAGACTCACGATCAGGAGACAGCTCGCCGTACCTGACAATACGACCGGATCCGCATTCAACCGGCCTTCAATTCCTGCAAACAGCGTGGTGGGATCGGCGAGGGCTGAACCCACGGCAAGCATGCACACCAATAGCAGCCCCCACATCGTACTCCAGAGGAAGGCGCGGATCTGACTGATTTTCTCCATACAATTCGTGCAAAGGGCAAGTACCAAGGCAACCACGAAAAGCTTGCACCACCAGCCTGCCGAGTAGGACCGGCTTGGAGAATACGCGCAAGCGACCAAGGACGACGTCACGAACAGGGCGACCCACTTATAAGAACCACGACCCAGCTTGCCTAAGTAATCAGGCTTGGCGATTGAGATTAAGGCCAAGATCAGGAACACGATCAGCCAGGTGACCACCTCGCCATAAGCGTCGACCGAATACTGCGCCTGATAAAGATTGTCCGCATCACTGGCGCGATCAAACCACTGATCAGAGAGAAGCAGGAACCACCAGAGGAGCAATGCGACCGCGAACGTTACCTGCCCAGCGGTTGCTCCTTTAGCTTTGGCCACGGCCAACATCACGCATAGGGGAAACAAGAGCAGAGCTGTCGCCGTCGTCGTTTTGAGCGCTGTGTCCGATATGATCCAATCGGGACCCAGGCCTACTACTAAAGCAACGAGAATCGCGAAACCCACTCCCAGCACAAGAGGCCTCCGACGAGATTTCTTGAGATCCGTCGCGTACTCAGTTTCGTTCCGTAATGTACTTGGACTAGTCATGGACAAGAGGAACCTCAATCTGACCGGGCGTCAACTTGCGCTTCACCAGGACCATCAAAATCACGAAGGAAGCTACCTCCGACGCGTTGCTTGCCCAAACCGCTCCTTTGAGTCCAAACATACGGGTCGCCGGGATTCCCACGATCACGGATATAAGCGCGGTGGCAAGATAAGCCACAAAAATTGAGTGAGGAGACTCAAGGGCCCTGAGAGCAATCGCCGGACCGTAGCCTGCACTCCAGAACATTGATCCCAAGGCAAGTACGGGAACCAAGTTATCGACTCTTGCGTACTTGCCAGCGTAGAGCAACCGAAAAACCGGTTCTCGAAACTCGATGAGCAACCCCCAATATATTCCGGCGCCAACCACGGATAAAACCATCAGATTGCGCGTAAGGACGTTCAAACCCCGGAATCCTTGCTCCGCCTGTATCCTTGCCGCATAGGGCAGAAAAAGTAGAGCGAGCGCGCTGAGAGTCTGATCCAGAGGAGAGAAGAAATTCATGAGTGCTCTAAGTTCTCCCGACTGGGCCACACCCGAGAAAGTGCTGAGCAGCGGGTAAAAAATGTACGTCGGCGTCCACGAGGCAGCGCAACTCGCCAGGGCCCAGCGTCCGTACCGCCAATGTCGACGCCAAGTCTCTCTGATTACGGGCGCACGCCCTCCTGCCGGCAACTCAAACCTGAGACGCGTCAGCAAGAACACATCCGCCAACAGCGCCGCCGCGCCCATCAGCGCGAACACCTTGAAAGGTGAGAGAGAGCTACCGCGATAAACAACAAACAGTCCGCTCAGCAGTATTACACAGTAAAGAATTGATCCCGTTGCAGCCCTGGCTGGGGACATCTCCAAATAAAAGGCGCGTCGGGCAAACCACAACAGCAACAGGGCCGGTGAGGCCAGAGCCACTCCCAGCAGCGCCCCCGGCAATCCGTGTGTCCAACCCAGCGCGTGCGCAACCGCTGCCGAGCCGCCAACAAGCAGGCAGATAACCGCCGCTAGTAGAACATGGATCCAGAGCAAAGAACGGCAGTATTGGCGAAGGCATTCCCGGTATGCTGCTCCGCCAAAAACCGCCATCGGCTCCAAAACCAGTGCTCCATAAACCAACTGCAGCAGGACGTAGATTCCAAAAGCCAGCGCGTAGACGCCGTAGAACTCGGGCGTCAACCAGCGAGCCAACAGTAAACTGAGTACGAAATTCGAGCCGGAAATGAGCCCCTGGTCAAGAAGTGCAAGCCCACCCTTGTTAGTCCAGAGCTTAAGTTTGTGGAAAAACGACCGATCCGAATCATGCCCCAATCCAGTCGCCACCGATTCCGCGCGAATCTCCACAGATTCAACCGCAGATGCACCCGGCTCTTGGCTGCTGGATTTAATCACGGATTCTTCTCGGCTGTGCGGCTGATTCCAACTGACTGGCGCACTGCGACTGAACATTCAAGCTCGTGGTCCGCCGCTAAAAGCCAGGGACTGAATTTCGTCAGCGGGCACTGCATTCTTGTCCACGCAGGCTTTGAGCTTTGCCGCCAGGACATCCACCTGCGGACTGACCAGGATCCCGCCGTGATCGCCGGTAATTTCCTGAAGCTCCATACCTCCGAGGGCGAGGTTCGTCCATTGGGAATAAAGTTCCTCAAAGCTCCGTAGCGATAATTCACTGGCACGAAAAAGGGTTATCTTTCCGTCGTACGGCTGCAGGACGTAGCGATCAGAAGCCGTTTGATTGGAGCGGAGCACGTTTTTCAGGACGCGCGAGATCAAAAGCCCTCTTAGCCTTCGCTGCAGGCTCTCCCCCGCTGCCTTCGGCATGTCGTGGAACAGACTCCGGCAAGAAGGACGCATCATCATGCGCAGAACAGACCCAGAGACGGAGCGCAAACGACCAGCGTAAGTGTCGAGCAACGCCAGCAGGGAAACGAGCTCTCCGTTGGCGCGGAGTTGCTGCGCCATTTCGTAGGCAACGAGTCCACCAAACGAGTAGCCACCGATAAAATACGGGCCTTCAGGCTGAATAGCCCTCAATTCTTTGAGGTAGTGGCCGGCCATGTCCTCAACCCGCGAAAAACACGGACGCTCACCGTCGAGACCTTGCGCCTGTAGTCCGTAGAACGGGTGGTCAGGACTCATCAGCTGGGCGAGCTCCCGGAAATTGAGGACATTTCCCCCCACTCCGTGAACACAGAAAAAAGGCGGCCGGTTGCCCCTAGGCTGAATCGGTACCAGCGAAGACCATTGATGCGACCATCCACCTTGACGGAGAATCTCGGCCAAACGCTCAATCGTGGGAGCTCGGAAAAGCAGCGCCAACGGCAGAGTCTTGCCCAGTGCCTGGCCCGTGCGGTGCATCAATCTCGCCGCTAGCAGTGAATGTCCACCCAAATCAAAAAAATTGTCGCGAATCCCAACCGGTCTTCTGCCCAGCACGGTTTCCCAGATTCTTACCAGTTGAGCCTGCAAC
>Ga0210402_10005339_pt1 | contig 11530 bp, 17 predicted proteins | sample IncBWC7MmetaG_FD_161055 | JGI IMG/M metagenome (GOLD analysis project Ga0210402, IMG submission 161055) | Forest soil microbial communities from Barre Woods Harvard Forest LTER site, Petersham, Massachusetts, United States - Inc-BW-C-7-M | ecosystem: Environmental > Terrestrial > Soil >... | reverse complement strand
CCCAGCTCAGCACGTCCTTGGGCGCGCCATCGGCGTCGCGGCGGAAGATGGCGTAGCGCGAGGCCGGCCCGCCGAGCTCAGGCAGGCTGAGCTCGAACGCCGGACGCGGGCGCTCGACCTCGATCCATTGCAGCCGCGGCGCGGGCCCGACCGCAGCGACGACGGCGGGCAAGCGGAAGAAAATCGCGGCAAGGCCGCCGAGCACGGCGAGCCCGGCCATATAGGCGAGCAGGCGCAGCATGGTGCCGCCGAAATCCTCCGGCGCGGTCCGCGAGGCCAGCCGCACGCCCCCATCCCCATCAACGTTGTGCTGGCACGGCTTCTCGCCTAGCAGCGCCGCCGGTCTAGGCATGAAGCTGGTCTATGCAAGGCTGGCCAATGGCTTAACCCCAGCTCCCAGCCCCCCAATCTTCCCAGGATTGATGACTGGGAAGGCTGTGGGAAACTAGAATGGCCTCAGAGCCACAGCCAGCCTCATCCATGAGCTGGAGCAGCTCAAGGCTAGCAGGAACACCCCTTCAGCCATAGGCCATTCCTGGGGCTTCCTACAGCCTCTGGCCCCCTTGGGGATATGTCAGAAATGGGTGATTTTTGCCAGATTTCCTGGTAATATCAGCCACTTAGTTCATGTGGACTAAGCGCCGCGAGCCGGGGTTGCAGCCCCAGCCCGCGACTTGGCACACCGGCAGCCGCGAGACAGCCGATGCACCCGGCGCACCTCTACAATATCGCGCACCCGCATTCGACCCTCGCGGCCCCAAACCGCGAGAGGTTTGCAAATGCCTTGTGATCGCGACGACGCCGCCGTCCGGCGGCTGATCAGCCATCTGGAAAAGATCGTCCTCGATCTACTCGCCGAGCACGACCGCGAGCAACAACACACCTGGGACGAACACCGCGCCCGCGAGCTGGTGCGGCAGTGGCTCGCCGAGCGCCCGGCTTCCACCACTAAGCGCGGGGGCCAGTCATGAGCGCCCGCAGCAAGAGCAACGGGAGGGCTTCGGCCCTCCCCACCACCGGCAGTGTCATCGGCTACGCGCGGTGCTCGACTACATCGCAAGACCTCACGCCGCAGATCGAACAGCTCAGAGCCGCCGGATGCACGCGGATTTACGCTGAGAAGATTTCCGGCGCGAGAACCGACCGGCCGCAGTGGCTGAAACTCATGGCGTCGCTCAAAGCCGGTGACGCCGTGCTCGTCTGCAAGATCGACCGCGCTGGCAGATCAACACGCGAGCTGCTCAACGCGATCCATGAGATTGGCCAGATTGGCGCAACGTTCAGAAGCCTCGGCGATCCTTTGTTTGATACTGCCGGGCCGCAAGGCAAGTTGCTGCTGGCCATCATGGCCGCCGTCGCCGAGTTCGAGCGCAGCTTGATCATTTCCCGCACGTCAGAGGGACGGGCAAGAGCCAAAGCTGCGGGGGTCCGCTTCGGCAGGCCGTTTGCCCTGTCCCCGTTCCAAAGGGCCGAGGCGGCGAGGCGGCGTGAGGCGGGCGAGCCACTGAGCTTGATCGCGGCGAGCTACGGATGCTCTGCCCGGACCATCATGCGGTTGGGGGCAGCGTCATGAGCAGACGCCTGTCAAAGCGTGAGCGCCGCCGCTTGCTGGTTCTCGCCATACGCCGGGAGAAGCGGTCGAGGCGGCCAGTGGTCCCGGTCAAGAGGAGAAGGCGATGACGCCCCGCCTCCTCCTCGTCCTCGCGCTGGCGGCGGCGGTGGCGACCAACATCATCGCGAATCGCCGTCCAGGCTCCCAGCTTCGAGGGCCGCTGGGGGTCATTCCCGAAAGGTCAAACTCGCGGGCCCCGCCGCCTCCCGCCACGGTGGTCGGTCGAGGACAAGCCGCTTGCTTCACTGAAGGATCAGGATGGCAAGTCGCTGGTGTATTCGCCGCCCTCGGCGCCCCTGCGAAGGGTCAAACCGCTTCTAGCCTAATTGCGTCGGCCCCTATTGCCTTCAACGTTGCCAATAAGAACGTTCCCGAAAACGTTGCCCGATTGATCTTATTCTCAATGCTGGCGTCAGTCTCCTTCAGCCCGTACTTCGCTAGTCGTTCCGCCAGCTCCCGGTATCCTATATCGGCGCGAGCCAATTCAACCTTCAGGAATCGCTTTACCCGCTGCTCCCAAGGGGAGAGCGGGTAAGGTCTGGTTGCCATCGTCGTTCTCCCCGCTACTGGATAGATCATGCCGTATACGATATTATCGTGTTGAATCGTTACACTGCGGGCGGACGATCTCGAGTCAGGCATTATTGGCAGGGGACCCAGTCTGATCCATTTTTCTTGGGGAGTGTGCCTCGAAGGTCACAGCATCCGGGGGTGTCTTCGGCTATGTTCCGGCAGGGCTGGCTAGAAAGGGAGGCGCGTATGAAACGCGTTTTATTATTTGCGTTGGCGACGGGACTGATCGGCGGGCAGGCTCTCGCAGCTGATCTTCCTATGCCCGCCCCCCCACGGGCGCCGGCTGCCTTCATACCGGTCGCGCCGCCATTCAGTTGGACCGGCATCTATATTGGTGGAAACGCTGGTGCCGCATGGAATCGGGGCAGCTTTTCCGACGCCGCTGGCAATGGATTCACCCTTCCGTCCAACAACGCTGTCTTTACCGGCGGCGGCCAAGTTGGTGGCAATTGGCAAATGGGCGCCCTCGTCCTGGGTGTCGAAGGACAGTTTGATTGGCTTGCAAACCAGAACAACGCGAGTGCCGGAATTCCCATCGCCGGCAACACCCTTCAGGGGATCTCGACGGATAGATGGCTTACAACTTTGACCGGCCGTATCGGTTTTGCGGCAGACCATTGGCTATTTTACGCCAAGGGCGGCGGCGCCTGGGTGGGCAACCAAAGTTTCACGGTCAACAATGTGACAACCGGCCAGTCCTTCACCACTTCCAGCGGCGGTTGGAACACTGGCTGGACAGTGGGCGGAGGCATCGAATGGGCTTTTGCCGGACCGTGGTCGGCGAAGATCGAATATGATTACATAAAGCTGTCCAGCAACAGCTTCACTGTCCCAACCCCGTCGCCCTTAGGGGTCCTACCGGGTGATGTGTTTACCACCGCCAACCGCAACATCCAGACCGTGCTGTTTGGGGTCAACTACAGGTTTGGCGGCTGGTAAGAGTTCAGCGATTCGTTGGATGACGATTGAGGAGCTACTTGGGGCACTCAAGCCCTTCGATAATTTGCGCGGGTGGATACCAGTACGCTACGTCACCACGTTCCTGATGGTTGCCCTCGACGAGGGCAAGTGGCCTAGTGCCTACGCGCGGGGCGCGGGCATGGATCGTATCTCCATGTCCCGATGCCTGCGCGATATTGGTGAGAGGTCACGCACTGGAGGTCCGGGACTAGGCCTAGTTAAAGCCGTACGGGACCCGTCCAATTTGCACCGGCGAAGGGTGTTGCTGACCAAGAAGGGGCGCGCTCTCCTGCTACTCGTCACGCGCTCTCTGAGTACTATCGAACCCGACCGGAAAAACGCGCCTTAGGCTGCCAGACCGCCATTTAACGCGGTTCTGGATCGCTCCAGCGCCGATTCGCCCCTTCTACCGGCTTAGGCAGCGCCCGCTGCCAAGGGAACGGCGGCGCAGGCGCGTCCGGTATACCTTCCGTTGACGATCCAGCCCCGCCGGGAACCACAAAGGTGACCTGCGCCGTGATCGGCTCCCGCTCATCAATGAGCTGCGCCCCATCGAAGCCGCCACGACCGGCGTCCCATCCGAACTGATTGCGCATCGCCATCTGGATCGCCCACGGCTGGTCCTCGTCGAGCGCATTGTAGAACTTCCCCGCGACGCGCGCCTTCAGCATCGCACGACCGCTCGCAAGCTCCGTTTTGAAATGCCGAAATAGTGTCGTCTTCGATATCGGCTTGCCGCTGTCAGTGTCCCGCGCCCTGCCGCCACCGACAACCTTGCAAATCTCGTCCGCCGACATTCGCAACCCCGCCATCGCCTGCACGAAGCGCCGCTCGCTTGACGAGGGCACAAACGCGGGACGCCCCCGCCTAGTCCGTTTATTCCCCCGGCCGCGTTTGCGCTGGGCCTTCTGCTCGGCGGCTTCCCGTTCCCGCTGGGCGATAATCTCGGACGGTGACATCTGTGGCATGTGTGTTGCCCTCGGCGCTCCCTCAATTACCCGGCGCTCTCATGCTTCGCCAGCCACCGATCCGCCGCGTCGAGCTTCGGCTTCTCACGCCTCGCTAGCTCCTTGCGCTCTTTCTTGCTCGGCAACACGCCGGATCGTCCTTTCGCTCGGTTCTGTGCCCACCGTTGCAAGTCGCGTGCGCCCAACGCCTCGCCGGCGCGAAGCCTGCCGGTATTCCGTCGTGGTGTTGAATTGGGGGAGATAGACTTTTCCCGGTATCGGGCCAAACGGATCGACCTGTTGCGGGCCGAACAAAGAATTGATGACCTCCTGCACCGCCGGTGGCATGGCGAGCATTTCCGGCGTGATGTCACCAAGGATTTTGTGGGCATCGCTGTCGCGCAGCCGCTCCAGCTTGAGCCGCTTCTGGGTCAGGTCGGCGTGCAGGGTGGCGTATTTTTGCGATATGCCGTTCAGCTCTCCCCCGGCCGCTGCCAGGGCAGGATCCCACTCGGGTGCTGGCGTACGGCGGCGGACCTCGGCCTGGAGATCGAGAAGCGCGGTCTCCGTCATTGGGCCGGTTGCCTGACCACCGAGCTTGATCAGATCGGCTGTGGCCTCGGCCCAGCGTTCAGACAAACTTCTGCTGTCACCGCGAACGGCCCAGGACCTGGAAATGCCACTGACCACTACCGCACCCGGCCCTTCGACGCCCAATGCGCCTCGCGCTCTTCCCGTCGCATCTGGGAATAAATCCGCTCGGCGTCGCCGTCGCCATTCGTCGCCTCGTTGATCAAAACCTCGCGGCCAGCGGCGAAGAGATAACCAGCCGGGTCAGCCTGCTTTGCGACCTCGCGAACGACCTCCGTCGTGTTGATCCCTGGCACGCGGCTGATCGCGGCAATGCTTTGCCGCCAGCTCTTCTCGCCATATCTTCCGACGCCGGTATTCTCGATTTCCTGCGCCTTGCGGGCGAGTGCTTCATCGTCGTTCATTTCATGCTCCTTTCAACAACAAGCCCATAGCGCCGGGGACCGTCACGCGGCGCTTCTTGGCCTCCTCGGCCTGCTGCTCACGCTCGGCCTGCTCTATGGCCAGCCGCGCAAAGCGCTGGCGCATCCTGCGGCCGTCCTCCTCGGTGATCACGACGTCACGCACCGGAACAACCGGATCGTCGTCTGCGGGGACAATCTCCGCCACCGGCTGCGGATCGCCGCTGTACCGGGGTGAATGCTGGAAACTGCGCCAATCCCGGCTCATGCCGCCTCCGCCTTATCGAGAACATTCGCCATCCTCATCTCCTACGCCCGCGCGGGGCAACGACGTTTTCATTCCTCCGGCGCTCGCGCACCTGTTCCGTCGCTGTCCGGCGCGCCAATGGGCCAGCCACCGTCTCGGCTATTCACAACGGGGCAACGCCCGGCGCTGCACCTCTTTCAGCTCGACACCATCGCGGCTGATTGCCTCCAGCAATGCGACCCGGATGAACTGCGAAACACTCATCATCCGGCGCTGAGCACACATAGCCGCTGCGTCAGCCAACGTCGCATTCGCATAACAGGCAGGCAGTCGAACGTCGTAAATCTCGGACACACCTCTGGCTCGCATCGGTTATCACCTTGGATTTTTGCACGTGGTTTAACGACGATCACGGACTTCGTCGGCCAAGGGATTGACGCACCCAGAGCTGCTAATGCGGATGCGACGCGGGGGCATCAGACCCTGGTGCTGGGGGCACCATCCCGGCGTTTTTATGAGGGCCGCCGCCTCTATCGAGATTTTGTTACGCGGGTGGCTGTTCCGCGCCCCGGTTACGCTTCGACCCTCGAAAACCCGGCGGTCCACCCGGCCTCTAAAACTCACACCGCCAGGGAAGCAATGGTGAGTTCTTTGTTTGCTCGCTGATCAGGTGAAGCAGTAGCTGATATGGCACCGAAGTCGTGCCGCGTCAACACACTGGCTACACTGGATTGCGACAGGTTGACTCACCTAAAAGTCACCAAGCAATGACGACGTTTCCGCTGCCGCACCGCGTGCAGTGCCTCTGCTGGCTGACGGCAAGCGAAACAGCAAGCCGACCGACATAGCCGCAGCATGAGCACCTCAGCTCGACACGCTGGCTGCCGTTGCGATTGATCTCGCCGCCGCTATCCAGATAGGCGTTGACCAGCGCCGCAGTCTCGGCACGCTCACGATCTTTGCGTGTGACCAGCGGCAGAACATTCGACATGTGGGGCTGAAATAGTTGAGCGCCATGCGCCGGGCAAGGTCGAGATTTGGCTTGGCCCGTCAGAATAGGCGGTTCGTGACCTTGCAGACTAGATCGTAGCTCTGCGTACTCGCCTTATCTTTTATGATTGTGGTTGTTGTTGAAACGTATGCGGCACCGGTAACGCGGTCGAGCTGGCCCCAGACAGTCATGGTTCCCGTCCCCCGCAGCCCACCGGCGGAAAAGGAATAAGGGACCTCCGTAGCATTGAAGGAGATGGAGGCCGCATCAGCGCGGTCAATGTGTGTGGTGACGCTCACCCCAGATATAGTCACAGTGCGCTCAGCAAGATTAACGACCATGCCCATCTTCTTGACGGGATCGCCCTCCTCTTTGCCGGTGCTGAGGGCGGGTAACACCGTCCCATCACACGATAGATTGATGATCGTCGGCGTTTGGGCGGCCGCATGCTCCCCCGCCATCAGCACAAGAGCAAGCAAGGACGTGGCTGCGGTCCGACGCATCGCACCTGTACCTCACACTCTAGGTTCAGCCGCTCACATTCGCATGGCGAGTTGCGGCAGCCAACCTCCGCCAGCAATATCGGCGGCTTAGGCTGCTATCGCGGTGTGGTGTTCACGCTCCCGGCCGCCAACGCCCCAGGTCCCGCCGCCGCTTCTGCTGCTCAGCCTCCCCTCGCCGAAGGGCGGCCTCTTTAGGTGAGAGTGGTTGGCAGTCGCACGGCGCGGCGGAGCCGTCGACCAGCGCGGCGGCGGCGAGAATGCGTACCTCACTGCACGAGGCGCAGACACAGGACACTCGCCGGTTATCCAGGTTCAGCACTTGCCAGCCGTTGATCGTCGCGCCGGGGGTGATGGTGCTCATAAGTTTTCTTCCTCCGCCGCCTCGTCAGCGAAACCGTACAGCCTCATGCGCTCGGACGCCTCCGCTTCGCGCAGCACTGCCAGTTCAGTCTGGTTGATGTGCCGCTCGATGCAGTCAGTGACGAGGGTGCGCAGGACGCTGCTCGGCAAGGCATCGAGTTCGACGCTGTCGCCCTCGAACCTGAGAGCGTGCGTATTGCCCTCGCGCTTGGTCGGGCGCGTCGGCGGTCGGTGTTCGAGGATTTGCTGCTCCGTGAGCGCGATCCGCTGGATGATGGGACGTGGGCAGTCATACCGTTCGCAGAACTCACTGAGCCGACTTTCCAGCGATTGCGGGATCATTACCCCGGTCGGATCGTGGTCGCCGAACTGATAGAGGAAACTGAGCTTGCCCGCTTTGCGGGCGTGGTAGATGTCGATGAAACGATCATGGACGAGCGTCAGCGACGGCATCCCCTTGCTGGGAATGACGGGAACGTCGTACTCGCTGGCGGCCTCCCAGACGATACCGGCAAGGGCTTCCTTCTCGACCCAGATTTGAATGTGATCGGGGCAGGCTTGCAACGCGCTCCGCCGATAGAACCTCGCCGTATGTCTGGCGGCGTCGGCAATGCCATCGAAGGTTTGCGTGATGCGCACTCGGCGGCTCTCGTCCACGATCCAGTCCCAGTCGACCTGATCTTTTAGCCGCATCTCGGTGAGCAGGCGGATGACCGTGGTCTGATACTCGGCCTCGGTCTTCTCGATGATGCCGCGTGTGACAAGCTGGTAGAACACTTGCCGCACGGTCTGTGGATGGTCGGCTCGCAGCACCTCGATGATCGCGTCCCGGATTGCGGCCATCTCGGTGCGCCCTCTCCGATTAGTAGGGCATGCTCGATTAGCGCGACCGGCCGTCATCGACTTCCGCCTTCGTTAGTTCAGCGACGAGTAGGCGCGCCTCCTGGCGATGCGCCTCGACTGTGACGTGCGGCAGATACTCGCGGCACGCCACGGCGAACCATTGGAGGTGCTCCTTCGACTTCGCTGTTGCGGCCTTGCCGATCGCCTTGGGCGTCGGCGTGGGCGTGATCGGCTTGGCTTCCTGCGTCGGGATGTAGGACGGCCGCTTCGGCTTCCGCTTCGCCTTCGCTTCCTTGATCGTAGCCTTGACCTCGTTGACGGTGGGCCTCTCCCCGGTGCGGACCTTCTCGACGACGGCCTCAACCGCCTCGGGTGGTGTCGTTGACCGGCCGAGCGCCGCGAGGGCAGTGATGGTCAGGCCCAAACTCTGCTCGTTCGGTATTTGCCGCTTTAGAGCGTGAAGGGCGATGTACCGCTCGGCCGTGTCCTCCGACCAGCCAAACTCGCGCTTCAGCCACGGCAGCCAGTTGCCATGCCCGAGTATCTTCTTCACCGCTGCGAGATGGCGGCCGATCTCGGTGAGTTCATCCAGGGATCGCTTGCGAACCCTTTCGCCGCAGGCACGGATCGCCTCCGCGTGCTTATCGAGAATGGCTTGCTGTGCAGGGTCCTCGGCGACGACGGCGGCGGTGATCGTTGCCACGTCGCTCATGACCGCGCCTCCGTGTTGGCGTCGAGCCACGCGCGGAGATCGCGCACGCGATAACCGATGCGATGTGAGGACAGGCGGATGACGGGCGGGCCGTCGCCGGCCTTGATGCGGCGGCGAATGGTGTCTTTGGAGCAGCCGCAGAACTTAGCGGCGTCCGGTTCGCTGAGGACTTGATCCTCGAAGGGAACAACGAATGTCGGCATGTACAGACCCCATGAAAAGACCGACGCGCGCCGTTGTCGCTGGCGCACTTCTCGGTCTCTTCGGCCTGCAGATGACCGTTATCGAGACGTTGCCCGTCGAACCCCTCTTTTAGGGATGGGCTGATCCCCGCCACTTAGGGGTACGGATCATGGGTTACCGTACTCCAGGCTGCGGTCTATTGTGGCCGCCGCGTCCCCAGGGTAACCAACCCTCAGAGTGCAGGTCCACTTAGGACAGCGCATCGGGCTAATAACTGGGTGGTTCCCCAACCGATGTGCTGCTGTTCGACACGCTGCATATAACTGCACGCGATGGCGAGATCAAGCGCGAGCGGGCAACTGCACGATCTTCCTCTCGCCGCCCTCGACCAGCGAGCGGATATGATCGGCCCACATCGCCAGGGCGGCCCGCATCTCGTTCTGATAGAGCGCCCGATTGTAGGTCCCGGCGACGCCAGCGCGGAAGCCACTGGCATGGTTCAGCACAGCCTCGATAACATGCGGGGGCGTCCCGAGATCGCCGAGGCGGGTGGCGGCGGTTCGCCGCAGATCATGTGCGGGACAGTGCGGCCGTGTCAGCCGCCGGTCCAGCCGCCGCTTGCCCTTGTCGAAGCCGACATAGCCCTGCGGACCTCCTCGACCGAATAGCAGGTCGATACCGGCCCGGTGCGGAACCGCCTCGATGATCTCCCAGGCCATCGGCGGAAGCGGCAGCGTATGGGTGCGCCCGTTCTTGGTCCGCTCGCCGGGAATGGTCCAGGTGCCGCGCTCGGAGTCCAGTTCGCTCCAGCGCATCCCGCCAACCTCCGCACGGCGACATGCGGTGAGGACCAGCAAGCGAATGATCCGCTCGCAGTCGTCCTCACCGCCGCAAGCCTTCCACACCTCGATCAACTCGGCGTCGGAAAGAACGCGTTCCCGTGGCCGCAGGGCCGCTGGCTGGCTCGTGCCAACGACCGGGTTGGCCTCAGTCAGTCCCTGGGCGATTGCCCACGCGAACAACGCCGACAAAGCAGCACGCGCCCTCACCGCAGCACCAGGACCACTCTCCGGCAGCAGTTCGCTGAGGCGGGCGGCGACGTCACGGCGTCCGACCTGATGGATTGGCAGCGCATGAAGGGGCCGCCAGTGCTTTTGCAGATACCGCGACAGATCGCGGAAGCTCCTAGGGCGCACCTCTCCCCGCTTGGCCTTGAGATAGGTCTCGGCGACCGCACCCAGAGTGATCCTCGCCTCCGCGCGGGCGATCTCCCTTTCGCGCTGCGGGTCCTGCCCGAGCCGCGCCTTGGCAAGTATCTCGCGGGCGAGCTTGCGAGCCTCCTCCGGGCTGAACAGCTCAACACGGCCGATTGTCACCCGCCGCTGCTGATGGCCGTGAACCTGGAATTGGACCACCCAGACCCGCTTGCCCCCGGAGCGGACGCGGAGGCCGAAGCCACGCAGCTCCTCGTCGAAGAAGATTGCATCCTGCTTGCCAGTGGGTAGGGTGAGCCCGCTGATCGTGGCCTTGGTCAGCTTCATGGCACAGGAGACCTTCTGGGAACGCTACGGGAAGCCGCTTTCGGCCGATCCCGGCCAGCCCTCGCGCGCGCGCGAAAGCACATCTGGCCGTAATCAGCCTTGAAAAGGCTACTCCTGCACCTTCCCAATTACCACTGCGCTGGTGTAGGGCCTTGTCGCCTAGAAGCGCTTCGCTCTCCTTGCCGCGCGGCGGGGGAGGGGAGCGAAATTGGCATGGAGGGTTAACAATGGGTTACAGCGTCGCCGTCGTCGGCGCGACCGGCAATGTCGGCCGGGAAATGCTGGCCATTCTCGCCGAGCGGTCGTTTCCCGCCGATGACGTGGTCGCGCTCGCCTCGCGCCGCAGCCAGGGCGTCGAAGTCTCCTATGGCGAACGCAGGCTGAAGGTCAAAGCGCTCGAGCACTATGATTTCTCCGCGACCGACATCTGCCTGATGTCGGCCGGCTCCGCCATCTCGCGGGAATGGTCGCCCAAGGTCGCCGCCGCCGGCGCCGTGGTGATCGACAATTCCTCGTGCTGGCGCTACGATTCCGACATCCCGCTGATCGTGCCCGAGGTCAACGCCGACGCGCTCGCCGGCTTTCGCAGGCGCGGCATCATCGCCAATCCCAACTGCTCGACCGCGCAGCTCGTCGTCGCGCTCAAGCCGCTGCACGATCGGGCAAAGATCAAGCGCGTGGTGGTCGCCACCTATCAGTCGGTCTCCGGCGCCGGCAAGGACGCCATGGACGAACTGTTCGCCCAGACCAAGGCGGTCTTTCAGCTCGGCGAGATCGTGCCGAAGAAGTTTCCCAAGCGCATCGCCTTCAACCTCATTCCGCACATCGACACCTTCATGGAGGACGGCTACACGCGGGAGGAGTGGAAGATGGTGGTCGAGATCAAGAAGATCCTCGATCCGAAGATCAAGCTCGTCGCCACGTGCGTGCGCGTGCCGGTGTTCATCGGTCATTCCGAAGCGGTCAACGTCGAATTCGAGAACCCGATCACCGCCGACGAGGCCCGCGAAGTGCTGCGCAACGCGCCGGGCTGCATCGTCATCGATGCGCACGAGCCGGGCGGCTA
>Ga0210402_10005338_pt1 | contig 11536 bp, 10 predicted proteins | sample IncBWC7MmetaG_FD_161055 | JGI IMG/M metagenome (GOLD analysis project Ga0210402, IMG submission 161055) | Forest soil microbial communities from Barre Woods Harvard Forest LTER site, Petersham, Massachusetts, United States - Inc-BW-C-7-M | ecosystem: Environmental > Terrestrial > Soil >... | reverse complement strand
GGGCCGCGCCACTTTACACCAGGAGTCGCCTGCCTATCAGTTTTCTAGACCTGTTTTGTGGCGGAAAATCGCAATCGCACATAATCGGCCGTCCACTTTCCGTCCGAATCGGAGAGTTCAGGGCGCAAAGCCTCGCGCACTTCGGCGAGGTAGGCGGGGCGCTCCGGGAGCGGCAGGCAAGCCGTGAAACTCTCTCCAAAGGTTTCCAGCCAGCCCGTGACGTCGCCGGGAAGCGGCGTGGGGCGAGGGATGAGGGCGATTGCGGATATGGAGAAGCCGGCGTTGTTCAGTAGCGCTGAGTACTCTTCGACGGTCGGAAAGTACCAGGGAACCGCGGCCTCTCCATCCCGCCCGCGGCGATTCAGCGCCGCAACCAGGGCCTTCTTGATTTTCGCGACGCAGCCGTGTCCCCCGCACTCCGCCACAAAACGCCCGTTTGGCCGGAGCGCACGCCAGGCACCGGAAATCACCGCCTCGGGGTTTCTCATCCAGTGCAGGGCCGCATTGCTGAACACCGCGTCAAACGCGCCATCGAAGGCAAGCTTTTCGCCGTCCATCACCCGCGCGTCCAGCCCCAGTTTTCGAGCTGCTTCGATCTGCGCGGCGCTGCCGTCAATTCCGACGACGCGGCATCCCATCTTTGCGAACTTCGCCGTTAGCACGCCGTCGCCGCAACCGAGGTCCAGAATGCGCTCTCCCGGGAGCGGATTCAGCAATTCGACCACTGCCGCGGCCAGGTCGCTGACGAAACGGGCATTGCGCGCGTAGCGTTCCGGATCCCAAGTCTGTGTGGCGATCATTTCGTTCAGCCAAATTGCAGAATGCTACCAGCCCTTCTGCTTGCGAAGCTCGGTGATATGCGCGGCGTGGTGTTTTCCGTGCCACTCATAGAGAAACAGCAGCCAATCAACGGTGCGCTCTCCGTGTTCAGGATGGACCAGCGTTCTTGCGAAATCTTCAGACTTCAGCGAGCGCCATAATTGGACAAATCGGACGTGCACCGAGTCCAGAAGCGTTTGCGACACTTCGATGGGGGTCGATTTCGAATCGGCCAGTTCGGCCCACGCCGCTTCATTGTACGGCTTGATGGTTGGCTTTTCCTCGGTGAGTGCCAGCTTCAATCGCACGTAGGCATTCAAATGGCTGTCGGGAACGTGGTGCACGACCTGGCGCACGGTCCAGCCGCCTTCCCGGTACGGGGTATCGAGTTGTGAGTCGCTCAGGCCTTTCACGGCGGCGCGCAGTTTGGCCGGAGCAGAGGCAATCGCTTCGATCGCTTGCTGGCGGCGGGTGGGCGTCACTGGTGCTGGCATGGCAAAATCTCCAATCGGGTAGCGCGGATCCATGGTCTCTTTCTCCTGGGGCAACCTGATATTTCTTTGGACTATAACGGCGGCTGTTCACTCCGGTCAATGCCGCATACGGAAAAAGGCCTCTCCAATTTGGCCGCTCGGATTCCGAATCGCGCGGGAGGGGATGCTACAATACCAGACCGCGTTGTATCCGGCGGGCGCAGTGCCGAATCTAATGGATGGAGAAACTTCGAATGTACAACGTCGTCATCATTGGCAGCGGCTGCGCCGGTCTAACTGCTGCGATTTACGCTGCTCGCGCCAACCTGAAGCCGCTCGTTCTGGACGGGCATGAGCCCGGTGGCCAGCTTTCCCTGACAACTCACGTGGAGAATTTTCCCGGCTTTCCGGACGGCATCATGGGGCCGGAGCTGATCGAAAACATGCGCAAGCAAGCACAAAAGTTTGGCACGGAATTCAAAGCCGGCGCCGTCAGCGAAGTCGACGTCAGCAAGCGTCCGTTCAAAGTTACGGCCGGAAAAGACACCTATGAGACGCAAGCGCTCATCGTAGCCGCGGGAGCTTCCGCGCGCTTACTGGGCCTGAAAGGTGAGAGGGAACTGATCGGCCACGGCGTTTCCACCTGCGCTACCTGCGACGGTTATTTCTTTCGCGGCAAGTCCATTGCCGTGGTCGGTGGCGGCGATTCCGCCATGGAAGAATCCAATTTTCTCTCGCGCTACGCCAGCGAGGTCTATCTCATTCACCGGCGAAACGAATTTCGCGCTTCCAAGATCATGATTGACCGTGCCAAGGCCAATCCCAAGGTCGAGTTTGTCACGCCTTACGCCGTCGAGGAAATTCTAGCACCGCAGGGCTTTGTCGAAGGCGTGCGGTTGCGCAATCTGGAGACGAAAGAGGCGCGTGAAATCCCTCTCGCGGGCGTCTTCGTCGCCATCGGCCACGATCCGAACAGCACGGTCTTCAAGGGCAAACTCGAGATGGATGCGAACGGTTACCTTCTTGCTCAGCACGGCAGCCTCACCAAGGTTCCCGGCGTTTTCATAGCCGGCGATGTGCAGGATCATCGCTACCGCCAGGCGGTCACGGCTGCGGGCTCCGGTTGCATGGCCGCCATCGACGCCGAAAAGTTTCTGGAAGAGCACAAGCACTAGTTTCGTTCTTCCTACGCTGCCATAATAATTCGGCATGCTCCGGTCGACGCTCCTCAAACTTTCCGAAAGCAAAGGTTTCGCCAATTGGGTTACTTCCAATGGCACTACGCGCCGCATGGCGCGCCGCTTCGTTGCCGGCGAAACTCTGGATGAAGCCATCGCCGCCGCCCGCCAGTGCAATGGCGCAGGCATGCTCGTCAGCCTCGATTATCTCGGCGAAAATGTCGCTACCACCTCGGATGCGCAACATTCCCGCGACGCCTACCTCGAGGTGTTCGAACGCATCGCTGAGGAAAAGCTGCACGCCAACGTTTCCGGCAAACTCACCCAACTCGGCCTCGACATCAACATCGAGTTTTGCGAAGGCCTGGTTCTTTCCATCGTCGAACGCGCCATAGGCTTCGATAACTTTTTTCGCATCGATATGGAAGGGTCTCTCTACACTCAGCGCACTATTGATCTCGTCAAACGTGTTCGCGCGCGCAATCCCGCCGTCGGCACGGTCATCCAATCGTATCTATACCGCAGCGAGACCGACGTCGCGGATCTATTGGCGTACGGCTGCCGCATCCGGTTGTGCAAGGGCGCCTACAAGGAATCCGAGGAGGTTGCCTTTCCGAACAAGGTGGACGTGGATGCCAACTTCATCCGCCTGATGCAAATGCTCTTGTCCAGCGGCTTTTACCATGGCATCGCCACGCACGATCCGCGCATGATTGCCGCGACCATTCGTTATGCCGCGGCCAAGCAGATTTCCAAGGACGATTTCGAATTCCAGATGTTGTACGGAGTGCGCACTGATTTGCAGCGCCGGCTCGTCAAGGACGGCTATCGCATCCGCATCTACATTCCTTACGGCAAGGACTGGTTTCCCTACTTCATGCGCCGCCTCGCCGAACGCCCGGCAAACCTCGGCTTCCTGGTCCGCAATTTCTTCCGTTCCTAGACTTTTACCGGAGCTACAGTTTTCGGCAGACGGTGACGCCGTCGCGCAGAGGGATCAGCACCGGATACAGCTCCTTCGAACCGTAGACGAGTCGGTTGAACTCCTGGATGCCCTGCGTATCGACGTCATCTGGAGTTGCCGGCCGCGCCGCCTTTCCCGACCACAGCGTATTGTCGGTGATGAACAAGCCGCCGCGGCGCAGCTTCGGAAGCGCCACGCGGAACGAGTCAGGGTATTGGTGCTTGTCCACGTCATTGAAGATAAGATCGAACTTGCCCGGACTCTTTTTCAAGAGTTCATGCGCGTTGCCGACGCGCACTTCAATCCGCTTGCCTACGCCCGCCCGCCGAAAATAATCTTTCGCCCGTCGTGCTTTCTCCGGATCGCCATCCGTATAAATCACCTTTCCCTTCGGCCCCGCCGCGCGCGCCAGCCAGATCGTGGAATACCCGATCGCCGAGCCCATTTCAAAAATCCGTTTCGCACGCGAAACTTGCACGAGCAGAGCAAGCATCCGTGCCACCGCCGGCCCAATGATGGGAACGCGATTCTCCGCCGCGTAGTCTTCTATTTCCGTAACGACCGCATCGCGCTCCGGGAGCAAGTTATAGAAATATTTCTCCACGTCGTCCTGAATAAAGCCACTGCGCAAATTTTCACTGCGAATCATGGTTTTTCTCCCGGCTGCATGGCTCGAATCCAGCGTTTTGGATGCAGGAATCGGCTCTAGTTAGATCCCGAGCTGAGCAACGAGCGGATGGCTTCTTCATATTTTTCCCGCGTGCCTTCTCCAAGCATGTGTCCGGCCGGTTGCCCGTCTTTCCCATAGAAGATCGAAACTGGCAGCGATCCCGTCCAGCCCGGCAGCACCGCCTGAGTAAACACATCTATCCCGCCCGCTCTTTTCCGGTAATTGGGAAAGATCGGCTTGTAGCGCGCCAGGAAACGCCGCATCAAAATCAAATCGCCATCGTCATCCAGGCTTACGCCCACGACTTTCAATCCTTGTGGCGCGTATTGTTTCGCCAGATCGTTCAGCATCGGGTACTCGTGTCGGCATGGTTCGCACCACGTCGCCCAAAAGTTCACCAGCAACGGTCTCCCGTGGTATTGCGCCACCAGTTTCTGGTACGCCTGCAAATCGATCATCTCTGGATCACGAGGAACGACGGTCTTCGAAGCCTGCGGCGCTGCCATGGCCGCCGCGGCGGCCATCAATAGAACTACGACAATCCAAGTCCGGGTTCTCATGGTCAATCCTTCCCCTCTCATTCTAGCCGCACCCCCGCCGGTTGAGAAACCTCCTCCCACCGCGTACAATTCTCTTAGCTGCTTGTCGCGCCCGGCAGCCGCATGATATAAGGATTTTTTGCCGGTTGAGCTGTTCTGCTGCATGAGCCACCGGTCCACTGTCCGAACAAAGGAGACCTTTAATGGCTTACGTGATTGCCGAGCCGTGCATCGGCACGAAAGACACCGCATGTGTCGATGTTTGTCCGGTGGACTGCATTCATCCGCGCAAGGACGAACCGGCTTTCGAGTCCGAGACGCAACTCTACATCCATCCCACCGAGTGCATTGATTGCGGCGCCTGCGTGCCTGTTTGCCCAGTCACCGCTATCTTCGCGCTCGAAGATCTCCCGGAAAAATGGAACAGCTTCACCCCCATCAACGCCGATTGGTATGCAAAACAGGGAAAGTAGCTCGTCTTCTTAATAAGCACAGATCTTCTTTATGCGGTCTTGGGCGGCAGGCTTCGGCGTGCCGCCTTTTCATTGCGGGGCTGAAGAATTGGCCGCCGATAGCCGAGCCTTGATGTACGCCCAACTTCCTTGGGTTCATCTCGCCTTGCCAACTCTTTTGCACCGGAAATCATCTACCATCCTGAATGCGCCGTCTGGAGGTCCTTCGTGAAGCTCGCTAAATTGTATCTGTCTTTGGCACTCGCTCTCTCCAGCCTGGCTTTCCTTGCGACATCCTCAGCTCAGACTCCGCCCACCCGCCCTCCTCAGCCGCAGCATAGTCTTTCCACCGTTGAAGGCCATTGGTCCGGCTCGCTTCAGGCCGGCGACGCCGTCCTCCACCTCGTGCTCCACATCTCCAAGTCTGAAGACGGCTCCCTGAAGGCCACTCTCGATAGCCTCGATCAAGGCGTCTACGGCATCGAAGTGACCGCTTTTACTCAGAAAAATTCCACTCTCCAATTCAACGTGGCTTCCGTCGGCGCTTCCTATGTAGGAAGGATTGCGCCCGATCACTCCACCATTGACGGCGGCTGGACGCAAGGCAATGTGAGCCTCGCGCTTGTTTTTCATCGCCAGGCTGCCGGTGCCGGCGCAAAGAAGCCATCCGATGCCATTGCCAGCGCGGAAGGCGTGTGGCAGGGCGCCTTGGAAGGGAACGGCATGCGCCTCCGCCTGCAACTCCACGTTTCGCATGACGACCAGAAGCAACTTGTCGCCGCCCTCGATAGCCCCGACCAGCAAGTAAGCGGTCTCCCCGCCATCAAGGTCAGCCAGAAGGGCGCCGCCTTTCATTTCGAGATTCCCGTGGTGACCGGCGTCTACGACGGCACTCTCAACGCCACCAAGACAACCATCACCGGAAGCTGGACGCAAAACGGCATCGAGCAGAAACTGAGTTTCCGGCGCTCCGACCAGCTTCTCGAACTGGTCCGCCCGCAAAATCCCGTAAAACCCTATCCTTACAAGGATGAAGAAATCTCCTTCGCGAACGAAAGAGCAAAGATCACGCTTGCCGGCACACTCACTGTTCCGCGCGGGCCGGGCCCGTTTCCCGCGGCCATCCTTCTCAGCGGTTCCGGGCCGCAAGACCGCGATGAATCCATCGTCGGACATCGCCCCTTTCTCGTTTTGGCCGATCACCTCACCAGAAAGGGCATCGCCGTTCTTCGCTTCGACAAACGCGGTATCGGCAAATCCATCGGCGATTATGCCAATGCCACGACCGAGGATTTTGCCGCCGATGCCGAAGCCGCTCTCTCCTATTTGAAAACGCAGAAGGAAATCGACCCCAAGCGTACCGGCTTCATTGGCCATAGTGAAGGCGGCCTCATCGCGCCTCTGGTCGCCTCTCGTTCCGGCGGCGTCGCCTGGATCGTCCTTCTCGCCGGCCCTGGTCTCAAGGGCGAGGACACCCTACTGCTGCAGACGGAACTAATTCTGAAGAGCTCTGGCGTCGACGACGACCAGATCGCCAAAGCACGGGCCTTCAACAAGCAAACCTACGCGCTGGTTCGCCAGGAAAAAGACCCCGCGGCGCTGCAGGCAAAACTTACCGATCTCGTCCAGTCCAGCAGCATGAGCGCCATGCTTCCTCCGGCCGCTCTGGAATCGCAGCTCCGGGTGGTGACTTCGCCGTGGTTCCGGTTTTTTCTCGACTACGACCCGGTCCCCGCATTGCAAAAGACCACATGCCCGGTCCTGGCCCTCACTGGCGAAAAAGATATCCAGGTCCCGGCCAAGGAGAATCTTCCCAAAATTCAGAAAGCCCTCGAGGACGGCGGCAACAAGGATTTTCAAGCCACCGAATTGCCCGGATTGAACTACTTTTTCCAGCACTCCCCTACGGGTTCCATCGGCGAGTACGGCAGCATCGAGGAGACTATGGCCCCCGAAGCCCTCAACGCCGTCTCCGATTGGGTCTTGAAGCACTCCGCGCCCTAAACGAATCGCCTCCCTGCCTCCATCGCATCACCGACCGCATCCAATCGAGTGCGCGATTTGCGCACTTCCTGGCCGGCCGCAATTCATAAATTCCCCGGGTCGGTTATGATGTTAAAGAGAAAAAACTGTCCCTATGCCCCCGAAATTCCATCTCGCTCTGCTCATTCACGCGCACCAGCCTTGTGGCAATTTCGAGCACGTCCTCGAAAAAGCCTACGACACTTCGTATCTCCCTTTTATCGAGCACCTTGAAGGGCATCCGAAAGTTCATCTCGGTCTCCATTATTCCGGACCGCTGCTCACTTGGTTCGAGAAAAATCGCCCCGAGTATTTTGTGCGCTTGAAAAAACTCGTCCTGAGCGGGCAAGTTGAGTTTGTCGGTGGCGGCTTCTATGAGCCGATTCTGGTTTCCATTCCACCTGAAGATCAGCGCGAACAGATCACCCGCCTGGCGGCCTATATTGAAAAGCACTTCGGTCGTGCTCCGTCAGGCGCGTGGCTCGCCGAACGTGTTTGGGAGCCTCAGCTTCCCACCTCTCTTGCCGCTGCCAATGTTGCCTACACCCTGGTGGACGACATGCATTTCCTCGCGGCCGGCTTCGAGCCCGAAGAACTCTTTGGCTCCTACATCGCCGAAGACCGTGGCAAGACCGTCTGGCTTTACCCCGGCCAGAAAGCTCTTCGCTATCTCATCCCCTTCGGCAAAGTCGAAGACGTCATCGCCTACCTCCGCGATGCCGCCAGCAAACACCCCGGCGGCGTCGCCGCCATGGGCGACGACATGGAAAAGTTCGGCGTCTGGCCGGGCACGCACGAACATTGTTACAAAGACGGCTGGCTCGAGGAATTCTTTACTGCGCTGGAAAAAAACTCCGATTGGCTGCAAGTCTCCACGCCCGGCGACTACCTGGAAACGCATGCGCCCCTTGGCCGCGCCGATCTCCCCACCGCTTCCTATACGGAGATGCTCGAATGGGCGCTTCCTACGCGCGTCCGCCAGCGCTTTCACGAAGTGTTGAAAGAATTCAGCGCCCGCCCCGAAATCCTCTCCTTCCTTCGCGGCGGCTCCTGGCGCGGTTTTTTCACTAAATACCCTGAATCCAATCTGCTGCACAAGAAAATGCTCCGCGTTTCCGCGCGCCTCGCCGCCGCGCCCGTACGGCATGACAGTTCGAAATCTTCCGACGAACTCTTCGAAGCGCGTGACCTGCTCCTCCGTGCCCAGTGCAACGACGTATATTGGCACGGCATCTTTGGCGGCATCTATGCGCCGCATCTCCGCACCGATCCCTGGCGCAATCTCATCCGCGCTGAAGCCATTGCGGACCGGCTGAGTCCTGGCGCGCTCATCCCGCGCGTCGAACTCTTGGACTACGACGCCGACGGCACCAACGAGTTGCTCTTCACCTCTCCCGAAGCGCAGGCCCTCTTAAAGCCCAGCGACGGCGGCACCATCGCCGCCCTCGATTTCCGCCCCGCCGCGGCCACGCTGGTCAATTCCATCCTGCGCCGCCCGGAGGCCTATCACACGCGCTTGCGCGAAGCGGCCGGAAGGCCTGCCACGGGCGCTGCCATTTCTATTCACGAACAGACTCGCGTCAAAGAGCCGGGCCTTGAAAAATATCTTCGCTACGATCGCTGGCCCCGCCACGCTTTTCGCGTCCTCATCTTCGATCCTGCGCGCACACATGCCGACTACGAGGCCCTCGAGCTGCGCGAGGACCCCGGATTCGCCGGCGGCGCCTACACCGTGAAAAGCTCCGCGCCGTACGAAGCTGAACTTTTCCGCTCGGATTCACTCTCTCAACTGGGCAAGAATGCATCCGCCTCCGCCAAACTCCTGCTCCTCAAACAGTTTTCCTTCAGCCCCGCCCCCAACGGCTTTGAAGCCGCGTGCGAAATCACCTTGAAGTTCAAGGAGAATTTGGAAAGGCCCGTGGCCGTCGGCATCGAGTCGGTAATCAATTTTCTCGCGCCCCTGGAGTCCGACCGCTTCTTCGAAGTACCTGCTGGCCGCCACAATCTCCGCTTCAGCGGCTCGCTCCCGGGCCCCATCCTGCGCATCGAAGACGGCTGGCAGCGCGTCCGGGTCGCGCTACACGCCCCGCTCGTCGACGAATTCTGGGTCGCTCCCATCGAAACCGTCTCGGAATCCGAAGAAGGCTTCGAGCGCGTCTACCAGGGCTCCCAGATCCTCGCCCTCTGGCGCCCCCCGCTCACCACCCAAAAAACCTGGTCCACGCGCCTCGTCTGGCGCATCGAAGCCTTCTGACCTGTCGCCGAAATCAGTCTCTAGCAATCGGTTGGAATCAACACTTCTAAGAGGGCAGCAAAACGAAGAGCACTAACTAGCTTTAGAATCAACTTATGGAAAAACGGGGTGGGGGCGGTTATGGTTAATTAGATGGGCCTTTTAACCCGCTATAACTCATGGCTTAAGAAGTGGGGATTCTGCTACTGCCACTGCCCCCAAGTCCACGGAATCTAGCGTCCGCGGGGTCACGGAACAAGGGCTACGGGCCTCTAGTCCCCCTCCACGCTGCTACCCGCAATCAGCAGGTTCTGTGCGAACGGCCATTCGCGGTCGATCCACTGTCCATCGCAGCGGAATCCCGTGCGTGCCGCCATCTCCGGAATCTCTTCGGCTTGATACTTGTGCGAGCTTTCTGTCCAGATGGTTTCGTCTTCGTCCAGCATCAGCCGGAGGTTGGCCGCCGGAATATGTACCGTCTGCCGTTGCGTTGAGCGCAAATGCATTTCGATCCGTCGTTCCACCCTGTTCCATCTTGCGTGGTGCTCGAAGCAGCTCAAATCAAAATCCGCGCCCAGCTCCCGATTGATGCGCGCCAGCAAATTCATATTAAATGCCGCGGTCACCCCGGCGGGATCATCATAGGCAAGCAATTGCAATTCGATGCTCTTTTCCAAGTCCGTGCCGAGCAGCAATGCATCTCCGGGCTTGAGAATCGCTTGCATTTCTCGCAAAAACTTTTCGCCGGCGTCGCGATCGAAATTGCCAATCGTGCTCCCCAGAAACAGGACGAGCAAATGGTCTCGGCTGTCGCGTCCGTCGGCGACGCTGCGCAAGCCTTCCAGGTACGGCTGCTCGTACCCGACGATGCTGACCATATCAATTTGCCCGAGCTCTTTCGCGCATGCCGCCAGCGCCGAAGGCGAAATCTCGATGGGGTAGTAATACGTTTTTTGCCGCCGCGAAAGCGCTTCAAGGATCCATCGCGTCTTTTTTCCCGAGCCGCTGCCGAGTTCCGCCACCTGAATCGGCGAAGGCAGCCGCCCAACAATTTCGCCCGAGTATTTTTCCAACAGTCGCGCGTCGGCCCGCGTCAGTCCGTACTCCGGCAAGACGCAAATGGTCTCGAACAGGGCCGATCCCACTTCATCGTACAAATATTTTGACGGCAATTCTCGCTGTCCGGTTTTAGTAAGGCTCTCGCGTACATCCGCCGCAAATGCAGACACGTGCTGGTGCGATAGTGACAGTGCCGGCGTCGCCATGGGGTCTCCCGATCTTCGGTTTGGATTAGTCCTCGACGCAACGGAATGTTGCGTAGACGTACGGATAATGCGGCTGGAACCAGTTTCGGAACGATCGCCGCAGCATGCACGCTGCGGTGCGCGGCGAGCCACCCTTCATCACGTAGTGCTTGCCGTCGAAAAAATTCGCGGAGTAACCCGGATAGAAGGGCATCGACGTGAATCCCGGGAAGGCCCCGAACTCTGTCCGTGTCCACTCCCACCCGTTCCCCACAAGATCGTGCACTCCAAAAGCGCTTGCCCCCGCGGGGTGCGCGCCGACCGGCGAAGGATCCCACGATTTGAAATCAAAATTTCCCCTGGCCGCGCTCGGTGATACCTCGCCCCACGGGTAGCTGCGCTCCCGGGTACCATCCGGCGTTCCGTACGCTGCGCGATGAAACTGCGCTTCGGTCGGCAATTTGCGGCCGAGCCATTTCGCATACGCCGTGGCCTCCGCGTGGCTCACATAGGCAGGCCACTCCAGCGGCAAGCGTATTTCGCCGAACATCGTCCGGTAAATCCAGAGGTTGCCATCGCGCCTCCAGAACATCGGGTGCTCGATGCCTTCCTTCGCTTTCCAGTCCCAGGCTTCTTCGCTCCAAAGAGAGCGATTCTCGTAGCCTCTCGCCTGCATAAACCGCAGATAATCGTGATTCGTTACGTTGTAGTTCTCGATGCCGAACTCGTTCACCGCGACTTCATGAGCGCCAAATTCGTTGTCCCACCCGAATTCATCGCCGGAGATGCGCTCCAGTCCGAGCGTGGAGGTTCCACCCGGTATTTCCACCAGATTCGATTTCACGTGATGCGCTTTCCACGCCGCAATCTCCGGTCCGCCAATCTTTCGGTCGCTCGGCAACCGGTGCAGCATGTACGCCAGCGTCTCCGCATGCATCAGCC